>Ga0210387_10000040_pt1 | contig 107225 bp, 188 predicted proteins | sample IncBWC7OmetaG_FD_160108 | JGI IMG/M metagenome (GOLD analysis project Ga0210387, IMG submission 160108) | Forest soil microbial communities from Barre Woods Harvard Forest LTER site, Petersham, Massachusetts, United States - Inc-BW-C-7-O ...
CGAGGCGGTACATTGCATTCCTAACTTGCTGCTCGTTCAACTACTCCTTCTCCTTTGGGAGCATGCCCTGCCTTCTGAGGTCATCGCGTCGGGCCTCGAACTGCGCCATTACTGACGCCATTTCTTTGGTGTATCGATCGATATTGAGTGCCGGGTTACGGAGCGACTTCCACAGAACATGCTCGGCCAGTTCAAGATTGAGCCGCTGCTGCTCCACCCTTCGGAATGCCACGACGGATATGGTGGTAACCTGGACAGACTGCTCCGCTTGTTTCTGCGCATCATCCATTAAGCTCTGCTCCTAGCAGGAAATGCACTCGCCAAGGTCGATGACGGGGACGGTCGGACTGGTCCCCGTGAGGTCAGTGATGCTCTTGATGAGGTAGAATGCGCCGACACCAGGGTCGCCTTCGCCGGTGTCCTCGCTTCGCACGCAGACCTCAACCACAGCATGGTCCGAGTAGTCGAGCAGTCGCGCCCTGACGTCCTCGACATTCATGAAGTTGGGCTGACTTGACTGCAGCTGGTCCCTGAGCTTGGCAAGTGCACCGAATGCTTCCTTGAGCGGAGTCCTGGTCTCGACGATGCTGCCTGTGTCGCCCTCCTCGATGAGCAGCTCCATGCGGAGAGTCTGCTTCTTGAGTTCCTCAATCAGATCAAGTGTGCGGTTGCGATCCATGAGTTTCCTCCCTTGTCTTCCTTGTGGATGTGTGGAATGTCCCCGCCGACATCACAGAAGCATAGATCACCGGATGGCTCCGGCTTCTTGCAGATGTGATCGCTGATAGCGGCGAGGATTGAATTGATGTTGTCGTCTGTGGGCGTCCACTTCTGGCATTCCGGATTAGGGCAAACCACGCATCCGTCGTAGTGTGTCCAGCCTACGTAGTCCGGCTTGGGTACCATCTCGGTCATTGGTGCATAACCCTCGGCCTCGATGCACTCAATGGTAGCCGTGCCGAACTTCTCCGCGACCCTGCTTATGGCATATTCCATGTCAGCGTAATTTCCGCTGTCCTCGGGATATTCGATCCAGACATTCCCCTTTGGGTCTCTCAGGACTTTCATGTCATTCCATTTCTACTAGTGGACCGTAGTACTCTGTGGCCTCTGGTAGTGCCATCGGCCTGCTCTTCTCTGCTAGTCTGCGGAGCACCTTCTCTTCCAGGCTATATAGCATCCTGCTGCCCGGCGGGAATTCGACCCATGGGTCTCCGTCCTTGTCCGCGAATATCCGGAAGTTTGGCATTTTCACTCTCCGTAGGGCGGGGTGGCAGTCCAGGATGTACCGGGCGGCGGGTAGTCCCGCCTGGAGCCTACCATGCCGGTATCGGCCAGGTCGCAGACACTCTGCAGCTCCTCGTCGGTCAGCCCCATTGACTCGCCATTGATCAGTAGTAGGCCATCGTCGGTGAACTCCAGGAACACCGCAACCTGGTTCGTCTCCGGGCGGAAGCCATGTGGTATTGCGATCCGCTCCACGAGGTAGGCGGCATATGGCGGTTCACTGCCGTGCCTGACCATAGTTACTCTGACCGGCTCCCGGACCGGCCACAATGGATATGTTGTCATGTGACTCCCCTATTTGCCTGTAGTGTAGCGCCCACCCTGATGAAGCAGAGCGGGTCGAATTCCGCATCCCAATCGTGTTCCGGTAGTTCTATCGTGCTTCCCGGCGTGACACTCGTGCTTGCGGCGTGCATCCAAGTCACCAGGCACTCGGCCGCTACCTCGCCCGTGACATACATCTCCTCGTTGAAGAACATGATGTCAGTGTCGCCCGCATACCGTACTACGACCGCTTTGGAATGGTCGGTAGTCTCGAAGACCGCATGGTATTCACCCATAGTCGATCCGAGCGGTCGAATGTATTCCGCTTCGGTCATTACCCATTCGAACACTTATTGCTCCTCTAGTCGCATGGAGTTTCGAACAAACTACCCTGGAACTGAATTTCCTCCCCGCTATTGAGCCGGAGCCGGCAGGCCATGAGTGGCTCGTCGGTCCATACCCCGGTCCCCAGGTCATAGTGCCGGAAGTATCCGGGCACGATGAACGAGAAGCTTGTGATGGTGCCGAACTGATTGTGGTACTTCCCGTCATGAACGAAGTCGTTCGCGATGTACCCAGAGTCGCCGGGACGGTACGGGTAGCAGTTCGCCCTGCTGAGCGCGGGAGGCAGGAGTATTACGCCGAATTCATTGACAGGCCAGATCGCTGCGGCCTCGGGGTTATCCTTTGCTAGCATTTGTCCTCCCTAGTTAAGTGTGTGGTGCTCGTCATTGAATGGTGCTGAGTTCCAGCAGGTGCCTGGCTCGGGGTAGCCCGGGACAAGGTCTGCTTCCTCCAGCATGCTGGTGTAGCTCATGAAGTCGTCGCCGACGTCATATCGCTGCCCATTGACGTACATCCTGCCGTCTTCCCGGAAGCTGAGCACGACCGCGACCGGAGCGTATGGTACATCTGGCCTGAATTCTGTGTCATGCGGGCCGTAGAAGCTCTGGTTGTGCTCGTACGGCTTCAGCAGGGCGAGACGCTCCACGAGGTAGGCTGTCATGCACCATGTATCGGCTGTGCTCGTCGGATCGGCTGTGCTTGATGACTGAATGAGTGTAATCCGGACGGGCTCTCGAATGGCCCAGGACGGGTCAGGCATTTCGTTTCTGCTATTGGGCATTTCTTCTCCTCCTGTTACCCCTAGTATACGCGCGGTCGGGGCTGGATACTAGTCGTGTCTTACAAGATCTGGATCAATGCCCGGTATCCCAGGGCGGCCATCATGCAGAAGAGAGCCATCGGTAATGTCGACATAGATCAGGCCATCGTCGCCGTACCGGATGAACCTGCCCGGCCTGCCTGCGGAGTTCGCGCTCTGTCTCCTCGATAATGCCGAGAGTAGTGCCAAAGCCGCCCCGGTACTTTCGCATGAGGGCGAGGGCGAGGGCGAGGGCGAGGGCGAGGGCATCGGCTTCTGCGATCATTTCCTGATTTATTTCATTCCCCACGGCACATCTCCATGAACTCGGCGTGCCTGGCGAACAGGCCAAGACGTACCGTTGCCTCGGTGGAATCTATTGCCAGTTCAATGAAGTCGCGCTGGCTGTAGGTTGAGCAGCAGATTCCGCCGCCAGCAATATCCTCAGCTTCATGTAGGCTATTGGCGAACACTGTGGCCAGTGGGTAGCCATAAATCTGGTAGCCCATCTTCCAAGGGTAGCTGCCGTCAGGCGGGTCGGGCATCGTGAACATTAGTCGACTTCTTCATCCTCATCGTCATCCATGATGTAAGTGTCGTCATCATCGGGGTCACCGCATAGCGCGAGGTTGATCTGCTGTAGCGGGGTCATTTCCGAGAACCGCATCATTTTCATGGCAGGAACCTCACAGATGTCGGGTCGATAGCCGTGTTCCAGCCGTGTCCGCTGTGAAATGCGAACCCTCCGTCTGGCTCTTTATCTGGGTCAACCAGGTAGTCCTGGATGCGCTCTGCGGTCTCGTTGTCCACGTCCGCCTCAATGATGATCCTCACGGCTCTGTGGTCAGCTCCGCTCCCCGGACGATGGAGAACTTCTCCTGCGGCGCGAACCGGTCGGTCACCACGAAGAACAGCTCACGCAGGTCATCGTCGAATCCATCCCATCGGATGTCGAGCGTGCCGCTGAGGGAGATCTCGGCATAGGTCATAATGGCCTGCCCGGTGCCGAGGTAGGTAATCAGCAGTGGCTGAGATGAGATAATGCCGGGCCCTTCCAGCTTTGCTCCATTCTCCTCAACGCTGAAGAACCTGTCGTCGAGCTGAATGATGATGTCGGCTCGGAAGCATGTGGGTGCGGGCGGGGTTGAGCTCGTCATGATGGTCGGACCACCTCAGGGCAGAATACCGCGTGAGTTCCATCAGACAGGGAAATCCTTGGCCACCAGGTCCTGCCTGGCGAACCACTTGGGCATTTGTGGTAAAGGATCTCGATAAGCTCCGTAACGGTACCGGTGCGCTGAGCAGTATTGAAACCCTGTACCGTTACCTTCTGGCTTGTGTAGAATTCAGATGGACGCTCTTCCATCATTTCTCCTCTGGGACTGCGGGACTCGCGGTCGGGCCGCTAGCGGTAGCCTAGCGGAGATTCGCGCTGAACGGGAAGAATCGCGGGAATAATTCTCCTGCGGTGTGCAAGGCGACTGGGGTTTCGGGGTAGGTAGTTAGTTTCCGTCGCTAACCTTTATAAGGGGTCTACGATGGCCGTAGGCGGCCGATCGGCTTTCCCGGGTACCTAGCGGCGTTCCGGGGGCCGATCGGCCGCCTACGGCCGCCCTCCGCCCCGTTCCAGCGGTACCCCGCCCGGCGGCCGAGGGCCGGGCGGGGGACCGGCGGCGGTGGCTCAGGGTGCATCTCGCTTCAGCCACATGATATCGACTGGCCCGAGGAGTAGCTGGATCTTGAGGCTGGTGTTGGAGTATTGGATGTCCCGGGGAAATGGGATTTTGAAGTGCATGCCTGCGTCGAAGCGGCCAACCGCGAGGTAGCAGCCCTTCCTGCCTATGCTGAGGATGAGGTCGGTGGCCTCTGTCCTGCCGTGGTGTGATAGTCTCATGCTGATCTCGTTATCCTGGTGAGGAGCAGGGCGAGGTAGAGCGCGACCCCGAAGACCACTTCCCGCCAGTTGTACATGCGATTCATGATGGCGATAATGCCCGCCATCAGCAGGATCTGCCTAATCAGTTTTGGTGGCATTGTCCGGGGTTTCCTTTTTCCACATCCAGAATGACTTGAGATCTTCCTGCACGTGCCGCTGACTCACGAGCTGCGCTATGATGAACTTCCCATCTTTGGTGGTGCTGAGTTCGAACTCCTCCCCAGACTTGTTGAGCGTGGGGTCTGTGACTGCGTCCCTGACATCCCGCCAGGTCGCGGCGAGGATCTGAACTGAATTACCATTGATCGGGAAGCAGGTCGGGCAGAAGCAGCCGCCCGGGTGGATTTCTCTTGGCTGGCTGTTCATGGCAGGAACACCCCGAATAGGATGACATGCCTCGGACCACTGAACGCGCGGTAGTGGCGGCGATATGCCGGGGATGTAGCCACTATCTGCAGCAGAGTGAATCTCTGGGTCTCCCAGTGGAGTATCTGACCCTGGTTATCGCGCCAGCTCACTTGATCACCATGACCATTCCGTGTACCGAGCAGTAGTGCGTTGTGCCTACTTCCAGCTCGTCCTCTGTGTCCAGCTCGTGCCCGCAGTCGAGCTTGTTGACGACGTTGTTCTCGGTCTGCCCGGGGGCGAGCATCGGGTTGATGATGGGCTCCCAGAGTATTGGATTCCGACCTTCCTGGCCTAGAGCCAGCATCTGATCGATTCTGCCACGGAGAAGCTTGAAGTGACTGCCCCAGTTGATGAGCTTATTGTTGACCGTGAGGTGGCCGGTGCTGTCATCCGTGTCGAGGATGGCGGCAAAGGTGGAGGACTCGTCTACCGCCAGTACTGTGTCCTGGTTGATGAGTGTGAGCCAGAGTTCCTCGGTGAGCAGCCAGTCGTAGCCGGAGGCTGTGGGGGATTCCTGGATGTACCAGAATGCCTTGAGGTGGGAGTCTTCTGGCTCGTTGCTGCTCATGGGTGATCCCTTTCTGTGAGTTCGTATGTGTCGCCCTGCGGGAAGATGCCGAGCACGAGGTCGCCGTCTGGGAGCCTGACCCAGACCCACTGGCTGCGGCCGTCTGGGTCGCTGACTGATGATGATAGCACTTCTGAGACGGATTCGCTGGAGGCGGTCTTGATGGTGTAGTATTGCTCTTCATCCGTGAGTTTGTAGGTTTTGTCGGGGACTTTCATGTCCTGTTCATCCTAGTCTGGATTTCTTCGAGGAGATCAGCGTCTGTTAGCTGGTATCCAAATCTCCTCTTTATCTGATCTGGGGTGAGCCTACGACGGAGTTCCTCCACTAGGTTGTCCGTGTCGACGTTCTCCAGTCCGAGGAACTCATCGATCTGGAAGACCGCGAACGGGGCGGTATTGAGTCTGCTGTTCTCGCTGCCGACGCCGGGGAGATATCCGCTGGTACGAACCTCGGCTGCTATGTTTCCGTTTGTTCTTTTCCGGAGCTGAATGTACATGAATCCTGCACTCATGACTGGGTCTGCCTTTCTGTGTGCTGGTAATGGTCGAATTGAATCTGAAGAATGGCCATCTTGTTCTGCCAATCTACTGTGTGCATGATCCCCCTGGACTTCTCGGCGTTGTAGGTGGCCAGCCTGCTGAACTCAATGCCGGTCAGCCCGTGGTAATTGTCCTGGGGTTCGAACAGCTTCTGGATCCGCCGCTGGTCCCTGTCTGCCCTGATCTGCCTCGGTGATCTCATGCCTGCTCCCCTAGGTAACGCACAAATTCGGGCTTGTAGCTCATGCTGTCGTCGCTGTAGCTATTGTTTTCCATGCCTAGCTCAAATCTGAACGGGCCGACTTCAACTCCGGACTCGACCTTGCCGCCAAGGACATAAAGCATGACAATGCCGCCGTCGGGGTAGGCGGCGATTGTATTGCTACGGCCGTCCCGGGCAATGGCTCTGAACTCCATGCCGTATCTGTACCATGGCTGAGTCTCAGCAATCTGCCTCGTGATAGCGTCGCACTGGACACCGCCCCTGTTTGCGCTTGCTCCGTCTGCCATTATTATTCTCCTGTTCTGATAGACATTGGGATACCTGTATTGATGGGACTGGGCGGCCAACGCTTATGCTGACGCTTTGCGTATGCCTTTGCTATTGCTATGGATACTGCTTCTGGATTAAGGTCCGTAATCTTTGTGTCTGGGTCGGATAGCTCCTCTGCGATAGCATTGTACTCGTCGGAGCCCGGGGAGTGTTCTCTCATATGGGCTTCTTGCCCTGGGTGAGTTTGGACCATTCCTCGTGGGTGAGCATGCGGGCGGGTCCTTCCACTTCAGCGTAGCCGCCGTAGGAGTCAAGTCTCATATCCTTGTGCCTTAGGGCGTACTCGGGTGCGTGGAAGATGATCTTCCGGTAGCCTGCTCCCTGAACAATTGTGCCCTCGTAGACGGCAGGGAGCATGGCCGTGTTGCCGTGCTCGTCGGCGGGTAGCTCGATGTAGAATTTTGGCTGTGTTTCCATGCTAGTACCTCCTGGGCACGATGTTGTGCCTGTTTACCATGACCCCTAGGCTGACGCCGCAGGGGATCCACTGGATGTTGTATGTTGGAGGGTTTTCTTCCGTGTTTACTTTTGATATGCGGCCCTTGATCCTGCGCCCCCAGGATATGGTGCTGACTGGGTTGCCGACCTTGTGTTGCACTTCGTCTACCAACGGACTTCGCCTATCGGGATGAAGTGCCGGAGGTTATCGGGCAGGCGTGTCTCGTCCAGGATCTGCCAGTGCCAGTAGTCGGGCTCTGGCAGCAGCTCGCGGCCGAGGATGCCCTGCTCGACCAGATCCTGAATCTGCTCGAAATCTCGCCGCCGTGCTGATTTATCGTTGTCTGCCATCTTGGATCTGCGCTTCCTTCCGTGTGTACACTCTCGTGTGCTCTACCGCGTGCGCTCGGGAACCCCGATACGCCCGCTACCCCCGATACGCCTGGGGGTGCGGGCGGGGTCTTTACTCGTCTGGGGTGCCTAGCTCGTCGTCGATGGGGTCTTCCTCCTCTGGCTCCTCAGGCCAGAGCCTTGCCGTGATGTCTTCTGCCTGTTCTTTGATTGGCTTCGTGTCCCGGCCCTTGCCATTCCACTTCTCGCCGGTGAATCTTTGCCCTCTGTGCTGGCGTGTGGTGCCGAGGGCTCTCGTGAGGGACTGGAGCAGGAACTCCTCTGACCAGTCCTCGTAGATGTCGCGCTCGGGCAGGTTGCTGATGAGGTCGATCGTGTAGAGGAATGCGAGCGGCTCTGCTGTGGGGTCGGCTTCTTTGTTATTTTCGTCCTGCTCCTGGATGATGCTATGCGCGTCCAGCACGATCTGCTGATTGATGGTAGGCTTGGCTCTGCCGGCGTCGAGGCCGAGGGTGAGGAATGCATCCATGAAGAGCTTCGGCCACTTGCCTCCAGCCGCGAAGGCGATGCCTGCAAGCGGACCCCAGATCTGCCTGCGTCGGGATGTCATCTTCGGGTGAATCCGGCGGGTATTGTTCTTGCCGAACCAGACGAGATAGGCGTGGTTGCTCATCACCCACTCGTGCAATTGCTCTTGGTAGGCGTTGCCGGTCGCCCAGACACTGTCGTCGAGCGTATCCCACTTTTCGACGCTGTCTGGCTTGTGAGCCATCTCGATCCGGATGCCCCGGTCCATCATGTCTGTGGGCACGCAGTCCCCGATACCCGCAAACCAGGCGACGCCGTAGGAACTGACGATGGTTAGGGCCCGGGCTACGCTGAATGAGAGTGTTGCGCGCCGCCGGTAGCCCTCCACGCCGACCTTGTAGAGTTCTAGGCCCTTGCCCAGCATGCCGGTCTCGCCAAAGTAGCGCTGGGACTCGTCGCAGAAGAGCGTGTGCTCGCCCTCGGTGTTGTAGAATGCCCGGATGCCGGCGTTCGTGCTATTGGACATCCAGCCGTTGTTGGATAGCATCAGCCCGACGTCCATCACGGTGGATTTGCCTGACTGCTTCTTGCCGGTAACGATGATGCGCGGGACGGAGCCTGTGGCTCTCGGGTCGTGGCTGAGGGCGGATGCGAGCACGACTACGGTCTGCTGCTCGCGGGTGAGGTAGAGGCAGTTGCCGGCGAACACGTCGATCTCATCGAGTGTCGTGGAGTCGCCGAGGTTGCTCTCTTTTTCTATGTCTTCGGGTGGCGGTGCTGGTACCATCTCGTGCTTCCCTCCTCTGGGATGCAATGCTTGCTTGAGCTTGTGCTTGTGCTACTCGACGACGAGGATGAAGTCTGCGTCGGTGCAGTGATCTGTGCCGTCGATGACCTCGATCACGCTGTAGCCGTATTCCTTGGCCTGTGTGGTGGCTTCCTCGTCGGACTGGGCCTGGATCGTTGCGCCGAAGATGCCGTTGCGCGTCATTGTCTCGTATTCCATGTTATTTGTATCCCCATGTCCCGTGGTACTCGAAGCGCCCGGACGATGTGTTGAATGCGACGCCTTCCTCGTCATCAATGTCATAGTCTTTGTCTATGTCCTCGTCGTCTGCCTCCTCATCCTCGTCGTCTGTGTCCTCGTCCTCGTCGTAGTCTTTGTCGTCGGCTTCGCAGATGCCGTTCTCGTGGTCGCACATGAGGTGCGGGTCATTGGCCCATTCGGCTGATGTCTTGAAGCCGAATGCCTCGGGGTCGCAGGGATCTTGCTCGGTATGCCCGCAGCAGGGGTAGTCCTCGCAGCGCTTTGCCATTTCTGGGCTTCCTTTCGTTCTTCTGGTAGTACTATTCTACTCTTTTCGGGGACGCAAAGATAGCCCCCGGCCTGAGATCGCCGGGGGCCTGTCCTTGGTTGCTTCCCTTGGTTGGGGATGCTGGTTGCTTTGTTATGCCGCGTCCTCGTCTGTGTCGGTCTCTTCGTCCTCTTCGTCTGTGGTCTCGGTTGTCTCTGCGGTGTTGCTGGCTGTGGTTACCTCGCGCCAGTCGGAGCGGTCGGGGATGGGCATGCCGGAGTCGACCCAGCGCTGGCGGTCGGCGGGGTAGTGGTGGCACCAGGCAGATGCGATCTTGTCGATCTGCTCGTTGGTCAGGTTGGACAGGATGAACCTTTGTTCCTGTGTTTCTTTCGTGGTGTCGGTGAGGTTCGTGTCTTTCAGTGTGGTGAGTTCCCTGGCCATCGCCTCGATCATGCGGGCCGCGAGGAGACGGCGGGCATCGCGGTTGCCCTGGCCCTTGGCCTTGTTTGATTTGCCTTGTTCGAACCCGGGGACCTTGCCGAGGCAGCGCGAGTGGAAGTGGGTGGCGTTGTAGTAGTGGTGCTCATTGAGGAAGCTGTCCGGGACTAGTGACAGGTCCTCACGCTGTGCTTCGGTGAGGTCGTCCTGCTCGCGGAGCTGGTCATCCCAGAGCTGGATCACTGCATCGTGGGCGTCGGTGGCGACGAGCGTGGCGGGCTTCTGGTAGTCGGACTTGCCGGCCTTGATGTCTCTCGCGGGCTGCGGGCAGGTAGCGCTGTGCACCTGGAAGTCCCCGTTGGTGAGGATGTACCGCAGCTCGGTGCCGTCGACCTCAATATCGTGCTGGGGGAGTGTGCTGGGCGTGATCTTGCCTGTCTTGGCGTTGGTTCGTGTCTTGATGTTGAGCTCGCTGGGGGCGTTGGACAGCTCGCAGACGGGGCAGGTCAGGGTGGGCGGGGTGGTGGAGTTGTCCACGTTCCAGGGCTTGCCCTGGCCCTCGCAGCTAATGGTCGTTGTGGCCATGGTCGTGTTCCTCTTCCTGTGGGGGTTTGTCCTGTGTTGTTAGTCTGTGGGGTCTTCTTATTGCTGCTTCTAGCCTACTCCATTACCTTTGTGGGATCTAGTCTTTCTATGATTCTCTTTCGAGGTAGCCTGTGTAGCTCTCTGGATCGGCGAGGTACTCCTGCATGTGCTTCTCCTGAATCCAGACCTGGTGGTCCGGGATGAAGATCAGGTCATCGTCATCGAGGAATTCCTCTGTTGTGTCTTGCTGCTCTTGTGCTTTGTTTCTCTTGTTATTTTCCTTGGTTCTGTAGTGGGCGGGCCTGGGGGCTTGTGGGTCGTTGGCGTTGTCTTGCTGGTCTCCCGGGAACTCTCGGACCCACTCCCAGTACTGGACGCCTAGGATGCCTTTGGTTCTGTGGGGCTTTGATGTGATGCCGAGTTCCCGGCGGATGATTGAGAGGTATGATGCCTTGGCTGTTGTGCCAGGCGTGTTGATAATGAAGTCCTTGACGTACTGGGCTGGGTGAATAGTGCCCACCGTGGGGAAAAGCTCTAGCAGGATCTCTTTGGTCTTGGTTCTGATCTGGGATAGGTCCTCGTTGACTGCGAGCTTGTCCCAGTTTATCTTGGCCACAGGCATTACTACTGCATGATAGCCGTAGCGATCCTTGAGTGTTGTGATGTCGGCTTCTGCTTCTTCGACGTCACTGTAGGTCCCGTATGCTTTCCCGTCTGAGATAACAATGTAGATCGGCATAGATCGAGTATACCCGATAATACGAGCGCTTAGAACCCGCATAGAACCCATAGAACCGTTGAATTTCAGGGTTATGTGTAAGAAACTACCGTATCTCCCCGCTCTACCCTCCTGTTAATTATTATTATTGAAAATGCAGTATTTACATTTATCCTAGTAGTCTATAATATCATATTTTAGAAACGGTAGTTTCTAGGGAAGAAACGGTAGTGCCGGTAGTTTCAAACGATTTCTCCGACTGCACAGCGGTTCTAGAAATTCTAGCTACATCAGTGAATTATTGATTTTCATTGCAGTAAATACTATATTCATTACATTTGATAATGCAGTATTTCTAGAAACGGTACCCCCGGCCTGCACACCCCTAGAAACGGTAGTCCGATTTTTCCGATTTTCTGGGTGCACAGTTATCTGCATATATGCGTCTACCTGCGGCAATACTCTGAGTACACTGTAAAATTCAGGGGGTTTAGAAACGGTAGCCGGTAGTTTCTTACACATAAGCCCTAAAATTAACGTTTCTATGGATTCTATGCGGGATCTATGGGTCAATATGGTAATCTATGTGGATTTTCATGTTATTACACGCAAAAAGGCCCTAAATCGCAGTGATTTAGGGCCTTTTTGGCGGTATTTTGGGCTATTTCAGTGGTATTTCACACGTTCCGGGCGCGTAGGAACTGTATAAATCTCGCCATTTCCTGCTCTCGGAAGTGCTGCAAGCGGAAAATTGCCTTGGGACGGGTGTCGACCGGCAGTGAATTGATGTAATCCTGCTCCTCGGGCGACATATGCGGTGCGTCGATCAGCATAACTCGAAGCACATGCAGTCGCGGCCATCGAAGTCTGCGCCGCAGTGGCAGCCTCGGTTGCGGAGTGGGGTGTACTCGCTGGGGACACCCAGGTGAGTGTCTGGGTCATCGCAGTCGAACGGCGCGCAGATCTTGCAGTCCATGCTGAGTTCCTGCTCGCCATCACCTGACTCCAGCAGCGCGCGGTTGTAGTTCTCTTCTGCGAAGTCGCGCTCATCGTCGTTGTTTGCCATGTCTTCTCCTCTGGGAAAGTGCAGCGGTACTGAGTACCGTTTTCGTTCGAATTAGGGCTCCTACCTGCGGTAACATGGATTCTGCAGTCTGAGTTGCCCGGCCGAGTTCTGCGAAAAATCGTATACGATCCGGCGCAGAACCGGCCTAGCAGATCAGCTACTCGGGTCTACGGTCATTTCGCAGTGAAAGCCGACCGGGGCTGGCCTCCAGACGTCGATCTCTGTGTGACCGAGTTCATCGACGTGCTCGAAGATGCTCCAGTAGCGCGAGTCGTCGCCAAGATTCACATACTTGCCGTTCGCGCTGAGCTCTCCATTCCAGTTTATCCGGAGCAGAACTGCGCCGGGGCCGAGAACACGCTCGATCAGCAGCTCGGTGTGGACCTTGTCATTGTCCTCGGTGCCGGGATCGGTGCTGGTGACGGTGATTTCGATCGGCTCGGTCAGAATCCAGTCCTGGAATTCCATTTTCTCCTCCGGTTCTGTGGCCCGGGGCGGGCCGCTAGGCCAATTCTACCGCGTCCGGCCGCTGAAAGCTAGGCCCGGTAGATGGTTGCGGCGAACTGCGCGCCGTACTTGCTGATGATGGCATTGTGTACCAGCATCTCGTCCAGCGTCATGTCACTGGCGATGAAGCCTGCCCAGCCACCCTCGAAGTTCCTGTGGACCAGGATCATGGCCGTGGTGTCGGCGATGTCCGCAGGCACCTCGTCTGTGCAGTCATAGATGAAGCCGCGCGCCTCGTTCATGAGATCACGCAGCATCGCGTCCGTGTCTGCGGGCTTCGGCGTGTTGAAAATCTGGCCGTGGTAGCCACGCTCGTCGTCCATTTCTCCTCCTCCGGGTTGAGCGGTACTGAGTACCGTTTTCGTTCGAAAAACGCTTCCTACCTGCGAGGTTACCTCTCAGGTAACTAGTTAGCTAGGTTAACGAATGGGGGCTTGCACTGCCCGGGCACTGTCCGCTAGATATATCTAGCGGCCAGCACCCCCGGCGGAACAGACCTCAGTGCGCGTCGTGATAGAGGCAGAAGCTGTCTCCTGTGCAGCCCTCGACTGCGGCGTCCGCCTGCTGATCGGACCAGACGTCGACGCAGGATGCCAGAGTGCTGTTGGTGATGGCCTCCTCCAACGTCGCGGCCTGGTGGGGCTGGGTGTTACCAGGACCCCAGACGCTGAGCGCGCCCCGGATCTTGTCCGGTGACCAGCATTCAACGATGACGTCCCAGCCGCCACAGTCGTAGTGCCCGCTCGCGTAGCCGCGAATTTGCTCGACTAGCGGCATATTACCGAGCGCGATATCGTGCAGGATATGTCCCGGCCAGCCATCCCGGAGCTTATCTGCGCGGGCGGGCTCCAGTAGTAGGAAGATCTGGCCGCTGTAGTCGACGGGCACTTCATTGCCCTTGGCGTCTGTGAATAGGTACCAGCTCACTTGCATTTTCTTCTCCTCTGTATTTTCGATCGGATACGCTCCGTTCGAATTAGGTCTTTGACCTGCGCTAACATCCGCAGGTTTTGGCGATTGACCGGGCCTCGTAGCAGTCCGGGCAAACGTTCTTCCGGCTGCGCTGCGCGCCCTTATAGCCGGGCGCGAACTTCTCGTCCGCAATCCGATCGAGCACAGACGGCGGCGGGCAAGGCCGCTTTTCGTCGTCCTGCGACCTTACGATCTTGCTATACGTATCGTTTACGTACATTTTTCGCTCCTGCGGACTCCGAGGCCCGGTCGGCCCCTTCAATTCCAATTCTACCCGACCGGGCTGCTGGAGTCTAGCCCTTCCTTGCAATGCGGATGGTCATAAAGTCAACGTCCACGACCGAGTAGATCAGGTTGGTCTTGCGTGGCTCGTTGGCCTTGATGGTCGATTCCGGGTACCACCCACACTCAGCAGGCCTAGTCCGGAATACGCAGCCGTCACGCCACTCTGTGATGTAGAACAGCTGCCTGTACAGTTCGTACTTCTGCTTTACCACATTCTCCTCCTCTGTGGGCTGATACCGCCCGGCCAGCCTCCAGTCACACTCTGGAGACCAGCCCGGTGATTCAGTCCTCCGGGTAGCGCGCGTCCCTCTGGTCCATGACCAGTTCGGCCTGGTTGTCGTTGAGCTGATCATATGGCTTGCCGAATAGCTCCTGTGCGATCTCGTCCATGTGGCGCTCGGCCTGCTCATCGCGCATGCGCTGGCCGTCAGCCTCATAGTCTGACCAGTCTAGGTCCCTCACTTCTGCTCCATCCTGATGTCGTCGTTGCGGATGAGCTCCAGCTCCTGGGCGTCCACGACTCGGACGCCCAGCTCAATGAGCTCACCCCTGTAGTGTAGGTCGGTCGGGTTGGCCAGCCAGGCCGCCCGCTGCTCGCTGAGGATCGGGTCGATTATCATGACAGACCGCGCTCCAGCAGGTACATCTTCACGATGTCCGTGATGTCCCCGCCGTCCGCGTGCTCCAGCAGGAATCGTCCGATCTGCAGGAATGCTCTGACGTCTGCGCCGTCATCCGGCTTGTTCCACGGCGGGAAGATGTATGAAGTCCCGCCGCCCACAGAGCACACGATCTGCGCGGTGCCCGTGTTGTAGAGGTAAGCCGAGGCACCCTCACGCAGCTCATGCTCGGGGTGCCCGGCCGCCTTGGCCTCGGCAGCGTTGACTGCGAACCGCCGGAGTACGTACCGCACGCAGGTCCGGTCGTACAGCACGTCGTCGCTGTGGCGCTTGCTGAGGTCTGGCTCGATCACGTAGCGGTACACGATTGGCGTGTCAAGCATGCGCTGCCTCTTGGCCGCATGCTCCGCCTGCCGTGCCGCCCTGAGCTGAGACTCCAGCCACTCGATTGAGTTCTCCATTATTCTCCTCCTCTTTGGGCTGAGTTGCCCGGTCGGAACACAGTCACACTCTGTGCTCCAGCCCGGTGACTCAGATGCCGGTGTTCCGGAAGTAGCCGATGAAGAATCCGACGACCAGGACTATCACCGTGATCGATGTTGTGTCCAGCAGCAATGTCTTCATTTTCTCCTCCTCTGTGGGCTGAGTTGCCCGGGCCAGGCAGGAGCAGTCGTGAACTCCTGCCTCGCCCCGGTGACTCAGGCGTATACTACCTGGCCATTGACGCTGGCCAGCCTGCGGGCGCTCCTGAACTCAGCGCTCGTGTCTGCGTGCTGCCCGGCTTTCCAGGCGGCCTCTGCCTCGCTGACGGCGGGCACGTCGATGGTGTGCTCGATGCCGTTGAACATGTACCGTACCTCGTACATGTCCATGGCTAGTATGTCGCCAGGTACTCGGTGACGACGGCGCGGGCAGGCCCGCAGCCGGAGGTCAGATCGTACATGGCCTGGTCGTACATCATGTACTCAAAGCCCAGGTTGGCACCAGGCACGCACATGTAGTAGAAGTACCGCGCGGTGATGATCCGACGCGCCACCTCAAGGGCCATCTTGGTTGGCATTTTCTTCTCCTCTGGGATACTTGGTTCTAGTCGAACCAGCCCGGCGGCCGAGGCGCAGCGCGCCCCGGCTTCCGAGCTTACCGACTAGACCCACTCGCTCCGCTGGGGGAGCGGCAGGCCCTCCACGTCCCAGCCCGTCTTGGGCGAGGCCAGGTGGTGGAGCTGGTTGGCGATGAGGTGCTCGACGTCCTCGCGCAGCTCGTCCGGGATGTCGGCGTCGGCGACGATCTTGCCGGCCGCCTCCAGGATCGCCCGGTCCAGGTCCCGCACGAACGTCCGCGCGGTGACCGGCTTCGGAGCGTTGGCGGCTGCCTCGCGCGCGGCGTCGCGCGCGGCCTTGGCGTCGGCGGAGGCCTTGGCGAGCGCGTCGCGCGCGTCGTCACGGGCCTTCTTGGCAGCCGCAGCGGCCGCCTTCTTGATCTCGACCCCGGCAGTCGCGTCCGCGTTGGTGCGGGTCTTGGGCGCGTTGACGGCGTTGAGTTCGGTGATGCTGGTCATGATTCTACTCCTCTGGGATTCGGGTCGGTCCGATACCGCCCGGACGCGGGACCGCAGATCGGCCTACCTACCGGCCGTCCCGTCGGTCCCCATCCGCGCGCTACGCACGCCGAGGAGAGAAGAATTCTCCGCTGTTGAGTTATCAAGATGCGACTGTCCTCTCGGACTTCTCTGCCCTGCTTCTCGCGGGCGCGACCCCTACGGGGGCCCTTCCCGCGTCCGTCCGGCGGCCGCCCCGCCCCCGCACCTCCCTTCCCGCTCCGTTTCCGTCCTGCCCTTCTAGGGCAATCCTACCGGAGAAATGCGTTGAACGGAAGCATTTTCGGCCGATTTTTGGTCTCGTTTCGGTAACGGAATGCAGTTCCTCTCCGTAGCCGCACGGCTACCCTCCGCTAACCCTTACCAAACCACTCCTAGGAACTGTTCCTACCGGAATGGTCGGGAATGTCGTCGCTCTCAGTTACCATCCGCTACCCTCCGTAGCTGGTCCAAGCGGGGTCGACCATTCCGACCGGGATAGTAGGGAATGTCGAACGTCAGTTCGAATGGAGACGCGCGATGGACCAGTACTCAAAAAATGTTCCGCAACAGCGCTAGCGCTGTTCGAGCTTCTCTTTCATCTGCTAACACAGTTTTAGCTGTTTCTGAAGACTGCAGTCGTAAATCCGAAATTGCGCTAACACAGTTTTCCATGTTTTCTGGAAAGTGCAGTCAGACTACCTGCGGGAGAGCCTGCATACTCCAACGATGACCACTAGGAAGAGCACCCAGCCTGCCAGGACAGGCCACCAGTAGGGACGGGGCAGGAAGAACGGCCAGCAGACGAAGAGGGCCGCTACGATGACGTTGATGTGATTGGATCGGACACTAGGGCCGACGGGACGGTTGGGACGGCCGGAGCGAACACGGCGGCGGTATCTTTGCATACCCGGAAGTATACTCTATGCACGGGAGAAGGGAAACCCGGGTTTACCTGCGGGGATAGTAGAAATTTGGCGATACCCTACCCAAATCCGCGATAATAGGCTATACTCAGGTCGAAGAGGCCTGGGGTCAGGCAGAGCGAAACTGGGGCCGGTAACCCCGGTGCGGCTCTCGGGAGTGCTGGAGAGACATGTCAGGCAGGGAAGCGCAAGAAGCAGGCGATGGCGGGGCGGCGCGTAGCGTAGGCGCGTCACGCTCACGCCAGTCAGCGGCTCGCACCCCTAGCACGACTAAAAGTGCTTCGGATCCAAGGGCAGCAAAGGCAAAGGCTCCGGTTAGACGCCGGGTGGCAGTGGCAAACACGGCAAAGAACGCAGATGATGCGGCGACACCCTCGTTGACACCCCCCGTCACGCGGGTAACGCCAGCCGTGCGGCGGAAGGCTGTTCATAGGTCAGCTCAGCCCGAGTCAGTCAGCTCGCCCCCGGTAACGGAGCAAGACAACGATGCTGCCCTAGATGAGTCCGAGCTGGCGGGAGAGTCCCTCAGCACCCCCGCTCTAACACACAGCAACAGCAATGAACCGGAAGACCACGTCTATGACCCCAATAGGCACACGTCCGATGGCATGCACACTATGGACGGGAAGCCTGCAGAGCCCAAGCCAAGGCCAGTCAGCCGGAACCTAGACCCATCCCAGCTCTACCGGGGCCGGGCGCGGATGGCCCTGATCCGTGACCTCGCCATGGGTGAATGGACAAGCAGATCCATCGCTGATAGCGTTGGCGTCCCTGTCGAGATCATCGAGGACTTCAAAGAGACATACGAGCACGAGATCTCTGAGGTTCGCGCTGCGCTAGCCGGGCAGCTCGCGATTGAGAGTGCTGGTCTCTGGATCTCCAAGCGGCAGAACCGCATCAGCGAGCTGCAGAGCGACTTCGAGGACATCGATCTGGTCATCGAGGTCATGCGGAAGAACACCAAGCAGAAGCTTGAGGAAGAGGCAATCCTCAGTGGTAGTGATAGCATGGTCAAGGGTGACGTCTTCGACACCGACCTGCTGCTGGGCTCCCGGCGTCACCAGAACCTGCTCCGTGCCAAGATCGCAGTCCTGAGGGCAGTCGCGGATGAGTACGCCCCGAACAAGCAGAAGAAGGATGCAGAGCAAGAGGACAAGAGCATCCGGTACGTCATCGAGCAGGACACAGGCGACGACATCCTGGAGTCCCTGACGTGACAAATACAACTACCGACTGGCGCACGGTATTCATGAAGTACCTAGAGATTGTGGGCGATGCAGAGGGCGTGGACTTCATCGACCTACGCGATGGGGCAAAGCAGTACCCGGTAGATTTTGGCGATGACTGGCCAGAGGTGGAAAAGGCCATCATGGAATCCCGCAGCCGCAGTATGGAGTCCCTGACCTAATGGAGATATTCTACGCGGTCCTCTCGGCCATCCTCGGTATCCCCGCCCTCGCGCTGCTAGCCCTCATCTATGGTGACCTAGACTGGATCCTGTTCCGGGATGATGATCATGCCAAATAGGAGCAAAGACGTAACACCAAAAGATTTGGCAGTAGCAGTCATTATCGGCCTGGCAATAGGGATCTCGGACCTAATCGGACTCGGCAAGAACACCCCCGAGGCGATCGGGTTTTACACCTTCTGCACAGCAATCATAGCAGCGGGCCTAGCGAGGCACAACAGATGAGGATCACAAAAGCAAGTCAACTCCTCCCGCCCGAGTTCTACCACATGCTAGCGCAGGAACTCCCAAATATCAGGTTCGAGGGCACAGGCTCGCAGGGCCTTGCTCAGTGGAGCACTCCACCGGCCGAGGTGACGCCCTGCGAGCCTCCACCGGCCCTGTCTGGTCTGGCCGCCCGGTTTGAGGGCACAGCCAAAATCCTCAACCGGTCGCTGCAAATCCAGGATTACTTCCTGAACGGCAAGAATGATGAAAAGATTCATGAGCTAGCGCAGGAAGAAGAGAACAAATAGCAATGGCCACGGCAACAGCGATCGCTACCGACCCCAGAAACATCAGCGCGGGCTCCCTCGCGCTGATAGGGCTTGCCAACTGGCTACTGCAGACGTATGTGTTCCATGGTGCGACCCCTGCCCCGGTAGCCACTTCCCTCTACATTATCCTGCCTGCGCTAGTCGGTTACCTGACGACCCACATTGCCCTGAACATGTATCCGCCGAAGCAGCTCCGGGAACTCAAGGCCAACTTCCAGGCCGCAATGAAGAGCGACAGGCCCCTAGTAGTCCTCCCGAATACCACAGAGAAGACCCTCAGCACAGCACCACCCTCAACCAGCTCCACTACACCACCAGAAACAAATACTACGCCCAAGGACGTCGCATGAGAACTGAAGATGGCGTCTTCTGTGACATCAGGAACAAGAAGACTGGCCGGGTATGCGGGAACCAGGCCAATTACGTTCACCCCTGCAAGATTGAGGGATCTGAGTTCGCGTTCTGCAAGGGACATGAGGCTGAGTGGAAGGCACAGACCACCAATCAGCCGAACTTTCAGGTTCGCTGCCCGCGCTGTCTTCCGCAGTTCCTGGCTAGCGTTGATGCGAGGCTGCTACGGCCGGTCAGTAGCCTGCCAGAGCCCATTACCGGGCCGCTCGCGGATGCGATCGATATGGCCATGTACCGGGAGGGGATTCTGACCCCGATCCGGATGAACGTGCTCCGCAGGCTTGGCAAGAATGACAGCTCTTACGTCAATGCAATCTTCCGCTCCACAGCGAACACGCCAGATCAACAGCAAGTACAGGCACAGGCATAGCATGAGTATGCACACAGCGTACCTCGATGAGGCCGAGCATTATCTTGCTGTTCAGCTTTCGCCTGCAAGTAAGTGCATTGCCAGAGGTATGCTCCGGCTCGTGGCTTCTCTAGATGAGCGTGGCCTGAACTTCCCCATTGTTACTGCATCTATCGATGGCACGGTTCAGGCCAGATGCAATAATGGCGTTTTCGAGGTAACAGCGTGAACGTTGGCGGTCACAGCCTTTACCAGAACAACAGCGCGGGCTACTCTCCCTATGGGGCCTGCAATATCAACATAGATACTGGCTGTGACCTCGACCCAAGATGCACGCTCTTCCAGCAGTGCATCCCACTAGCCGCTGCGGACATGCAGAAAGACAGCAACGGCACAAGCACACAAGGCATCCGTCCCCACAGGCAGATGACCGAGAATGAATATCAGGAAAGAAAAGCACTAATTGACAAATGGCTGAAGAGCCCGCAGGCAGAAAAACTTATTGCCCAGGGTCAGCTTGAAATTGGCGACAAGATCCGGATTAGTAGTTCATCGCAGGAAATTGAAATAAGCACATAAGCATTGCTACCGGAGTAGAACCCAAGTAACACAGCAGCAAGAGTCCAATATACATAGGTATGGCCCGCGAGGAGCCTGCCGACTGGTACTAAAGGCGCGTGACCCGGAAGTCCTCATTGCCGGGCCAGCGGGTACAGGTAAGTCACGTGCTTGCCTGGAGAAGCTGCACCTTATGGCTCTTGCTAACCCCGGAAGCCGTTACCTGATCTGCCGGAAGACGGCGACCACGCTATCCTCCACTGCCCTCGTGACCTGGCAGAAGTTCGTAGCAACTGAGGCCATCGAGTCCGGGCATGTCTGGTTCTACGGTGGTAGCGCCCAGGACCCGCCGAGCTACAAATACCGCAACAAGAGCGTCGTGGCTATCGGCGGTATGGACAACTCCATGAAGATCATGTCATCCGAGTATGATGTGGTCTACGTGCAGGAAGCTACCGAGCTAACCGAGAATGACTGGGAGACAATCACCACCCGGCTCCGGAACTGGCGTGTTTCCTTCCAGCAGATCCTCGCGGACTGTAACCCGTCTGCCCCTACGCACTGGCTGAAGCGACGCTGTGACGAGGGCAAGACCCGGATGCTGCACAGCACGCACGAAGATAACCCCATGCTATTCACGCCCAGTGGTGAGATTACTCCCAAGGGTGCGGACTACATCAGCAAGCTCGATGGCCTAACCGGTGTCCGATACCAGAGGCTACGCAAGGGCAACTGGGTCGCGGCTGAGGGCGTGATCTACGAGGACTTCCAGCAGCATACTCACGTTATGAGCAGGCAGACTTTCAGCGAACTTCTCGCAGAGGACGAGCCCACGGATGCCGCAGGAATCCCATTTAGCTGGCCGCGGTTCTGGTCCGTTGACTTCGGTTTCGTTCACCCCTTTGTTCTTCAGTGCTGGGCTGAGGATCCAGACGGGCGTATGTTCCTCTATCGCGAGATCTATCATACTCACCGTACAGTAGACCAGCACGCCAAGCGAATCCTCGACATCGTGGCTCCATGCGTCAAGTCGGGCTGCGAGCATACTGGCAAGGTTGATTCCCCGCAGGCCTGCGAGCGAGAGTGGCTGGAACCCAAGCCAACTAACATCGTCGCGGACCATGATGCTGAGGGCCGGGAAGTCCTGGAGCGCGAGTTGGAGATGACTGTCCAGCCAGCACACAAAGCGGTACTGGAGGGCATCGAGGCCGTACAGGCAAGGCTGCGCAAAGAGGGTGACGGTAGGGCAAGGATCTTCCTGATCGCTGATGCCATTGTGGAGCGCGACCCTGATCTGGTCGAGGGTGCTCGGCCTACCTGCACCATCGAGGAAGTCCCCGGCTATGTCTGGGATGGCAAGGGCAAAGAGCAGCCAGCCAAGGTTGATGACGACGGCTGTGATGCTATGCGCTACGCAATAGCTGACCGCGACTTCGGCATTCGTGCCCTGTACAGGAGTTTCTCAGCGTGAATATCAGAGAAGCAATAGAGCAGCACAGCCCGGACGACGGCAGCATCAATTGGTATGTCGATGAGCACGTTATCGACTGTGACGCCGAAGAGTTCTGGAAGGTAGCGGAGGAAGCGGGAACGGCAAGTGCAAGTAGTCAGATCCCCCTGACGCTGGCCGAACAGGTTAGGGACATCGCCCCCGCAGGATCGAAGAAAATACACTTTCCGGTGGCTCTCAGCAACGATGATATTGGCACAGCTCTCACCGCAGCGCTCATGACCTTCCCGGATGCTCCCGTGATAATCATCGACACCCCTGATGGCTCGGTCTACTACATGAACACGAGAGAAAAATGATAGCGGGCATCTTCTTCATCATCCTTGGCTTCGTGTTCTGGATCAATACCAGACTAAGCCTGATTGAGGTTATCGCAATCCTCGTCGGCGTGATCGGTATCTGCCTCGTGATTAGCGCCATGAATACCCCAGATGACCCGAAGCACCAGAAGTGGACGCACTTCCAGTGAATGACATGGGTAATCTGGAAACCTCAGCAGACTGGGGCGGTCCCATCTACTGGCGTGATGACACGGAAATAAAGAGTATGTCGGAGGGGCTGCGCGCCCCCACAGATCTGCACATTGACGGGATAAGCCAGGGCATTACTGTCAAGCCCGGTGAGACGCTTGTGCTCAGCTTCCGCCGCAGCCTGAGCGAGTACGAGGCTCATGAGATCAGCAGCAGGCTAAGGGGGCTTATCCCGGGCGTTACGATTGTCGTTGTCGACGATGACGTCAAGCTCACGGTCCTGTCGCAGGACAAAGAGGCTATGCGCGATCTCATCGCGGAGATGATGATCGATCACTTCCGCAAGGCAGCCCAGCAGGAGAAGAGAAAAGGCCAAATCAGCCAGTTCCCTCCGCAGACGGGCACACTACCATGCTGAATAATAATGAAAAACCAAGAGTACTTATGGCCGTCGAGTTCTGCAGGGAGCTTGCCGAAGTCGGCATTATCCCGACGGACATGATGAACAGCATTGTCGATGTGTCAATAAAGCTCTCCCCGGGCGGCGCTGCTACCATGGTATTGGACGTCCTCCTTGATGAACGTATTTACAAGATCATGGACCCGCGTATCCGGAAGGCATTCACCGTTGAGACATTTGGACAACCGGAGCCGGAGGCCACAGATGTCTGAGCCGGTGCCCGACTGGGGAGATGTGCTAGAAACAAGGCATATTGCTACTCAGGAGAAAATGCTCTGGTTCGAGTATGGGCATCTCCCGGAGGGTCTGCCTAGGCAGACCAGCGTAAGGTTCGCTACTCTTGCAATTGACCTCATTCAGTCTCTTCAGGATGGGCCGCAGCTCACCATTGCGCTTGACAAGCTGCGGGAGTCGAAGGATCGGGCCGTTAGTCAGGCGATTGTTGATGCAAAGAAAGCCCAAGGCAATGGCAATTCCTGATCTGGTTCATGGCAGGCAGGGCATGTACTGCCCCGAGTTCTGCGGCGTGCGCTGGAACGGCAAGGGACGCAGGCGAGCACGCAGGGTAATGGGGCGTTACATCCAGCACTATATGCGGAGGCACGTCAATGTCGACGAGTAGCACAGGAATAAGCAATAACACAAAGCCCCCGCACAACCGGACGCCGGGTACATCGGACATATGTAAATATGTCGGATGTAAGAGGCCGGGCGTTGGCGAGCTACGGGCGAACCACATTCTGGGGAACAATGGGATTCCCTGGACGATGTGCGATGACCATATTCTGCCCGAAGAACACCCGACGGATATACATGACAGGCTTGTGAGGTGGATCGATGTCGCTCAGTGAAGTTGACCGGCTCAGCCGGCGGATCTACCCGAACCACGATAACACGGGCCTAAGGTTTACTGATTTCAGCGAGATAGATTATGCTCCGCCAGCGCCGAAGCATGAGCGGTTGGGGAAGGCCGCAAAGTGGCTCGGAAAAGCTGGTGCGAGGGCGGTGTCGGGGCTAAGGGTGGCCATAGCCCCGACACTCCAGCAGGCGAAGGATCACCTGTTCACCATCGCTGCTATGACATGCTTCGATTGGGCAGCCTTCCTCTGGAATGACAAGGCTGGGCTAATCACTACTGGCGTTGCTTTCATCCTGTTCGAGCTGAAGGTCTCAAGCTCATGACAATGACAAACAGCATTCCAGATCGTAATGTTGAGATAGCCATCGCCCGCGCCTACTACGAAGATGAAGTTGGCAAGAGTAAGTACCCGGACAGTACCCTGCCTTGGGATGATCTGCCGATCAATGTAAGGGTTAGCCGAGCCAATATCATCAATAGCCTGATCATTCAGGGTGTAATTCTACCCGGGTTCAAGGTCATGCCATGAACAGCAGCGAAGAGATTTACCTTGGTAGTGACCACTACATCCGCATCGCGGTCTGGGATCCTGATCTCAGTCTTAACCCGACCGCAGTGAAGTACAAGGATAGCCTGCCGCTGAACTGCTCCGGGATTATCCGGCATAAGAACAGCGACGGAAATGATTGTGAAGGCGTTATCACTTTCGATAGCAAGATTGCCCGGGAAGTAATGATGGGACCGTTCTGGGAGGTAGAGAGCTGGGATCCTCTGACTCTATCTCCGAGCATTCTTTGTTCCTGCGGGGATCACGGATTTATCAAGCAGGGTAAGTGGGTGAAGGCATAATGACGAAGTCACTTGTTCGTGCGATCTCAAACCTTGCTACCACTTCGCACCACCCGATCCCGTTCCCGCAGCGCTGGAATACGCAGGGCGGGCAATTGTACGGTTCTGGTTTGCAGGACCGATTTACCCAGCTGAATGCTATGTCGGGTACTGGGACCCTATTTGCTATCATCCAATTGCTTTCCACCGGTGCCCAGGCAACTGGCTCCTGGAAGATGATGAATAAGAGCCGGGACGGCCGAGTTCGCTACTCCAGTCATGACAAGGGTAGTGACCAGCGTGTCGAGGTATTGCAGCACCCCGCGCTATCTCTTTGGAATAACCCGAATCCATTCATGACAGGAGAGCAGTTCCGTGAAATCGGCTGGCAGTTCATGGAACTCGTTGGCGAGTGGTACTGGATTCTCAACCGCGGAGCCTCAGGCAAGGGTATCCCGATTGAAATGTGGCCGGTGCGTCCAGATCGGATGGAACCGGTACCAGATCCCAAAAACTTCCTTGCCGGCTGGATATATACGGGACCTAACGGCGAAACTGTGCCCCTTCTTGCGTCCGAGGTCATCCAGCTCAAATACCCCAATCCCCTGGATATGTACCGTGGCATGTCGCCCGTCCAGGCTCTGCTGGCTGACATCGATTCAGCCAAGTACACTGCCGAGTGGAGCAGGAACTTCTTTCTCAATTCCGCCACTCCCGGAGGGATTGTCACTTTCGCCAAACGACTATCGGATACTGAATTCAACGAATTCGTGGCCCGCTGGCGTGAGCAGCACCAGGGTGTCGCACGTGGTCACAGGGTCGGGGTCCTAGAACAGGGCGCTACGTTTGACAACAACACTTATACCATGCACGACATGCAGTTCGTCGAGCTGCGGAACCTCAGCAGAGAAGTGATCCGGGAAGCATACCGGATTCACCAGGCTATGCTCGGCAACAGCGAGGATGTAAACCGAGCTAACGCGCAGACCGCCGAGGAAATTCACGTTGCATGGCACGAGATCCCCCGGCTCAAGCGTGAGCGCACCGTCCTGAACAATATGTTCCTGCCGATGTGGGGTGATACCTCACACAACCGGGAATTTGACTTTGATGACCCGAGCCCGACATCTGCCAATGATGCTAATGACGAGCTTACCGCAAAGAGCAATGCCGTGTCTATCCTGGTCGCGGCTGGATTCAATGCGCAGGATGCCTGCGAGGTTGTGGGCCTGCCGAATATGCGCTGGTCCCCGCCAATGCCCATTGCGGCTGGGCCAAGCGGACAGCCCAAGGACAGCCCTGATACCGGGGAAGACAGGCCATCGGACCTTGCCCGCGTTCCGAAGGTTACCCCGGTGCCAAAGGTAACTCCAGTACAGAAGGGCGATACGTTGGACAAGGAACTGTCTGACATGATTGTGGTGGAGTTTGCGGGCATGATCCGTGATTCCTTCGAGGTAATACGGAGTGAAAGGGAACTCGTATGAATGGTACGCCCTGGCGGACTGCCAGGCGAGTGATGGCGCTAAGCCAGGGAAATAGCTGGTATCGAATTCGAAATGCAACCAGCAACGAGCCCGCTCAGCTCCATATTTATGACGAGATCGGCATGCTAGGCGTCAGTGCCAGCGATTTGATTGACAAGCTGTCTGCTGTATCTGGCCCGATTGATGTTCACCTCAACTCCCCCGGCGGGGAGGTGTTCGAGGGTCTGGCTATCTACAATGCTCTGCTGCAGCGTGATGACGTCAACGTGTTCATCGATGGCATGGCGGCGAGCATCGCAAGCGTGATTGCAATGGCCGGCAAGAAGATCAGCATTGCCCGTAGCGCCCGGATGATGGTTCACGACGGCTTCTGCCTCGCGATTGGCAATGCCAATGACATGCGGCAGCTGGCTGATCAGCTTGACTTCGAGTCCGACAACATTGCCGGCATTTATGCCTATCACACCGGGCAGTCGCAGGCATACTGGCGCGATATCATGCGCCAGGAGAAGTGGTACAACGCCGAGATGGCGATCGAGGCTGGCCTGGCTCACGAGATCATCGAGACTCGGGGCGGCGCTAACTCGGTCAGTGCGCAGGACCGGATTAACGCGAAGGACTGGGACCTCAGCATTTACAAGAATGCAAGGGAACTGGAGCTAGCGGGCGTTCAGAACAAGGCGGACGTTCAGGACGCGGCGACGCACAGCTACACCGGTGATCATGATACCGCTCATGAGCCGATCACTGGCATGCACACGCACAACCATGCTAGCTTCGGCTGCGTGGACGGCGATGATGGTATCCATAGTCACGCTCACACGCACAATGGCGATGCCGTGCACGATCACAGCCCGCATACTATGCACGAGCACAGCCACGCGCACGGCGGTGGACACACGCATGCGCATGAAGCCGGCATGGGAAATTACGGGCCGCACGCTCACGCGCATGCTCACGGCAATAGTGACCCGGATCATGACGGTGACAATGATGCCTCCGCGGCTGGTGACACCGATCATGACTACTGGGCTGCTCCTGCAAGGAATAATGCAGAAGACGAGGAGCGCACAGTAATCAAGATGCACGTTGATCTCCACAATGCGAGCTATGATGACTCGCCTTGGGATGGAGGCGCTGCTATGTCGGCTGCCTCTAGCTCGGCTAACCCGGCCAGCGCTCTAAGTGCTATCTGCGCTGGCAGGAAATCAGGCGATGCATCCAAGCAGGAGGCGCACGCGCTCCCGCATCACAAGCGTCCTGGGTCACCTCCGAATAAGGCTGGCGTTACTGCGGCCCTCGGGCGTCTAAACCAGACACAGGATCTTACCAACAAGAGCGCCGCCGAAGCGCACCTGAAGGCTCACGCTGCTGCTTGGTCTAGCGGCAGTGATGATATGGCCGATGGCCATGGCATTACGAATCACACGCACACGCACGACAATGGTAACATTCTTGATTTTACCGATGAAGAACTGGCTCAGCTAGCCCAGACCCTGAAAGGGGTGCAGTAAATGGCACCAACCCTAGTCATCCCGGACACTGCCGAAGGTCTGGAGGAGATGCTGTCTGATCTTCCCAGGGTACGGGCGATGATGTCCGAGCCTGGCAAGTTCAAGGAGTTCATGAATGTCTACGCCCGCCGTATGTGGGATAAGGACAATGACCTAAAGCAGCAGGTCAAGGAGCAGGTTCAGACCACGATGGCGGAGTTCGCCCGTGATAATGGACTTGGCGGGGACCGACTGAACTTCGGCAATGCTCTTCCGAACATGACTCCTGGCTTCAATGCCAAGGCTGTCAGTCATGGCAAGGGTGCGGCCTACAACCGGGCGAGCTACGGTGCCCGACTGGAGATCGAGCAGGGCGCTGAGAACCAGTTCAACACGAGTGCTGAATTCTTCCAGGCGATCTGGCCGAAGTTTGAGACGCTGAAGAATGCGAGTGACCTGAGGCGGAAGCGCGATGCCGCGCTGACAATTCAGAACAGCTACGGCTCTGAGGTCCCGGCTGACGGTGGATTCCTGATTCCTGAGCGTCTGCGGAGTGACATTCTGCAGGTCGCGCTGGAGACGGCGATCGTCCGGCCGCGTGCCCAGGTCATCCCGATGGACAGCTTGCGAGTGCCGATCCCCATGATCGACACCACGAGCAACGTCTCTAGCGTCTTCGGTGGCGTGGTCTGCTACTGGACGGAAGAAGGTGCGCAGCTCATTGAGAGCCAGGCGACCTTCGGCCGGGTTGTCCTGGATGCCAAGAAGCTGACTGGGTATGCGGAAGTGCCGAACGAGCTTCTGGCCGACGCGCCTGCGTTCTCGGCATTCTTCGACACCATCTTCCCCCGCGCTATCGCGTGGTACGAGGATGTTGCGTTCATGAACGGTACGGGTGTTGGTGAGCCGCTCGGCTTCGTCAACTGCCCGGCTTCCGTGCAGGTCGCGACCCAGGCTGGCCAGGCAACGAAGACGATTGTCTGGGAAAACGTCATCGGCATGTATGCTCGCATGCTGCCGACGGCGCTTGCCAACGCCGTGTGGATTGCCTCCATCGACACCTTCCCCGAGCTGGCGACCATGGCTCTGTCCGTGGGTACTGGCGGTGGTCCGGTCTGGATGGGTAACTACACGAGCCCTGGTGCGAGCACCCCGCCCGTGACCATCCTCGGCCGCCCGGTGTTTTTCACGGAGAAGACCCCGGTGCTCGGCACCACGGGTGCGATCAACTTCGTGGACATGTCATACTACCTGATCGGTGACCGGCAGATGATGCAGTCTGCCTCCAGCGAGCAGTACCGGTTCCAGAACGACAAGACGGCGTTCCGCGTCATCGAGCGCCTTGACGGTCGGCCCTGGATTCAGTCGTCCATCACCCCGCACAACGGTGGCCCGAACCTGACTCCGTTCGTTCAGCTGGCGACGGTCTGACATGAGTTTCTCATTCTCGGCAGCGGGCACGCGCGCGCAGACGCTAGCGAGTCTTGACGGCGTGAATGTGAATGAAAATAATCTCGGTGTTGTTGCTGCACTGTTCGCCAAGGAACTGGTGACTCAGGATAATACCGAGCCTACCGATACGCAGGATGTTCGCTACAGCGTAAATGCTAGCGGACACTGCGGCAAGGGCAGTCTATCGACTGTGCAGTTGAGCTTTACAACGCAGTACGTACCAAAGTCGGAATAACAGAGTAGGGGGCGGGCATTGAAACCCCCGCCCCCGAATGAGCAGTAGTGCAGTAACGCCCACTACCAAGAGAAGGTTACGAAATGTCAGGTATGGAAATCCTTGGCCGGGATGTCAATATCATCCCCGTCGCGTCTGGTGCCCCCTTCAAGCTGCGCGGCGCTAGCACCGCGATGATCGTGGTGACTGGCGCGACGGCCGTCATCTCCCTCCAGCAGCAGACCGGGTTCGGCGGCTCGCCGTCTTCCCTGTATGCCATCAAGAACGTCTACTGGTCAACGTCTTCGACTGGTACGGCTGCCTGGAGCAAGCTGACTTACAACTCTACGGTTGCGCCATACCTTACTGGCGGGCCGAGTAGCGGCCCCGGTCCTCTGCAGACGTACACGCATGGTACCACGACTGGTCTTACTACGGCTGTGATGTCGGCATTCCACGTCTTCACGTCTGAGCTGTCGGACCCGACTAACTACCTCTTGGCTACCGCCACTGGTAGCGGTCTCTGCTACGTTGTGCTGGGCGATCTGGTTGCCGAGCGCGCTCCGGCCAACCTTGAGATCCTGTCTAGCTGACCTGACTTTTACAGAAGGGGAATAGTCATGTCAGTAATCATCCAGGGTTACCAGCTGCGAGAAATCGCACTTGGTGTTCAGATCATTAAGGCGGGCCAGAATCTCCCGCAGACTGCTACGGCCAACCTGTTCACCGTTAGTGGTGGCTCGGTCCTCGTGACCTCGCTACTCGGCGTCGTGTCCACGGTTATCCAGGGCACGGACCCGGGCTTGTCGCTTGGTACTGCGCCGACTACCGGCACGGCCGAGACTTCTGGCATCGCGACCACCACGTCGATTGCTAGCGCTGAGGTCGGCACCTGGCTTGGCGTGCAAGCCTCTACCGGATCGGCCGGTGCGCTCGTTAACGGCGGGCACGCCGGAAGTGCGGTTTGGCTGTCTGCTCCGTTTGTTGTCCCAGCTGGAACCATCACTTGGACGACTACGGCGAGTAAGACTGGCGCCATCAAGTGGTACCTGACTTATGTTACCCTCGACACCGGTGCTGCGGTTAACTAGGGAGCAACATGAGCTCACGTACCTATCCCCCAGGTGACGCACTGATCCAGGGCAATCAGCTCCGGAACATCGTTATCGGGACACTGGTCACAAAGGCAGCGCAGACGCTGCCACAGAACACAACGAAGACCCTCTACACGGTGACTGGTAGTGCAGTTCTAATCACCGGGCTGATGGGTGTGGTAACTACTGCAATTGGCGCTACCGCTACAAACCTCAGCGTCGGTATGGCTCCGACGACGGGGACGGCGGAAACCGCTGGAATTGCCAATGCCACGGCGATTACCTCCTTGGCAGTTGGGACATGGCTTCATGCCCCGATCAACGGCAGTGCGTCTGTGTCTGCGCCTACGTTCCCGGCGACGGGAACGCCGCAGTCTAACTCGAACTCGTTTGCCATTTCGGCCGTGATTAGCGCTAACGGCGCAACGATCACGAATGTAACAGTGAACGGGGCAACGGTTGGCACGACGGCGGGGACTTACACGGTTCCGGCGCACGGCAGCATCAGCGTCGCATACACGGTCGCAACGCCGACCTGGACCTGGGCTAATGCGAAGAGCCTTGGTACTGGTCCGGGCGGCGGGGCTAGCACTCTGGGGCAGCATGTGGGGCTTGCGGGCGCGTTCGTTGCGCCTCCGGGCACCATTACCTGGACCACAAGTGCGAATGATACGGGTGCGATCGCTTGGTATTTGCACTATGTCCCGCTCGATAACTACCCGGGCGTGGGTATCGGTTCAACTCAGGTAGCGCAGGTACAGTAACATGTCTGTGTTCCCGAAGCCAAGCGAGCTGTTCGGCGTGTATTATGGCTTCTTGGTGACCGGCGGGGCGAAAACCCTGCCGGCCTCCACCAAGCAGAGCATATTCACGGTTGGTGGCGGCCGGGTAATTGTCACCAGTCTCCATAGCGTGGTAAGCACAGTCATTCAGGCTCAGGCCTGTACCCTATCGGTTGGCAATACTCCTACAGTAGGGTCTGCGGCTGCGGCTTCAATAGCTGCGGCTAGCGCCTCCCTCTCGGGTCTAGCTGTAGGTCAGTACCTCGCCGTTCCGCCCTTCACGAATGCTACAACTCCTGCGGCTCTCGTGCTTAGTGGGACTAGTGGCGTCATGATCGGCAATGGGTCTACTTCAGCAATAGGCGTTCCGGTATCTAGCGGCGGTATTTGCATAGTGCCAGCAGGAACAATCGACGTTACGACAAGCGCAACTAACACAGGGGCGATCGTCTACTCTATCACCTACGTTCCGTATGACGTTGGCGCAACGATTACGGCTCTGTGAGGTAGCTATGTGGGAATGCGAAGTATGTAGTACGACGGGTATCACCAACCAGTATTTTTGCCCGTCATGCTTTACGCCGCGCCCCGGGAAGGAAGCTGGTGAAATGGCGGAGAGCGACGGAGAGGCCCCGGGGGACGTTCCGGCCGCCGACGCTATCCCGGACGCCGAACCGGCCGTGAGCGGCGATCCTAGCCCGCCCGAATCGGCCGACTCGCCCGCGTCCGGCTACTCGGAAGCCGAGCCTAGCGCTGGCGGGTTCCTGACAGATTGGGGAAAAAGATAGTGCCTCGTGTTAGCAATGCAAGCGGACCTAGTAACGCAGACGTGAAACGAGAGCCTGATCTTTTCTTCAGGCAGGGCGGTGGTGAACCATCAGCTGGTACCAGCTTCTCGACATCCGCAAGCAAGCCAGAATGGAGTGGCTCCGTAGCCCGGGAAACGGATCAGTTGATCCAATCGCCTGCCCAATATGCGGAGAACCCCTTCGCACAGGACCCTCCAATGGACCCAGCACAATCCTCTACTGCTCCTTCGACGGATGGCAGTACCCAAGAGATTGGACAAGGCCAGCTGAGCCCCAAGGACTCTTCGGCGGACGAAATGTCGGTGACTCCGGCTATACCGGCGACTACTGAGGAAAAGAAGACTGCTGCTGATATGCTTCACCTGGCTCGCGAGGCTTTTGATGCCGAGGATTACGACATGGCAGATGAGCTACTCGATGAAGCCGACCTCACAGATCCTGCGCTCAAGGGGCAGATCGCAGAAGCTAGGTCAGAGATCCTGAGGGCTCGTTCCGTGCGAGGCAAGTGATCACAAGATAGCCCAAAACTGAATATAAGCCAGTCCCACCCCAAGAGGGTTCTCGGCAAGGAAGCAAGGCACAGGAATGGCAATTGCGACGGTAACTCGTCCGTGCTACTGCACTCGCGAAGAGGTAATGCGAGCGCTGGACATCAAGCCTGCCGCTTACACAGCGCCGCAGATTGACCGAAAGCTGGTCGCAGCTGCAGGCGCTGTAGATGGCATGTGCAAGCGCAAGTTCTATCCTGAAGATACTACATATGTATTTGACTGGCCAAATTACCAGTATGCCTATCCGTGGCGGCTCTGGCTCGACCAGTACGAGATGGCTGCGCAGCCGACGCTCGTGGTGTCCGGGACTTATCTGGACACCCCAGTTGTCATTCCCACCGGGACTTACTTCATGGACCCCATCAATGAGGGTCCGCCGTACAACTCCCTGCAATTGCGCCGGGATCTCAATTCGTCCTTCGGCAATAACACTACGCCGCAGAATGACATTGGGATCACCGGCACATTTGGGTTCTGGACGAATACGACTCCCTGTGGGCCGATTGCTGCGGCAATTACATCCACAACCCAGAATACCGTTCAGATGGCCGCTGGGCCGCTCGCGGGAGCGGGCGTTGGGGATGTACTCATAATTGGTAGCGAGCGAATGCTCGTTACTGACTGCAACTACATCTCGACCGGTATTGCCACTACTGGTTCGGGCGGCAACTCGGCTCAGAATAACGATAACACACTCACTGTCCCGGATGGAACCCAGTTCTCGGCGAGCGAGATTCTTCTGCTCGATTCCGAGTGGATGCTGATACAGACTATCTATGGCAATAATATTGTAGTGAAGCGAGGATGGGGTGGCTCTGTCCTTACGACGCACAATAATCCAACTATATGGGCTAATAGGCTTCTTTCGGTAAACAGAGGTGTTCTGGGCACAAGTCCGTCCACATATACCCAAGGCACCCAGGCTTCTATCAGTGAGGTGCCGGGTCTTGTAAAGGATGTTGCCATTGCAACGGCGGTGATTGGTATCACGAACGAACCGTCTGCTTATGCGATCCTGGTGCCTACGTACAACTCCCAGACCGGATCGGCAATGAACTTCCTTGGGTCTAATGCAGAGGCAGCCCCTGGCGTCGGATACCAGGGCCTGCTGCAGCTCCTAGGCGACAGCATTTACGTCCGCAAGCTAAGGACCCGAGTCATATGACGATGTCCAAGCAGCGTATTGCCATCATCCTGGGGTCAGCAGACGGTGTCACGCTAGCCGTATCGATCATGGCCAGCCTGACTGGAAATCAGACTGCGATATGGCACGCAGGACTTGGTGATGGTCTCGGTGAGCTAGTGGGTATGTTCGCGGCCCTATACCTTAGTAGCAGCGATGACAAGACCGGGTTCTGGCCTGCAGTCTCCTGTGGCCTAGCGACCCTAGTTGCCTGTACTTTGCCGTGCGTGCCATTTATATTTACAAGAGGAATACTAGCATTTGCACTAGCAGCGCTTCTAGTTATTTTGGTAGGCGCAGCGATATCTAGACTGCGCCCCGAAAAGGGTGTCAAGGCAGTTCTAATCACCTATGGTGTAATTATCGGCGCTGGACTCCTGGCATGGGCGGGTAGTTACACATAATGTGGCACATTATACAGCACTGGCTATCGTATATGACCGGAAGCGAGAACACTTCTGGTGCGCCACCTAACTATAACTTCTGGTCTGGTTTCGGTAGTGACATAGCCGAGGTCACTATTGTTGGCGCGCTTGTAGCAGTTTACAAGAAACATAATTGTCACGCCAGGTGGTGCTGGAGAGTAGGTCACCATGAATTCTTTGATGCATCGAAAGGTCTCACATATAACTTGTGCAGGAAGCATCACCCTGATCACCCCGGGCGTAGGCAGATAACCAAAGAGTCTATTGCTAGCATTAGCGAGCAGGCGACTCCATGACGATATACATCGACGTTACTCTGCGGGGATCAATACCGGCTGGTATCGTTCCCGGCATAATACACAGATACAAGGTGCATCTTGAGGGTGTACTCGGAGACATGAGCGTTAACCTGATTCGAGCTTGCCTGCCGACGCAGTACATGTATCTTGGGAATAATGGCGGTGATCCCAGACATAATCCGATTCCGCCGAATGCTGGCGCTCTAGTAGCGTCTATTCACACCAGGCGCGACACGCAAGATTCAGAGCTTGTTGTTGGAGATGACCTGATATATGGCCCATGGATTGAGGGTGTGGCAGTTGGCAATACATTCTTTTACCCGGGGCGCGTCAAGCGTGGCATGGGCGGCCGGTTCCCGGGATACCACACCTTCCGGAAAATGACTCAGATTGTTGATTCAGCAACACCGGATATCGCATATACAGAGATACAGCCTTACATACGTGAAATCAATGACTACTGAGAAGAGGATACAGTGACCGAGCGGAATCTGTTTAGTTACAATGGCAAGATCATGGATGAGAGGATCATCGAGGGCGAGGTAATTTCCGCAGCGACTTACCCGATGTGCCTGTCTTGCGTTTCTGAATATGTGCTTGCCAGGAACAAGTGGATAGAGAGTGGTCAGCCCGATGGGCAAGAGCCATCATACTCAGATTCCGTTCGACCTGCCATAACGAACGCTGCTGCCTGGCAGCAGCAGGTAGTAGGTGGCCAGATGATAATGGCTTGTGTTGCACTACCAACATGCATGCAGCACCTCGGGGTTCGTGAGAAGACGGCTATGGAGCGTGCTGCTGGAAGCGGCCTCATGGTTCCCGGTAATCTATCCTGATAGGAGCATTATGTAATGGCCGTTGTTACCTCGCACGTTTACCCGTATGCACAGAGCCTGATAAATGCGGGCTCCATCAACCTAACATCTGCCACCGCTGGTGCATTCAAAATGGGCCTCTGCACGTCTGCGGCGGCCACCTGGGGTGCTACACAGTGGGCATACCAGTTTGTGTCATCGATTACCGGTGCATACACGGAAGTGAGCACGGGTGGCTATGCAAGAGTCAGCCTTGCGTCACTTGCAGTTGGAACTGGGACCACCGCCCAGTATGAAAAGTGGACTTGCACTAGCCCAATCAGCTTCGGCTCGACGATTACCCTCGCGGCTGCCAGCGGGTTCATATATACCACATTGGTTGGATCGGCTGATGCTTCCTACCCTGTGGTCGCAATCATCGACTTCGGGCAGACGGTAACATCTACCGCCGGTAACTGGACGTACACGATCGACCCAACTTATGGCCTAGCGTCTTGGGAATCGATTTAGCATGGCCAACCAGAGCTGGGTCTCTCTGATCAATGCCGGCAGCTCGCGGGCAACCGGGGCCGGCACTGCTCTCAACACCGCTGCTACCGCTACGATATCTCCCTGTCAGGCTGCGGCTCTAACATCCGATGTGGCATCGGTTAACCCAGATGGTCAGCCGCTCGGATGGTATCCCGGACTTGTTATCCGCTGTATGGCACGCGGATACATGACCACAACGGGCACAAGCACAACAGCAACCTGGCTCCTACGTTGCAACAAGGGCAACAACAACACATATACAACGTTCGCCACCACTGTTGGCCTCACTACCGGCACGGGTTCTGTAACTGGTCTGCAGTGGCATATGGATGCTACTTTGCGATGCACAGCAGTCGGCAGCGGAACCTCGGGTAGCGTTTCGACGCAGGCATGGCTTGAAATTTCCTCTTCTGTACCGGCTAACCCGGTCGCGCTTGGAAGCGCAGGGAACACGGTTTTGCCCATGCCAAACATCACCGGCGAAACTGCGCTAGGCATAGACACAACGCAGGTTACGGGGATTGGCTTGGCTGCTACTCTGGCCGGGGCAAATGCTACCATTCAGTGTACAGAGTGGATTGTCGAAGCTCTCGACTAATCGATAGCGGAGGGAGGTGACATTAGTGGCGACATTCGTACAGTTTCAATCTAGCAACGGCAATTCGAGTGCGTCACTAGTCATCTCGATAACGGGTACGGCCAATGACACGTACTTTGCTGCAATCACTGCGTGGATGACCGGCAATAACCCGATCAGCCTTAGCTCTGTATCTGATAATGCATCCGGAGGGACTAACAACTGGACATATACTACTGCTACCCCTCTCAACCAGAATCCGCCTTGTGCAGGTGTATATGACTCTGCAAATACACTATATGCATTCACTACTATTGCTACCTGTCTTCCATCTAATAATAATGGTGCCACTAAGGCATTCACTTCTGTTACAGTCACCTTTACTACGACTCCCACAAGCTGGTCTGAGGCTGGCGTAATAGAATTCAGCGGGATACCGCCGAATGCTGTTATTCTAAATGCAGCAGCTACCAATGTTCTTGCATCGGTTGTGTCCAGCTATACGGTGCCCGGCATTGGCATGAAGGGCAATGGGACCGCTGTAGTATCGACTTCCGACCTTAATGGAGAGTTCACAGGGGTAACTTCTGGCTGGACAATTATCAACACCGGCGACACGATTGATGCCTATGCCACTAGCGTTGGCCCTGGCCTCGTGCAGCCTACATTTACGCAGTCGCCCGCTGATGACGTCCCTGGCTCCTGCATTATGGCCATAGGCGTGCCGATCTATGCGACGATCCCGCAATTGGCCCCGCCCGGTCGCAATTCCCCGGCAGCCTGGAAGACGCATTACTCGCTTCCGCCGCTCCCGCCTGTAGTTATCAGTACACCTGCCAATGTTACCGGCGTTGGCGCGCTAGTAGACATTACTGGCGGAGTCGGAGTATTCGAGGGTGATGCCAACGTAACGGGCGTTGGGGCGCTAATAGATGTAACTGGCGGTTCCGGCACAAATACGTCTGATCAGAAAATAACAGGCGTCGGAGCACTAGTCGATGTAACTGGCGGGGTCGGTTCCCCATCCGGTTCCGCTCCGGTTACGGGCGTCGGGGCACTGGTAGATATAATCGGTGGAGTTGGCACTCCGTCCGGTCCTGCTAATGTAACCGGGGTTGGCGCGCTAGTAGATATCACCGGGGGCATTGGCTCACTTCGCTCTGACCAGAAAATCACCGGTACTGGCGCAATAATTGACGTTACCGGGGGCGTTGGTGCAGCGAGCGGTTCTGCACCGGTTACCGGAGTCGGCGCGCTAGTCGATGTAACCGGAGGGATAGGCACTCCATCCGGCAGTGGCTCTGTTACGGGCGTCGGAGCTGCGGTACATATCAATGGTGGCTCTGGCACTCTAATTGGATCTGCAAACGTAACAGGCGTTGGCGCGCTAGTTTCGGTTATTGGTGGTGCAGGTACAAATACATCCGACCAGAAGATCACGGGCGTCGGGGCGCTCGTAGATGTAACTGGCGGAATAGGCACAGCCACCGGTACTTCACCTAGCGCAAATGTAACGGGCGTCGGGGCGCTAGTAGATGTTACCGGCGGTGCAGGCGCGGTATCTGGATCGGCCAATGTAGTCGGTGTCGGTGCGCTAGTCGACGTAACCGGGGGTACTGGCTCCCCGGCCGGTTATGGTAATGTTACCGGGGTCGGCGCGCTAGTCGATGTTTCTGGCGGCATAGGAGTACTTGCCGGGTCGGCCAATGTACCCGGGGTCGGCGCAATAGTCGATGTAACTGGCGGAGCAGGATCTCTCCGTTCCGACCAGAAGATAACGGGCACCGGTGCGCTAGTAGATGTAACTGGTGGCACAGGCACCTTCTCTGCTTCAGCCGGGGTTACCGGTGTTGGGGCGACGGTAGATGTAACTGGTGGTATTGGTGCAGCCGGTGGCGGATCGAATGTCACTGGCGTCGGAGCAACGGTAGCGGTAACCGGCGGATCGGGCGCCCTATCAGGGTCGGCAAATCCCACCGGCACGGGCGCACTGGTAAATGTAATTGGCGGGGCGGGAACAGCTACTGGCACTGCTCCCAATGCTAACATAACTGGCGTCGGGGCGCTAGTCGGTGTAATTGCCGGGATTGGGACCCCGGCTGGATACGCCAACGTTACAGGAGTCGGCGCACTCGTCGACGTTTCTGGCGGGGCAGGCTCACTTCGATCGGACCAGAACAATACCGGCGTCGGGGCTGCCGTTTCAATACTCGGTGGCATTGGCGTGCCATCCGGCTCAGCGAATGTAGCAGGCTCGGGCGCGCTCGTAGATGTTACTGGCGGAATAGGCAGCCCGTCTGGTTCAGGAATTGTCACCGGGGTAGGCGCTACAGTAGATGTAACTGGCGGCTCTGGTACAGTTTCTGGATCCGGGGCGGTCGCGGCTACCGGCGCTTTGGTAGATGTTGCTGGAGGGTCTGGTGCGGCTACCGGTTCTGCGATAATTGCAGGTACTGGTGCAATAGTAGTAGCGACAGCCGGTACCGGTATCCCGACGGGTGCTGGGGTAGTCACTGGAGCTGGCAGCCTAGTTTCGGTCACCGGTGGTGCTGGAGTGGCCACGGGATCTGGGTCTACAGCTGGCACTGGTGCCCTAGTCGCGGTTACTGGCGGGATTGGTAATCCGTCCGGTAGTGGTTCGGTGACTGGCACCGGTGCGCTAGTAGATGTAACTGGTGGCGCCGGCACCTTCCTGACGGACCAGCATGTAACCGGTACCGGGGCCCAGCAGCATGTCATAGCTGGAATCGGGACATTCGAGGGCAACGCCAATGTAATCGGAGTTGGCGCGCTAGTAAGTGTAGATGGCGGAGTAGGGTACTTCCCGAATGCCAATGTTAATGGCACTGGCGGCCATGTATTCGTACAGGCTGGAATAGGACAGCTTGCTGCCAGCGCAAATGTACAGGGCATGGCGGCTCTGGTCAATATCCTTGGCGGGTCCGGTACGCCATCGGGTCCAAGTAATGTGCCAGGAGTGGGACCGAATGTATCGATATTTGGTGGTGCCGGCACTTTCCGTGCTGATCTGAGTTTCACCGGGAATGCTGCAATGTCCCTTGTCCAAGGTGGCATGGGTAGGCCCGTGGGAGAAACGGTAGACATAATCGTGCCATTCAGTGATGCAGAAATAAATGACATTATTGATCGACTGCAGAGTCACGCTCAGAATAGCGGGCGTTTTGACAGCGTAAATGGGCACGAGCCAAAGAGTGCTCCTGGCAATGGCATTACTTGCTCGATATGGGTGCAGGCAATAACTCCTGTTAATAGCTCCGGCCAGTCAGCTACCAGCGGCATGCTGATTCTACAGGAGAGAATATATGCGTCTATGACATCACAGCCGTTTGACATGATAGACCCTAATATTACAGCGGCTACGGCTGAGCTGATGAATGATCTGTCCAATGATTTCCAGCTCGGCGGTAATGATGATGTCAGAGCGCTGGACCTACTTGGGATGACAGGGACATCTCTTTCGGCCCAGGCCGGTTATGTAGAAATCGACAGGCATATGTACCGAGTTATGACTGTTACCATTCCCGTAATTATAAACGACATGTATGCGCAGATATCGTAAGGAGAGGGTGCAATGGCAAAGCAGTCAGGCCTAGGCGACAACTTCTACATTGGCGGTTTTGATCTGTCTGGAGACATTGCCTCCCTTGACTCGATCAGCGGAGCCATTGCCGTCCTTGAGGCTACATCAATCAAGCAGTCTGCGGAGGCGCGGCTATTCGGTCTTCGCTCTGGCACTATGAAGTTCACATCGCTGTTCGAGGATGCGACAACAGTTACAAATCCGCTTGTTCCCGGGAGCACGGTGCCGTATGTTAGCACATACAATTTCGCCGTACTGGTAACTATTACCGGGACTGTGACGAATGTGTCTATTAATGGCGTAACTGCTGGCACTGCAGCTGGCACCTACCTCCTCCCTGCTTCCGCGAGTATCGCCATGACGTACTCGTCAGCTCCCACATGGAACTGGATTGCTGTTGGTGCTATGCACAATGCATTGGCTCCGCTTCCCCGGGGGAATACGGTTTGCATGTATGCTCGTGGCACTGCTGTTGGCAACCCTGCTGCTTGCATGACCGGGGTTCAGCTGAACTACGATGGCACGCGCGATACCAACGGCAACCTGACATTCCAGGTAGAGGTGGACGCAAGCGGATTCGGGTATGAGTGGGGAACCCTCCTAACATCTGGTATTCGGACGGATACTGCAGCGACTGTCGGAGGCGCAGTCGACCAGGGTGCTGCGACTAACTTTGGGGCTCAGGCTTACCTAGAGATACTGGACTTTGTCGGAACATCGGTAGACATTACAATCACACATGCCACTACCTCGGGTGGTACTTACTCGACGCTGATGGACTTCGGATCGCAGACAGCAATCGGGGGATTCCGCCAGTCTGTATCAAACACTACCACTGTAGATGAATTCCTAAAGGTAGTTACGACTGGTACATTTACGTACTGTTCTTTCGTCGTCGCAATGAATAGGAACCTTACAGCAGGACAGGTGTTCTAATGCCTCCAAGATTCACTCCGCCGCCTCTAAACAGACTGGTGTCTAAGGTCGGACCGGAAAATTACAAGACATACTCCTGGTCGCGTCCCTTGAGTACACACTGGCGTAAAGCGACATGTGAGGAGGTGAACTGTGAAGACTTCCTGAACGGATTCGTTCTTACCATTGACAAGAGCACCCCTCTTGGCGAGAAGCAATTCGACTATGTCACGCACGATAAGACACGATCATACACGATAGATCGAGAGGGAATGTATCTATTCCATTTCATTTATCCTCCCGGCAACGAGGGGTTTGCCGGAACGAAACATGACCACCGGCTACCGGTCGGCCGGGAACCGCTTCTGTTCGTTAGGGCAGGGGACTGGCGTAAGTACTTCGCGCCGCCGGTGCAGCATAAGTACATCGATGACTGGGTCGAGGATTTCTCGATCAACCAGAACAAAATTATAGAAACACAGAAGAGAGGGTAATTCAATGGCAAAGACCTCTGGACTTGGTGGCGCAATTATCGTGCAGGACTCGGGCTCTGTGGCTCGCACGATCACCAATGACTGCACGAACTATGCGTTCACGACGCCCCGCGCGACGCAGGATGTCACCGGTGTTGACAAGTTTGCGAATGAGACGATCCTGCTCCTCGCGGACTACACGCTGACCCTCAACGGGGTTTTCAATACTGCTGCCAATATGTCGCACGCGGTGTTCGCGACAGTACCATCCACGACAGTAGTCCGGTCGGTCGAGATTGACCCTCTGGGAGCTACCACCGGTCAGCCGAGCCTCGTGGTAAACAATGTTTTGACTGACTACCAGATCACTCGTGCGAATACCGGCGAGCTTACCTGGCAGGTTCCAGGGCAACTCGCGGATGGTAATTCCCCTACATGGACAACGCACGCTTAACCAGGGGAGTCCCGATGGATATTACATCTCATCTGTCGGGACTCGCCTGCTACATCGCATATACAATCACATACATAATGCAAGGGATTATAATGGGATTCCGTCCGGAGAAGACTGTCTACAATCTACATTTCGAGGGCACATTCCTTGATGGGCTTAGGATCAAGGTGGGATGCCCGACGGTCGCGGAGTTCAACGAAATGCTTCGCTGGCAGGCCGCAACAAACGTCGATGTGGCTGACAATAATGACAAAGCAACGCAGAGGTTCCTTGACTACCTGATTGACTGGAACCTGGAAAACCCTCAGAATGGACCGATCAAGGAGGGTGAGGATACCCCTTCCATCCGAGAGGGAGAGCCGACTCCGCACACCCTGGAGGGATGTTCCGTTCACGAGCAGGTGGTGATCCGGGAAATTCTGCAGCAGTGGCAGAAGGCTATTGCGGGCGTATCCGAGGAACTGGGAAAAGGCTCGATGAATGGAAGCGATTCGCTGGAGCGATCACTCGGGATGGGCGGATAATAACCAAGCCAAACGAACTGTACGAAGCAGAGTTTATCGTCGGGCTCTGCGACAGATTTCACACCGTCCCTAGCGTCGTTAAGCAGGAGGAAGCTGGCATCATTAGTCTTCTCAAGATATACCATATGGGGCATATCGAGGACGAGGGCGCACCACGGGAGGAGGATTACTATGGCTAATGAAGTAAACATTAGGATTACGGCTACAGATCTGACCGGGCCTGCATTTGCTGCTGCCCTCGCCAAGATGGAGGCGCTGAAGAGTGCGTCCAAGGGTGCCATTGATACAAGCACTATGTCGGATAACATCGATAGTGTATCAGACAAGATAGACAAGCTCAAGGAAAATATCAGTGATATGTCAATCGTCAAGATTGGCACGAGTGAAATTAACTCGTCACTGACGTCAATTAAGTCTAGGGTGCAGTCCCTAGGAATCGCAGACATAGCGGATATTAACATTCCGCAGGGCAGGATCATCACACAGCTGCAGTTCCTGAAGAGACTTATTCAGCAAGCTGGCATTGCTGACATCATGGACATGAACATTAACCAGTCTAGTCTGACTAAGCAGCTAGGATGGATTGGGCAGCTTAGCGAAACAATCCCGGTAAACTTTGATATCGGTAAACTACCCAAGTTTAGTATGACGGGGCTTAGTGTCCCCATTAATTATGATGCATCTAAAATTCCGAAGTTTGGCGATGTATCTTCCCTGACGGCATGGGATGATGCAGTAAAGCTCGCGAATGCGGATATGGGGCATCTTGCTATATCCTGGGATGATGCGGTTAAAGCTTCCGAGGATATGGGCAGTTCCCTTCGTGACTCTGATAATGCCTTCAGCGATGCACTAAAGGACGTTCTAGATTATTCTGCTGGCCTTGATGATGGCACTAGGTATGGCGCTATGTTCGGTGATCTTTTCTCGAACATGCTACCTAATCTAGCTAATATGTGGGATAATGTAACAAACGGTGCTTCGGGTACATATAGAGTCCTGCAGTTTCTCGGGCAGTACATGCAAGATAAAATGCTTAATGCCGCGACTTCCGCTGGCAATGCGTGGCGTGCCTTCCCGTCTTCTGTCGGTGATGCTTTCAATGCCCTGCGTGATATCGGAAGTTACATGGGCGGTCAGGCCATCACTGGCGCGAGGCTATATGCAAGCTCTATCGGCGATGGTCTAGTTAGTGCTATGGCATCGGCAGGAAGTGGAACCCGTTCTCTTCTTGGCGACCTCCGTGCTCTGAGCAGTAGTGGATTCGCAGTAGCTTCCGCCGTCCTATCGCAATTCAATGACAACTTTACCAGGGGTATCCCGATGTGGCAGTCGGGCGGAATCCTATGGGGCGGGCTTGGAGGACACCTCTCTCTCTTCGGTGGAGCACTTAATGGAATGCTGCCGGCATTTATTGCTACGGCATCCGGCATTCACATGCTCATTGATGGCATAATTGAAGTTGGCGCGACTCTGATACCTGCTGCACTTGGCCTCGCGGCGTTTGCGGCCGCCGGAGTTGACAGTGCGGATGAGATATACAATCACTTTGTGAACATGGACAAGGTCATTGATATGACCGGGCAATCTGTGTATCCACTAACTGGTGCATTCTCCAAAATGAATCAGGCCGCTCAGCCAGAGGTGTATGTCCTTCTCGGGGAGGGCCTGCAGGTAGTCAATAAGAATGCCGGACTTCTACAGAGCGTAGCGCTAGCCGCCGGATCTGTTCTAGATCAGCTAGGGGCTCGCTTCACTTATGCGATGACGCAGGGTGCTGGGTTCAGCGGGTTCATGAAGAACTCTGCATCTGACCTGGCTGGCTGGGGTGACCTGATAGGTAACATTGGTGGCATTCTTGGCAACTTCTTCAAGGTGATGCCGGGTTATGCCGAGGTCATCCTGAATGTTGCGGATGCATTCTCGCACTTTGTGGAGAACGTTACGGGGTCTGGTATAGGCGAGAAACTGATAGGGATTGGTCTCGCAGCACATGGAGCATTCCTTTACATAGGTCTTCTAGGGACTGCCGCAGCTCTCCTTGTGTCCAAGACCCTAGCGGGTCTGGCTCCTATGCTACTCAATATTGGATTGGGATTTGGCAAGATCGGGGCTAGTGGCGCAGCTAATGTTATGGGCGACTTTGCAGCTCAAGCCGAAAGTGCTGCAACTCTGCCATGGGGATGGATTACTATTGCAGCAGCTGCGATAGGTGTCCTTATCTATTCTCTGGTAAATGCGAAAAGTGCCGCACAGCAGTTTGCCTCGGGAGTCCAGCAGTCTATCACGGCCGTAAAGCTATCTGCACTAGGCTCTACTATAACTGATGATATAACTAATTACAGCACAGCTCTCTATTATGCGAAGCAGCAGCAAAATGATCTTGCAAGTTCTGCGCACGAAGTAAAGCTACCTGATTTCCATGGTGTAACACATGAAGTAATAGAATACTCACAGGCTTATTACCAAGCCAAACAAAATGTTGAAGATTATTCTGCGGTTATTCAGACGGCACAGCAGGACCAATCAATATACAATAGCAATATGAAAATTGCTGCTGGTGTATTTGGGAGTGCTAGCAATGCTCTCGCTGCATTTAATAATGCGGGAATAAGTAGCAGCCAATTCCTGACCACAAGTAAGCAGCAATTTGCAGAAAGTATTATTGAGGCTGAGGGATACAATGATGCTATCAAGTCGCTAGCTACCGGCACCGGACGGTACGCTGCTGCAATGAATGCTCTGAGTGGTCCGGAGCAGTTCTTGGGCGACATGCTGCATAGTATCCAGAGCATCACACAGGCGCAGGATAATCTGATGACTGTTGTGACCGAAGGCGAGTCGAGTCTAGACACGTTCGCTCTTGGACTCGCTACCATGACTAGCAACTTCGGTGCAACGAGCAACGCTGCATCTACTGCTAGTCACACTCTAGGTGATATCAAGAACTCGGTGAGCCTAGTCGGTGCTGCTATGGGCGGGACTACCCAGGCTGACTATACTATGCAGCAATCATTCTACTCGCAGGTGACTAGCGGCCAGCAGGTAATCGATGCACTTGAACAGCAGGAAGCTAGCACCAAGAATCTAACGACGGCGACAGCTACGATAGCCGCGCAGATGATCCCATTCGCTGGCAACAATGACGCAGCCCGCGCTACGATTGTTGCAATGATCAATGATGCGCTTGGCCCTGGCACGGTTAGCCTGAAGAACCTGAATACATGGGTCAATAATAATAGCACATCTCTGCAGGGCCTGAATGGGATCATAGCCCAGTCTACGATTAAGGCCGGGCAGCTCGCCAATGTATTGCAGACACAGCTTACCAGTCAGTTCCAGGCCGACTTGCTGAAGTCTAGTGGTGCGACCCAAGCCATGCAGCAGTTCACCGATGCCCTGACGCACGGCGGTGATGAGACTAGCGCATATCATAATGCAAGGCAGAACCTCATCAATGACCTTGAGAAGACCGGAATTTCCGCACAGGATGCTAAGAGCTATGTGCAGAACTTGCAGGGCCAGATCAATGCGCTGAAGGGCAAGACGGTTTCGGTCGGTCTACACATGAGTGGTAGCGGCGGGATATCTGAAACTTCTACTCTGCCCGGTATGAGCCAGACTACTGCACATATGGTGCTCGGTGGTCTCAGTACTGGTGGTCTACTGCCCGGTTTCGGTGGCGGAGACAAACTACTGCGACTCCTGGAGCCTGGCGAGGCTGTCGTCGATAAATACAGGACAAGGAAGTATGCAGGGCTACTCGCGATGATGGGTGTGCCCGGGATGTCCGCTGGCGGCCTGGTCGATACCGCCGGTGGCTACGGGGTCACATTCACGAAGGACTGGGAGGGGGCATTCGGACAGTCTGCGGCTAACGACCTAAAATCTGCTCTTGGGAAAATAAAGCCAACGGGCGGTGGCCCGTACCCTTCCGGCGGCGGGAGTGCTTCTACAAACCAGGCTATCGCCAGGGCTCTCATGCCATCATGGACGGACGTATTTAACTGGACAGACTGGGTCGCGCTTTGGAACCAGGAATCAGGATGGAACCAGTTTGCGAATAACCCGTCTTCCGGTGCATATGGAATTCCCCAGGCCCTGCCATTCACAAAGATGCCGCAGGCCGCATGGCCGGCCAGCGCGGGCGGTAGCTCGAACGTATACGCCCAGGAGCAGTGGGGGATCGGATATATCTCTGGGCGTTATGGCAATCCGCAGAATGCCTGGGCGCACGAGTTGCAGTATAACTGGTATGACAATGGGGGCTGGCTCAAGCCCGGTATGAACCTGGCCTACAATGGGACCGGAAGACCGGAGCATCTGTCTAATGATACCGGGGGTGGTAGTGGATCGACTTGCCTCGAAGTGACTGGCGGCAATTCTGATTTTGAACAGTTCATGGTAAAGATGCTAAAGAAGTGGGTCCGTGTTCGTGGCGGAGGTAACGTGCAGAGTGCGTTCGGGAAGAATAACTGATGGTAGCTCCGTTCCCGGCTAATATCCTCGGCGTCAAAGTCGAGCTATTGGTCAATGCTACGTGGACTGATATATCTACGTATGTTTATCAGCGTAATCCAATACAGATAACCGGCATTGGTCGAGCCGATGAGCAGTCTACGATACAGGCTGCTCAGGCAACACTCACTCTGAATAACCGAGATGGGCGTTTCAGCCCGATTAATACATCCGGGGCTTACTACCCGTACATCACTCGAAATACTCAGCTCCGGATTTCGGTGAACTCCGAGTCCTCCACTTTTGTTACTTATAGTGGATATCGATTCTGGGGCGAGGTATCTGAATGGCCGCCAGCCTTTGACTCTACCGGCACTGATGTATATGCCAACATTACGGTTAGCGGTATCGTACGGCGTCTGTCACAGAATACAGTAACAATAGGCAGCCCCTATTACCGGTACAATATGATTAGCCTGACCGGTTCTAGCGCCCCGCATGCTTACTGGGCCATGGAGGATGGCTCTGGATCAACAGCCTGGGTCGCGGCTCTACCGGGCGAGTCTAATGGTACATTTAGCGGAGGTCCGCCCAGCTTCGGGGCTGTATCTAATTTCCAGGGCAGTGATGCGATCTGCCAGCTAAATGCATCGATATCTACATTCACAGTTCCTTCTGGTGGGACCCCAACAAATAATGTAACCAGATATCTTCTGTACGTGCCGACTGGTGGTGATAGTGCCTCGGGTACTTCCGATTGGTGTATATCAGAGACCGATAGCTCCGGTACAGTTGCAAAACTTGAAGTGTATCTGAATTTCAATGGCACGCTGACTATTGATGGCAGGAACTCCGGCGGAACCATTCTGTTTACTGGAACAACCACCGGTAACTACCAGGGGGTTGCGATACTGGTAAGCGCGGAGCTTACCCCGTCTGGATCTAATATTGCCTGGGCGCTCCGTGTTATCAAACCGGGAGCATCATCCATTACGGAGAGCGTAACTGGCACCTACTCTACGTCCTCCACTATTGCTGCTGTGTCTAAGGTCCTGATAAATCGTGCAGGAGTGCTGTATAGTACGGCCGTCGGGCACCTATACGTTGATTATCAGGTGCCAAGTCTTACCAGTGCTCAGTATCCTCTGAATGGGTACATCGGTGAATATGCCATGGACCGGTTCACTCGGCTTTGCTCTGAATTGGGAATTGCATCTGAGACCATAGGGACTAACACTAGTACTGCTACCATGGGCCCGCAGGTCGATGATACAATCATGAACGTTTTGCAGTTGATTGAGAATACTGACTGTGGCTTGCTATATGAAAGTAGAGATCAGTTTGGACTTGGTTATCGTTCCCTAGCTAGTATGCAAAGTCAATCGGCTGCACTCGTAGTTAGCTTCACTAGTGCAACTCTAGCTGGCTCGATGACCCCAACCTACGATGATCAGATGGCAAGGAATAATGTATCTGTATCCAACTATGACGGATTCACGGTAAATGCTATCCTGACCGTTGGAGTTATGAGTGTACAGGCTCCGCCAAATGGCATTGGGCCCGGATACAATTATTCCCGTAATGTAAGTACATCACTAGACTCGCAGATTTCCGGGATAGCGAACTGGCTACTGCTGCAGGGCACGGTAAGTCAGGAGCGTTACCCCACTGTTCAATTTGATCTTTCAAGATCGCAGGTTGCTTCGTTCTTCTCGTCAATTCCCTCGATGCGGATTGGCGACTACCTGCAGATCACGAATCCGCCATCGTTCCTTGTAAACACTACGATACAGCAATTGGTGTTCGGATGGTCCGAAACTATAAATGCTCTCACATGGACCATAACATTCAACACCGTTCCTGAAATTCCGTACAGTAGCGGTTACTCGCCTGGTACTGTTGTTTCGAATCAGGTCATAGGATCGCCCGTATCTGGGAATACTTCGGCTAGTACATCTAATATTGAAGGCCTGATCCAGAATGCTATTCTCCAATCGGAGATGCTAGGGCAGGCTATCGTATCGCTATCTCCGGATAGCCAGCTAGTCACGATTAGCTCTACTGCTCCGGCCACCCCTAACAACGGAGACATATGGATTAATAGCACCACCGGACTAATTAGCCAATGGGAATCCGGGGCGTGGCAGCCAACCACCTTCAATGCTACTGATGTTATTCAAGCTGGTACAATCATATCATCCCTAATCCAGGCTGGCACGATTGTTGCGAGCAATATTGCTGCCAACACTATTACCGGTAGCAATATTGCCGCCAATACGATTTCTGCAGGGGAACTTGTTAGTGGAATTGTAGTTGCCGGAATTGTAAATGCCACTACAATTACCGGTGCACAGTTTATAGCAACTGGCACTAGTGAAAGCTATATGGCATACTCCGGTACCCCGACTACTGGCAACCTGCTTGTGTCTATTTCCGGGGTGTCCGGAACCGATGCTTACAGTAATTCGTTCCCACAGGGATTGCAGGTTGTTGGTAGCCTGGTACTGGGTACCACATCTGGCAGTAGCCCTTCTGCTAGTCCAATCGGAACGACAATATGGTCTGATGCTGTAGGGGTGCCGGCCTTTACAAGCCCGAATGGCACCATCGGTCGCATGGTAGCTTCAACGGGGCAGAATGCTGCGGGGAGTAGCAATGCTACTTCAAGCATGAATTATCTCACCCCGGCCTATGTGATCGAGGCTAATGATACGATACAGTTTACGGCATATCGGATAAGCTGTGGCGGACATGGGACGATGGGGTCAACCTCAGTTGCCCTGAAATTTCAGATATTCACATTTAACACTGTAATGGGTCTTACACAAACAGGACCAGACCTGGCTACAAGTAATGGATTCCACTGGCATTGTATTGCGCAGATAGTATTCGGAAGTGGTGGATCAAGTGCTGCTGCTACACTGTCAGGATTCTTCACCTGGACGACTTCAGTGGCTGGTAGTTCCAGCAAAAGTTATGCATTTGACTTGCAGAGCACATCCGGTCTTGACTGCACTTCGACAACTAATATTGGATTTCAGGCTGGCTGGGTGGCAACTACTGGTAGCCCAAGCATTGTTTGCACCAACTCGATAGTGGAAAGGCTAGGCATATGACCGTCGGAGCACAGTCTAATTCGGCATCAATAAGTCAGAACATCACCAACCTCTCAGTCGCGCTACGTAACCTGCTACAGTCGGCATCAAATCTATCACTGCAGATAAATGGTACGGGTACCGGCCTCGCGACTCTTGAGGCAATGGGTTTTGGTTCTACCGCGAATGATGCAAATCCTGGAAGTATCAGTGATGCAGCTTACGCACTACAGCTCATAGGGTACCTGAATACTATAGCTGAAATATACTATGGCGATGCCACTCAGCCTGCCACATTTGATTACAACAACGCTCTTGCTGCAATGTGGGCGGGGCAGTGACCAATGCTGTTCCATCTGTTAATGAAATGCAGTATCTCATCGGAACCTACTCCTCGGCTTCAGGGATTTCGATAGGTGAGATATCAACATTCATAGGCATATTCGTATTCGTAGTTGCAATTACCGGCGGAGTTGTAACATATATTTTGAGGAGGCGCGAGACAACCGGAACCACTAGGACTAGTGAGGCTACAGTCCTATGGGATCAGGCACAGAAAATGCGTGCCGAACTAACTTCGCAGATTGAGAGGCTTACTGAGCAAAGGGACCGTCTCATTGAACTGCAAACATCTCAGACTGTGCCGGTCCTACATATGATCATAGATGCACTGAAAGAGATTACAGACTCCCTAGCTCGCATAGATGGAAAACTAAATGGAAAGAAATGAGCACAAGAAGGATGAAGAGATTGACGAGCTAATAGAACAAGCGGAAAAGATAATGGGGGACCTCAGCGAGACCGTGGAGGACATGAAAAGTATCCTCGCGGGCGTACTCGGACAGGACCCGGGACACGGGGAGCAATAGTGGCAGGTACAGGTAACGGCCATGAGGCCGAAAGGAAAATAGATGCCGATGAGGCTGCACGTAAGGCTATGGTGCTTGCCGAGTCACTGTCCCAGTCTATGGACAAGATTTCCAAGAGCCTTGCAAATCTCAAGAAAACCAAGGCAAGTCGTAGGCTAGTTGTATCACTTGTGATATCGATCATCCTCGATGTTGCACTCACAATCGGACTTACATACAATAGTGTGCAGGAGGCGGGCACACAAAAATCTGTGCAGCAAGTAAATCTCACCCAGTGTGATCAAAGTAATACTGACCGGCAGGAAGACAAGCTAGTCTGGGATACATTCATCAATGATATAGTTCCGCCAGGGACAAAGATATCCAAGACGGCTGCTGATGATATAAAGAAGCTGCGATCTCTAATATCCCAAAAGGATACACTAAGGGACTGCAAGGATCTCTACGGTTAGGGGTGCACGTGACTGTCCCAAATGGTGACATTTCATCAATGCTTAGCATGATTCATGACGCTATGCATGCCGAAATGTCATCTATGGAGCAGCTACTGAATTCCAAAATAGATGCGGCTTCTGAGGCAAGAGTTATTCTTCTTGATGGCCTTGAGACGAGAACTAGACTGCTACAGGAGGAAATAGATCGGCGGTTCAGTTCATTGCAGAATCTTATGGATGAGAGGCGCGACAGCTCCTTGCTTTCCGATAGGCTTCTGCAGGAAGAACTAGACCGACGCATGTCAGAGTCTGAAAGGATGAATTCCCATAGGCATAACAGTCTTAGAGAACTCATGATAAATGGGCAGCACGCGGCTCATGAGGCTGTGGCTGCAGCACTGGCATCAGCAGAGAAGGCGGTGGGCAAGGCAGAGCTAGCGGCAGAGCGCCGTTTCGAAAGTGTCAATGAATTTCGGAAAACGCTATCCGATCAGACATCAACATTCATTCCGCGTGCGGAATATGATGCATCAAATAGTGCGATAGAAAGCAAAGTTTCTATCAACTCTGATCGGGTGAGCGCACTAGAGCTAAGACTGACAAGTCGCCTTGATCGAGGCGAGGGCTCCGAAGATGGGGCTAATGTGCAAAGACAGGAAACTCGTCTGAACGTAGGTGCTGCTGTTTCCATAGCTGCACTGCTGATTACCGTTCTGACATTCATTATCCTGTATGTTATCAAGAAGTGAGGTCACGGAATGATTGTCGATTACTCAACTGCTAGGCCCACAATGGCTGCACTGAAATCGGCAGGGGTAACCGCCGTCGGCCGGTACATCGGATGGGACTCTGTGCCCGGTTACAAGAGCATAGGGAAAAATATCACTACGGCCGAGGCCGCCGAACTGCGTGGTGTGGGGATATCGATCTTCCTTGCATTTGAATATGCAGCTAATGCGGCAGTAAATGGTGCTACGCAAGGCACCTCTGACGGCGGTCTCGCTATTGCGCAGCTAATTGCGCTTTCTGCTCCTATGGGTATGGCGGTCTACTTCGCGGTTGACTTCGATATTCCCGACTACGCCCCCGGCCTACCCGATATCCCCGCTAATGCCCGGGCAAAGCTAGGGCCGGTAGCCGACTACTTCGCGGCTATCGTCAATCTGAAGCCACCGTATGAAGTCGGAGTGTACGGCGGATACTACGCGGTAAACCGACTACTCAATGCGGGCCTAGTCACAAAGGCCTGGCAGGCCACGGCATGGTCCGGGGGAAATCTTGACCCGCGTGCCGTTCTCTATCAGACTACCTCTGCTGCACCGGTATCGGGCGGCGATACCGATATCAGGGGGCATGCCACTACCGTTGAGGATTACGGGCAGTGGCCTCGTCCATCAATTACTCCTCCGAAACCAGGACCAGTACCACAAGGGAGCGGAATGGCATACGTCCTTGATCTACCCGATAAACTCGCTCGCGTTCTGCCGGTACCGACTGGATGCGCGAAGATGGTGGTATACGCTGACTCTGCGGCGTCAACTGTATCACCAATCATTAGAGTCGGTTTCGGCCCCGCATGGTCCGAGGTGGAGGTAAAACCAACATGGAGTAGTCCATCCGTAATTACCGTGCCTCCTGGTGAAAGTAGGGTGACTATTTCACGCCAGGATGTGGGATCGGTTCCAGTCACAATCGATTTCCCGTAGGGTATACTAGAACCCTACCGCAATAGGAGTCCTCATGTGGGGATGGCCATGGGAGAATGATGTATCAAGTCTCCAGGCACAAATCAATGAACTCAACAAGAAAGTGAATGCTATGACTACCGCCCAGAACGATGTTGACAATGCTACCGCTGCTCTCCAGGCAGTTGCTGCAGACCTGACTACGGCCGCTACCACGATTCAGACGGAGCTGACGGCTGCTGCTGCCGCTGCTGGAGTAACCGTCAATACCTCGGGGCTTGACTCTGCGGTGACAGCTCTCCAGACCGCGCAGGCGGCGATCGATGCCCTGGAGACTTCGACGACTACCCCGACGACTACCCCGACCACACCGACGCCGACGCCATCTAGCTGATATCCGTGAACCGGTAGCGCGCCGACGCGGCGCGCGGTAGGGTATCGTACGCCCGGCAGGTAGCATCGATTGCTATCTGCCGGGCGTGATGCTCATCGAGACAAGGAGAATCATGAAAGATCTTGGTCTGCTGAACTGGTACAAGTCTACATTCTCGGCTCACAACGGTGGCTGCGTCGAGGTCGCGCACTTGCCTAACGGTGGCATGGCAGTCCGTGACACGAAGGACCGTAGCAAGGCTCCCCATGAATACAATAACGAGGAATGGTCGGCGTTCATCGCTGGCGCCAAGGCCGGAGAATTCGACCCGATCGTTTAATCCTTAGCGCTGCCCCGGATAGCGCGCTACGCTAGAGGCTACTCGTCCTAGCGGGCGGCTGAAGGGTGGTGGGTCCGATGGTCGGCTAACGCTGCCAGCAGCAAGCAGGAACCTACAGCAAGAAAGAGAAGACAAAGAGGCCGCGTCCCATTTAGGGACGCGGCCTCTTTTTGTTCTAGAGCAAGCTAGCATCCATCATAGGGTGCCCAGTTGTCAGCACCACCTGGGCTTGCCATCGCGTTATCGAATACTTGTGTCTGCTCAGCAGGCGTGGCATCACCGAATTCGGCGGCGCTACCGCCATACTCTTCCCAGGTCGACTCACTGAACTGGTATAGGCCGTAATGCCCGCTGGAGTTCATGACCTGGCTGTTGCCGCCGGACTCGGCTCGAATCACGCAAGACTGGAATGAGCTTGTTACTGCGTACCCCTGCTGGGAAGATTGGGGCGTAGCAGCTGCGGCTACGCTGTGATGTGTGCTCTGTACGGCTGCGTCTACGGTCACCACTGGTGCCGGAGCGGCCGGAGCAATATCACTTTGTGGCACCGGTGCATACCGGTGCGAAGCAGGGATGAGCAGATTCTGCCCGACTTCGATGTCATTGGCGTATTCGATGGACTTCTTGTTCGCCCAGTAGATAGCGGGCCAATCAGAAGCGTTGCCGTATTTGTCAATAGCAATGCTAGATAGGGTATCACCGGACTCGACGCGGTAGTACTGGTTTGGCATATGAGCCAGGGTCGGGCGCGAGATCTCCTTTGGCGCGGTCGTGCCTCCAATCTTCAGATGATTGATTTTCGCGCTCGGGCTCTGAACAGCAGCCGGCACATAGAATGAACTTCCGTTTGTCGCGCTGGCTGGTCCATTGAATGACTGATTCTTCATAGCCCCTGTTGCGAGGGCTCCGATGACAAGCACTGCTGCCGCCGATGTTGCGACAATGCCTGCTAGGCCACGCAGTCGATGCATTGTACTCCAGACATAGATGTTACGCGCCAGGTATAATGCAGTTGCAGCGCGTCCGTCGAGAGAAACCTACTCCTAAATCGGAATGCATATAACGAGAACGTATCGGGGCGTTATATAACCGTTATAATCATATGCACCAGTAATCCCGGTTCCGCATGGCATCCTTTCCTCGGCGCGGGGGCGGTCCGGGCCGGGAATAGAACACCCCCGTGAGGGCGGTAAATCCGGCCGCTCGCGGGGGTCTAGGGGAATCGTCGGGGGTACCGGCCGGGAGGGGGTCTAAGCCGTCCTAGGCCCTTCCCTATTAGACCGGTAGGTATACTAATTCCTGGTGCTCGTGGCCAAGATCAAAGCGCAGTCTGTGCAGGGTTCTATGAAAGGCTCGATAGCAGCGCTCGATATACTCAGTATTGTCTGCAAAGAAAAATCTTGGGAGCTTCCCTGCGTACCCAAGACTCTCTTGGTGCCTGTGATTCATATGAACACGAAAAGTGCCGCTATCCATATCATCAATACTTACGACCAGAAGTTTACTGGTAGAATCCACAGTCATCTGGCCCATCTTTTGGCTCCTCCTTGATGATTCCAATTTCCCTCAACTGCTTCGTAATCTGGGCAATTACAACTAGGGCGATGAACCCGGATAGGTTCTCAATTGGGTCGCCAAGCTTCCATCCAGAACGGATAATGCCATCACGAGCCGCGCGCAGTATTGGCCCCAGTATCTCCATATCCTCCTCTGATATATCCATTCCATTTCTCCTGCGTTTAGACGCCATATTTGCTCGACAGTAGCCTCCAAGTTTCAATGGCTTTTTCTCTTGTGGTCGATTCAGAGATCCCCATTTCCACATTCATTGATCCGAGTATTTCGTACAGAAGGCATTCCTTGTGGGCATGCGAAATATTACCATTGACATCCGGGATTGCCTTCCCAGAGTCCCCCGCCTCCTCATCGAAGATATGCTTACAGTACAGGCATGACTCGCCGATCGGAAATGGCTTGCGCATTTCCTCATCAAGCTGCCCATTGTCGTTATAGCATATAACACTAGGCCACGGTTCACCGAACCATCCAAACATTGCTCGCTTATCCATTGACTATCGCATCCAGAATGTATTCCCTCGTCAACTTGCCGGATATGCTATCATCGCAGTGCTTATTGCCCACGCATCTCCCGCATATCACAACTCCCTCGGCTATCAGCTCCGGTTCATATTCATCGCCGTTGTTATCGGTCCAGCCGAACATAGGGTTTCCGCAGCACGGGCAAAGTTTCCTAATCCATGCATCTCTAATATATGATTTATCGATATCCATAAGACACTTGCTCCCATCTCCCGGGCTATTGCATGTATGCGTTTGGCTGACCAGCATGCACGGTGAAGCGGATTCGTTATTGCGATGTCTACCTTGCCACTCGCGGCATGGAGGAGTCGCAGCCACTCTACGTCTACCCAAACCATTTGCGAGTGTTCTAGGCTGCAACCGGTCGGACCTTCTAGAGACATACCGAAGCAGCCAACGCCGACAAGTTTGTTTGAGTATACTCCCATCATAATATCGCAGTCAGGGTGATTGCTGAGGGCTGGCATAGAGCGTTCCGGTACGTATGGCTCGTGACGTTCATAATTGGATATCACTAGTGCTGGATTATGGCTTGTGCATATCAACTCGTATATCCGACTCATTTGAAAGTAGCACCTCATCCTGGATTATCATGATCCTTTTGACAAGCCTAGACACTCGCTTATTTCTGTGATTTGTATTGTCCACCAGTCTTTTCTCGTATGCCTTTATGGCTGCACCCTCTTCCCTTTCAAAGTCAGTGATGATCCATTCTCCAAACCTGGAGCTTCGAGTTTCGACTTCATATATTACCATTTCACGCGGCGGCCTATTCATATCATATAATCCCATCTTCTCCACCTGATTACGATTGTAGGTATTATGCATACATAGTGGTACTTCCTGCCACGGTAATATCCGATCCACCAGTCATTGAAGTCAAAGTAAACTTTAATCATCCGGGTCTACTACCCATATCTGTTCGGCTAGAATCGGGGTGCCGAATCCAGCAATACGGTTGCCGGAGCAAACTACCACATCATGGTCGACATTAATCGAGTCAACGAACCTGCGAAGTTTCGGAAACACGAATCGGTTAATCCTGATGTATATTTCCTCATCGCTATTATCATAACAGCGGAGCGAGCAGTACTTGAGAAGGTCGGGCCGATACATACTAGCTAGGATATCCTCCATCTCCTCGCCAGACCTTGACCTCTGGTTCTCAGCCGCATCCTGATAGGCGCGCTCGCGAACGATACCGGCGTATACTATGTGCGGCCCTTTCGTGAACTTGTGCTTTTTGCCGCTTCCCCTATCATCATCCATTCTGATCGCGGCTAGCATTGCCCCGTCGTGTGTTAGGCGCGGTACGCGCGCCTGGCTCTTGATCCAGGAATTGACCCTGCCTAGTCGTCGCTCGGTTAGCTTCAGCTCAAATGGGTCATCTGATGTTGCAAATGCCTGGATCTTCTCTACTGTCTTCGGGCCAATTCCGTGGATGCGCTCCATATCAGACCAATGTTTGAATGGACCATTGTCCTTCACGTCCTGCTCGATGTTCACTGAGACGATAGGGCCGATGCCCGGTATCTCGCGCCATCCTGCAATTAGTTCGCCCGTTCCATCGGCCTTGAGCCATGGAGTCCATGATCTACGGCTGTACTTAAGTCTTGGCGGGCTGATTCGGATATCGTGTTGCATCGCATCCCGCATTAGGCGGAACCGGGCTTCCTTGTCGTCGGTCTTCGCAAGGTGCGAGGCATAGAATTCCAGCGGGTGGTGCGCTTTGAGCCACGCGCACCACAGGGCTAGTATTGCATAGCTCACGGAGTGTGCATAGACAAAGGCGTAGGTTCCGCTGGTGACTAGTCTCTTCCATATTCTGTCTGCTGTCTCTGGGCTAATACCATGGAGCCTCGCGGCCCCCTCCATGAATCGTTCCTTGTTGACGTCGAATGCCGCTTCACCCATCTTCTTCGAGATGATGCGACGGATCTCGACGGCATGTGTCCAGTCGAAGTCCCCGACATCCCGTACAGTTTGCAGGATCTGCTCCTGATAGATAATCTGACCCTTGGTGTGCTTTGTGATATTTGTTACTACGTCGTGGTATCGTTCTGGCTTTCGTCGTCCGTGTTTGACGTCAACATATTCAGCAGTTGTTCCAGAAAAGAGCGGACCTGGGCGCGAGAGCGCGTTGATATCAATGACCTCTCCAAAGTTATCAGGACTGACATCTCTATTGATGAGCCGGGTTGCTCTTCCCTCATACTGAAAGAGACCAACCACATCTCCCTGCTTGAAGACTGCGAGAGCTGATGGATCATCATCCGGGATGGCATAGAGATCCTCCAAGGTAAGCCCGATCATCTCAAGGCATTTCGCAATGACGCCCATGGTGCTTAGCCCGAGTAGGTCCATCTTCAGCATGCCGGCCGAGTCGACGTCATACTTATCGATGCTGAGGATGGAGCGGCCATCGCGGTCGTAGATCGCGCAGATATCGGTAATCGGGGTCGGGGTAACGATCAGACCGGCGGCATGTACGCTCATCCCGCGCATGTTGCCTTCGAGACGGACCGCATTCCATAGATCAGGGTAGGTATCGAATACCTCTTTGGCAGCCGGGAAGAGTTCCACGGTGTCCACAAGACTCGCGTCAAATCGCGAGTCGCCGCCTGATCGTTCAATAACTAGATTGCTAACTACTTCCTTGGCGTAAGACGGAACATTATAGACACGAGCCACGTCAGCCAGGCTATTCTTGCCACGATAGCGAACAAAGTTAGCGACAGTTCCCACGCAGTCAGCACCGTAACGCCGAGACATATAGTCACGCACCAAATACCGGTGCTCGTCTGAAATGTCCAGGTCAATATCCGGCGGGTCAGATCGCGTGACATCAATGAACCTTTCGAACAGTAGATTGGGGTACCGGATCGGATCAACTTCGGTAATCCTCAGCATCCAGGCCACATTACTCGCGGCTACCGAGCCGCGCCCCGGTCCCATAGGTATGCCATGTGGAGCTTCTGGCCCTCGGTAGTCCTTGGCCCAGCGTACCATGTCGCTCGTAGCAAGGAAGAAGTCTGCAAAGTCTTTCCCGAGAATTAGGCCAGATTCATACTTTGTTCGCTCACCGTACCAGTTCCTTTCGGCTACTGGTCGCTTGCCAAGCTGCCGGTAATTCCAGCCGAATCGGAGCCACTGCCAATATAGATCTTCTGATGTCATTTTACGGCCGCCTTGTTCTTTTTTGTGACCCAGCAAGTTTGGCACAATCCGGTCTTGCCGGTGCCCGTTATGAAATTATCACAATCACTGCATTTGGCGGAAATTCTATTTATTGCATACAGCTCTGATATTCGACGTTTGTTCCATTTATCGGGTGCAAGTTTAATTATTGTCGGGCAAGGCCAGTAATCTACGGTGACGTGATTATGTATGCCTCGCATTATTCTACGGTATGCTTCGGTGGCTTCTGTATCAGTTTTTATTCCATCCCTTTCCCATCTCTGTACTGTTCCTCTTGTGCATCCTATGATCATCGCGATCCGGTACAATCTTATCCTGCAGAATGTTCGCTCTAGTCTGCGACGTTCATTCAGATCCTCTGATGTTAGTTCCTCATCAAAGTCATTGTTGCTCATACCATCTCCGAATCGTACGCATATTCATTAGTCTGTACTTGGTCCATTTCTCGGGTGCGAGCTTAACTAGCGTAGGGCAAGGCCAGTAATCGAGTGAAGCATGATTGTGTATAGCATGCGCTATCCTTTGGTATGATATCCTGTCTGATGTAATTGGATCGACACCGGTCTTCTCCCAGGCATATATAGACTGCCTGTGGCACCCTATCGTTTGCGCTATCTGATGCATTTTTATGCCGCAAAATATTCGCTCTAGCCTAGCTCGCTCTCCGTCATATTTTCTTCTTGTTATCTCTAGGTATACATACCTCACTGATCCTCCGGGATCTTATTGATCCTGTATGAAAGTCTTTGCAGCATAATTCTCTTTGTGGATTCGACATCCTTTGTGAAATGCTGTATCCCCACGATTCCGGTTATTGCAACATCGGCTAGCTCGTTGAATACATCCTCCATTTCACTGCTGAATCCCTTCCTTGGATTCTGTCCCGTGTAACCCAGGAATGCCTCGAATGCTTCTCCTGCTTCCTCCCCTGCCTTTGCTACTCTTGCTAGATCTTGTGCTAGTGGCTGTACCTTGTATTCATTACTGGTGTTATCATCCAACCAGTCATCAATTCGTTCGATTGCAGAAAGTACGTCATTCATGTCCATGGCTGCATATCCCTTTCCGTTGCATTGTAGCGGAGACGTTCCGCTTTAGGCAAAGTCACGTTACATAGGCTGCCAACGTAGGCGCTTGCCTCGATCGCGGCCCACGCGGAGTCCCGCGATATCCCGGTGCGCTTCAGGCGATTAGCTAGTGCCTTATCTGATGATGGCAGCGTCAGCGGCACCTTGTAGTTCCATTCGCGCATGGCGTCGTCCACGCTAGCCTTACCGCGACCTACGGCATGTAGTACGGCTTGCATTTCCGCATCGGCCATCTCAGGGTAATGCACATCATGCGTAACTACTAGTGGTACATCAAATTCTCTGCTCAGCCGTTCATATGCCTTGTTCATGGCGCAGCTACGTGGTAGTTCATAGAATGGCTGGATCTCTAGGAAGTACCTGTCTCCGAAGAGTGCTCTGAAGTTTTCAATGACTACTCCTGCTGTACCATAGTCTGGCCTATCGATGTGCTCTGGAGTTCCCTTACCTCCAAGCAGTGCACAGGCAAGTAGACTCCCGCTGCATCCCGAAAGAACAATGATTCCTTCGGAGTTATCCGCAAGGTTGTCACCAGAGACCGTTGGATGGTAATGGTGATCGAGGTAGGACTGGGTGACGATTCTGTTGAGGCTTCGGTATCCAGCGGCATTTTCGGCGAGGATTGTGAGGTGGTGCTTGTATTGTCCTCTCGCTGGCCGAAGGATCGTATTCCCCTGTTCATTCAGGATGAACCGTGCCTCGTCATTTTCTTCAAGAACAGATCCACAGTATGCCTCCATACCGAAGATGGGCTTTATGCCCGCTTTGATGGCTGCTTTCTCGAACTGGAAGTGAGAGCTAACATTCCCGTGCTCGGTCGCAGCTACCGCCGAGTATCCCAGCTCCACTGCACGCTGTACGTGGGAGGCTGGACTCCCATATCCATCCATAAATGAGAATGTAGTGTGATGGTGTAGGTTAACGAAATTTACCGGCGTTTTCATTCAAGCATCATCTCATTTAATTGCAGTTCTCCTTCAGTCAATTCGACTACTTACCCTGGGTGACGTTTCGTATGTAACGGTCTGCACATGATTTTGCTGCCGCTTGTGTTTTGTGGTTGTGTTCACAAGTCCAAACTACCTTGCCTCTTTCATTTTTAACTATTCCGTGCATTGGCTCTGCAGTCTTGCTGCTCTTTGCTTGTGCTCCTCTCCTTTTCTTCTTGCTAGACAGAGATTTCGAGTATCGAAGTGGGCCAATACCAAATGACAGTCTGAATCCCATTTCATGTCCTTCTGTGATGGTGGCAGTTAATGAATTTCAAAGCGGGCTACTCCCTAATGCTTAGCATCTCTCCTCGACCACCGCAAGTCCTGCAGTCGTGAACATTGGCCTGTGGCGGGTTGAAGAATGGGCCTCTGCTATCCTGCCCTTGATCTAGGCCGAGATGTTTTGGAAGTGGTCTTCCGAGGAGCTGGGCGCCTCCCGTGCAGTCTGTACATTTCACCCTGATCTGCTTTCCATCATCATACCTTGCAACCACCAACCTTGTTTTAGATAGTTGCTTGGCGATAATCATGAGAGTGATAGGTAGCGCAGTGGTGCAGATAAGATACAGAACTAGGGTTGCCCGCCATGTGAAGTCCATTGGCACGAGTACTAGTGCTGATACAACTAGCACCCAGCTAACTATTACTCCGGACACTATGTTAAACATTATCCCTGTCCGTTGGTCCAGGCTCTCCCCATTCACCCCATCCATTGTCATCCGACCTAAGAGTGAACCCTATGAAGTTGATGAGGTCTAGTCCTGAATCGTCATGGAGTTTCCCGTGCCTCCAGAGTCGGAACCAGAACCTATCCCACTTCTTGTGGGCGTCGGTTAGTACACCGAGCCTGCCCGACCTACGCCATGTACTACCATCTGGCTCCCATGGACGACTGCACATAATCCGGAGGCATGGTATGAATACCTCAACTAGCTGCGATAGGGCATCGGGGGTTGGGGTGATTCCCATGTCCTCAAGGAACCTTCCGGCCAGGTCACGCGTTGTTTCCCTGTCCATTTGCACATCGTCATCTTCCGAGCCCATTAGAATTCGTACTCCTTGATCTGTAAGTGTGCCCTTGAGGTGAATGCTATATCCGGTGATGCCTATGGGGTGCCGGCCGGGGATTCCCGCTACCCCGTAGCCTAGCGCGGGGTCGGCCGCCGCGTCCGGCGTTTCGCTATTTTGCTCTGTCACCATAATGACTCCCGGTGGACACTTTATCCAGCAGTAACGCCCATTGCCATCGCAGTTGGGCCAGTCTACACAGGCGGCCATCACCTATCCCTATCTTCTACTTCGATCAGCTTTGTGATCTGAGACTCATCGACGCCGAGCGAGCCGAGGTGCTCCAGCAAATCATTCCCTACCGACATTATGCTATTGCCCTCAAGGTGCAGCTCCATAGCATGGCACATTGGCCATGGGTTCTCTACCCTAGCTTTGAACTGCTTCTTCAAATTCTTCTGCATAACTTTGTCTCTGTTTTGTGCTCGATATGATCCTGTTTCTGGCATCAAGCCCCCTTTGTGAGCTTTGTTACCAGTACCGTATTTCGTTCGGTGAATCCCATAATCATGTTGAATTCGATCTTTAGCTTCCACTCTACATGGCCCTCGACGGCAGCGTGATCATAGTGCCTCGTGCTGAATACGCTGCGCCAGGTTTCGGTGCCGAACTGGCTGACATGTGTCAGATCAGAGTGCCAGAGTTCCGAGTCGTAATGTGGAACTATATTTACAAACCATCCACCTGTCTTTAGCACACGCTGAATCTCTGACAGTAGCGGGATGACTCTTTTGATGTGGTCCAGAGTGTGATAAGACGCAATACCGGCGATCGAGTCATTCTCATAAGGCAGAGGCATTTTCTCTGCATCCCATTCCGGGTAGTCGAGGTTATCCCAGTACTGGATCAACTTTTTGCCGGCCCCTAGCTGCACATACTTCTCGCCTCGCAGATACGGAGTCGAGTTGAAATCCATAGCCTTACCCATGGCTATGGCGACATGCCCGATTAGCCCGAACGGGTGTGGGAAAACTTCTGCATTCATGTCTTGATTCACGGGAAAATCTCCATATAGTCATTGTGGTCGGACCATAGGCCAGCTATGAGGTTTAGCGAGTCTATTCCATGATTTGCTCGATGGCATTCCCCGCTACGAATCTCCTCTGTATTGTGGTAGCATTTTGTTTCGTCTATGCCCGATTCATAATCTATTATATTGCTTATAATCGCATCCATAGTTTCAGTGAATATTATTCTCTGACTAACTTCATCGTCTGTACCGGGTACGCTTGCGTGCTGCCTGAGCCTCGCATCTATAAAGGCGAGTTGTGCTACAATATTCACTTCTTCTCCTCCGGCAAGTCAATGTAAGTGCGTTCGCCGCTCTTAACGCGGAGCGCATCGATAGCGTCCATTATGCGTTCTGGGGTTTCATCCCAGCGTTTCGACAGATCTCTTATTTTACTCTGCGGTTCTTTATTGTGGGCTTCATCGACCAGCTCCATGAGTTTCTCGAATGGACGACGCAGCTTCACTACTTCCTCCGACTTTCAGCCTCGTGGATTAGGGCCATAAGTAGGCGGCCCTGACCGATAGCGTCGTCTACAGCGACGTGGGGCCGTAGCCCAGATCTATCAACATTGTATTTCTTGTACAGATCACCCTCTGAAATCTTCTCATAGTATCCCGGTGTATTGAATAGCCCATTCGCGTAGCTTCGAATGTCCAGACATGCGAAGCCAAGAGGGTTTATGCCATAGAACTGATGTAGATAGTAGTTAACATGCCCGAAGTCGAAGGCGGCTGGCCAAGCTGCCGGAATTAGCTTTGCGTTGCACGTGCTCTGCATTTGGTCCAGAAGTAGACCGAATTCACCCATCACTTCATGCGGGGCTCTCTGATTTCGATTGACCTCTAGCCATGCAGCGGGCTGAGTGTTCCACCATATCATGGTATCGTTATTTTGCATGCCATCCGGCAGAGGTTCAATTGTGCTATAGAATGTTTCGATTTCTTTGCCATTTAGGTACATGGCCGCGCCTATTGCTAGCATGCTATTTAGACCCGGGCAAGGCCCATCGGTCTCGATGTCCAGAGATACGTAAAGCTCGGTCTTACTCATTGACATCATCGAACTGAATAGATAGCGTGGCCGGTTCATCTACCGACGGATCTGCTGGGTTGAATGACAAATCTACTGCCAATTCCCCGGTGTCCTCATCTCCGACTACTGCATCATCTGGTACATTATTCTGGCTAGCCCAATCCCTCAGATATCCCCAGGTGATCTGACTCATTGTCTGACTTACCTCTCCGAATGATTCTGACATTATCTCTTCTAGCGCTATGTCGCTCAGTTCAAATCCCGTGTCTGTCTGGCTTACATCCTCCTCGCCCCAGCTTGGCATTACTCACCCTTTACATTAATAATCTGGTGCAGGGTGTGCTCTATCTTGACTAGGTCTGCCGCATCTCGCATGACGACATCGACATCCTTGTAGGCGGCGGGGATTTCATCGATGAACTTGTCTGAGTGCCTCCACTCGATACCCTGCATTGCCTCTTCTAGGTCCGCGAAGCTGAATGCACGCTCTGCTGCCTTCCGCCCATACTGACGGCCTGCGCCGTGCGGTGATGAGTTCAGGGATAGCGTGTTGCCGAGTCCCGAGACAACGTAGGATGCCGTCCCCATGGATCCAGGGATAAGCCCCATACGGCCCTCACTGGCGTCGATCGCGCCCTTCCGCGAAAGCCATACATGTCCCTCTATATCTGCCGATGGCCTGAAGCGCCGCAGTAGATCTTCGGTCATCGGCTCGGTGTAATTGTGATGGCACTGGATGCGCTCAGATACGTACCAGTCGTCTATCTCCTGAGTTATGCACCCAAGGACACGGTCCATCATCTCTTCGCGGTTCATACGCGCGAACTCCTGCGCCCAAAAGAGGCAGCGCAGGTAGTCCCTGAACTCTGGCGTGCCTTCGACAAGATATGCGAGGTCGGAATCAGGTAGCGTCACCCAATTGTACTTGCAGTATGCTTGGGCAATTGCGATGGACTTCATTGCTAGCTTATTGCCGACGCCTCGGCTGCCGCTGTGCAGGAATGCCCATACCCGGTCTTCCTCATCTACTGAGACTTCGATGAAGTGGTTGCCCGAGCCGAGCGATCCAAGCTGCATATCCCAGTCGGCTATCTGAGTGGCGTCCTCGGCCCCATCCATCTTTGCCAGGATATTGACCCGGTGTTCGGTCCTCCGGTCCCATAGTTTCTGATTGTACTTACCTACTGACAGCGGTATGGCTCGCTCGATCCGCTCCCGGATTCGCCGCCTGAGATCAGGGTCTTCTAGCTGTTCCGCGTATAGGCTTGTGCGGTGCGCGATCATGCCGCAGCCGATATCGACTCCCACAGCTGCCGGCATAATTGCGCCAATTGTCGGGATGACTGATCCCACCGTCGCGCCTTTGCCCCAGTGAGCATCAGGCATAATTGCAACATGCGGAAAGATGAATGGCATAGAGGCAGTATTAAGCGCCTGCTGCTTCGCGCCATCTTCGAGGATTGATGCCCAGCTGAACAAGCGATTGTCTATCTTCTCCATTATTGTCCGTCCAAATTCAGGCCCGGTGTGGCCCGGTTACTCCGCAGTGGCCGAGCCACACCGGGGGCTTGTGTGTTGCTCTGCTACTTGGCGGGGGTTGTGTTGAGTGCGAGTCCGCTCGTTGAACCAGGGAAGCAGCTAAACCCAGCCGGAAGGTTGTTCTCGCTCTTGACGTCCGTAAGGCACTGTGCGATGAGCTGGGCCACAGTCGGGTCACCTAGCTTAGCGAATGCCTGCGAGTTCTCCTGGTTGACTAGGACGTTGGTCTTAGCGATGACGAGATTGGCAGCAGCTTGCTGGATTGCCTGTAGCTGCGCTTCCACTGGTGCCGGATATTGCATGTTCGGGAACAAGACGCTGATCACGTCGATCCGATTGCCGATGTCATGCTGCATCTGCGCAAGGATCTGTGAACTGAACCCGGTGAACTGGCTCTGGGCTCCGGCCGTCGTGTTTACGGTCGTGGTATCGGTAATAGGCGAGTAGTCACCCACCACGTTATTCACGACCTGCTCCAGTTCCCGGATGACGACCGCATTCGTGATGGTTGACATCAGGCTACCCTGATTAGCGTAGTCTTCGAACAGTCCACCAGCGGCAGCAGGGAGGATCTTCCACTGAATGGTAACCTTGGCGCAGGCCTGGAAGTTTCCGCCGATTCGTACTGGCAGGGAGCCATCGCAGGATTCAGTACCATTCTGCATCACGCCGTCGGTACCACCCGGTTCGAAGGTCGTGGTCTGAACAGTTTCGTCTTCGTCCACGACGCCGAGCCATGGTTGCCATGTCCAGTGTGTTCCCGGACTCAGTGTACTACCTGACACGGAATTGAATGCGATCGGGATTCCCACAGTCTTCGGCGGCACGCTCTTGATTCCGCCGACCGCGTAGAAGGCGATGCCAAGCACGACGCATATAGCTCCAGCACCATACCTAGCTCCACGAGACCAGATCGAGTCTGAACGTGGGGATAGATCCGGACCCAGAGCACCCCAGGCGATAAATACGATCGCAATGACCCAGAAGATGATTGCGATCACGAATAGGAAACTACTCACCCTTCCGTCGTTCCAGGCTGTCAAGCTCATCATCGGTAGTAGCCTGGTTGATCCTATCGATGAGGGCATTCAGATCTCGCAGCCTTTTCTGCATGACCTGTGGCTCATTGCGCCTAGCGATAGCATCACGGCGGCGTTTGCCTACCGCTACTATCATTATCATCACTAGACCGCTGAGCACGACCAGGAAGGCTATTAGCCCCAGAATCAGATCAGCCATTTTACCTCCCTAGCCGCTACCGTCCCTAGCCCTAGGGTAGTCGGATACCGACTGCAAGGCGAGCTTACTAGCGAATCCCGAGGCACCTGTAATTGGCAAGATGGTATAGGTACTCGTGTTCCTCGTGCGTGTCTGTATCTCCGCAGTACCTTACCGGGAGCTTTAGATGCTCGGCCATTGCGGGCGAGAGTCGAGCTGCACCCTCACGAAGTGGTTCGAGTGGGTCGATGTCAACCCACGTCGTGGGGTTATCTCCATTTGCAGTGTGGACGTCTACCCGGCTGCGGATGGCGCAGAATCGATCGGACTCCGCGTGGAACCCGCACCTGCCAGTTTGATAGCAGATTGGCTTGAATAGCTTGATGATCTCGCGCTGCTGCCAGCGCTCATGCACCGGTCCATAGTCGAGGATGGCACGGATCATTTCATACCAGACTTGCTTCCATTCCCACTGAGCCTGAGAGCAGAGTCGCTTGCCAGCTAGCGGGATGAGATTGCGCAGGTTTGTCTTGTAATGCATGCGAGTGGTGATATTGTGTGGCAGACGACCCCTGGCATCCTCAGCCGGGATACCGCCGCCAATCAGACCATTGTAGACGCTTGCGTCATATTCATTGGCCTGATCCCACAGGACACGCATCGGGTGATCATCGTCGAGACCCGCGATGCTCGGCGGGTATGCCACCTCAAGCTCGGCATTTTCCTTCACTGCGAAGCGCTGTGATTCCTGCACAAATACAGCTGTCCTCTGTCGTACAGCCTGGTGAGTGAAGGCCCTTGTGACACCCTCGAAGAAGAAGTGCAAATCGATGAATTCAAGACCCGATTGCAGCTCTGTCCTGGTCATTTCCTCTAGCCAGTGCATGGCTAGCGGCTTATTGATATCCATCGGGTCAGTTACCATGTGACCGATGTACAGTTCGCACGCAGCCGCCATCGTCCGGAGCGGCTGATGAGTCATTGAGACGAGGGTTACTCTTGGCTCCACCTGCTGTCCTGCATCAGCCATTGCATTGTGGGCTGATTCGTACATTGCTACGTCGGACCACTTCTGGACGCTATTACCGGGAGCCATTACCTCTTACCTCCGCTGCTTTTCTGGAATGCGATTCGACCGGCTTCAGCAGGTACAATATCGACATACATGTGTGGATAGATTTGCCCTACTTCGGAGCCGACTGGAATTACAATAGAGCAGGGCCCCCTAGACTTCATTGCGGCTAGCCTAATTACCTGGGCGGTAATTGTGGGATTGGCCAATGCATCCTCGACATGTATCAGAGACGCTGCTACCGTATGCCCCGCCACGATAGGATCATCTGGCAGAAATATGATGCCGTGCTCGGTACGTTCGATATAACCCCTGCTGCTGATTACCGTGCAGATCAGGCACGGGTTCTGGCTGCCGGTCAAATTCATCGCCCATGTCCTTCGGTATGCTGATATTCACTTGATTTGGATACAGATCGCCGATGTCCCTGATGTGTGCGCTATTGATACTTTCTATTGCGCTGTAAGTGTCCCAGTATGCTGTATCGATCCACACTTCATTCTTCCAGGCACCGAAGCGCCCGGTGCGAAGTATGTTCGTGTAACAGTCACAGTCTGTTGAGATCGGCTTTCGAATGATCCTGGCATTCGTAGGCATCCCGTGCTGTGAGCCGACTGCCCATTCCGTTACTGGTACACCAAAGACCCGCGAGCTGCGCACCCATGCTGGAGCCGGTGCTGCATTGAATATGATGGTGTTGTCAGGCTGGTCTGGGTACGAGAACTCCGGTGTGACTCCAACTTCTTTGTACAGAAAGTGGTGCCCGACGGTACACATGGTTTGCGCACTGGCCGTGCTAACCACTAGATCGGCTTCGCGATGAATGTTGCGCATCTCACGAGGTGTGAGGACATAATCGGTGATCAGACCGCTGTATAGCTGCCAGAGCCGTTCGTACGTCTCGCGGTGCCGCCATGCATGATAGTGCTGCCTGAGTATGTCACCGTTGATACCTACATTGATATCACCATACAGCTTGTAGCGATACTGCAGGATACTCCCGCCGATAACTACCTGATGAATGGTACCGTCGGGGTGATCGGTATTGATGCCCGGTATCGGCCTCTGCAGAAGTAGTGGGCCCTCCTGTGGAGTCATCCGAGCCGGTGCTAGAATTGTTACATCGGCTTTCTGTCCGGTCGCAGCGTGCGCTGCTGCTAGCCCGGCCGGTCCCGCACCAATAACGATGACCTTCATGATTCCTTGTGCCCCCTAGCTTGGTTCTGCTTTTTCTTGACCCTCCGATTCTGACCCGGCTTCAGCCTCCCGCTATTATTCTGCTTGATGTACCGGATTTTCAGTTCATTTGCCGAGAGCGGGATCGCCACTCCGTCAGAATTTTTCAATGTCCCTCTTGCCCTTCGGGCGTTCGCGGCGTGCCGACCTTCGCTTGGCTTCCTTCTTGTGCCTGCCTCCCGGAGACCACCACCATGACCTAATCCACTTTCCTATGCCCTTGGCGGTCAGTGGTTGCCTATCCATCCTGATCAGGCTCCGTGCTAGGCCAATTAATCCCGAACGGCCCTACATCAGTTACATTCGGAGGATTCTCCGGATGTTGCCCGGTAAACATATGATGGAATGCTGCATGCTGCATGTCCGCCTGGGCCTGTATCTTGGCTTCCTGTTCCTTTACGTATACTGGGTCCATAACTGCCTTCTGAGCCTCGAAGGCAATCTTCCCGGCGCAGAGATTGCTCCATTCAGAATCGCTATAGGCGAACATGAATCCCAACCAGATATGTGCCGGTAGTGTAATTGTCACGGGCTCATTCAGTGACATGTTACGGAACCTCAGATCATCTGACATACGCCATGCCTTTCTTCTGATTGTTGGCCCTCACTTCAGGGTCCTGCTCGAATCATGTTGTGCCAGACGGGTTTGCGGCGAGTCGGCAGAGTAATTCGAGCAGGGCGCTCAGGGGAGGGTTAGCCCTGCGAGCCGGGGACTACTGCGATTGCCATGTCCTCAGAGATCTCGGCCCCATTCTTGACTCCCTGGAAGTAGTACGAATGGATCCACGGGTGATCCTTGGCCAGATCCTGGAACTGGTTGTATGCGTCCTTCCCGGGGTCGTTACCATCCTCGTCGGGACCTTCCCCGAGGATGCCCACGGCCCAGGCCTCAATCCACTGCCCATGGTCACCATAACCGGCGGTCGGTCCTTCGCCCAGCTTGGCTTGCGACAGATAGCGCCGGACTTTGGCGATGTCATTCAGGATGCCGTCGCTCCAGAATACACGACCGCGGAATGGCCGGTCAGAGAACTTGCGATCCCCGAACTCGTCCATGAAGTGCTCGTCGCCAGCCTCGATGGCAGACATAGCTTCGGTACCGCCAGCCACGGGCTTCCCGCCCTGGAATAGCTGCGGGTACAGTGACATGAAGTATGCGATACGTTCATCGGCATTGCTTGGGTTCATGTCGATGATGAGTTCGCCCTCCTCATCCCGCTTGTCGGACAGAGGAACGTACTGGTTGTTGAACGGGTAAGTAGCGACACCGCCACCCTCCGACTCCTTGCCCTTCTGGCTGTCGAGGATGGCGAACGGCTCCAGGAATCCCTTGATGGCTCCGGCTGTGATCGTGAATGTGCACAGTTCCGGGTTCTTCAGCCACGCCCAGCCAGTAGAGGCGGAAATGTCCCAGTACTGCTCGGGCTCCATCTCCTGACCGGCCTTGAACAGAGAAACGATGTCCTCCTCGCGCTTTGTGCGATCCTTGCCACCGGTGGTAAGTTCGGTGCGGTCGATCTTCACAGCGTTGCCTTCCGGTTGTTGTTCTTCTCCTGGTTGTTCGGCCCTGCCCGGTAGAATATCACAGGACGCAATGCCCGCTGGCTACCGAGCAGGGCCTTTATCCCGCCCGCAGAGAGGGCCGTGAGCGCTGGTCAACCACACCCGCGAGCGGGACGTTCATTCGGCTACGGTATGTAGCTTTGGCTTCTCAGAGAGGGCTATTAGACGCCCATCATCATCCAGGTCGAATTCGCCATTCTTACATCCGCCGACGAATGCGTCCCATTCACCCTCGGTGAAGGTTAGCATGCCACCGTCCGGATCATTGCTATTCCGGACTTGTGCTCCGCCATCGGGCAAGGCCTTGACTTCGACACAGCTGCCACTGAAGTTGCTAAGCGAGCTTTTCAGCCACTTCCCGTTCATACCATATACCACCAGTGTGACTGTGATGGCACTAGGTTAAGTGGTGCCACTTGCTCGTTCGCATAGCTACAGCCCGGGTTAGGCCCTGCGCCTACGGCCACGCTACGCTTGCGCATTACAGCCTGCCCTGTGGTTCGAGCGGGTTGATCAGCTCATAGAAGTTGGTCGGCCGGATGTTCCATCCCTGCCGCTTTGAATTCCAGTACGGGTCACCAGGGCCACTCTGCCCGTTAGCTCCACTCCCGCTATCACTGGTTCCCCTGCTGTTCATTACAGCCTACCCTGAGGGGTGAGCGGGTTGATGAGTTCATAGAAGTTGTATGGGCGGATATTCCAGCCCTGGCGCCAAGAGCTGTAGTATGGATCGCCAGGGCCGCTCTGCCCGTTTGCGCCGTTGCCGTTGCCTAGACTTTTGTTGCCCATCAGATCCTTCCCTGGGGTGCGAGCGGGTTAATGAGCTCATAGAAGTTGTACGGTCGGATATCCCAGCCCTGATGCCGCATGCTCCAGTACGGGTCACCAGGGCCCTGAGAGTTCGATGCGCCATTACCGTTGGCGAAGCTTCGGTTCATTTCTTCTCCTTGGAATATTTGTGTCTGCCGCGAGTGAGGTGACAGAGTTGATCAGTCTCCTATCCCATTCCTCCGCAGACCCTGCCGCCCCCACTCGGTGGGAGACAGACGACATTGTCTAGAAGGGTGGTTCCTCGTCGCTACCCTGCGAGGTTGCCCGGCGGGGTCGCTTACCCGCTACCTTACCGGTTCGCGCGGCGCTACGGGCCGGAACGGGACGGCCGGAACGAGCGGCGGCGGTAGCGGTGCCCGGCTTAGCGGCGCGGCGCTTAGCGGGCCTTTCCGGGGCTGCCTCTTCTTCCTGGTCTTCATCCTCCTCGGGCTCGTCCTCATCCTCGTCCTCTACTGGCTCCGGTGCGGCCCTTCGCTTTGCAGCACCAGCCTTCGAAGTAGCGGCAGATTTCGCAGCGGGAGCGCGCACTCGCCTGGTAGGAGGGGGCTGCTCCTCTTCCTCATCGTCCTCATCATCCTCGTAGTCATCATCCTCCTCATCTTCATCTTCATAGGGTAGGTACTTGACCACGTTGACGCGCATTTCTCCGCCATTGTCGCGTTTGTTAGTGGTGATGATACGAACATCAGCGGACTCTTCGCCTGGGACCCACTTCCCTATCTTCTCGATTGGGGCACCGAGGTTAGGGTCATCCTCATCGCCGACGACGAACATCTTTTTCTTGACATCGTTCAGCGTCAAGCCGAATGCCTGGAGGAACGGGTACCATCGCCACTTACTCTTGGCGTTGAATGTGATGTTGTCCCAGACGCCCATCGTCTTGTACTTGCCGGCGTACTCGTCCGCTTCCCAGACAACCTTCATCATCCGGTCGTCACTCGCGGTGAACGTCCACCATGCCTTCTTGATCCGCCCAGTAAGCAGCGTGTTGTTCGGGGGCATTGGTCCGGTATAAGGCTGGAACTGACTGTCCTCGTCATATTCTGCATTTTCGAGTTCGTCGACATCGAACTCGTCATCATCCATGCGTAGCCTGGGCATTGTGGCCTACCCTTCGTTCTGTATTATGAGTTTTCCGCGAGCTTATCGGCTACATCGGCCAATGAGCTATCATTCCTGAGTAGTCCCTCAAGAAGTCTGTCCACGCGTCCGCGCTCGTGCAGGTAATCGGATCGGACGGTGTGCATGTCGCTGGCACCCTGGTAGTGTCGCATCAGAGTATCGAGCATTGCCATGCCTACATCATTTGGTAGAGTTAGCGTCGGGCTTTGGAGCACGGAATCTTCAATTTCCGTCCATGACTCCACATCTTTTTCCACTTTCATGAGATGGCGCTTGCTGCCGTACTCCCGGACGATGTAGATCCCTATAGCGTCGATATCCCGATTGCTTATGAATACCTTGATACCGTCACTCATCTTTCACCACCCATGTAATAGCCTGGTAGTGCCAGTCTCCTACCTCGAACGAGGGTTTCACGTCCATTGCGAAGTAGAATGCATTGTGGTGATCGAGATCCTTCTGGTCATACTGACGCCATGTGGATTCCCACTCTGCACCGGGAGCACGTTTTAGCCCGTGTTCCGCTAGCCAGCGATCCGGGATATTCTCTATGTACCATTCACATGCCCGGACATCCTCGCATAGCTCTTTTGTGATGTCACTATGGATTCGCAACTCGCGGGGCCAGGGCATGCCGTTGTCTCCGAGACACCCATACTCATCATCGTGAAATTCCAGGTCTATATTAGTGTCCAATTTCGGCCTGTATTCCAGCCTCGATCCGATCGGACCATTCTAGAGCCTCACCACGGCTAAGTATGGTAGTACGGACTAGCGTGATACGAGCGCTGTCACAGAGGCCGCCGCTCTTCTTGTGAATGATACGGTCACTCGTGCCGCTACGGGTAACTATTGAGTTGTGACTTGTGCACCTCAAGTAGGTATCCATTTGCACCACCATTACTCGTCTTCATCCTCATCCTCGATATCGATACCGCTGGACTCGATTAGAGCAACGATATCTTCCATAGCATTATACTCACCCTCTTCGACGTCATAGTACTTGCCCAGGCAGTCATACCGGTCCTTGGCGGTGTAGGGCGGGTAGGGCTGGGCGAGAATCCGTCGCACCGTATGCTTCTCGGTACTCGCAGTCTTGCTAACTGCGTAGTATAGTACCATGTCAGCTTCAGCACAGAAGTTCTGTGCCATGGTGAAGTTCTTGCCGACAATGTTGGGGAGAACAATTTCATCGCCCTCCTCATCATCCTTTATCATCGAGGTGGCGACCATAATGGAATTGTAGGGCGCATCGATGATATTCTGGATGAAGCGACTAAACATGTTCTGCCACTTCTGGTGGTCCTTGACCGCCGGAATGTCAAGGTCGCGGCTTACGTTGCGCTTGTTATTCTCCTTTAGAATCCAACGGATCAGGAGCTGCTGCATCTTCGTCACGGAGTCGACTACAAGCCAGTCCTCAGGCCCAAGCTTCTCCTCTGCTAGCTTGAGTCCGGCCACAACATGCTCCCAGCTCGGGGCATAAATAAGGCCAGCCTGATGGCCGGCCCTCTGTGCTGCTACCACGCCCGTTTCGGTGCTGAGGAAGGTGGCGTTTGGCGCTCCTCCGGCTAGCACGGTCTTCCCGACACCCGACGGCCCGTAGATGATAATGTTCTTGCTCTTGGTGAATGCTCCAAGGTCTTCGATGGCAACATCGACGACCTCCACCTCCATACTCTGCGGCTCCTCATCAAAGGATGACTTTGCCCTGGGCTTCCGTGCACCGCGCCGAGTCGAAGTAGCCATATGCGCTCCCTAAGGGTTCCGAGGTAGGTCTAGTATACTCGCGCGGCCGGAACCGCGCTAGCGAATCGGAAAACTCAGACTGCGTTACGCTCCGAAGAATACCGGTGTATCTGGCGGCTTACCGTTCATATCCAGTATGGCCTTCACATCTTGCATCGCCTTGCGGTAGCCATCGGAATGGCCTACTCGATAATTATCCACAGGTGGATACGACGGCAATTCGAGCATGCGTTTTACAAGCACTCGAATAGTTTCCAGAGTTATCTGCTCGGCGGTTGGCTCGCTCACGCTGCGCTCTTGACGTACCTGTCGAATGGATCAACGACATCGAAGTCTGCCTTCATGACTTCCTTCCATGCGTTGCTACCTCGCTCGTGCATCTTGCACGCCATGAAGAACTGGCAGAATGAGCACTCTTTAGTGGTGCTCTTTGTCACCGGGACGGTGCCCTCTATCATGCCCTTCATGAGCCACACTTCATCTGCTAGCCGATCAAGCTGAGTCTTGCGCTCGCGCGCTGAGCGCTCCACTAGCTCGCGGACGTAACGGTCCGGGGGCTGCTTCTTGCTGACGGTGCCATTCTTATTGAGATACTCTCCGCCAGAATTCCGGGCCCGCTCATCCTCCATGGACTTCCGCAGGAAGTTGTATGTGATACCTGCGATCTCCTCGCCCTCTTTCAGGACACCCTCAGAGCGCAGAATAGAACCGGCTAGCGCCCAGTAGATTCCACCCTGGTCATCCAGCTCAAGATAGGCGAGCTGAATCTGGGCCGCGCTCTTGTGCTCCATGAGGTAGATCCGCCCATCGCGGCGGTCGCGGTAGACCCCATCCCACGTTGACATGAAGTAGGCAATTACTTTGCCATCTTTGATTACGCGGACCTTGAATGGCCGTTCGATTGCAATTACTACCCAGTCTGGGTCTCTGCCGTACTCGTCAATGTATCCCTCAAGCATACTTACGCCGAGATCGAGTGAGTTTTCATATTTAGCCTCATCCATCTCTCCCCGATCGCGATCAGCATAAGATGCACGAATTTCTCGGACTTCCTCGCCATGCCAGGCCGCGAAGGTATCGGCGGGATGCGGTCCACGTTTAAAACCTTTCAGGTACCATTCAGCCAGAGCCTCGTGAATACCGATCCCGAACCAGAGAGCATCACTAGCGCGCCGCTCGCGGTAACCTATGACGTACTGCCAGTACCAGCGCTGCGGACAGCGTCTGAAAGCAGAGCGCGAGCTAGTCGTTACTATCAGTTGACTTGGGTCGATTATCTGCTTTGTCATCTGATTCATCCTTGGCTACGTGATGCTTCCCGGATGCACTTGCCCAGCAAAACCAAGGCGAAGGATGCCTCGGATGCGTAGCGTATACCGTGCCGTTTGGATCTACACTTACCATGGTGTTGCAGTAATGGCACGGTACCGGGCTACTCATTGAGTTCGTTGGCTCCTGCCCAAGACCAGAATTTGTCCTTGAAGTCTCCGCTAGCGATCCACTTATCGACTAGTGATCGCATATATTCATTCGGCAGGTTAATGATAACCTGGAATCCCGTCGGGTTATCCCCAGATGTCACTTCATTCAGATGGTATGTCATCTGATTTCTTCTTGATCTGTCGTCCGCATGCGTGGCATTTTACCGCCTTGATTATGCTATTCCAGTATACAGCTTGCCTCTTGCAAGAATTGCACTTCTTATTCAAAGGTAATCTGATCCCTAGTCGTATCCGGAATTTTGACGTCCCACATGTGATCCCTCTGCCAGTCTATAACTTTCTGCCGAGCCCCCTGTATAGCCTCCAGGTGATGCTCACTTGCACCGGATTCCTTACAGACTTCAAGATAGTATGCGAGTATCATTGGTAGCAGTGCGTCCTGGCCACGGAACAGGAACACTGGCTCGAAGTAGTCGATGCCTGTGATATCAATTTGCCCGTATTTGCTGTCAATTGCCATAACCATTCCTCTTCTGCGGGGGTATCAGCGTCACGAGCACAGGGCGACCATGTTGGCCATTTCCCGGCATATGCCCATCTACACCAGCATGTCAAGTCATGCCTCTCATCATGGTTAGCTCTCGGCATCAATGTTCTGCGTTAGTTTAATCCACTTCGGACCATTCTCTCGGTCATCGAAGTGAAATGTTAGGTCTACTGATTCGTCCATGACCATACTGCCGTCAAATCGATGCTCTATGCCTCTAGCTATGGAAGTACTAGTTATCAGATCGGCATCGAATTCGATAGCGTACTTTTCTCCATTTATTTCTGCAGATACCACGGGTATCTGAATGATCACATCAATCTCCCGACTTATGTGGGGTGAGCAGGGACGGAATTGAACCGTCATCCCATGCTGCTCTCTACCCACCCCTGGGCGCCCGCAGCAACTTTAGGGAGGATGCTGCTTGCCACACTATCCCGTGTGGCAGGGCGGACTCCACTACGCCCACAGCACCCTCCGGTCCGGGGAGCGTACGGGCAGCAAGATGCCCGGCGGATACTCCAGCAGGGACAAAGCCCGTCGAGCAATACCCGTACGCTCCGGTGGGGAGAGCAGGATTTGAACCCACACTCTTGGCTTCGGAAGCCAAAGCTCTATCCATTGAGCTACCTCCCCGTGATGAGATCATTCTTGCTGCTAGATTTTGTCGCCACGCCACATACGACGTTTGGTAAGACGTATGACGATAGATCGCGCAGCCTCTAGTAGACTACCAGTATCCCCGTCCTCCATTTCTAGCTGAGTGAGGTAAGTGAGACAGTCGAGAGCCTCATCGAGCGCGTCAATTAGGGTATCCCTGCCATTGTAAGTCTGCAGGGGAACCCCGTACTTGCTGATGCCTAGCTCGCGGCGAGCCTCGATGCTCCGGATGATTGCATCGCGGAGTTCATCGTCCATCCCCATATCATCGTTCAGTTCGCGTATCATGTATTCCTGAACGTATTCCTTGCCGGGCGTCGGCAGGGGCTGGTCGGAAGCCGGATCTCTTACCTCACTCATTTTACCTCCTCTGTGACATTTTCTGATGGCCGGGAGTACCCCTGGAGAACTACTCCCGGCCAACACTGTCCTCGCGGATACAGCATCTCTACCCGACCGCGCAGCGTCCTGCGCCGAGCCCAGAGATCGTAGCGGGGGCCAGATTTGAACTGGCGTGTATGCAGATTATGAGTCTGCTGAGCGACCATACTGCTCGACCCCGCCCCGTGTACTATCCTTCTGTAAAATCATCTATCGATGGAACTGAATTGACATCCGGGCATTTACCGCATGGAGCTTCTGCCGACCCCAGAAAACGTCCACAGCTTTCACAGACCCAATCTGAGTCCGGGTACCGCTCGCCTTCCGGGAGCGGGATGTCGACATGGTATGGCGGTCGGGACTCCCCGGAGCCTGTTATCCTACCCTTGTAGATCTTCGGGGTGCCATCGGATATTTCCTTGGGTCCCACATCAATATGCTGTACCAGAGAGCTGTGATCTGTATACTGCTGAACTTCGATGGCCGGCTTCTCTTCGATCACTTCGAATTTGCTGTCATCGTAGTTGCGATGAGTTATGTGGTGCTGTGCCTCGGCAACATGCCGGCCGTTAGGCAGGCGACGAACTACATGCACACCAGCACCATACTGGTCCTCATGGCCGCCAACGATCCAGCTACCCTCCGGCAGTTCACCGCCGGTCTCATCAATGCCAATGATTCCATCGTGAACAGAGATATTAATCCTGTAGCTCACGAGTGATTTCTCCTCCAGTGCCGACGGTAGGCAGACTTAGTTCGAAAGCGCGAGGGGGCATGATTGCTGCCAGGGACCTCGCAGTTGTGGATCTGTACGTTTTTGCCGTGCCTCTCCTCTGTCCTCCACTGACAGTAGTAGAACGTTCCGCCACGCTTTGGCTCAGGAACATACGATATGCCGAATAGCTCCGTGATCTGCCTTCGATTTAGCTCAACTTTGGCAGAGAAGTCATCAATGGCTATCATGACCTGCGCGTAGCCATTATCAGGCATAGTTGTTATCCAGAATGAATTTGACCCAGTCAGATGGCTCAGTGTTGGTATTGATGGCATACCTCGGGTATGCGCACGGAGCTTTCTGATACGCGAAGACTGCGGACGAGGAGCAGACGACGTGCCCGGATATTTCCCCATTAGTATCCTTCACCGACCACGGGTCTGGTATTGCCGGAAGGTGCAAGTCGCGGAGATCATCGCCGACGATCGCATCCCAGTCATACTTGGTGTTGATCAGGCGATTCATCCAGTAGCAGATCTCGGTGCGCTGCTCGTCGGTCTTCGGCTGATGGCGGTTCGTGACGGTGTACTGGCTCATGAGGTAGCCGGTCGCGTCCCGCCATCCTACGCCGCCTGGGCGGCCCTCCAGGCACCACCAGGTGCTCTTGGCATCGATGTGGTCGAGGACCGCAATGTGGTTGTCAAGTCCGGGCTCGCCTAGCAGCGTCGAGCCAAAGTTGATCACTTCGGCTGCTAGTCCGCTGGTGCGAACACAGAGTACATCTCCGGCTTGCACCCCGACGGTATTGTCAGGAAGCTTGAGGGCAGTTGTAGTGCTGGTCATGAAGGCGATCCCGATGGTGCGGTTGAAGTGGGGGCGATAGTCGTCAGAGTGGGGGTTGGAGTAGCTGTAGTAGGGGTGTCAGTCGGACTGGTAGGAGGGGTTGATACTGGGCTGGTGGGAGGCGTTGTCGTAGGCGGCGCTGACGTTGGGCTACTGTGCGTCGGGGGAGCGGTCGTCGGCGCGGCCGAGGTAGGCGGCGGGGACGTAGGACGGCGCGTAGGCGGCGTGGTCGTCGGTGCCCGGGTAGGGACGGCCGACGCGGACGGCGCGGCGCTTACCGTCCGGCTAGGCGTCGCAGAGATTTTACTGGTGGCTGTGGTCGTCGGGGTAGAAGTGGGCGCTGTCGTATCCAGGAAGACGTTGCTCGGCAGTTTCTTCGGCGCAGGCTTAGCAGCAGGTGTGATTGCGATGCGTTTGGATGGAGTTGCCGTTGGATCTATGAATGCCTCCACGGGGCTAGATACCTGTCCCTTGCTGCTGACGGTCGGGGTCGTCGGAGTGCTCGATGGGTTGCTCTCGAACCTGGCCACCCCGATGTACCCCGCCGTCGCAACTGTGCCTACCCCGACGATAAACAGGATGAGAATCGTCGCGTTCCGGTACGGCCATCTCAGTTTCTTCTTCTGCTTTACGATCGGAATCCCGACCGTATCATCATGCCCTATATTTCTTGTCACAGCAGTCCCTCCTCTGGGATTGTATGCCGATTATCACTTATGGTCTTTCGGCTTGTGTCCGCAAACGCCGCATTTCCTCTTCGGAATAAGGAATGACCCGGTCATTATGCTACTAGCAAGTCTCGCTGTACCTACGGTAGCATTGCCTGCTGCACTTCCACAGCATCTCTTGCAGTTTGAGCAACCAGTCAGAACTCGTCTCATGGCTAGCTCCAGCAGTGCACGTAGTCGATGACCATCTTGGCTGATGGGAGCAGAGACGGGTTCGGGTTAACGCTGTTCGTACCGGTGCCGTTGGTCGCGATGTTGAGCAGACAGTACGAGCCACCGTTGTTGTCGAACGGCCACGGCGTAAGATTGGACGGCGTGGCGGATGCATACAGGGTATTGTCAATGAACAGTTGTACCGAACCCTTTGCCCAGTCCAGGCGATAGGTATGGAACCCGCCGTCCATCTGGTTACTAGCGCGGCCACCCTGGCTAGCGGTAGCGATGCCGTTCCAGATTGTGCCCTCGGTGAAACCGGTACCGTAGTTCTCCATGACGTCGATCTCGCCGCAGCCCGGCCAGGAGCCTTCACCGAGCAGCCAGAACGCAGGCCAGCATCCCGGCACATTCGGTACCGCAATGGATGCCTCCCAGTGTCCGAACTGCTGGTGGAAGTTGCTCTTAATCCTCGCGCTGTTGAACCCGCCGCCGTCGGCCGGGGTGACAGCAATAACGAGGTGCCCGTTGCCGTCGAGATAAGAGTTGGCAGTTGACTTGACGTAGTTCTCGGTCTCATTGTTTCCGCCGATAGAGGCCCCAGAACCGACATCCCAAAGCCAGTTGGTCGCGCTGGGCAGTGTGCCCGCAGGGCCGTTGAACTCATCGGCAAAGGTGTACGTCGGAGGAGGTGTAACCACCACGGGCGGCGGGGTAGTCGCCGGGGGCTGGTGTGCGAAAGCTGGCTGCCCCCAACTACAAACCGGGGCCGTAGTTGCCGTGTGCTCGCCTACTGCGTTTCGAGTCCTCATTGATATCTCCGCATCTGATCCGGCCACTATTAGACCGGCAGCCGATATGCCGATTGTTGCCAGGAACCTCCTGCGGTCCCTGATTCTTACCTGCTGCGCCTCAGAAACTTCGGCCGAGGTAGGCCCCCGATCGCTGAACAGAATGCGATCGCGGTATTTATGTAGAGGAAGATGTATGCGCCATTTATTACGTCGTGGGCTGTCAATTGGATTCACCTCCATGCCCAGGACTGTGACAACAAGTAGCCATTAATGGCAGACTTGAAGTCGGACAGTGTATCGAGTGCGTGAATTTCATAGCGGAACCGCTCGTTGCGAATGCCATTCCGCGTCGGGTCTTGGACGAATGCCGCGTGGAACGTGGTGGCGGCGTAGGAAACTAGCCATCCGCTTGGCCCGTCGTAACTCTCGTATGCTGTGCAGGTCTTCGGACAGGTATAGCCCAGGTCGGAGTATGGCACGACCCAGGCATCCCCGTTGAAACGACTGCCCAGCTCCGAGGTCAGCTCGGCAATGCCATCTGACATCTCCGACTTGACCCGGATAGTGTATGCTGCGTCGCTCTCGCCAGGTAGCTTACAGGCATTGAAGGCGAAGCAGTTCTTGTCATAGTCTTGCTGGTAATGCCCGTCCTGCCCAGCCTCGATACTAAACGAGTAGACGCTTGGACTTAGGGCCTTGAGCTGTGGCCATGTCAGATCCCATCCAATGTCGCCCTTTGGGCACTCCGGCTGGACATTTACCCCGCTGATCTTTGGGCCGCATTTGCCATTCGCGCCATCCGCGAACCCGGTCACGAGGAATGCGACGGCTGTGAAACGGTAGTGGTAGAGGATCGGCTGTGCTCCCTCTAGGAAGTCACCGATGCCATTGTCTACCGTGATGAAGAATGGCTTCGTGGGTAGCTTGTACTGCTTGTTTGCTAGCCAAGCGAGGTACTGACTCATTGTCACTGTGTGGTAGCCCTGATCGTACATCCAGGCCATCTCGGCCGTGAACTGGGATGTACTCACGCTCTCATAGTCATGTGATTGGCAGATCGGAGCAGATGCCGCACAGTCATTATCCATCTCGTGATATACTAGGACCGGGACCTGCGATGCGGTGGCTACCGGAACCTTATGGCCGGCTACCTGCTTGACGCTCGCCAGGGTTGATGCCGGGGCGGTTGCCGATGATGATTCTGTATTGCTAGATCCATACGTGAGCACCACGGTGTGTATCACCAGCATAGAGCCAGCGATTATGACTACTAGAATGGTGGAGAAGATGCCTATCATCATGTAACGGCGGCGACGGAAGCTCATGAGTCGATACCCACCTTCATCGCTTCGGCCTGCATGCCCTCGGCTTTGTACTGCGGGGCCCATAGATCGCCCATAGATGCACTTAGCACCTTGTACCAGCTCACTACGCCCCAGGCGATAGCAATCAGGTTATAGATGATCATGTGCACGAGGAGGACCGCTAGCAGGGTATCTTTCCAGTCGCGCGCCCAGTCGTGTCCTCGGATGCGTCGGACATGGATGAATTCCACTAGCATGAGGAATCCCGTCAGTAGCTGCCACTTCCAGTTGAAGCGCCCGGGGTCGACGATTGCCTCGGTACCGTTCAGGGCAGTCCATATCATCCAGAAGCTGATGTTCATGAACAGGAATCCGCGCTGTAGCCACTCGCGGTAGTTCAGGCGATTGCACCCGAATCGAAGCAAGTCACCGCATGTGCCGGCTTCCCACTTGATACGCTGATACCAGAGTGACTTCCATGTCTTCATGCTACCGGTGTAGCAGAAGACCGTTTCCGACATCCAGCATTTCCAGCCCTTCTGCCGGAGTCGGTATGTGAGGTGGTAGTCCTCGACTACGCTTTCGTAAGTCCAGGGGCCTTCCTGGTTCGGACGGGCGGCCACTGCTTGTAGAGCGATATTCCGGAACGCGCATCCAGTACCAGATATCACCCGGCACCAGCCACGGCTTAGGGTCTGTGTTGCGCTCTTTGCGAACTCGTACCTTTGCAGCCTAGGCAGGTAGCCCTTGCCCGTCATGATTGGCTGACTCGATGACCCTCCAAGTTGGGGATCATTAGCGAACTCCGCTTCCCAGTCGGCTACCGCGTGCGGAGGCATCGTAGTATCACCATCAGCGCAGATGATGATGTCGGCGGTCTGGCAGTACTTGTTCCATGCCATGTTTAGTGCGCCGGACTTGCGGTGGGTGTTGCCTTCCGTTTCGATCACCCGGACACCGTACAGATTGGCGATTACTACAGTCCAGTCCGTAGAGTTATCCGAGATAACGATAATGTCATCCAGTCTTCTAGTCTGATCTAGAAGAGACTGAATTGTATTGCCGATGTCCTCTTGCTCATTGTGGGCCGGGATGAGAGCTACAATCCTCGGCGATAGCTTGTGTGGCACGGTATTTGCCAGCATAGATTCTAGATCGCTGCGGGTGGTAATGTCGCAGGCTGAAACTGCTCTGGCTGGATTGGCATGGTTGGTAGTCCTTGCCCTCATCCAGGAAAACTCATCGTTGCTTGGAGTCACTTGGTTTCCCTTTGGTTATCGGCTATTTAGTCAGCCGAAGATAGTAGATCTTGACCTTCTCTGGTTCTATCTCGATCTCGCAAATATTGATATCCTCAAACGGCTGCGGCTGCGGCGCTTGCTTGCCGCTTATATACCAGCGCCATTCGACACTAATCATAGCCAAACTCTAGGATTGAGTGGGTCAGGCTCATTCCTGACATAGCACTCGGCTCGTGCCCGGGCGGGGTCACGAGCCGAGTGGCTTTTGTCCGCTCGGCCCGTCCGAGCAACGGGCCGAGCAGAACCAGCCCCGCAATCGGTACTGCCCGAAGCTATGCCTTTGCCGTCCCAGAGGAGGAGATTCGACATTGGCTAGACTCTCCGTTCAGTCCGTTCGCGGGGCTGGTCTTTCCACCTCCCCTGATGCTCTGGACCCCAGCGTCACGACACGCTAGTTGCACCAGGGAAGCTTTGGCGGGACTCCTGAACTACGGGGTATCCAGGAGTCCCTGTCACTTTACCTGCCGAGGTGGGGCAGCAGGCAAAGCGGTCTAGCGGTTTAGTAGGGAGCTGCACCCTTCTTGCGGGTGACCGGGCGACCCCCGGCGGGCTTCGCAGTCGCAGCTGTGGCCTTGGCGGTAGCAGCCTTGGCGGCAGCCGGCCTAGCCTTGGTGGCGACCTTAGCGACTGGCGCAGCAGCCTTGGCCTTGGCAACCGGCTTGGCCGACGCCTAGGCAACCGGCTTGGCCGACGCCTTGGCGGCGGGCTTGGCCTTAGGCGCAGCAGCCTTGGCGGCCTTGGCCGCCGCAGCCTCGGCCTGACGCTCGGACCGGCGCTCCTTGTTGAAGGCCGATCGCTGGAACTCCATGCGGGCAGTACCAGCGATGGCGACTAGGCGAACCGGGTCATCCGCGCCAACCTCAGCGATGGAAGTACCAGTGGGCTCGAAGATGGCGAAGTCCATCCATGCAGCAAAGTCCTGCATGACGGGTGTGATGGGCTTGGATGCGTACGGGGTGTAGTCGGGGGTGTCGTCGTCTTCGTCATCCTCGTCGTCGTCATCCTCCTCTTCATCCTCGTCCTCATCCTCCTCCTCTTCATCCTCCTCTTCATCGTCCAGCTCGTCGTCCTCGTCTTCCAGTTCCTCGTCGTCTTCGTCTTCCAGTTCCTCGTCCTCCAGCTCCAGGTCGTCGTCGACCTCTTCTGGTTCCTCGACTGGCGCAGACTTGGCTTTGGACTTGGACGTGGCAGTGCGGGTGGCCATAACCTTCTCCTTCAGGGGTCTTACATTTTTGAGACGTAGTGGAGCGATAGGCTTATCGTACCGTACCGCCGGACGCGCCGCTACCGGAACGGGGCGATGAGGTCGATTACTTTCGGTATTTCCGGGGCCATGCTCAAGGATTATCGACGCGAGTGACCCCTCTTCAATGAGGAATCGGGCGGGCTCTCGGCTTCTGACATGGACCGCAAAATACCCCTGACTAGACGACCTGGCCGATATCCCATAGTTCCAGGCGGATCGCACAAGCATCCCCGCAGCATCAGGTGTCTCTTCATATTTCTCCTTGATGTACTGCTCTGCGGATCGGCCGGTCATGGGCCTGGTGAGCGCCCCATATATCTTCCAGCCATTAATCCTCGTCAGTGACATCTGCCTCGGACACCTCCTGGAACACCCTGGACTCTGTGTGGATGATATTAATGTTTCGGTCCTCTGCCCCGATAGCTATCTCTGCTGACAACTCGGCCGCACTCGTGGCATGAATAATCTTGCCCCACGATATGGCATCGAGTGGCTTGTTCATTGGGCGGATCACTCGGTATATGACCGACCGCTCGATGATTACTTCGCTCATAACAGTATAACCCTTCCTATGAGGGCGTCCATGGCTTCCTCGACCCCCAGTGTTCCGTTTCTTGCCCGACGAGTTATGCTAGCCATCTTCAGGCAGCCCTGGTACTGCCAGCAGCCCTGCCAGTAGACTCGCTTCCGGTACTTCGCGTGTAGCTTCCGCATACCGGGTAGATTATCATCATCAATCGCTGGCCAGATATCATGCCAGGCGAAATCCCATTTAGTCCCACGTGGCCATTGCATATCATATGCATCGCCACTATGAATGGTAACCCTGTCATCTGTTATGAGTGGCCTAACAAGATCAACAATTGCTTCGTTATGTTCCACAACGTCAATGTGTGATATCTTGTACTGGAGTGCACCGTGTACTGCTACACCAAGACCAAGCCCGTTAATGAGCAGCCTAATGCCAGGACCACTATCCAATTCGGCCCACCAGAGCCTATTGAACAATGGTGTGTGTTCCATTATCTCGGCCCGAGTATCACTCATCCATATCTTACGGAGATTAGAACCATTTTCACCAGCACCAGGCACAGTCTCGACTAGTCTAGTGAATGTACCCGAGCCCGGGTCACGATCCATACCTTCCTTAGCTATGATCTCTGCCCTATGCTTGTCAATCTTGCCGATGCTGAATTTCTCAATGGAGAATCTGCCGAGCTTGGCTTCTGGATAATTCAGCTGGAATTTCTTCCATTCTGTATTCGCATCTAGCTGATCGATAGCTTCCCTGACAGTTATCATTTTCCCCATCGGACTGCCTCCAAGGCTGCTACCTCGCGTGCCTTCGGCTTAGACGACTGTACCACTGCGCGCTGCTCGTCTGTGTTGACTGCGATCCATTCTTCTACGGTGCCTATGCTGATAGGACGATGTACGGTCACCTGGTGCATACGCGATACCCTGTGGATTCGCGAGACGAGCTGGAACTGTGCATCATCCGTCCAGAGTGGGTCCATGATTACCATTTCATCGCAGCAGGCATCAAGGGTGATCGACTCACCGCCTGCCTTCGAGTTGAGGATGGCCACCTGTACCTCGCTGTCCGGGTCATTGAACTGCTGGACTAGCTCCAGGCGCTTCCGGTCGCTGGTAGCCCCGGTTAGCGTCAGTGTGTGAATGCCGGCATCATTCAGTATCCCCTCAATCAGGTGCACTATCTGCGTGAATGAGGATGCCACGATTATCTTGGCGTCGCTACCCTCGCGCTCCTCCATGAACTGCATGAACCAGTCGATCTTATTTGACGGCAGAGCGGGCCTGAAGTCCTCGCCATCCATCCTGCCATATGTGATCGCAAATTGCCGAAGTCTTGATATCTCCGCGAGCGTGCCATTGGCCATAAGCCTGCCATTAAGAATATGGGCCTCGGCCAGATCGGCCATCTCTCGGTATGCTCGGTGCTGCTTCGGCTCCATATCTAGCCAGATGTAATTGCTGCTATTGTCTGATATCAAGCTAGGTGTCCCTGTGTATATGATCGGGGGCAGGTCGGGCGCTGCCATCTCTTTGGTACGTGCGAGGTAGTATGGCCGGATAGCCGCATCCCATGCAGCATCGTCGAGTGGCTTCGGAACCTTGGCCGGCTTGCCTTTAGCGTCGGGCTGTATCACCTTGGAGTAGCGACCTTCCGTTACTCCAAAATGGGTTTCGGCAAATCTCCAGTAGCTCCCGAACACGTCGGGGCGGCACCAGTTCAGTGTTCCCCAGAGCCTGGTCAGATTTGATTTGCCAGGAGTTCCAGATAGCGCGATAGCAAGACCACCATCCTTACTAACTCGCTTTCGGAGCAGAATCGCGCCATACCGGCCTTGTGTGATTCGCTTGCTCTGCACGTTAGCGGTAGAGGCAAGCATATTGTGAGCCTCATCGATGACGACCGCATCCCATGTCTGCTCGAATAGGAATGGCCATTCATGTTCGACTATTGTCTTATGCTTCTTCATGTGATCGCTGTCTTCGAGACATTCCATGGGCCACTTACTCTTAACCTGCTCCACGCCATCAGGGCAGATCTCAATCCGCTTGGCCCTGATCATCTCGTTATTAATGATGAGCATCTTACGACCACCAGTGTGATAATAGAATGCCTTCATGACATCCTCACGCTGCTGGTGAGAGCCCTGGGCCACGAATGTGGCTATCCCCGGGGCCCATCGGTTGACCTCACGCTCCCATGTGGCATAGGTCGCGGTACGCGGGCAGCCGACAAGGATGTTCTTGGCATCACATTCAATCAATGTAGCTATAGTCTGCAAGGTTTTGCCGAGGCCGGGCTCATCACCGAGGATGCCCTGGCCCGCCAATGTCATGAATCCAACACCGCTAGCCTGGTACGGACGATCCTCAATGGCGGCCGCCAGGAATGGGGCCTCTTCATGTGTCCGGCTCAGCTTGACCGTAGCGCCGGATCGCATCTCTTCTAGCATCTCGCCAGCCTTGATGGCGGCGCGAGCCCAGTCAGAAAGAGGCTGCCGGATGGTCAGCTGCGCGCCGAACACGCGGCGGAAGGACCGGCAGGTGTCCATGGTAAGCGGGTACTGCCAGCAGACAAACTTATCCTTCTGTCCTTCCCGCTTCTCATACTTTGGCTTCGCGCCCGGCACCATCTTCGCCCAGTCCTTGCCAGCGCCGCCCGCATACGGGATCTTGGCGAGTACATACTCGCCATCAGTGGTAATATCAGCCTGCATAGTTCATCGCCTCGTTGCTATGAGTCCGATAATTATTGCCAGTTCAGCCACTATTACGATCAGCAGCAGTATTACTCCCTGCTCGAATCCTGGTACCATGATTTACTCCTGAAATATATCTGGATGGGCGTACTTGCCCGTGTTTGCGTTCTTGTCCCATCCCTCGGGATCTGTATCGTCTGCGCCGTCCCACTTCGCTGCGGCCTCGATCGTGCGAAGGAAGTTGAACAGCCCCTTGCCGTAGTAGCACCAGTTACGATCATACGTCATCGGGCTGTCTTTCGGCTGACGGCTAATCCGGAAGCTGAATATCAGCCTAGTTTGCACGACTATATTATGGGTTGGTGTTTCCTTGACTACGAACTCGCCACTATCTTCTCTGAATGTAATTGGAGTATCGTGCAAGACGCTCAGGGCTTCCGCCATAGTGCGATCTATCATGGCTCCCATTCCCTATTGATAGGCTCCGGCCTTGGCACTCCGGCACCCAATGATGCTACAATACGGTTCATCCTGCGCCGAAGCATATAGATTCGCCAGTAACACCAAGGCGTATTGTTGGCATTCTCGCGCAGCTCCGGAATTGCCTGCCTGATGTCAATGACCAGTGCTTCCAACTGGTTTGCGGCTGCGACTGCCTTCTCGGTCATAGCTCGCCGCGCCCCACGAGGTATACAGTCCGAGTTGCTTTGCTGGCCCGGGGCTTCCGGCCTACGCCCAGATTCAGGATGGTCTGATTCGGCCGATCCTTCGGCAATACGGCCGGCCAGCTCTCGCAACCATCCTGCTCGAATGGATGGTCATCCTTGCACTTACGGCAATACCGAGTTTCCATTATCACCATCCATCGCATTTACGTAGTCTTGGGTTAGCTCATGCATAGCTAGCATGGCATCATCGCCACGCATGAAATTAGCGGTGGCGATCCGCTCGGCCTCGTCCGCATCCGTAGCGAACACAGCGCCAAGCACGAACATGAAACAGTGAAGTCCAGTGGCGGACTTGTACCCATCGTTGGTAGATCTACTGGTTTGTATCACGTCTATTGGGGGCATCAGATCTGCTCGATCCTGGTTACGTGGAAACCGGCCTCCACGTAGTTCCTTCGCACATCGTCCGGGTTGTCACCAAAGCACAGTTCACTGTGGTGCTCGCCGGTAACGTCAGTGCAGGTATTACTAGACAGGGGGCATGGCCCGATGACCTTATTCTGCGGGTTGTGCGCCGGGTTCCGCTTCAGTTTCACCGTCACGATGTAACGGTTCTGACCGGTAGCCCTGCTGATGCTTGATGCCATGGTCTCAGCCTCACGGGCATCCACCAAGGCTGACTTGTACTCCGGGCTTGCCGCCTCACGCGCCGCGAAGTAGTCGCCTGCTCCAGTCGGCATCGTGCGCTCCTGCCCGCCAGGGCCCATTCCGTTGTCTAGCATAATTTCTCCTTCAGTTCCGGTAGCCTTAGCTGCTCTCGTGCCAGAGCATATCCACTCTTGTATTGCTCGGGGCAGGGCCCGCCCTCAAGGAAGGCCCGAATGGCAGCAACTTCTTCAGCGGGCAGTCCGCGAAATGCCCAGCCCCTTACTGCGCGGTCGCGGGCTAGCTGTTCGGTCGCTTTTGCTCTTTCGCTAGCGTTCATCACTACTCCCCCGCATAGGTACGTCGGGCTTGAATGGATCCGGTAGCCCTAGTTGCCTGCAGCTGAGAGCATATAGACGTTTGTAGCTTTCAGGACAGGTGCCGCCATTTATAAATGCAATGATTGCGTCATTCTCCTCTTCGGGCAGGCCTTTGAATGCCCATCCCTTGACGGCCCTGTTCCTTGCCAGCTTCTCCTTCTCCGCTGCCTTGTCTATCTTGCCCATCAGGCAAATGCCTTCGTGATTTTCCGACGTGCATACTTCACGGCGTCTTGCACATCGATCAGATAGCTCGTGTGATCCTTGACGGTGCCATGCGCCTTGGTCGTCTTGTACAGCTGGATGTAGGCGTGCTTGGCGCAGCCCGAGAGCAGGAATGTGCAGGCCTCCAGGTAGGCCGCCGCAGCCATAGATTTCTGCAAGTCTTCCGACGGCATGTCAGCCTGAATGGTCTCGCCGTGCGGCGGACTCATGCACAGGCCAATGTGGTCATCGCCGTAGGTAATCGTTGCGGACCAGCGTCGGTCACGCCCGTCTACGTTCATATTGCATCTCGCATGGCGGCGGTCAGGGTCTTGATCGTGCGGGACAGCTTGGTGATGCTCGACCGGAGCGGGCGGGTCGAGCTGCCCTGAAGCTTGCCGAGGATGTCGATGAGTTCGCTGCTGAGTTCGTACATCTCGCTCATGATCTCGATTGCCCGCTCCTCATCGGTCAGCGGCCGGTCATCGAGAGCTGGCGGTCCTGCTGGTGACGAGATGACCGGCACTTCCGGCATCACCATGACTGCCTCGATGACTGCGATGTCGGAAAATCCATTTGCCTTCGCGTATGCGGCTGCGTTTGCCTCAGCGTCCGGGCTCTTGAATGTCTTCTTGTGTGCTGAGCTTGCCATCGTCCCCAACAAGTTGCAGCTCACCAGTAGCCTGCGATCACCGCTGTCGATCTTCTTTAGCACTTTTCCTCCTCTGGTTATTGGCCGGTCGCGCGGCCGGGCATAGCCTTATTCTAACTCCGATTCGGGATGCAAGGGAATACTTTCAGTTAGCTTATTCCGAAACCAGGTCGCCGGGTAATCCGGCGGCCGGACGCGGTTACGGCGGCCGGGCGAACCGCCCGTTAAACCCCGCTGCAAGAGCCGTAGGCGGGTCCGGGCGAATCGCCGGGGGTAGGTACCCGGGAGCGCTACCTACCCCCTTCATCGGCCGCTACGCGCTTCGCAGGCTATGCGTACTTAGCCGCTTCCACGCCTGTGATCTCGAAGGTCTGTATGTGACTTGGGCAAGACAGTGGAAGCTTCCCGTCGTCAAGTCCGCTGTTCACCTTGGAATGAACATGTGCGATTGCACCAGACATCCCCTCGGACGATTCCACGCGCATCTTGATGGTTGCTGTGATATCGTAAGTGTGAAGCGCAGACATTACGCCCTCCTCCCATTGCCGTTGTTTGTGGGGTGCCAGTCGGTTCGGATGTCGCCATCAGGCGAGATCGGCATCAGCGGGGCTGGGGACACGAAAGGGATGGCCAGGCCCGCATCGCCATAGTCGGCCGTGTCGATCGTGGTCTGATCCTGACGGATTGCCATCTCCCAGCAGGCATGGCACGCACCAGCGTACCGGCGACGGCCACCGTGTTCGCGAGCCGCACACATCACCTTTGCCTTTTTGTTCTGGGGGTGAGTCGGGTTGAACGGGTCCGGGTCCCAGCCGAGGTTGACCGGCTTCTTGCCCTCCTTGGACCTGTTCTTCTGCCGGTGCTCTCGGACCGCAGACACGGCCCTGTCGGCCGACATCTTGCCCTCGCGCACCTTTTGCTTGGAGTCTTCCGACAGCTCCAGGAGCGACATGTAGTAGCCGATGGTGGTCGTCGTGAATCCGGTCTGCTTCGCGATCTGCGTCTGCGTCAGGCCGAACTCGTTGTGGAGCCTGCCGTATGCCTCGGCCCGCTCCATGGCGCTGAGCGGCTCCTTGTGGGCGTCCGTAACCAGGCCCATAAGGACAGCCATCATCGGAATGTTCTCTTCCGGGCGCGGGTACCGGATGTGGCAGGGAAGCGAGCGACGGATGTGTCGGCCAGCTGACCAGCGCCGGAACCCGTCCACGATCATGAAGTGATCCCCGCCGAACTGTGGCGCGGGGATAACATCAATAGCCTGCTCCAGCTCCCTCTCGTCGATTGACCTGGACAGGGCCGATACGTTGCCGGCCTCATGCCGGGGGTTATCCGGGTTTGGGTGGATGTGATCCACCGGGATGAAACGTACTTCAAAACCTGGCATATCTACTCCTGGGCATCTTCCATTTTCTCGATGTGCTCGACGATGACGGCGTCATCGCCCCATTCCTTGATGAACACCTCATTGAGGGTGCTGATGAGTATGTCCATTTCCTTGATGTCCTTGTCGGCCACGGTGATGATGTACCTAGCCATCGCGGCCCTCCCTGAACTTGATGACATCTTCCATCGATGCGCGTAGCCGGGCATTCGGCCGATCCACATCGATCAGCTCAGCATCAAGGTAGTTAAGTGCCTCCTGCACTGCGCCATCCTGGACTAGCTCGTCGCGTGGCACTTCTGAGGATATATAGCCGGTGCCGTCGCTGACCACGATAGCAACATTTCCGACGGACGGCAGCGGGATCGGGACCATCTTGGTCAGTTCATCTCGGTTCACTTACGGCTCCTCATCCTGCCAGACTTCGGGTTTGGCCTGTGGTCGGGCCTATCAGCTACATCTTCTAGATCACTGGTAGGATAGATGAATAGCACCGGGAATGACTTATCCCTACGACCATTCTCGCCCTTGCGCCATACCTCCTTATTGTCCTGGACATACTGTAGGAAAGCAGAAGCATTGGCATCGCCTTCGATTGAGATTATGAATGTCTGGCTCATATCTCTCTGTTCCGTATAAGTGCCCTGCCCGGGCGGTATCTTCCCCGGTACACACCCGGGCAGGACTGGCCATATGCGCGCTTAGGCGTCCAACCTGCACACATGGCCGGCTCTTATAGATTTGGGAATACTAGGACCAGAAGGATGATTACGCCAATAGCGACGATAACTGACATCATCACCCTATCAGCAGTTATCTTTCGCAATTGCCTGGCAGATCTATCCCGGTATCCGCACTGATACCCAGCCTCGAAGTGCGTCCTGGCTACTTGGTCGGTTTCTTCTGCCAAAGTTGACCGGCAGTAACGCATCCACTCATCAGTGTGATCTACGGAGTCCTTGATATAACTCTTGTAATGCCATTTCAAGACTTATGCTCCATATCATCGTCTGGCACCAGTACTACCGTAACTCGGGACGGGTCCATATTCCAGTCATGGTGACGCCAGATAACCTCCGGGTTGAAGATGTACTGTGTGGGCTCGTCATATCGGAACAGCATGCCCGGGATATTCGCCTCATTCTGGTACACAACCCCGAATACAATCTGCCCAGCCTTGTTCCGATACCTGACGATTCGCACAACTGGCATATCCTCATCGCCCGGGTAAATCCCATTGCCCTGCATGAGCTTGCCGGCAGTCACCTTGTCTACCGTCGCCATAGTCTGTCCCATGCCTTCCTAATTGCACTCGGGTGAATTTCTGGATCGGGTTCCCCGGTGAACAACCACTCTGTTGTCTCGCCGGACAGCTGAACATTCTCGCCAGTCACGCTCCGAGTTTCATGGTTGCCCGAGTTTTCCGATTCCATTTTTCTCCATTTTGAAATTCTAGCGGGAGGCAGTTTTGAACTATATCCGACTAACCCTATCGGGAATAACGGATACATAATGCCTCCGCTTATGAATGTAACCCAGCATATTAGCGCTACCCCTGTGGCCAGAAGTATCGTGAGTGTTACCAATCTAATGTTCATAATTCTCCCGTATATTCCCCCGCATAAGTACGGATAGCATCCGTGATCCTTTGATGGATCGGGTTTAGCTCGAATGGCTGCCTATTCAGGATATCCACGGTGCGCTTCAAAACTCGCTGCGGAACTTCCACTAGTGTATCGTCAAGAAGTGACCAGCTCAGCTTATTGAGGGCTGATCGGATATGCCAATCATCGCCGTTTCGGCAAATGGCTTCTAGTTCGCGGAATAGCCCAAGACTCTCGTACGGATATCCTAGTTCCATATCGAATACATCTACTGCGGGGATCGGCGAGTCGATCATGGCCGCCGTCTCGAATGCGTTGAATAGCGGCGATACTTCCCCTGCAGTCTCATTGTCATAAAGCCCCGGAAACGACACCTCCTCGTAACCAGGGTCATAGCCGCTTATGTAGATAGGAGCGCAGGATAGATTTGATTCGAGAGTGCCAATTGCAACGTCTAGAAGGCTGACTGGCCATCCCAGATCATTAATGGCGTGAATTAGGAACTGATCAAGTTTGGCACCGAGAGACGCCGCGAGGAGGAGCTGGGATGACTCAAGAGCTGACTGCACGTAGAATACGATATCCGAGCTATGCAGCCTAACTATGCCATCCTCGGTATTGGCCCATTTCTTGAGCTTTGTATAGAAGATTGAATTGTCGATAACGTGGGTGAACCTGGCGGCGGAAACCAGCATTTCAGCGCAGGAACTGCTTGCGTAGCACTCCGCAGCACGCTTCGATGCAGAGTAGATTTCGGGCGAATAGGGGCGAAGCGCTTTGCCAGTAGAGGCACAAACCACCTGCGGAATGCCACTCATGGCCGCTGAATCCAGAACGTTCCTAGTGCCAAACAGATTAGTTGTTACCGTGCGATGCACCTCGATTTCGGCAAGAGACGGGCTGTGCTGCGCGGCTACATGGAATATGATATCCGGACGGACTTCTGCTATAATCTCGTCTAGACGTCCACGGTCCCTAATGTCACATATCATGTATTCCGCGCTACGCTGCGCCGTCCAGTTGACTGTGATACCCCGGCTAATGCTAACTAGCCGATCTGGCCGATACTTAACCAGCTGCGACATGAGCATCGACCCGACGCAGCCGGTACCACCGGTAACAAGGATAACCGCACCGCCTAGCTTGTTCTGGAGCAATTGCTCCGGCAATGTAATGCTTCTATTCTGTATCTCAAGAAAACGCTTATATTCTGCGTGTGCGTCCGGCTTGGCGGCTATTAGCTGTTTCGTGAGAAATTTCAGATCATTGATTTCGCCGATACCAAGTTCAGCCTTGTGCGGTGGCACAGCCCGCTTCATTTCTGAAATTACTTCTGATGCAGTCATCACAAATATCATCCTTCTTCCTGCTGGAGTCTAAATCGATCCTGCCGGGTCCACTTCACCTATGTGATCAATGGCTCTATGGACCCGGCAGTGGTCCAGCCTGCTCGGCCTCTAACTGGTCCAGCGTCCCAGCCAGATCGCAGCCAGAGGGGGACTATCCGAGCAGGACGTATTTGGCCTGCCCGGGTGACGAGGCCATCATCCCGTCGCTTTCGGCGCGATTTGTTATCTGCCAGTTTGCTCTGGCCCCGGGCAGGAATCCCGTTCCGGATGATCCGGCCAAGAAGAGGCTTGGCATGGCCGGGTCTACGAGCCCAGAACGGGACGTTCATATGTTATGTCTCTCGTGCTACGTAGCGGAGTCCGAGGTGCCTTGGCACCTCTTTGACGCTAATTAGCCAGCGACGATCAATAGCCTGCGTATGGCCAAAGTTTCCATCACACCTGCGGTTCGGCCCGCGTGCATCAAATAGCAGAATCCTGTTCCCATTTCTGTTGCTGCCGATATATCCCACACGAGATCGGCGCGGAGCACGATGTGTGCCGTTGTCTATCATCCAAATGATCTCGTAGTCATGGCCAACCTCAAACACGAACTTCTGCGGGGCTACTTCCTCACCTACCATTTCAGGCAAAGCTTGTCCTGCCTCTTCTGGTGTCATCGCTACTTCCATGTCGCACTTTCCGGGTCATTGTCCGCCAGATAATCGGTTACGGCGTCCTTTGGCTCTAGATCATATTTGTGATCAGGGGCGCGATTGGATACCCGCTCGAACCTGGCATACTCGTCATGGTCCAGAGTTGCTTCGAATGGGTCATCGGAGATCGCATGGAGCCCGGCCCTTTCATCGGCCTCCCATTTGCGCTGGATTGCGTCCCATTCCGCGCCTTGGCCGCACTTACCGGCACAGGTCCGGCCCTTGCCTAGCTGGCGACTCGCGTATTTGGTCAGTTCGATGTCACACTTGTTGCAGCGCCTGGTCTCGTTCGAGTAGATCATGGCCGCAACTTCTGGGCCAGTCTCTGCGATTACCCTCAGGACGTCATGCCGGCGCGCACTCTTGACCGGTATTCTGTCGTGGCCGCCGACGATCATGCTGACGAACGTGTACCCCGCCCATCGACCGGAAGTTGGCTTATCGACCATGTAGAAGTCTAGGTCATTGTTCCCGCTGAGCGAGTCTACTGCGTACCGGCCCTCGGTGATTGTCGCAATCACCGCATCGAGCTTATTTGCAGATTTAGTCTTGGGCAGGCCCTTGAGACGGGCAATTTCGAGTTTGGCCCATTCCTTGGTCTGGTTATTGCTGGCCTCCTCATAGCCCCGGAGGTCTGGGGCCTCGCCACGCTCGATCCGCAGCTTGTTCATGAAGTTGTACTGGCTCTCGGAAAGCGGTTCCAGTTCCCGCGCATTTCCGGCGGCCGTCCATACTTCTTGTTTCTGGCCGTCAATTTCCACGACGCCGTAGCATGCCCTTACCTCAGCAACGGTTTCGTGGTCTCCCTTGCAGCTTCCGCATTTCATAATACCCTCCTCCGGGTCATATAGGTCTACCCTACCTCCGGACCCCTCCTGCACGCTAGCGGTTTCCGAAATTAGCTATGCTGGTTTTATTCCGATTTGCTGGCCTTTGGTCCCTCGAACTCCCATCCCATGCTCGCCGACACATCAACCATCATATCAAGTACGGGCTCTAGCTCTGCTCTTCCAAGCCTTTCCTGGACTTCTGCGGTCTTCTCCTCGGTGACTTTCCTGGCATGAGCAGCACGCTGCTGGTTTCTTTGCTGGAGCAGCCTAACTCTAAGCTTCTCCTGCTTCCGCATTAGCGACATCTCGATCAGACGGGGGTCGCGTGGCTTGGTCTTCCTTGTGTTGCTCATTATTTCCCTCTCCCGGCATATGTCCGTGTATTTTGTAATACATGTCCTGGTATCTCTGATAGAACCAGTAATCATTTTCATTTGTCATTGCCAACGCACCATTCCGCGAATGACTTGAGGTAATCACCACTCCTAATCCAATCACGGAATTGTAGGGCCGTTTCGATATCGCCATCGAAATCAATCTGTACTATTGGGCCTACGCCGCCGCCAATCCTCATTGCTGGCGACGGCCTCCCCTCTTGCGACGACATTATGCCTCGTCGGGATTTACGCCTGTGAGCTGCTTACCGTTTGGAGTCCAGTAAGTTGACTTCTGCCGGGTACGCCAGGAGAATAGAACGGTAACCAGACCCGGGCTCACCTCGGTAATACTGTGCGCCTGTGTGTAGCGTAGAAGGTGAGCCGAGAACCGACGGTGCCTGAGGAGCCTGCTGTTATTGAGGTTATTCGGGTCATAATACACCTGCTCGTTGTACCACCCGAGCAGCCATGTGATGAAGGAGTGGCTGTGGTCGTGCGGGTACTTCCGGATGTCGTCGGCCGTGTGAATCCGGGTGACCGAAACCCCGAACCAGGGCGAACGGAACAGGATAAACCTGGTCAGGAATCGCTTCCCGTCGACATCTACCCACCATGGGTAGAGAAATGCGTATTTCGGCAGTCCGCCATCCTTCCGGGTGACCTGGGCTTCCTCGTTACTTTCCCTGACTTTCATTTTTCTCCCTACATATTGGGCAGAGTCGGACGGCCCCGCCTCGATTCTTGAGCTGGCGCTCGCGGTTCTTGTCGCCTGGCTCGCTAGCCGCTAGTTGCCAGGTTATACCGCGTGCTTTTGCTACCGCTAGCATGCGTGCGCCAGTACCGGCCGCGTTATGCCTCTGCCTAGACTCCATGTCCAGCGCCCAGCCTCGATAATGCCTGGCGTGTTCAAGAGGCTGGTCTAGATGGAGCAGATATACTGTACCCTGCACCCCTGTACCTGGCTCTGCACTCAGCGGGCGATATGGCATGCTACCTTATGACCCCCTCTTGCTCCAGTAGCTCCGATAGCTTGGCGCAGAGAACACCCTGGTCCCGTAGGTACTCTCCCCTGCGCTTGCTGCGCTCGGTCTGGATGTGTTCCTCGCGCCCGCAGATCCCTATTGGGCCGCAGCATGAATACTCGTTCTTTGGATAGAACTCATCCGCCACCTCAGAGCTAGCTTCGATAAATATCTGCTCGAAGTGCTCTCTGCTCATTATCACATGTACCTTCGGAATTGTATGCAGACCATACCGGTCTTGCCAGTGTTGATGTAGAATCCGTTGACCGTGCGCCAGGATGTATGGCCCTTTAGCACGGGGCCTCCATTCTTATTGGCGTGCAGAATACCCATTCCCCTGAATGACCGGACTCTCTTGTACCTGTCGACTTTCATTCTAGCGGCTCGCTAGCAGGCACGGTTCGGCCGAAGCCGTCACCGACTAGTTCATAAGCTGTCACTATGTTCTCGATGCCCTTCCGCATGAGATCCTCGGCTATATAACGCTGCCTCCCCATAATGGTGTCGACTCTACGGATTCGATGTAGAAGTTGGGATGGTCGGTCTTGTAATGTATGCCGGCCATAAATGCACTATTTGCGAGAGTAGGTGCATCTACTCCATAGACAGGGATTTCACTGATTGGACCGCCAGGCACCATCTGCACTCTCAGTATCACCTCGATCATTATGGCCTCTTCTTTCGTGTCGATATCTCGACTCCGATGCAGCCCAGGACAATGGCCGCAGCAAGCTGCAGCCAGAATGGCTTGTGTGGTGCCCAGAGAAATATCGTGAAACCTGAGCACCACACTAGCAGACCGAGGAACGGGCGGTATCCTATGGACTTACAGCGCTGCCTGACCATCTTCCAGTAGCTCAATTGATCTCCCGGATGATGATTTTGGCGAAGTGCTTCTTGATACGATTCCTCGGGTCCTTACTTATGCCGAGATTTCCCTCGATCTTGTAATCGCCGTCCACTGCCAGTCGGACTTCGGGGCCGAGGCACTCACTGGCGATGAGCAGCGCAGCGGCCTCAAGCTCCCTGGCATTGTCGCCATAGACGCTGATATTGACCATGCGGCCCTTCCGGGAATGTAGGTAGCTGATGAGTCGGTTGAGATTCATGGCATTAGGTCCTTGGGGTTGAATGGCTCTGTCGCTCTGAGTACGAGGTATTGCGCGCCCTGGAGAGGCTCATAGCCGAGTACGGCAGACTCTATGCAGTCATCGACCCATTTCATCTGGTGCTCTTCAGAGTCGAATGGTCCGTACACTTCGGGGCCACGGTCCTGGTCACCGGGCCAGCTGATCACTATCATCAGTGGCCCGGTAGGCATCGCGTCCTTGCCGGGAAGCCCACTCACTGGATTTCCCTGCGGCTGCCGCCGTTCATGCCGGCGTTCAGGTCGGCCTTGTTCGCATGCGAGACGCCCGCGCCGTAGCCCTGGAAGTTGATGCTAGGAGCCTTGTATGCCTTCATGCGGACCTTCCTGGCCGGCTTGCCGTCGGTCTCAACCACCACCTTGACGAACAGCTCCGGATTGTCCTCGCGGTACATGGCTTCTACATCCTCGAAGCTGCTACGAAGCATGAGCGCTTGCCCGTTAGTGCTCTGGCCCTCACGAGCAACCCGGACCTGCCGGAGTCGCCGCCTAAGCTGGTCGGTGTAGCCGAGCGCAGCACCCCGACGGAAGCCCTCGGTGGCTCCAGCCGCGATCTTCTTGGGAGTCTCACCCTTGATCTTGCAGGCAGCGTAGTAGGGCCGCTTGTACATGCCGCCGACCTGGCCGGCGGGCTTCTCCTCGTCGAGCTGCTGGTTGTAGTACCGGATTAGGTGCCCCGGGACACCCTCCTGGTTCGGGAACTTTCGCCAGCCCTGCATGGCCGCCATTTCGAGCCAGTTGTAACCGGCCTCGTGCAGACGGTAGCAGTTCTCCTCCATGGAGAGCGTCGGATCGAACTTCGGGATCAGGACGCCCAGCATGTGGAGCCGCAGCGTAGTGTAGAGGTATTCGAAATACTTGACATCAGATTCGAATCCGTACACCTTGGCTACCCAGGCCTTGGCCTGGTAATCGTACTGCCCATATGCCCGGATCTTGCAGCGGCAGTGGGCTGCGATATCCGTAGCCAATTGCGCGATGTAGCCGAGGATGTCAGAGTCGTGCGCGCCGATCTCCACGCTGATCTTCATCGGCTTGACGCGCTCGGCAGCCGGCAGAGACGCATTGACCGTCGCCCGCTCGATCGCGTACCTTAGCATCAGGGCGTCGGCCATCTCTCGGGCCGCCTGCTGCTCTTTGAGAGCATACTCGCGCTCTGTGTCTGTGGCGCCAGGCGCAATTTCCGCCTCTGCCTTCGCGATCAGGGCGCGGACCCTGGCCAGCGTCCGGTCAAGGTTCACGGGCTTGGCCTGGTTTTCCGCAGTGTCGCTATCGCTCACGGCGTTCCCTCCTCTGGGACCATATCGCCCCGTTTCGGGGCATAGCCCTATCCTACCCTACGTGACCACCTGGGGTCTACCGATCAGGGGAATAATCCGGCCGAGTTTCCCTGGCTTACTGCGGGATAGACCCTGTCGGATCACTGAACCATGGGCATTGTCTCATATCAGAAGACCCTCCTTTTCCTTTTCTTCACCTGCCTGCCCTTTATGAACTTGAGGGCCTCTTCCGCACATGCTGATGGATCATCATAGACTTCCTGCCCGCCGAATCGGATTATGGTCCATCCGATGAATTCCAGATCTCTCTGTCTCTTCCGGTCCGCTGCGATATCAGAAGTATCGGAATGGCTGTCAAACCCGTCTATCTCGATGCCGATCTTCAGGTATGGCACAGCGAAGTCAAGACGGTAATGATGGCCTCTTGCTATGATCCAGAACTGTGGTCTGAGTCCGATAGCCCTCCATTCCATAGTCATAGTTTCCTGCCAGAACGTCTCCTCTATTTCGTTCTGTGCAGTCATTATCCCCCTTGCCTCGTACTGTATGAGATCACACTAGCTCATCGAGGATGATATCGACCACCTCATATACATTGGCCACTCCAATAATTGGCCCTATTCTTGATTCTACTTTTTCTGCCCGTGCATGATAATAATTGTAGTGTGGATGGCTATCCCCTTCCCCAAATCTTTTGCATGGATTGTCCGTGCAGAATGAGTCGTGAATTAGTTTTGCCAGTTCATTCGTTGTCATCTTCAGTTTCTCATATTCGGTTAGGATTTCAGCAAGGCATTCAGCGACTACCCCGCCTCTGCTGTGAATCTTGCCGGCACGTTTATCCAGTATCACAAGCAGTTCCCGGGGAATCTCATCAGGAGTCATTCGTCGTCATTTACCTTTCGCCTTGTCTTGAGAACCCAGTCCCAGCCTTCCATTCCAGCATTATTGCTCGAACGCCGCGAACGAGACATGATGCCCATCTTATGCCTTGCCTTGCCTATTGTCTCTTTGTTGGCTGTTATCCCCGCGCTACGGAGCTGAGACATGGCCTCTTTGGCATCCCAGATCTCAATATTCTGGAACATCTCAGCGAGTACGTCCATGATCTCTTCCTGCACCATGGGAATAGGCCCAGTCTTCTTGCGCTGCGGCCCCATTGATAGCGACTCTGTAGATATTGATACCTCACCAAACCACTTAATTCTTGGTGCATAGTTGCCATCCATGTCGGCAACAATATCAGAGTCTTCAATCGCGTAGGAGAGTGCTGTATCCGGCCGACGACTCAGGTGGTTGTTCTTTGCCTGGGCTAGCGCGAATACCCGCTCCGGTGCATTCTCTATTTGCCCCTTGTCCTCTTCGGATAGCACACCACCGATAATCTGTACCCGGCTTACCGCTCCAAACGCGACGCTGCCGCCGCCCCGGTTCGCTGCCGTCTGCTGCGTGTTCTTACTATAGTGCCGGATGAATAGTGCTGATGCCCCTACCTCTGCTAGAGCTATTGCGAGCGGCGCGAGCGCCCGCCGGACTGAGGCATCATTATTACTGTTGATGTCCTCATCGAGGAATGCGGTGATAGGGTCCGCAATTATCAGGCTCACCCCGTATGATCTCAGCCAAGCCTTCACCTTCGCGGTCGCGCTGGGGAAGCTCAGCATATCTCCACCTGAATATGCCTTCGGGTCCTGACCGCGCTTCCTGCGTAGCATAAGTGCTGGCTTGTAGATCTTCGATGAGTCTGCGCCCGCTGCCTCAAGTCGCCCGGCGATTACCGAGTCAGAGTCTTCTGGTGCTAGCAGAAGTGTCGAGCATATTTCATCGCATTCTGTACCATCCGGCATATCCCGGCCTTTGCTTAGCCTCGCGGAGACATCGAGAGCTACCAGTGACTTGCCGATACCCGGGTCACCGTCAAATATGGTGATGCTACCGATTGCTAGATGTCGCTTCCAGATCCACTCTGTAAGTTCGCGGCTTACCTCTGAATATGCTGTTAGACCAGACGGAATTACCCGGGCAACCGATGGGCCGTCAATGCCCTCCATCTCATCTGCGGTAGCATCGGGGATTACCTCGCCCGGGGCATGGAATAGGCCATGCAGCTCGCGATTTGGATTGCCACCCTTTGCCGGATACCATGGGCGGCGTTTATCATAAAGCGGCATCTCAGCCGCTAGATTCTGCAGCAATGCCAGGATATCCTGCTTCGCATATCCACGGCGCTCTAGCTCATGTACATAGCGGAGCAGAGCTGATCTCTGCATCCCAGCCCCAGCGCTAATACACTCTGCGCGGAGCTTGTCTGCTTCCTCTCTATTGCCGGAGCTAATTGACTTTCGCTCCGAACGACTTTCCTCAATAAGTTCAGATAGGTAACTGGTTAGCTCTTCACTTGAAGCATCGCCCCCTGGCTTTTGTATCTCATCGATCCAGCGGTACGTGCCCATGCGTATTATGTCGGCGGTATCACCGCCGGGTATCACCCCTCTGTCCAGACCCTTAACCGGACGGATAGTTGGTGGAATGAAAACGAACCCTCGTCCGGACTCGTCTGGGTATCCGCCCTTGAGGTCGATACCCGGCATTATGTTGTTGTGAGAACCGATACCGAGCGCAGCTATGTAAAGGTGCATACCGCCGCTGGGAGTTTTAGCTTTCCCATATACGACAGGGCCAAAATCGCCAAGTTCCTCCGACATTCGCTGAAAGCTGAACTTGCCGCCATTACGGGGGTCAATATCGATGACGTCGAAGGTGATACCACAGACAGCCCCAAGAGCGTCCCCTCGTCTGTAGTTGGCAAGGATGTCCAAGTCAGCCGGGTACCTCTGCCATCTTGTCCATCGAGAGTCATTATGTACATCGGGGTCTCCCCTTTCATCCACCCGGGCTGGGAATACTGGCATTCCGAACTTGATAAGTCGTCGTGCAGAGGATATAGCAGATTTTACGCGGTCTTCGGCGGTCTCGGCGTTCCGGTCGCGGTCCGGCGAGGATTCCGGTACGATCATTATAGGCAGTTCCCCTCTGTACAACGAACAGACTCCGTACGCGGGTATCCCCGCGATCTTACCCCGCCGGTTCCGGCCGCCGCCGGGGAACCGGTAAAGACAGAAAGGCCAAAAATTTTAATGAAGGACTTGCAGTGCCAGAAGCATGGAGTTCGTCTCGTACTAATCCCAGAAGACGGCGAATACCGCTGCCCACAAAGTGATGCTTCTGATCCCTGTGAGAGTCTTACTCTGGCGGATATCCTCATGAGGGTGGATGGCATTATCGGGTACGTGGAGTATTCATATGACAAATAATTACCTTAACCTCTTTGCTATTGATCCCGGCGGTGTTAACGGATGGGCTCACTTTATTATCCCGCGCGCTTCCATGTTCAGAGATGAACCGTCCGAAGTCACCAGCTGGGGTACCGGCGAAGTCTACGGCGATGAGGATGATCAGGCTATCGCACTAGCCCGGCTCATCCGAGAAATACAGGGCATGGACTATAAGCTCGGACCTGCCGTTATCTGTGAAGACTTCGATTTTGGATCTCCTCTCAGCGACCCCGAAGTCTACTCTCCGGTGCGGATCGCAGCCAAGCTAAAGCTTCTGCATCATATGCATATGACGGGCGATGCCAGGTTCCTTATGCAATCAAGAACTATGGCCAAGAAAACCGCGACCGATGAGCGCCTCAAGGCCTGGGGATACTGGGTGCCGAGTTCACACGAGCACGAACGGGATGCGACCCGACATGCCATCACCGCCCTCCGTCGTGCTAAGCAAAAAAAGGTTATCCGCGAGAAGCTATGGGATGCTCACTGGGCTGGCATCTGGTAGCCAGACGCCAGGAAAGCCCCGGCCGCACTGGTAGCGGTCGGGGCTTTCCCTTTGCCTAGTCAATGATGGCCAAAGTTACAGGCCAACCTTGTCGGCGGCATACTCTGCCTGTGACTCAGTGAACCCGTTGCCGTAGCTCGACGTCAGCTGCTTGATGAGACCGGAACGGCTGAAACCGTTACCAAGCTTCATGTATTCCTGCGCTGCCTCGACGGCCTGTGTGTCCCAGTCCGGATGCAGGTAATTGATTGCATACTTTGCATCCGACGTAGAGAACCCAGAGCCATTTGCCGAGGTGAGCTGCTGCAGGAGACTGTTGTAGCTGAATCCATTTCCCAGGTTGAGGTAACTCTGCGCAGATGTTACCGCTTGCTGCTCCGACACTGTCATAGACGGAGTACTAGGAGCGGCAGGCTTGGTTGCTGCTTGCGCTGTGATCTTCGGCGCGAGCGGGACGGCCTTTGCCGGGGCACTCGTGGTTGCCGCTGACCGACCCGCGTTGGTAGCGTTGCTTCCCTTGCCGCAGCTCGATGCTACTGCCGAGATTGTGATCGTGAGTATGATGATACCGATGATGCTCACAAACCGGGTGTTCTTGCTGATTTTCATGATTCCTGACCCCGGTTGTACTGGCGGTAGCCGAGGTATGTGATGATGGCGACGGCTGCCACGGTAGCCGCGATGATGCCGAGGATAATGCGCTTGATCATGATGCTGCCTCTCGTGAGATTATTGTGCATTCATCGGACATGGCCTCTAGTGCCATGCCTAGTGAGTTGGCAGAGCCAGCCACTGGCGCTGCTCTCTCAAGCTGCTCATAGCCCGCCTTGAATACCCTTGCCCACTGCTCTGGGGTCATCTCTTCCTCTAATTTGGGGTGCTGATTTCGATTTTGGAAATCTTTGATTGAGCGATGTGCGGATACCCAGGGTTTCCGTCCTTTTTCAGGGCTGGCTGCATATGATCTTCTGCCAGCTTAATCACGCTAGCGTAGTCGTTTCCGTCGATTATGTACTCGATTGTGACGTACACCTTGTGCCTATTTAGTGCTGGCATTACTTGTGCTGCTTTCGTGGGCGGTCATCCCCTTCGCGGAGACGGATGGTGCGGTTGTAGTCCTGGAAGCGGGCCTTGGCGATGGTCGTGCGGTCCTCGCTCCGGAACACGATTCCCTCGCCCGCGCCATTTGCGGTCTCGTCTAGCCCGACGTAGGTTCTGGGCAGGAGTGTGTGTAGGAATGCCAGGGTGTCATCGATGGTGATTGGCATGTCCTCGGCCGGGATCTCGCCCACTCGTGGAGTCAGCTCGATCTCGGTGTAATCTGAGAGCCAACGCAGGTAATGCTCATCCCTCCAGTCCTGACCGCCGTGCTGCCGCCAGGATGAGATCTGCTCGCTCTGTAGGTGAAGCACGGTCATGGGGGCCCATGATGCATCGAATAGCCGCGCGCCGTAAGTGCCTTCGGTCTTGGTGTAGTTCTTTGAAGCCCCACCGATCCGGTGCCCGTACACTTCGAGATAGTATGTCTCGATGCCCGGGGTACCGAGCCCAGAGCGCTCCAGGCCTAGCATCCTGTTCACGAGCGAAAGGATCACGGGGACGATGGATCCCATCGGGTTGACAATCCGGTCACCCTTGGCGTAGGTGATCTCCTCGCGGCTGCCGATGAACCAGTCGCCGTTAGGCATGATAATGGCACGGGCGTTACTGCCATCGACCTTCTCGGTGGCAAGGACCTTCCCCTTGAACTGCATGGGGTCACCGTCGGACAGCGCGCCATTCTTCAGGTTAATGTTGTGGTACGTCTCGATACTCGGGTATTTGGTCGCACTATTGATCTGGTCGAAGTTACCCATTGCGTTCCTTGGCCTCTCTGAGTTTGACTTCTATCTCCGTCATGATCTCGTTACCGGGTGACGTCATGCCGGTGGATACCGTCCAGATCCATCGCTCTACCAAATTTTCGAAGGTCTCTGGAGCGCGGAACCAGACATCCTTTCCGTACACTGCTTCCAGGTAACGTCTGGCCTGGCACCTGAACTCCTGGTACCTCCTGGACTCCTCCCGGATAATTTGCTCAGCTGACCCTGTGGTAACCATAGCCATTCCTTTCCTTCTGCTTTAGTCTCTGGATCTCCTTTGCGAGCTGTTCTCGCTTCTGGATTATATCTGGTTTGATTTTCGGCCCTCCTGCAGACCTGACAGTATTCGCTAGTGTGATAGCTAGCAAGGCTAGCTCATATTTTGTGTCTAGCCAGGGCAGGACACTCTGCAGAACCACTCCTGCACCATAGCCAGTTACCTCCCAGCGGTAACTTCCCGAACTCAGCTGCACTATGCTGCCGCTACCGATCTTCCGTCTGAAGTTCTGCAGAGGTGGCAGGTATCTGCCGCTAATTGTAACGGCAATGCTTGGCCGGGATATCTGCACTACACCTGATGCCTCGAAGAATCCGGCGCACCAGATAAGTGTCTCTTCTCTGTTCATCGATACCTGGACTCATTTCTGATAGCCCTCAGCTCATTCTCGATTTCCTCCCTGCGTACCAGGATTTCATCCGACACCTTACGTCGTGAGGGGTCGACCGTGTTTGCTAGCTCGATCGCTAGCAGGACTTGCTCCCTTTTTGTCACGATCCACGGCAACATTCTCTGCAGGAATTCCCCGGCCACGAACCCGGTTGACTGCCAGCGCCACAGGGTCTGCCTGCCCGTCCCCCGGATGGGCATAACGCTGCCGCCGCCGACATTCTCCCTGAACCTGTTGAGAGTCCACTGTGATTGCTTGTTTATGGTTATGACTAGCGACCGGGTTGAGGACTGGCTCGGCCGAACCACTTGAATTCGCCCAGCTGCCTCGAAGAATCCGGCACACCAGATAATTGCGTCATTAACGCTCATGGTAATGGTCGTAGTCCCCGGGGTTGAGACTGTGGTTGTCATTATGCTCCTCTCTCGACATAACGCGACGGATGTGTCGCTTCTCCAGGTGTCTCTTGTAGTTGACTTCTGGCATAACGTATGCTGCTACGACCGCTACTTCAGCTCGCGCTTTAGCACGCAAACTCTGTCCTCCTCGATGCTGTATGTGACGTCAAGCACCCACCCATCATTGAGCATTTCCTGCGTAAGTTCCTGCTCTTCGATGTCCTCCGCATAGCTAGCGTTATCACGGGCAATATCCCGGGCTACCTCGATTGCATCCTCCTTGTCATAGAACAGGTCTACATCCACGCCATGCTGTCGGTCTTCATTCAGGACTGCATATACTTTCATAATACATTCTCTCTGGCATAGCCAAAGATAGGAATCTGGTGCTCTTTGGCCATCACGCTCCTCGCGGCATCGCCGACGTATTCATACTCCACTTCGACTCCATCGATGGCCACGACGATTGTATTGCCTGTGCTGAATACCGGATTCCCTCCAATCTCCGTGAATTCATTCTTGCCGAGGCGGTACATTGCATTCCTAACTTGCTGCTCGTTCAACTACTCCTTCTCCTTTGGGAGCATGCCCTGCCTTCTGAGGTCATCGCGTCGGGCCTCGAACTGCGCCATTACTGACGCCATTTCTTCGTTGTATTGATCGA
>Ga0210387_10000041_pt1 | contig 105072 bp, 84 predicted proteins | sample IncBWC7OmetaG_FD_160108 | JGI IMG/M metagenome (GOLD analysis project Ga0210387, IMG submission 160108) | Forest soil microbial communities from Barre Woods Harvard Forest LTER site, Petersham, Massachusetts, United States - Inc-BW-C-7-O ...
CGTTCGCCAATCGCCCCCCCATCCCCTCCCCACCCAATCTGTTACACTTTTCTTTCCCGCCTTTTGCCGCGCGCGGGCCACTCTTATGATCACCCTCTTCGGAAAACCCGAACCGACGCTCCTCGAGCGGCTGAAAGAATCCGTCGGCAAAACCAAGGAAGCCCTCGCCGACACGCTCGATACCATCACCCAGGGTGGCCGCCAGATTGATCCCTCCGTCCTCATAGAAGTTGAAAACGCGCTGCTCTCCGCCGACCTCGGCGTAAAAACCACCAAAGAAATTCTGGACTCGGTGAAGGAGCAACTTTCTCGCAACGCTCTCAACAACGGCGACCAACTGAAACACGAGATCAAGAAACACGTTTTTCGTGCCCTCAATGTCTACGGAAACACCCCGCACCTGGTTGGCGCCGCCAACGGCAACGACCCCCGCGTCATCTTCATCGTCGGCGTCAACGGCGCCGGAAAAACCACCAGCATCGGCAAACTCGCCAATCGCTTGCGCCAGGATGGCCGCAGCGTGGTCCTGTGCGCAGCAGACACCTTTCGCGCCGCCGCCATCGAACAACTCGAAATCTGGGCCCAGCGCAACGGCGTCGAAGTCATCAAGCAAAAATCCGGCTCCGACCCAGCCGCCGTAGTCTTCGACGCCATGGCCGCAGCCAAAGCCCGCGGCGCGGATGCCGTCATCGTGGACACCGCCGGCCGCCTCCACACCAAATCCAACCTCATGCTCGAACTCGAAAAAATGAAGCGCACCGCCGCAAAAGTGATTCCCGGCGCGCCCCACGATGTCCTGCTGGTGATGGACGCCACCACCGGCCAAAACGGCCTCGCGCAAGCCCGCGAATTTACTTCCGCTGTAGGCGTAACCGGAATCATTCTGACCAAACTCGACGGCACCGCAAAAGGCGGCATCGTCGTCGCTATTTCCCGCGAACTCGGCCTGCCCATCCGCTTCGTCGGCACTGGCGAACAAATCAACGACCTCGTCCCCTTCGACGCCCAAACCTACGCCGATTCGCTGTTCAACTGACACCGTGAATCCCCACGACACTCACTTCATGGAACACGCGCTGGACCTGGCGCGCAAAGGAATCGGTCTCGCCAGCCCGAATCCCACAGTGGGTTGCGTAATAGTCAAAGACGGCGCTATCCTGGGCGAAGGATTCCACCAGTACGATTGGAAAGACCACGCCGAAATTGTCGCCCTAAAACAAGCCGGCGAACGCGCCCGCGGCGCAACGCTCTACGTCACACTCGAACCCTGCAATCACACCGGCCGCACAGGCCCCTGCACCGAGGCAATCGTCGCCGCCGGCGTCTCGCGCGTCGTGGCCGCAATGGAAGATCCAAATCCGAGAACGCGCGCCACTGGATTCGCCCGATTGCGCGCCGCGGGCATCGAAACCGAAAGTGGCCTGCTCGAAGACATGGCGCAAGAACTCAACGAAGCCTTCTCGCACTGGATCACGACAAAAAAACCGTTTGTCACATTGAAATCCGCCTTAACCCTCGACGGCCAACTCGCCCTCCCAAAATCGCGCAAAACCAAAAATCACGAATGGATCACCAGCGAAGAATCCCGCGCCGAAGTCCACCGCATGCGCCACGCCTCCGACGCCCTCCTCACCGGCATCGGCACCATCCTCGCCGACGATCCCCTGCTCACCGATCGCACCGGCCTCCCCCGCCGCCGCCGCTTGCTCCGCGTAATCCTAGACACCCGCCTCCGCCTCTCCCCCAAATCGCGCATCGTGCAAACCGCCGGCGACGATCTCCTCGTCTACACCTCTGCCCAACTCAAAACCGCCAAATCCCGCAAACTCCAAAACGCCGGCGTCGAATTGATCGAAGTAAAACGCTCGCCCGCCGCGGAGGGCAGCCGCACCGGCCTCGATCTCAGCGCGGTCCTCAAAGATCTCGGCCGCCGCGACATCCTAAGCGTCCTCCTCGAAGCCGGCCCCCACCTCAACGCCGCCGCCCTCTCCGCCAACCTAGTCAACAAACTAGTCCTCTTCTACGCCCCCAAACTTTCCGGCGACAATCGCGCACCCTTCGTAAGCTCCATCGCCAAAACAATGCCTCCCCTCCTAATCCGCACCATCCGCCAAATCGGCCCCGACGTAACCGTAGTCGCCTACCCGCGCAAGCCACCTCTGTAGGGGCACGATAAATCGTGCCCTCTTGGGTCACTCTCGCCTTTGTAGGGGCGGCTTTACGCCGCCTTCTTTCCTCTCTGTTGCTTTTGTAGCGGCCGCCTTCCGAGGTCCGTTTTGTGGACCCCGGATGGTGTTACGGGGCGGGCGCCTCTTGCCCATCCCGGACAGATTTCCAATGCGGCGCCTTTCGCCCCTCCCTCTCGGGGTTCTCCTGTCTTTTTATCCCCTTTGCGCACGCCCTCCCAAAAATCTCCTATTCAATCGCCCCCATGTTTGCGACCATTTCCCTCGAACCAATCCCGCATCCATTCCCTGATGGAGGTTCTCCCGCGTGAGCGACGCACCGCGTTCCTGGCGTCTCGGTTTCTGGAGCCTCATCGCCACGCAATTTCAAGGCGCCTTCAACGACAACGCCCTGAAATATCTGGTTATCTTCCTAATCATCGGCACCAATCTCTCCTCCGACGAAGAAGAAGCCAAAGTGCTCCTCGTCGGCTCCCTCTTCGCCCTCCCCTTCATCCTCTTTTCCATGACTGGCGGCTATTTCGCCGACCGTTTCAGCAAACGCTCCGTCACCATCTGGACCAAAATCTTCGAAGTCGCCGTAATGCTCTTCGCCATCGCCGGTTTCGCGATCCACAGCATGCCCATGTCCATGGCCGCCGTGTTTCTCGCCAGCACCCAGGGCGCGCTCTTCGGTCCCTCTAAATACGGCTTGCTGCCCGAAATCCTGCCCGAAAAGCGCCTCTCCTGGGGCAACGGCGTCATCGAACTCGGCACATTCCTCGCCGCCATCACCGGCACCGTCGTCGGCGCGCGCCTTTCGGAAGTCTTCGCAAACCGCGAATACTACTCCGGAATTTTTTTCCTCGTGTGCTCGGCAATCGGTCTGGCAACCAGCTTTGGCATTACAAAGGTCCCCGCCCGCGACCCTTCGAAAAAATTCCGCGCCAATTTCCTCGGCGACCTCTTGTCCCAAGGCAAGCTCATCGGCCAGGACCGAGTGCTATGGCTCGCCGTCCTCGGGAACACCTACTTTTTCTTTCTTGGCGCGCTCCTGCAGTTCGATATTGTCTTCTACGCCCGCGACGTCCTTCGCGTCACCGCCACCCACGGCAGCCTCCTCCAGGCCGCCATCGCCATCGGCATCGGATTGGGCAGCCTCGCCGCAGGCTACCTATCCGGCGGCAAAATCGAATACGGCCTGATTCCTCTCGGCGCCGTGGGCATCACCCTGTTCGGTTTTCTTCTCTCCGCGCCCGGCCTCTCCTTCAACGCAGTCCTCGCCCTTCTCGCCGCTCTCGGCTTCTCTGGCGGCTTCTTCATCGTCCCCGTCAGCGCATTAATCCAGCACCGCCCCGAAGAGCAGCATCGCGGTGGCGTGCTGGCCGCGGCCAATCTCTATTCCTTCATCGGCATCCTCGGCGCTTCCGGCGCGTTCTATCTCCTCAAGCACTATCTGCGGCTCGGCCCGGCCGGAATTTTCTTCTGGTCCTCGTTTTTAACGCTCGGCGCCCTCGCCTACCTCCTCTGGCTCCTGCCTGATTCCCTGCTGCGCCTCCTCCTCTGGATCGCAACCCACACCCTCTACCGCCTCGACCTGAAAGGCCAGGAAAATATCCCCACCCACGGCGGTGCCCTGCTCACCCCGAACCATTCCTCCTGGATCGACGCGATCCTGCTGGTCACTTCCACCGACCGCCCCATCCGCTTCCTCATGTTCAAGGGCGTCTACGACCTTCCCTTCATCAAGCCCTTCGCAAAAATCCTGAAAATCATTCCCATCGCCTCCGACCAGGGCCCGCGCGAAATGATTCACTCCCTGCGCGAAGCCTCCGACGCCCTGCGCAACGGCGAAGTCGTCTGCATTTTCCCCGAAGGCGAAATCACCCGCATCGGCCAGTTGCTCCCCTTCCGCCGCGGCTTCGAACGCATCATCAAGGGCATCGACGTCCCCATCATCCCCGTGAACATCGACGGCCTCTGGGGCTCCATCTTCAGTTTTTCCGGCGGCCGCTTTTTGTGGAAGCGCCCTCGCCAAATCCCCTACCCCGTCCGCGTTTCGTTTGGAAAACCGTTGCCTTCGACCGCCAGCACCACCGACGTTCGCACCGCGGTGCAAGAACTGAGCGTCGATGCCTTCCAGCGCCGCCGCCATTACATGAAGCCGCTGACACGCTCCTTCATCAAAATGGCTCGGCGTCATTCCAGGCGTTTTGCCATGGCCGACGGCCGCACACCAAAAGTCACCTTCGGCGAAGCCTTAATCAAAACCATTTTTCTCGCGCGGCGCTTGCGTCCGCTTTGGACAGGCCAAAACATGGTCGGCGTTCTCTTGCCGCCTTCCATTCCCGGCGCGCTCATCAATTGGGCTGCCATGCTGCAAGGCAAAGTACCGATCAATCTCAATTACACCACCTCGAATGAATCGCTGGCCTCCTGCGCGAAACAATGCGAACTGCAAACGGTCGTTACCTCAAAACTCTTTCTCGAAAAAGTCCACATCGATCCGCCGGGAAAGATCATCTACGTGGAAGATCTGGCGGAGAAGCCTCGCCTGTCTGAAAAGCTCATCGCGTTACTGTCCGCCAAGCTGCTCCCCGCCCGCCTGCTCGAGCGCTCTCTCGGCTTCACCAGCAAACCCTCGCTCGACGACACCGCCACCATCATCTTTTCCAGCGGTTCCACCGGCGAACCCAAGGGCGTCATCCTCTCGCACTTCAATCTCGCCTCCAACGTCGAGCAGATCGAACAGGTTTTCCACCTTCATAAAGGCGATTCCATCCTCGGCATCCTTCCCTTCTTTCACTCCTTCGGCTTCACCGGCACTCTCTGTCTGCCGGCATTGACCGGAATCGGTGCGGTCTTCCATCCCAGCCCGCTCGACGCGCAAGCCATCGCCGCCCTCGTCAGCAAATATTCCGTATCCATGATGCTTTCCACGCCAACCTTTCTGAACTCCTACACCCGCCGCTGTCCGCCAGAATCTTTCGGCAGCCTCCGTATCGTCATGGCCGGCGCCGAAAAACTTCCCGAACGCGTCGCCCAAGCCTTCGAAGATCACTTCGGCATCCGCCCGCTCGAAGGCTACGGCTGCACGGAATGTTCCCCCGTCGTCGCCGTCAACACCTACGATTTTCGCGCTGCCTATTTCCGCCAGGTCGGCGCCAAACGCGGCACCATCGGCCATCCGCTCCCGGGTATCGGCATCCGCATCATCGATCCCGATTCGGGCGAATCCCTCCCAGTCGATAAACCGGGCCTGCTTCTCGTGCGCGGCCCCAACATCATGGTCGGCTACCTGAACCGTCCCGAAAAAACCGCCGAAGTTCTAAAGGACGGCTGGTATAACACCGGCGACATCGCCACCCAAGACGAAGACGGCTTCCTCCGCATCACCGACCGCCTCAGCCGCTTCAGCAAAATCGGCGGCGAAATGGTTCCCCACATCAAGATTGAAGAAAAGCTCCACGAACTTTTGGAAGCCGACGGCCAGGTCCTCGCCGTCACCGCCATCCCCGACGAGAAAAAAGGCGAACGCCTGGTAGTCGTGCACACGCTCAACGAAGACGTCCTGAAGGATTGCCTCGAAAAACTTTCCAAGAGCGACCTACCCGCCCTCTGGAAACCTCGCCCCGACCAATTCATCCACGTAGAACAACTACCCTACCTGGGCACCGGCAAACTAGACCTCCGCCGCCTCCGCGAACTCGCCCTGGCGCCAGTAGCCCCAACCAATTAATTTTGTAGCGGCCACCTTCAGGTGGCCACTTTCGCGTTTGTAGCGGCCCCGACCGGGTCGGGGCCGCCTTTCCCTCAGGTCGCTCCACGCTGCCGGGATTTCCCGCTCAAAAAACGGTATCCTGTAGCGGCCACCTTCAGGTGGCCAAGCCGCACACCACTCGAACGAAAAATGTTCACCGGAATCATCGAACACCTCGGAACCGTAGAATCCCTCACCGCCAATGCCGAAGGTGGCCGCCTGAAAATTCACGCCCCAACCGTCGCCAAACATCTCGAAATCTCCAAGAGCATAGCCGTGAACGGCTGCTGCCTGACGGTCGTGGAAATCAACGCCGGTCACTTTTCCGCCGATCTCTCCGGCGAAACCCTCCGCAAAACCTCTCTCGGCGAGTGGAAATCCGGCACCCGCGTGAATCTGGAGCAACCGTTAACAGCCGGAAAAGAATTCGGCGGCCACTTCGTCCTCGGCCACGTGGACACCATCGGCCGCGTGGCCCGCCTCGCGCCCGAAGGCGAAAACTGGTGGTACGGCGTTGAAGTTCCCGAATCCTTCGCCCGCTACATCGTCCCCCAAGGCTCCATCACCATCGACGGCATCAGCCTCACCGTCGCCCGCTGGAACGCCCCCCACGCCGAAGTCGCCGTGATCCCCTTCACCTACGAACACACCAACATCCGCCACAAAAAAATCGGCGACGCCGTAAACCTCGAAGGCGATGTCTTAGGGAAATACGTCGAACGCTATCTCGAAGCCCGCGGCGACTCAAAGCCAACCAGCAAATTGGACCTTGCAGAATTAGTCAGCCAGGGCTTCTAACCCTGTAGCTCATCCCTTCAGGGATGAGGGTTTTCATAACCCAACCACCCACGCCGCCACGAAGAAAATCCTCGGGCCTAAAGGCCCGAGCTACAAATTTATCCCGTTACTTTCTTGCTCCGCGCCCCTCGCCAATACAAAACCAATCCCAGCAAAATCGATCCCACCGTACCCACCACCAATTCCATCTCGAACAGAACTTTGTTCGTGGAATCTCCCGGTGGAATCAAGGACACCACGATCCCCAAAAGAACCACCAGAAATCCTAATCCGCCTGAAAGCCACAGACCGGCTTCCCCCCCCGGCACCAGAATGGCATGCGCGTTTTCCGCTCGATCCTTCCGTGCCGCCAGCTTGAAGACCGCCGCGAACATATAGAGAAATGGAATGAAATACAAAATGATCGCAGCATCAATCAATATCTGGTATGCGCTGCGCGTGGATTGGTTGATCTGGCTCAGCAGCAAAATCGCGCCCGAAACTCCTGCCTGCACCAATATCGAAACATACGGCGTCTTCCACCGCGGGTGAATTTTCCCAAACGCCGCCGGCAAATAACGGTCGATCCCCACCACAAACGGCACGCGAGCGATTCCCGCCACCGTGCTGCCAACGCCCCCCGCATTTCCCACCGTCACCAGAATCGCCGCCAATATTCCCAAAAATCCAATCTTCAGCACCACCGACCCCGCGGTGATAGCGTGAAACACCCCGCTCTTCGGATCAAGATCCCCCGCCGGCGCCAGCGTCAGTATCGCGAACGTCCCCACGATATACATGAACGCAATCAGCGCGCCCGCCCCAAACACCGCCCGCGGCAGCGTCCGCCGCGGATCCCGCACCTCTTCGCTCATCGCCGAAACCAGTTCCAGCCCGGTAAACGCAAACGCAATCTGCGACCAGAAATTCACCGTGTCCCAATTCCACGTCGGCATCATATTCGCCGCCGTAAAGTGCGTGGCCGATCCGCCGCGAAAGAAAATCAGCAGCCCCACGGCCACCAGGATCAGCAGCGGCGCGTAGGTGCCCACTCCGCCCGCATTCTGCAGCCACTTGCCGATGTTCAGGCCGATGATGTTCAGAAACACCGCCACCAGCAGATAGATCAGCGAGATCACCAACAGAAATGTCCGATCCTGCGCAAGCGCTCCGCCCTTTTCCCCCAGTACGTACGCGCTCATCGAGGCGCTCGCCAGCAGCAGCCCCGGAAAATAAAACACCGTGTAAATCCAGTACGTCCACCCCGCCACGAACCCGTGAAAATCCCCGAACGCTTCCTTGGCCCACACGTACAAGCCGCCCTCTTCCGGAAACCGCGAGGACAATTCGTTGATCACGAACGCGCCCGGAACAAAAAAGAACAGCGCCGCGATCACCCAAAGGCTGATGGAAGACGTCCCGTTGTGCCCCGCCGCCGCGATCCAGCGCGGCCCCAGCACCGTGGCGATGTTGAACAGCAGCACATCCCAAAACCCCATCGTCTTCCGCAATTGTGATTTGGGATCAGAAGCTGCCGCGGGGGAACTGCTCACAGGGTCACGTCCAGCGCGGGAATCAACTCATCCTGCAGCAGGAAGTCCCGCAAAAACGGATCCGTCGAACTCTCAAATTCCGCCCAGGATCCAAAGACCTGCGCCCGCCCGTCCTGCAGAAAAACAATATTGTCGGCCAACCGCTTCGCCAGGTGCGTATCGTGCGTCACCACGATCGATGTCTTGTGAAACGCTTCCTTCAACCGCAGGATCAAATCCCCCATGTGCCCGGCCATGATCGGATCCACCATCGTCGTCGGCTCGTCGTAAAGTATCGCCTCAGGATTTTGCGCCAGCGCCCGCGCGATCGCCACCGCCCGCTTCGTTCCAGTGGAAAGTTCGCTGGGGATTTTCTCCAGCACTTCCTCCACTTCCAGCATGCGCGCAAGTTTCAGAACGTAGGCGTCCACGTCCTCGGCGGTCAGGCCCGGCTGGTCTTCCAGCGGAAACGCGATATTGTCCGCAACCGTCAGCGAATCGAATAGCGCCCCTGATTGAAACACCATCGTGATCTTCTGGCGAATCTCTTCGAACTGCCGCTCCGTGAACTGGGTCACGTCCTGCCCGCCAATCAGGATGTTTCCAGAGTCAGCTTTCAGGAACCCCATGATATGCTTCAGCGAAACCGATTTCCCCACGCCGCTGCGCCCCATGATCACGCACGTGTCGCCGCGCTTCACCTTGAAACTGACGTTTTGTAGCACCACGTGTTCATCGAACGCCTTATTCACGCCACGAAATTCAAAATAATATTCCGCCGCGCTGCCTCTGCCCTTATCCGTCAATCCGCTATCTTTAAGGTCTTCGCTCATCGATTGGTAGTGGAACTCATCCTTGTAGGAGCCAAGTTCACTCGGCCCGCCGACCTGCCCGCCCAACCCGCTCCTCAATCACCCGCCGCGCCTGTTCGTAATCCGCCGCCGTATTCATATTCCAGAAAAGCCGCCCATCGGTATCAAATCGTTTCCAGTCCGCCTCGTCAAGCACTTCCATGGAAGCATGTTTCATGGCTTCCGATACTTTGCGGCCGCCCCCATCGAAGGCAGCCTGAATGGCCGCCATAGCCCCCGAGCACCAGCAGGCGCAGAGAGGTTCAAGTCGGCCTCCGACCTCTGGCACGATTATCTTAGCTTCACTCGCGACGGCGCGGCCTGTAAGAAAACGCAGAAATTCCCTCGTCAGGAACGGCATGTCACAACTCAAGATCAAGGCAAATGGACACGAATCGTCGTCCGCGTTCTTAGTTTTCTCCGCCGAGGCTATCTCGCTGACATGATGCAGTGCTGTAAGGATTCCTCCAAGCGGGCCTTCTCCGGGCCAGCGATCGGCAATCACCGGCCACGGTGCGTCAGCGTACTTTCCTGCGGCAGCAACAATCGTGACGTCACGGCACACGCTCGCCAGCAACTCGCCAGTGCGCTGCAGCATGGTCTTGTCGCCCAACCGCGCCAGCGCCTTGTCCGTGCCAAAGCGCGTGCTGCCCCCGCCGGCCTGCACGTAACCTTGGACGATCATTCTTCCTCCTCCGGAATTTCCTGCCCCGGCCGCCGGATGCCGAGTTCCCTCAGTCTCTCTTGCAAACTCTGCCGGTGCAGGCCGATCGTCGCCGCCGTCCGCGAAATATTCCAACGATGCACCCCAAGCTGCCGCAACAGGTACGCAACTTCAAACTTGCGCTTGGCCTCTCGAAAATCCTTTTCCTTTAACCCCAAGTCTTCGCCATCCGCTTCGCTCTTCTGCACAACAGGCGTACCGTGCAGGACCTCTTCCGGTAAGTCGCTCGCTCCAATCTCCTCCCCGCGCGAAAGCACCAGGCTCCGCTCGATCGCATTTTTCAACTCCCGTACGTTCCCCGGCCAATCGTATTTCTCCAACGCCTTCACCGCCTCCTTCGTCAACAGCGCCGTGCGCCCCAGCCGCGCCCCGTGCAGCCGCACAAACGCTTCCGCCAGAATAGCGATGTCTTCCTTATGCGCGCGCAGTGGCGGCAACTCGATCGTCACCACCCGCAACCTGTAAAAAAGATCCTCGCGGAATTTCCCGTCGCGAATCGCCAGCGGCAGATTTCGGTGCGTCGCGCTGATCACCCGCACGTCCACCGGAATCGATTGCGTCCCTCCAAGCCGCTCCACGGTGCGATTTTCCAGCGCCCGCAAAACCTTCGACTGCGTCACCGGATTCATGTCCCCAATCTCATCCAGAAACAGCGTCCCGCCATGCGCCTGTTCGAACCGCCCCTTCTTCTGTTGCGCCGCGCCCGTAAACGCCCCGCGTTCATACCCAAAAAGCTCCGATTCGATCAGCGTCTCCGGCAGCGCCGCGCAATTCACCGCCACCCACGCCTTCCCGTTCCTCTGCGATCGCGCGTGAATCTCCTGCGCCAGCAAATCTTTCCCCGTCCCGCTCTCCCCGAGTATCAGCACCGTGGAATCCGTCGGTGCCACCCTGTCGGCGAGTTCAAACGCTTTCCGCAGAGCCGCCGATCGCCCGATCATCTGTCCGAAATGTCCCTCGGTAGCCACGCGCCGCCGCAGGTTTTCGTTCTCCTGTTCAAGCCCGACAAGTTTCAGCAAATTCGCAACGCGCTGCCGCAACTCCTCCAGCTCAAACCCTTTCACCAGGTAATCCGCAGCCCCAAGCTGCATGGCCTCCACCGCCGTCTTCGCCCCGTCCAGCGCCGAAACCATCAGCACCGGCAACTCATAACCCTCCTGCCGCAGCCATTTCAAAAAAGAAAGTCCGTCTTCGCCGGGCAGCACCACGTCCAGCAACAGCAGATCCGGCTTCTCACTTGCCAACGACGAACGTCCCGCGGCCGCCGAGTCCGCCTCCACCACGCGATACCGGCTTTCCAGCGCCCGCCGCAATGCATACCGCGAAGCCGGCTCGTCATCTACAATCAATACAGTTTTCATCCACCCTGCTCCTTCGCGTGTAGGGCCCGCCTTCTGAGGCGCGTCTTCTGCGCCCCGGATCTCGTTGCGAGGCGGGCCGCTCTTAAGGTCACTTAACCGCGCCCTGTAACGGAAAATTCAACCGAATCTCCGTCCCGCGCCCCTCACTCAACGGACTTTTAATCTCCATCGTGCCCCCCGCTTCCTGTAGCCGGCGGTCAACAATCGCCAGCCCCAACCCTGTTCCGCGCGCCTTCGTCGTGAAAAATGGTTGCAAAATTTTTCCCATGTCGCCGGCGGAAATCCCCGGCCCATCGTCTTCCACTGAGACGCTGCAGATCTTTTCGGTGTAGTGCAGCACAACGCGCACGTGTCCTCCGTCCCCCACCGCCTCGATCGCATTCAGCACCACGTTCGAAAGAATATCGTTCGCCGCTTCCTCGCCAATCGTGGCCCTTGCCACCCCGTTGGTGTTCGAAAGTTGCACAGACACGCGCCTCTCGTCCGCAGCATGCCGCAGAACATTCGCCACCGTCTCCGTCACCTGCCCCAGGTTGCAGCTTTGCGCGCCCGCACCCGCGCGAAGCCCGGGCCGGCTGAACTGCAACAGTTGATTCAATCGCGCCGATAGCCGGTTGATCTCCTCCAGCACCATCTGCGTTTCCTGCCGCAGCGATCCCGGCAGTTCCGGGCTTTCCAACTGCACCTGCAAGATCGTCTTGATCGACCCCAGCGGATTCTTCAGGTTGTGCGAAATGCTCGCCGCCATCTGCCCCACCAGCGCCAGGCGCTCGCGTTCCGCCAGTTCCCTTTCCAACTGCAGCTTCTCCTCAATCAACCGGCAAAGATCAAACGCCCCCGGCAACTGCTCGCACAAGAATTCCAAAGCCGCAAACGTCTCCCCCGAAATCATCGCCCCAAAGCCGCGCACGCGAAGCCGCCCAACGAAGTGCCCATGTTTCCCCATCACAAACACTTCCTCGCCACTGCTTTTGCCAACCATGGCATAGCCCGCTGTCGTGTCTGGACTGGCCAATTCCAGCCTCACCTCCGCCAATTGCAGTTGTTCGCCAATCCACCCTTCCGTATAGGTACGAAGCTTTTCCAGGTCGCCCAGCCGCGCCACATCGTTGATCGGGCCCATCAACTTCTGAGCACGGTCCACCTCCGTCTGCGCCGTCTGCCGCAACAATCTCCTCATCAACCTCTGTAGCGGTTCAAAGAAGATCACGGGCAGAAACAACAACAGGGCAGCGGATGCTTCCGGCGGCAGGTAAGAATCAAGCCACAAGCTGGCCCGGCGCACAAAGCTCAGGTACAACAGCCCCAGAAACACGGTCAATACCGCATAGATCAGATTCCGTTGCCTGCCGATCTGCAAGAAGTTGAACCGCTGTACCCCTCGAAACAACTGCGCCAGTGGCACCAGCGCCAGCACCAAAACGCCCACCGAGAACCATGATTCGTTTCTGCGGTGAAAGCTCTCCGTCCATAAAAACATCCCCAGCAGAAAGAGAGCCAGTGCCACAAAATCAATTCCGAGTCCTCGGTGGAATTTCTTCTGTGCTTCGTCAGGCGCTGTCTTCGCGAATCGCATCTGCCAAAACGCGCCGGTCAGAATTGCGGCAATTAGCCACGCCTGGAAAGCAACCCCAAGCTGCCGCGACGACGCTTCAAATGGAAACCCATCTCTTACCTTTAATGCGGCCAACAATCCGGGAGAGAGGAGCACAACGGGCAGCCATGCAATCAGCAGCCATCGAACCTTCGCGCGCCGTGAACCAATCGGTTCCCGGACGCTCGCGTACTCGGCGTGCAGATGAATTACCAGCGGCGGCGTAAACCACAAACCCAGGCACAGAAATATCCAGGCAAACCTCAACAATGCCCCCGGTGGCGTCCCATAGTAGAGAGTGGCGTTTAACGCCAGCAGGCTGCTGCCGAACAAGCAAGTCAGCGCAAGGCAGAGAAAGAAAAACACCCGCTCAAAATTCCGCTGCCGGCGATGGCCCAGGATCACCACCATCCAGAAAAACGGCAGCAACGTTCCCGCCGTCAGCGCCACCAACCGAAAATACAAAAGCCAGTCCATCGAGCTCCTCGCCGGAGTGTATAGCTGACCCCGAAGCAGGGCAATGCCCAAGTGCAAGGAAAATCTGGCAGCTTCATATTACTGTAAACAGATAACTTAACCAGGACTAGGGTCTCTCAAATCCATTGAGCAACCGCTTGCGATGCTGGGATTTTGCTTGACTTGATAGGATTTATTGCTATATTAGCAGTCGGTGCCGAGGAGTGCTAACCGCCTTTTCCTGCTCTCCTCAACCATCGTTTCTCAGTTCTACCGCTAGATCACCTATGGAGGTTTTTCAAAGATGGCAGTCAATCTGACACCGCTGCACGACCGTGTGATCGTGAAGCGCATTGAAGAGAAGGAAACCGTCAAGGGCGGTATCATCATCCCCGACTCCGCGAAAGAAAAGCCGCAAGAGGGCGAAGTGATCGCCGTCGGTGCCGGCAAGCGCGAGAAGGGCGAACGTATCCCCCTCGACGTCAACGTTGGCGACCGGGTGCTGTTCGGCAAGTACAGCGGCAGCGAAATAAAAATCGAAGGCGAAGAGTTGCTGATCCTTCGCGAGGAAGAAATTCTCGCCAAGCTCGGCGGCGCCGCCAAAGCAGCAAAGAAGTAAATCGGCGAACAGAGAACAGATAGCAGAAAACAGGAACCGACAACGTAGTCCGCGCTTCCTGATCGCTGTTATCTGATTACTGATCGCTTTTAGCTATTCCAAGCAGTAAACCAGATTCTCGAATCGAATCTCGTCAAGCACCAAATTCAGGAGGAACCAAGAAATGGCGAAGCAGATTGTTACCGGTGAGGCATCCCGCCAGGCAATTCTACGCGGCGTGAATGCCCTCGCGGACGCGGTTAAGATCACCCTCGGCCCCAAGGGCCGCAATGCGGTGATCGAAAAGAAGTTCGGCGCGCCCATCATCACCAAGGACGGCGTGACCGTTGCCAAGGAAATCGAACTCCGCGACCCCCTCGAGAACATGGGCGCGCAGATGGTTCGCGAAGTCGCCAGCAAGACCAGCGACGTCGCGGGTGACGGCACCACCACCGCCACCGTTCTGGCCCAGGCCATCTTCCGCGAAGGCGTGAAGACGGTTGCCGCCGGCGCCAGCCCCACCGCCCTCAAGCGCGGCATCGACAAGGCTGTCGAAGTCGCCATCGAGGAAATCAAGAAGCTCCACAGGGACGTCAAGGGCGACATGATCGCCCAGGTTGGCACCATTTCCGCCAACAACGACAAGCAGATCGGTGGCATCATCGCCGAAGCAATGAAGAAGGTCGGCAAGGACGGCGTCATCACCGTGGAAGAGTCCCGCACCATGGACACCACCCTCGAAGTCGTCGAAGGCATGCAGTTCGACCGCGGCTACCTCTCCCCCTACTTCATCACCGATCCCGAGCGCATGGAATGCATCCTCGAAAACGCGCTGATCCTCATCCATGAGAAGAAGATCAGCTCGATGAAGGACCTGCTTCCCCTGCTCGAGCAAATCGCCAAGCTCAGCAAGCCCCTGCTGATCATCGCCGAGGACATCGAAGGCGAAGCCCTCGCCACCCTCGTCGTGAACAAGCTGCGCGGCACCCTGCAGTGCGCCGCCGTCAAGGCCCCCGGCTTTGGCGACCGCCGCAAGGCTATGCTGGAAGATATCGCAACTCTGACCGGTGGCAAGGCCATCACCGAAGATCTCGGCATCAAGATCGAGAACGTTAAGATCGAAGATCTCGGCAGGGCCAAGAAGGTCACCATCGACAAGGACAACACCACCATCGTGGAAGGTGCGGGCAAGGCCGGCGACATCGAAGGCCGCGTCAAGCAGATCCGCCAGCAGGTGGAAATGACCACCAGCGACTACGACCGCGAGAAGCTTCAGGAACGCCTGGCCAAGCTCGTCGGCGGCGTTGCCGTCATCAAGGTGGGCGCTGCGACCGAAACCGAGCTCAAGGAAAAGAAGGCTCGTGTCGAGGACGCCATGCACGCAACTCGCGCGGCTGTCGAGGAAGGCATCGTTCCCGGCGGCGGTGCGGCTCTGTTGCGCTGCCTCCCAGCCATTGAAAAGTTGAAGCTGCACGAGGACGAAGCGGTCGGAGTAGGCATCGTGAAGCGGGCGCTCGAAGAGCCCTGCCGTCAGATCGCCCTCAACGCCGGCTTCGAAGGCGCCGTGGTCATCGGCAAAATCCGCGAATCCAAGGACGATAACTTTGGCTTCAACGCGGACACCGGTGAGTACGTAGACCTCGTCAAGGCTGGCGTCATCGACCCGGCCAAGGTCACTCGTCTCGCTCTGCAGAACGCCGCTTCCATCGCCGGCCTCATGCTCACCACCGAAGCTCTGGTGGCCGAGCTCAAGGAAGACGACAAGAAGGGGGCGGCTGCCGGCGCCGGTCCAGGTGGCCCGGGCGGCATGGGCGGCATGTACTAAGACGTTCGTTCAACTAATAACTCAAAAGGGCGGCCAATTTTCTGGCCGCCCTTTTTCTTTAGACGGCTCCAGAGCGGGAATCGGCTGCGCAATCTCATCACCCCTGGGTGCTAGAATGCGACTAGCCGAAGCACTGCGGAGAAGATGACATGCAATCTTCCATGCTGTTCCGGTTCGCATTTGCGACCACCACCTTGCTTGTAACCTCCGTTTCGCTGGACGCGCAAGACCAACCCCCTGTTGTGGATCCAGCCAGAAAATTGGCGCGGCATTTTGAGGACCGCCCTCCGGTGATGTTCGAGGTCGAGACCGGGGGCGCTAACGCCGGTCGAATTCTCGTCACAAATCTGAGCCAATATCCCCTTACTCCCTTTGCCATCGAGATCGCCAAGGATCCGGAGAGCGAGTTGCCTTCGCAAATCGATATCTGCGACTCACTCACGCGGTCGCAACTTCTCGCTCCAATCCCCAGAGGCCTCTCGTTCGTCACGTTTGCTGGACATGTCGTGGACGGCCCGATCCCGCACGCAAGTCTCGTCGCCGCAATCTGGGAAGATGGAAGCACTTTTGGATCGAAGGATCTGTTGAATCAGCTTCTCGAGAACCGGCGCGCCACATTAACCGCCATCGACCACGTCCTTTCAATTCTGCAGTCCGGCGTTGACGGCGGTTGGACCAGTGCCCAATACATGAGCGCTTTGGAAGTAGCACGTCCCCCTAACCTGGTCCCGATTACGACGGAGCAAGCTCGCACTCAAATCCCCGGAACCGCAGTCTTCTATGGCGCGAAATCGACAATTTCTGCCGCAACTAATAGAGACAGACTTTTACCTGCAGTAACAGCCCTGCAGAAAGCGCTCAAACAGCAGCGGGACCATCTAGCCAACTCCGCCCCGCAGCTCTAGCGAATCCTCTCTCACGCTCAAAAACGGCCAGTCCAACGAAACGTTCCGTAGCCTCAGGCGATCATGCCCGGAGACGCAACCCCGCAGCGCTCGCCTCCTGAGGCGGGCGCTTTTTGCCCGTCCCGGATGGAGTTGCGGGGCGGGGGTTTTTCATTCAAATAGGCGGTCGATTTCTCGCCTCCCGTTTTCCTCCCCCCGGAACTTGTTGGAACGATTTTACCTCCGAATCCGTCTATCGAAATAGTAAACCCCGATCCTTTCGGGCCATTGATGATACAAGCTGGATGAAGGAGGATCGATGAGATTCGCCATCATGTTCCTGCTATTTTCTTCCTCGGCCTTCGCTCAGAATCATTCCGCCGCGCCCGCCGTTCCCGCTTCCTGCGGTTCAGTTGTTGCCCAATTCGACGTGAAACATGATTCGAGCAAGCACACGCTGGCCCAGCCCGAGCCGGGCAAGGCCCTCGTCTACTTCTTCGAGGACTTTGAGGAACCCCACGGCGGTTTTATCACGCCCACGATCCGTCTAGGCATGGACGGCGCCTGGGTTGGCGCCACCAAAGGTGCTTCGTTCTTATTCCTTTCCGTCGACCCGGGAGAACACCATCTCTGCGCTAACTGGCAATCCAGCTCCTCTCAAATCTCAAGGCAGTTTTCTCTGACGAGTTTTACTGCCGAAACCGGAAAGGTTTACTTCTTCAAAGTTGCCCCGCGAGTGGAGTCCTATCACGATCTGGGTAATGCATGGCGCAAAGACTTGGCGCAGGTGGACGCCGACGAGGCAAGCTATCTCCTCGGCATCTCCTCTCTCAGTATCCCTCATACACATAAATAAACACCTGTCAGACGGCTGACAAGTTTGCACTCTTCCGGACAGATTTACACTCTAGCGGACTCTTGCTAATTATCTTCTAACCACAAAGCGAATCCGTCCCATAAGCGGCTCATTCTATGCCGCTTATTCCGGAGCCCGCGCCCTCCCCCGCCAGCTTTGGCACTGCACATGCATTAAAACTTAACGACATGTATACGAGCGAAAACATTTCGAATGATCCCGCAGAATCAGCTTCCATTCTTCAAAATCGTGCCGACGTATTCACGGGTCACCTGCTGCGTATTTTTGCGGTCCTCGGTGCCCTCACGCTTCTCGCATTATCCGCCGGTCTTTTCTTCATCCTCGGCGTTGGCCACTGGCTGGTGAAAGAAGATTCCCTCCAAAAAGCCAACGCCATCGCGGTGCTCAGCGGCAACTTCCCCGCGCGCGCACTCGAAGCCGCTTCCCTCTATCGCGGCGGCTACGCCACTGAAATTTGGTTGACTCACCCCGGCCCGCCATCCGGTGCACTCACGCAGATGGGCATTCACTATCCCGGCGAAGCCGATTTCAATTATCAGGTTCTACGCCGTCAGGGCGTTCCGGCCAAAGCTATTCATGTCCTCGACTCCCCCGTCATCAACACCTCGGATGAGTTGGACGTCATAAGCAGCGCGCTCCAGCAAAAGAACAGCGCCTCGGTAATTGTTGTTACCAATAAAGCCCACACGCGCCGCGTCCACGAGTTATGGAACAGGTTCGATTCCGCTCGCGGAAAAGCCATCGTCCACGGCATCTCTAGCGACGACTTCCGTCCCTCCGCCTGGTGGAACAGCACGGAAGACACTCATCAGGTAATTCACGAAATTCTCGGGATGATAAACGTCTGGGCAGGACTTCCCATCCAATCCTCACTCCACTCACGGGATACAATTGCACGGAACGAACTCCAGCCTGCGCCGAAACTCGTTCCCCTGGTTGTGCAGGCATCGACTTCGAAGAACGACGATTAGCCTTTTACCGGTCGTTCTGCCCCGCCGCCATCGAGGCCGCGGGAACCTTCGACGCCAGTATGCTTAGCCTGTGGATCTCCGGCTCCTTTGCAAAAAGTTCCGGAGCTTTCGCCATCAGCGCCTTCGCTATTTCGCCCGTCAGATGTGCCACTCGGCCCCTTTCGTCCGGAAACGTATCGAAAATTCCAAACGTTGTCGGGCCGATCCTTACCGCGTACCAGTTGGTCGTCTCAGGCTCTCTCTCGGCAAGAGGCTGGGCCGATTTCAGGAAGGCCTCAACCTCGTTTTCCATCCCGGGCTTGCTTTCCACCACTGCCCATATCGCTACTCGGTCCATGTTCAATCGCTCCTATCCCCCATTTAGAATCCCGGCCGAGCCTAAAGGTTACGCTCCCATGTAAGAAACGTGTACATAAACGCCGGTGTGAACGTTGTACAGCATGTACCAGCCGGTGTGGTCGGGGTCTTCATACACCACGAAGTCGTCCCCGCAGTCCCAGCACCAGTCCGCGCAGATGGGCCAGTCCCAATCCGCCACTTGGAAGTAGAATCCGCCCGGAAACCAGAAGCGGTGAAGGTTGCGGTCGATCCGCTCCACATGGTAGCGGTAGGATGCGCCGAAGTGTTCAAAGTGTCCGTGTTCAAACGGGTGGTCTACGTGGTAACGCTTGTCGTCCGGCCGGTCGTGCCCGTACCAGTGGTCGTTGCTCACATGCTGCGTCTGGTTAACTTTTCCGTTTGGATGACGATCGACCTCGGGCTCCCCTTTCGGCGTCTCACGGTGCACTGGCGCCGGGGGTACATGCCCCTGGTTGGCTCTCGGCACGTCGTTGCGCGATTGCGCATGCGGCGCTTCAGCGTGCTGCCCTTCGGGGTGTCCACCTTCCGGATGTTGCGCGTAGACACCCGTGGTCCCAAACAATATCCCGGCGCCCAACAGCAACAGCGATTGGCCTTTCATCATTATCCTCCTCGGCTTAAGCCGTTCAGGTAGATGGAGGCCAACACACGAAGTTGCTGGAATTGTACTCCTACTCCCGGGCTAAATTCATCCGGGATTTCCTGCTTTATTGCTCAGGTGGTTCCTCTAGTCGCGCTGGCAAAACGCGCGCATTACGCTGCGATTCCCAACAGGAACAATGAAGCGGACAAGAAACCTAAAAGGGTGCGCACGCCGTGCAGGTAGTTCCACTTTCGCAACAGCCTCCGCGTGTCAGCGCCGGCGTGTTCTTCCGGAGTGGCCTGAAGCCGCTTGTTAATTGGCAACATCATAAGGATAGTCCACGGCCAATTTGCGAAGAGAATCAGCGCGCCCGCGAGAAAGGCAGTTTTATCCGTGAGGTGCCACGCCCACACTCCGAGCAAAAAACCCACGAATACCAGCGTGGCCTGCATTGCATATCCACGCCGGTACGCCAGCTTCCACTCGGCGAGCAGCGCTCGATCGTCAAGAGCCATGCGTGCTGGTTGCTCGGCAATGTTTATGTAGAACGCCGCTCCCGTGAACATCCCCGCCAGCACCAAGGCGATGCAAGCTGCTATCAAGGCCTCACCTCCTACCGCTTCGGAAAATTCGGGTCAGCCTTCACTTCCAGTATCTGCGCCGTATGCCTCCGCATGTGCGCCGAGGTCAGCAGTATCCATTGATACGTGTCCAGCGTTTTGAACACGGGGTGGTCCATGAAATGGTCCCGCAGGTCTTCTTGCGTCGTGTTGATGAACTCAATCGTCCGCGCGCGATTCTCCAGCACATTTTTCGTAATCTCCCCGGAAGTTGTCCACCTCCGGGTGGGTTGAATCACCTCGGGAGCCTTGAACTTCACGCTCCGGTCCGCGGCTGCCACCATGATCGAACTATCTTTCCCCTGCACCTCGGTGCGCTTCTCCGGCTCCGCCGGGCCTTTCAGCGCCTGTTCGGTAATCAACTTCAACACGAACGCTTCCGTCACTCCGATGTGCTCGGCGCATTCGGCGATCGACCACCGGTCCGGCGCGGGCTTGAAGTTCCACTGAGCCTCTGACAGGGCGCTTGTGGCATCAAGAAACGCCAGACGCGAACTCTCCAGTTCCGCGACAGCATGGTCCCGCTCAGCCCGTGAGAGGGTTTGATCCGCCATCGGAGTTAACAGCACTGCAATCGCCAGCAACATGATTTTCATCGCTTCATCCTTTCCCTATTGATTTCGCTCTCACGGTCCCCACTACAATTCCTTCGACTGCGCTGCTTCCACATACAGATCCAGGATCGCCGGCCAGCCACCCGGTGCTCCCACCTGTTCCCGCATCTTCGTCCATCCCTCGCCGTGCTTTTCCAGCCGCCGGTGCTCGAATTCAACCCGCGTTGACTCTGGTCCTTCGGCCAAAAATTCCAGCGCCACTTCGCTTGCCCGCGCCATATCCGCGCTGAAGCTCCAATCCGGCTGCAAGTGCCAGGAAAGCACCACCCTCTTCGGGGGCTCCCAGGCCACTACGCTCCCCCAAACGCACTCGGCGCCTTCCACATTGATCTCGTACCACCGTCCACCCACTCGCGGCTCAATCAATATGTCTTTGAACGGTGTACCGCCGACGTGATGCGTCGCGGGCCACCATCTCCCCATGCGCTCCGTGAAGACCTTGAACGCCTTTTCAATGGGGACGTTTACGTGAATTGTTCTTTTTACTGCCGCTGACGGTGCCGCTTCGGGAGCCATTGTTCTTCTCCTTTTGATGTTCTTCTTCTGCAAACTTTTTGAACGCGGAAAGCGCCTGATCCCACAACTTTGCAAAATGGTCTCGGAGCAGCGCCAGCCCGTCGGGATTCAACTCGTAAATCCGCCGTGCTCCTTCGCGGCGGTCGCGCACCAGCCGCGCATCCTTCAGCACCCGCAAGTGCTGCGAAACCGCCGGCCGCGAAACCGGCAGGCCCGCCGCAAGCTGATTCACCGCCTGCGGATGGTCCCCCAGCATCTCGAATATGGCCAGCCGCGTCGGGTCGCCCAGTGCCGCCAATCCATTTTGTATGTAAGTCTCCACTTACGGTAAGCTACTGCTTACGCATTTCCGTGTCAAGCCTTTTCTCCCCATCCTTCTTTTCCTCCCCTTCTCCCCTTCCTTGCTCCCTTCCCCCTGCTTCGGTAGACTTGCCCTGCCAAACACTCGCTCCTCAGGGGGGAGCAGGTCTCATGCCAGGGTTGTTACAACGGCTCATGCCGCGGGACGGGGATTTTTTCGTCTTATTTCGCAAGCAGGCCGAAAACATCGTTAGCGGCGCCAATGCGTTCGCCTGCATGCTGGAGCATTACACCGGCGTGCCCGAACAGGTCCAGAAGGTGAAGGCCATCGAGCACCAGGGTGACGAGATCACCCACCAGATCTTTCGCAAGCTGAACCAGACCTTCATCACTCCGTTCGACCGCGAGGACATGCACGAACTCTGCGGCACCATGGACGACGTCATCGACCTGATCGACGCCGCCGCCAGCCGCTTCGTCCTCTACCGTATTGACCGCGTGCGCGCCGGCACGATTGACCTCTCCAAGGTTCTCGCCGCGGCTACCGCCGAGCTTTCCCGCGCCGTCCACGCCATGGAATCGCCGGACAAGGCCCTGCAGCACGTCATCGAAATCAATCGACTCGAAAACGAAAGCGACCGCATTTGCCGCACCTTGATCGCGCAGCTCTTCGAGGAAGAGAAAGATCCCGTCCAGATCATCAAGTGGAAAGAGATTTTTGAAGTGATTGAAACCGCTGTTGACAAGTGTGAAGACGTCTCTAATGTCATCGAGAGCGTCATCCTGAAGAACGCCTGATCCCCGTGAGCCGATTCGTCCTCGTACTCATAACTGTCTTCCTGACGCTGGTCTTCGAGTTTTCCAATGGCTGGCACGACGCCGCCAATTCCATCGCCACCGTCGTATCCACGCGCGTCCTGACGCCCTTCCGCGCGGTCCTATGGGCTGCCTTCTGGAATTTTATCGCCGCTTTCGTTTTTGGCACGGCGGTCGCCAACACCATCGGCAAAGGAATGGTCCACATCGAACTTGTCGACGAGAGAGTCCTTCTCGCCGGCCTGCTCGGTGCCATCATCTGGAATTTGATTACCTTGACGCTGGGCTTGCCGACCAGTTCATCCCACGCGCTCATGGGAGGTTACGGCGGCGCAGCCGTGGCACATGCGGGCTTCAAAGCGCTGATCCTTCATGGCTGGCAGAAACCTGTTCTCTTTATCTTTCTCTCACCAGTGATTGGTTTTATCGTTGCTGTTCTCGTGACAGTCACCACCACATGGATCGTCCGCCGTCAGCGCCCCCGCCGCGTGGACAAGTGGTTCCGCAGGCTGCAACTCTTCTCTGCTGCCGCTTACAGCCTAGGCCACGGCACCAATGACGCGCAAAAAGGCATGGGTATCATCACTGCGGCGCTGGTGGCAGGTGGCTTGATGAAAAACTACGCCGTCCCCTACTGGGTCATTATTTGCTGCCACCTGGCGATGGCCGGCGGCACGATGGCCGGGGGCTGGCGCATCATCAAGACCATGGGGCAGCGCATCACCAAGCTGACTCCCTTTGGTGGCTTCGCCGCCGAAACTGCCGCGGCCGTCACGTTGTTTACTACCGCGCGCTTTGGAATTCCCGTCAGCACCACCCACACCATCACCGGTGCAATCGTGGGCGTCGGCGCTTCCCATCGTCTGACGGCCGTTCGTTGGGGCGTCACGCAGAATATCGTCGGAGCATGGATCCTGACGATTCCCGGCGCCGCGCTTCTAGGGGCCGGCCTCTACCACTTCCTCGTACCTCTACTTCGGTAAGCCTCTCCCGATTTGAAGATCGGCCGGTTCTCTTGAGCGTTTATTACCGGCTCCCGCTAGCCGCTGCAAGCTCCTTCCGAACAAGCGGTGCCACGCGAGTCCCCAAAATCTCGATCGCCCGCAACATCTTCCGGTGCGGCAGCGTCGAGACTCCCATCTGAAAGGTCAGCCGGGAAATTCCGCCGAGCACTTCATCCACGTACTGAATCTTTTCCGCCACCGTCTCGGCATCCCCAACCACCAAAGCTCCAGTGGGCCCGCGCAACGCGTCAAACTGCGCTCGCGTCGCCGGTGGCCATCCGCGCTCCTTCCCGATTTCGGTGAACGTGTGCGCATAGCCGGGGAAGAAATCGTCCGCGGCCTGTTCCGTCGAATCTCCCAGGAACCCGATCATGTGCAGGCCCACCTTCAATTGTTCTGGCGTATGGCCCGTGCGTCGCCCCGCTTCCCGGTAAAGGTCAATCAGCGGGCGGAATCTCTCCGGCTCGCCTCCGATAATGGCCACCATCAGCGGCAGCCCAAGAACGCCGGCGCGCACAAACGACGTCGGCGTCCCTCCAACCCCCAGCCAGATTGGCAGCGGCTCCTGCACGGGCCGAGGGTAGATTGCCTGCCCCGTCAGCGCGGCGCGGTGCTTTCCTGACCAATGCACCTCGGTGCTTTCTCGAATCTTCAGCAGAAGCTCCAGTTTTTCCGCGAACAGTGAATCGTAATCTTCCAGCCGCAGGCCGAACAGTGGGTATGACTCAATGAACGAGCCCCGGCCTGCAACGATCTCCGCGCGGCCCTGGGAGATCAGGTCGAGCGTGGCAAACTCCTGGAACACGCGAACGGGGTCGGCCGCGCTCAGCACTGTCACCGCGCTTGTCAGCCGTATCTTTTTTGTGCGCGTTGCGGCCGCGGCAAGAATCACCGCCGGAGCCGAATCGAGAAACTCCTGCCGGTGGTGCTCGCCAATTCCGAAAACGTCCAGCCCAACCAGGTCCGCAAGTTCAATCTCTTCGAGAAGATTTTGCATGCGCTCGACAGGCTTCAGCGCAAGCCCCGTGACCGGGTCGGAAATCGAAGCGGCAAAACTATCCACGCCAATTTGCATGGTTCTGACTCCTTTTGTTCGTAGCGGACCTTCGGCTCGAGCCCACACGGAGACACCGCGTCCTTGGCTGTGGCGCGTGCCTCCATGCGATCGAGCGGTGAATGTGTTTTGCGGTTACTCCGTGCGTTGCACGAAAATTCCCGCTAGATGTTGTTTATTGCGGATAGCCACGATCGCCCACAGCAAGGCCACCACGATGGCCATCGGCAGCCCTGGCGCCCCCAACAACCCGTGAAAGCAAAGGATATTCACGATTACCGGACCGATCAGGACCACCGCCAGCGGCACAAACCGGTTCACCAGAAACATTATTCCGCTGATCAACTGAACCCCAAAAATCACCACGTAGTACTTCGACCCAAAAAGGGCGCCGGCAAACTGTCCCGCTATCCCCTCCGGCATCGGCCCCTTGATGAAGTGCAGGAATCCGTTCAGGCCGAACACCACAAAGATCAGGGCCAACAGCAATCGTGCAACTAGAGATGCGATTTTCATTTAGTTCTCCGTTTGCGAGGATTTTGATGCTCAGAGGCTTGCGTGAGAGTGCACTTTTTCAAGCGATGGCGCAAGAAAAGTCTGCGGATCAATCTGTCCGCTCATCAATTGCGCTGTGCCTTCCGCTGCGATGATGGTTACGTCCGCAACACCCAGGAAGCCGAATACCGCTTTCAAGTAGGGCGTCACAAAATTCAACGAGGCCATGGCTGTCCCGTGCTCATACACTCCGCCGCTTGCAACCAGCAGCGTCGCCTGCTTTCCGGTCAGCAGCCCTCTTGGCCCGTCGGCGCCGTACGAAAAGGTCTTGCCCTTGCGGGCCACTTGATCAATCCAAAGCTTCAACGTGGAGGGTATGCTGAAATTGTGCATGGGCACCCCGATCACATATTCGTCAGCCTGCTTCAGCTCTGCAATCAGCGCGTCAGACGCCGCCAGCGCCTCCCGTTGCTCCGGGCTGCGCGAATCCTCGGGGGTATAAGCCGCGCCGACCCAAAACCCATTGACGAGCGGCAGGTCCGTCGTGCTCAGGTCGCGCGAGATCACCTCACCGCCAGGATGGGCCTTTCGCCAGGATGCGGCAAACTGCGCCGTCAACTTCCGTGAAATCGAATGTTCGCCCATTGGGCTGGAATCAATCTTAAGCAAGGTAGCCATGATGAAATCTCCTTAATAGTCAGATGACGTATACACGACATCCGTTGCATACAATAACGCAACATCTGTCTGTTAGTCAACACATGGGTCAATCTGCTATAATGCCCATGTAGGAGGCTAGGAGTAGGGATGCTTCACCAGGACTGCGAAAAACTCGATCCGCGCATCCGGAGAACCCGCGGGCTGTTGCAGGACGCCCTCAAGCGCCTCCTGGAAGAGCGGGAGTTCGACAAGATCACCATCCAGGACATCACCGAAGCCGCCACGCTCAATCGCGCAACCTTCTACGCCCACTACCCCGACAAGTTCGCTCTTCTCGAAGAGCTCATTCGTGTCAGCTTTCTCCAACTCCTCGAGTGCAGAAAAGTCCGCTTTGACGGCTCCTGCGCCACGGCATTTCACCCCGTCATCCTCGCAGTCTGCGACTATCTCGCCGAGCTGCAAAAGTCGCACTCCGCCAGGCAACACCAGTTTGAAGCTTTCGTTGAGGGGACGGTGATTGACCAGATTCGCGTTATCTTGCTGGAGGGGTCTCAGAAGCACCCTGTGGAGCGGAACATCTCCCCGGAGTTGATCGCGGCGACGGCCAGTTGGGCGATTTATGGCGCTGCCAAACAGTGGGTAAATCTCCCGGACCGCGTCCCCGCTGAAGACTTCGTTGCCACCGTGGCCGCCATGGTCCATCCAATTCTGACGTCTGGCGTCGTTGCCACCGTGCATTCCTGACCCCGACTGGCAATCCCCCTCCGCAACCGTTAGCAGCAAAGCCACTCCACCCGCCGATAACCGCTTAGCCTCTTTGAAGAAAGCCCCTCACAAGCGTTCTTGACCCGCGCACTTGCGTTGCTTAGTATCGAAAAACCATGACGGAGCGCGAGTCCCGGGTTGGTCAGACCCTCTCTCAGTACAACATCACCCGCAAGATTGCCGCCGGAGGCATGGGCGTTGTGTATGAGGCCGAAGACTCCCGCCTCGGGCGCCGTGTGGCCCTGAAATTTCTGCCGGAACAGATGGCGCAAAACACCCAGCTCAGCGAACGCTTTCAGCGCGAAGCCCGCGCCGCCTCCGCCCTGAATCATCCCAACATCTGCACCATCCACGCCATCGAACAGGTCGACGGCCAAAATTTCCTGGTGATGGAGCTGCTCGAAGGCCAGACCCTTGGCCACATGCTGGGCCGCGTCACCTTTTCCATGGACAAGCTTCTCCCCATTGCCACGCAAATCGCCGATGCTCTTGAATCCGCCCATGCCAAAGGCATTGTCCATCGCGACATCAAGCCCGCTAACATTTTCCTCACCGATCGCGGCCAGGTGAAAATTCTGGACTTCGGCTTGGTGAAAATCGAACCCGAAGAACTGCACACGAATGAGCAAAACTCGACCAAGATCGAGCCGCAGCACCAGCTCACCTCTCCCGGCGTGGCCATGGGTACCGCCTCTTACATGTCGCCGGAACAAGCTCGGGGACAGCTTGTGGATGCCCGCACCGATCTTTTTTCTCTCGGCTCCGTCCTCTACCAGATGGCCGGCGGCGTGCTGCCCTTTGCCGGCGACACCTCCGCTGTTATTTTCGACGCCATCCTGAATCGCGATCCCGAACCGGTGGACAAGGTCAATCCCGCGCTACCTGCCGAATTCGGGCGCATCATCTCCAAGCTCCTGGAAAAAGACCGCACCCTCCGCTGCCAGTCCGCAACAGAACTCAAGACCGACCTGAATCGCCTCAAACGCAATCTCGATTCGGGGGTCAAGCGCGCCGCCGAACTCAGCGAATCAAAATCCGGTGTCCCGAAATCGGTGAGCAAGTCCGTCGCCGTTCTCTACTTTGAGAATCTGAGCGCCGCAAAAGAGGACGAGTACCTCCGCGACGGCATCACCGAAGACATCATCACCGAACTTTCCAAGATTCGCGGTCTCAACACTTTCTCGCGTCCCACCGTTCTCGCTTTCCGCGACAAATCCGCCACTCCCTCCCAGGTCGGTAATTTGCTCCGCGCAGCCTTTGTCCTCACCGGCACGCTTCGCCGCGCCGGCAACCGCCTGCGTATCACCACCCAATTGGTAGACACGCAGACCGAGTTCCCTCTCTGGTCCGAGCGCTACGATCGCGAAATGAAAGACGTCTTCGAAGTCCAGGACGAAATCGCCCGCAAAATCGCCGAAGCCCTGCGCGTCACGCTCTCTCAGCAGGAGCTCGAAGACCTGGCCACCAAGCCCACCGAGAATCTACAGGCCTACGATCTCTATCTCCGTGGCAAGCGTTACGCTCGCCGCCAGACGCGCCAGGATCTGGAGTTCGCGCTTCAGATGTTTGAAAACGCCGTGGCCATGGATCCAAGCTTTGCCCTCGCCTACGCTGCCTGCGCCAATGCCTGCGCGATGTTCTATTGCAACTACAGTCGTGACGCCATCTGGGTGGAGCGCGCGCGCAACGCCTCCGGCAAAGCCGTTGCCCTGCGCTGGGATTTGCCGGAAGTGATGGTCAGCCAGGCCTGGGTGCTCTATGCAACCGAGCTTCACGACGAAGCCGTGCGCATGGTCGAAAAAGCCATCGAACGCAAACGCGACTGCGAAGGCGCCTATTATCTCTTGTGCCGCGCGCTGTTCTCCGCCGGCCGCTACCAGGAGGTAATCGACGTCATGGAAACCGCGCTCGAAGTCAGCGGCGAGGACTATAACGTCTACGTTCCCGTCGTTAACTCCCTCGGCGCGCTTGGCAAAAAAGATGCCCACAGGAATCTCCTTCTGCGCCGCATCGCCGCGCTTGAAAATCATCTCAAGCAGGTTCCCGAAGACGCCCGCGCGCGCGTCCTGATGGCCACGGACTACGCCGAATTCGATCGCGTCGAAGATGCCATCCGCGAACTGAACATGGCCATCACCCTCCGCGCCAACGAAGCCTCCATCCTCTACAACGCTGCTTGCACCTACGCCATCCTGAAACGCAAACGCGAAGCGCTCGAAACCATTAAAAAAGCCTGGGACGCCGGCTTCAAGGATTCCGTCTGGGCCCGCCGCGACCCCGACCTCGCTCTCCTGCACGACGATCCCGAATTCCTCCGTCTCTATCCCCTCCCCGCCGACTCGCAAGCAAGCAACACCCAAAGCAAAGCCGTCTAACTCAGAATTTTCCTAACCCCGCTCCCAATGTAGGGGAGGGGCTCGCCCCTCCCTCTTGGGTTATTCCGCTCTTGGGTTACTCCCGCCTCCCGTAACGGCCACTTTCAAGTGGCCAACCCTTCCGACCTTCCAACCAAATTACCCCTCCAAAAAGAGCGAAGCCCGGGATCACTCCCGGGCTTCGTCTGGTTCAGGGTCCCGAAGACGGCGCCTCAACCTCTCGCCAACTCCGGTGGTGGGTTAGAGCTGCATTTTTTGGTGGGGATCTGCGAGGCGTACTACGGAGACCTTTCCTGGAGCATGTGCCGCTGCCCGTCTGAGCAATTTGCAAAGCAGTCTGCGATGGCTGTGTGGAAGCATCTTCAGTTCGCTGAGGAACGCCCGAATATCCGACGTCGTCGCATTTCGCAAATTATTCTTCGCCCTGCCGGCGGTTCCTGGAAACGCCGGCCGTACTCTCGATTGCAATCGGTTGGGCGGGTACATGGAAGCTCCTTGGATCTTTGCTTTCCTCGCTGGACGCGAGCGACCTGTCCTCGCGTCCAGCAACATTGCGCACTTTGCGCCAATGCCCGAAAAACGACAATACCCGCAGGGTGAACAAGAGGTGCATTTTCGATGAACTCAGCAGTAGCTCTAACCGCTTGCCCCCGAGATACTTACGAAAGCCGGGAAATATTTCCCGCAACCGGGATTCTCAACTGGCGGCATTACTCACTCTGCCAATTCCCTTCCGCAACCCCGCGGCTTTTTGCTATAGTCCGAAGAATCTGGAAAACATGGCCAATTCTTCCATTCCCGACGAAACTCGCCGGCTGCGCTTCGGTCCCTTTTCCCTCGATCCGCGCGCCGGGGAGCTGTTCAAGCGCGGAAAGAAAGTCCCGGTGCAACTTCTCCCGCTCCAATTGCTCGGCGCGTTGCTCGAAAATCCCGGCGAATTGGTCAGTCGCGAAGAATTGAAATCGTGGTTGTGGCCGGCGGAGACGTTTGTTGATTTTGAACACGGCCTCAACACCGCGATCAAGAAGCTTCGCAAAGCCCTCGGCGACAATCCCGCCAAGCCGGGCTTGATCGAAACGCTGCCGAAAAAGGGTTATCGCTTCATCGGCCGCCTGGAATCGAACGGCGCGAGCGCACCGAAGGGTCCGCCGCGAACGACGGCCCTGGCCGGAAAGATATTTTCAGTTTTCGCGGAAGACGGCATCGAGTGCGTCCTCGCGCCCGTGGACGGAAATTCCCGCGAAGAGTGGCAGCGCCTGCTCTCGCTCGGCGACGATGTCGGCGTCGCCATGATGATCACCAACAATCGCCTTTTGCTGATCGAAGTGGGAAAACAGGTACGCGTTTTGTCCGCCGATTGTCCCCAGGGCTGGCTCGAAGCCCGCATCCTCGAAGGCGAGCACTACGGCAAAACCGCTCTCCTCCCCCGCAAGTCCCTCCGCGCTAAGTGATACGGCCGGGTCCTGGAGCTCGGGCCTTCAGGCCCGAGGGTTTTCCCTGCGTAAGCACAATTTAGCCAACGCCACGAAAAACCCCACCCCTGAAGGGGTGAGCTACATTGCTTCCGCCAACTTCATCACCAGCACCTGTCCATTCGAGTGAAACGATCCCCCCGTCGCGGTCCGAGCCTCCAGCATCGGTCTTTTCGGCAGGAAGTGCAGCACTTCCGCCACCAGCCCCGTGCTCGAAAGCGTCTTCTGCACGAAATCCTTCTCCAGATCGATGTCCGGATCGATCTTGTGCGTCAGCCCGTTGTTCCGCTGATCTTTCTCGAACCCGATATCGTGCGTCGCCGCGCCCACCCACAGCATCTGCCCATTCACGGTGAACGGCGCCTTCCAGATCCGCAGGTGATTCCGCGAAGCCACCACGGTGATCGGCTCCGCGTGCGCCCATCCATAATCCTGCGGCCGGCCGAACAGATACAGCGGGCTCATCGGCATGGTCAGGTACGATTCCTTGGATAGGCTGGCGATGATTCCAGTCAGCACGGTCTCTTTCACGTCGGCATCGACCTTCACCCAACCCGCGTTGGTAAACGCTTTCTTCATCTGAGCTTCATCGCCCAGTATCAGAAAGTTCACCATGTCGCCGGCATTTCCATCCTTGTCCCCAATGCGCCGCGGAATTTTTTCAAACAAACTGTTATCAACACCGGGAATTTTAGAAACCTCTTTGGCAATTTCGCGCGGCGCGGAAGAATCCGCGGCGTAAACCTCCACCGTCACCGCGTACGAACCCGTCCCCGTATCCGAATCCGTCTGGTTTATCCCCAGCGCCAGTTTTCCGCTGACCGGCGCCACGATTTCTTTCTTCGCGCCGATCACGAAGGGCTGCGCAATATCCGCATCCCCGATTCTTCCGATCACCGCCCCCCGACCCGCGCCGTTGTAAGGCAGGATGCGAATCAGGTCCTTGAATCCGCGCGTCAATCCATCCGGCCCGTTATCCGCTTTGGCATCCAAATATCGCAGCGAACCTTCCGAACTCACCGTGATCTTCTGTCCCGGCTCCAGGCTGATTCCCGTGTCCACCCAAACATTTTCCCCTTTGAGCGTGAAACTCTTCGTCTGGATCACTTTGCTCGCGTCCGGAAGCGCCGGCACCTTTGTGTCCGCCGTGTTGGCCGCTTGTTGTGATGGAGACGCGGCCCCGTTTTCGGCGGATTGCGCCTGAACAATGACCTCAGGTAAAACGAAAAACAGAAAAAGCATGAAGCCCAGGAAAGTCCTCCATCTTGCCTTCCTCATCGCGGTTCGTTCCTTCCCGGGTGGGGTCTCTCGTCATTCGTAACAAAAGAAAGGATACTCTCGCAAGCCGCTCGGTTGCCTTTCATCCTTCTGCGGCAATCCAGGTCCGCAGGCCGAGGGGCCCCAGACAACGTATCCCGCCTCCCCTCTCATCCATTGATAGTAGGATTTCCCGCACCTTAAGGGGTCCCCACATCCTTGACTACCGGAGGGAGCGCCTGTACATTGGCAAAAGGCTGCGACACCGCGATTCGTGTATGTCCGTATCCACAGGGGATACCGCCATCCAAGACTCATGAGCCGGCCATACCGTTCCCACTAGCGTGGCAGACTGCCGTGTGCGGCAAGACCAAATGACCCACAAGCATTTAAAAAAGGTAAGTATTGCCCTGTTCTCGCTCGTTCTGTGGGCCTCCGCGGCCACGGCGCAAGCGCCTCTCCCGCGGCCGCGCCCGCGTCCCGTGCCAGCCACCAACATCACGGTGGACGGCAACGAGGCCATGTTCGCCACCATGTGCGCGCTTTACGCTTCCGGCTACGAAAGCGACGTCAGCCCGGACAACTGGTCCGCCTTTCGCGCGCAGATGCGCGACCGCCTCCGCCAGCAGAAAGGCCCCGCCGTTGACGCCGTTCGCCAGTTCTATCACCAGCACGAATCGCGCGACACCGCGGAGATGCTCTCGCGTTACGTCTGGTTCGGAATCGTCTCCGGCCCCGCGCCAAAATTTCAGCCGGTTCTCCGCCGCGACGAACTTCCGCCCGACATGCTGATCCTCGAAGGGTTCAGCGAAATCCTTTCCGCCTACTACACCGAGCAGAAAATCGGCCAGTTCTGGCGGCAGGTCCAGCCCATTTACAACCAGGAAATCGAGCGCCTCCACGACCCCATCTCGCAAATCGTGCTGGTGGGCGATTCCTACCTGCGCGAGCTTACCGATCCCGGCCAGATGCGCACCTTCTCGATTATTGTGGAGCCGCTCGTCGGCCGCATCACCAACGTGCGCAATTTCGGCGACCATTACTCGATTATCCTCAGCGGCAGTGAAGACATCCCCACCGACGTCGTCCGCCATGCCTTCCTGCACTTTCTGCTTGACCCGCTCCCGCTGATGTATCCCCACATCATTGCCGTGAAGCGGCCTGTCTACGAAATTGCCGCAAAGGCGCCCAGGCTTCCCGCCGATCTGCGGGATGACCTGCCGTCGTGGTTCGCGGAGTGCACCGTTCGCGCCGTTGAACTGAAGCTCAAGCGAATGTCACCCAGCGAACGCGATGCCGCCCTGAACAACGACGATGGGGACGGCTACGTAATGGTCCGCCCGCTTTTCAAAGGCCTCTCTGATTTCGAAAAGAGCGAGCCATCCATGCGGAACTATTTCCCCGACCTGGTGCGCAACATTGATGTGAAGATCGAAGTCGCACGCGCCTCCGCCCTCACATTTGCCCCTGAATCTTCCCCGGCGCAAGCCGCGCAACTCAACACCGAGAATCTGAACCGCAAGCGCCGCGTCACTCCCTCCACCGTGCCCGACGATCCCGCGACCATCGCGCAGCTTACCGATGGCGAACGCTTTATCGCGGACAAAAATCCGCGCGCCGCCGAAGCCGCTTTCAAAAATGTGCTGGCCAAGTATCCGGATCAGATTCGCGCGTGGTACGGCCTGGGTCTCGTTGCCCTGCTGGATCACAACGGCCCGCGCGCCAAGGAAGTTTTCGGACGCCTGACCGCGGGAGAACACGCCGCCACGCAAGATCCGATGGTTCTGGCATGGTCTCACGTTTATCTGGCAAGAGTTTTGGACGAAGAAGGCCAGTTGGAGCAGTCAAAATCGGAATATCAGGCAGCCATCGCGGTGGCGGGAGCCCCAGTCAGGGCACAACAAGCCGCCGAAAAAGAACTGGGCGACCTGAATCTTAGAAAACCCGAGCGGCCCTAATAGGGAGGAAGAAAGAGTTATGAAAAAGTCAGTACAAATGGCGACGACGGTTTTGGCGGCAGCGTTTCTCCTCTTTGGCGCGCGCACTTCCGCCCAAGCCACCCAACAATCCGCTCCCACCTTGAATCCCGAGAAAAAACAGGACAAGCCTGCGGATGTAACTCCTCTCACCCTGGACGCCCCGCCGCCGGTGAACGCCGAAGAAGACGCGGCCATGAAAGCATTCCGTGCCGCTCCCTTCACGGACATGCCCAAGAAAAACCAGCTCGGAGAAGACTTCGTGCAAAAGTATCCGCAGAGCCGCTATCGCGCCGAAGTCTACGCCATGCTGGTTCGCGGCTATCTGAGCATCAACCAGGTAGACAAGATGGAGACCGTCGGCGAAAAAGAAATCGCGCTGAATCCCAATGACGCCCAGACCCTCGCCATCATGGGCTCCGCCCTCCCACGCGTGATGAATGCCAGCACTCCCGAGCCTCAGAAACGCCTCGATAAGGCCGAGCAGTATTCCAAGCGCGCCCTGGAAATTATGCCGACTCTTTCGAAGCCCGAGGAGATGAGCGATGCGGAGTTCCTGAAGGCGAAGGACCAGACCTCGGCCCTTGCCTATAGCGGCTTGGGAATCGTCGCGTTTCGCCGCTCCCGGTTTGCCGAGGCCATCCCGAATTTCGAGCAGGCCATCAAACTGGACCCCACGCCGGATCCGGTAAATCTCTACCTTTTGGGCCTCTCGAATGAGAAGACCTCGCATTTTGACGAAGCTGCCGCCGCCTTCACGAAGTGCGCCGCCATCCCCGGCGGATTGCAGACCACCTGCAAGACCGGCGCCGACGAAGCGAAGAAATTGGGCACCACGCAATTGAGCGCGCCGAAATAACTGCTCCGTGCCGCGGCACGGGGAACGAATGGAATTCATGGCCCGCGGTGAAGATGACCGGTTGATGGCACGGCTCGGGTACGCCTTTCACGACGCGCTTCTGCTGGACCGCGCCCTGACGCACAGTTCGGCCGTCCCGGAGCTTCGCGCGGCTCGCGGTGAGGACATATCCTTCACGGGTTCCGTTGTTCAGGATAACGAGCGGCTGGAATTTTTGGGCGACGCGGTGCTGGAGCTCCTGACCAGCGAATACCTGCTCTTGAATTTTCCGGAATGGACCGAGGGGCAGCTCTCCAAGAGCCGCGCGCGAATTGTGAACGCCCACTCCCTGGAAATCGCGGCACGCGGGTTGCGCCTTGGCGAACACCTGCGCCTCGGGCGCGGCGAAGAGAAAACCGGCGGCCGCGAAAAGCCAGCGCTCCTCGCTGACGCGTTCGAAGCCGTTGTGGCCGCGATGTATCTCGATGGCGGGCTCAAGCCGGCTCGCGACTTGCTGAAACGCACCGTGTTCGAGCAAGCCCTCGAAGATGGTGTTCGCATTTCGGAATCGGATCGCAAAAGTGCCCTGCAGGAATTTCTGCAAGCCAAGGGCGAACAGCCCGCCGAATACCGCCTCGCCGGGGAAACCGGCCCGGATCACCAGAAAACATTTCGCGTGGAAGTGTGGGTGAAAGGCGAATTCATGTCCAGCGCCGAAGGCACCACTAAGAAAGAAGCGGAGCAGAAAGCCGCCCGCAGCGCGCTCGATAAGCTGCTGAGCGCCGAAGCAAAAGAAGGCGAAGAGGTCGGACCGAATGCCGGATGAGTCGCTCGTACAAGAACCCGTGGCCGCGGCGCCCGAGCCTGTTGCCGCTCCGCCCAGGGTAGAATCCGTCCACGAAAGCTACACCACGCTTTCCGAGTATCTCGAATCGCTACTGGTGACCGTAATCCTCGCCCTCTTCGGCACAAGCTTCGTCGTGCAGGCTTTCAAAATTCCTTCGCCTTCGATGGAGAAGACCCTTCTCGTTGGCGATCACCTGCTCGTTAACAAATTCATTTTCGGCGGCCGCGGCCACTGGTACGAAAAGTTTCTCCCCTATCGGGACCTCGAACGCGGCGACATCATAGTCTTCAAATATCCCTATCAGGACCATCCGCACTTCGTGAAGCGCGTCATCGGTCTCCCCGGGGATCATCTCAAGATTGTCGATCAGCAGGTGTACGTAAACGGCAAGGCCCTCGATGAACCATACGTGGTTCACGATCCCGCATCGGGCTACGATCCCCTAAATTACACCTTTCCGCCTCCCAGCAATCAGCTTTTTATCCCGCCCGTCCAGGTTGAGTGGGCCCGCGAAATACGAAAATACATTCAGGGGGATGAACTGGTGGTTCCCCCCGGAAAATATTTCGCCATGGGCGATAACCGAGACCACAGCTCCGACAGCCGTTACTGGGGCTTCGTGGACCGCGAAGCCATCATGGGCCGCCCATTTCTCATCTACTGGTCCGTGGATGCCACCAGCAACGATTACTCCGAATCCTCGTTCAGCCAGCGCGTCCTCGCCATTTTCGATACGCTGACCCATCTTCCCGCGCGCACCCGCTGGAACCGGATGCTTCACACCGTCCATTAAGCCCTTAGCGGAAAAGGTAGAGCCGGCTTCCAGCCGGCAAGCACGCTCGCGGGTTATGCAGGGGTGACCCTGTTTTTTCGACGCCACTTTTGAGAAACTTCAACGGCATGCCTCGCTTCCGCACTTACGGCAAATGGGTTGGCGCGCTGGTCATCCTGCTGGTCCTCGCTCAATTGGGCCTGCCCTTCCTCTTCCAGACAGGCCGCATGCGCGCCTACCTTCTCACCCACCTGGAGAGGTCCTTCGGGCGCCCTGTCGAAGCCCGCGGCTTTTCCATGGATATTCTCCCCTTCCCCCGCGTGGATGTGGAAGGCGTGAGCATCGGCGAAAATCCCGCCTTTGGCCACGAATATTTCCTGCGCGCCGACCGCCTGACCGCCAGTGTCCGGTGGCTCGGCCTGCTGCGCGGGCATTTCGACTTCGGCACCATCTCGCTCTCGCGCCCCAGCCTCATCCTCGTGCGCAACGAGCAGGGCCGCTGGAATCTCGAAGGCTGGCTGCCGCCCGCGCAATCCAAAGCATCGCCCGCCACAATTTCCTATGGCCCGCAAATCCCCGTCTCCTCCGGCAATCACCTGCAAAAAATCGAATTCGACGATGGCCGCATCAATTTCAAAACCGGCGACGAAAAGCGCCCTTTTGCCTTCATCGGCGTCTCAGGAAGTGTGGAGCAGATGAGCCCCGGCCGCTGGCAGTTGCGCCTCGAAGCCCAACCCTGGCGCAGCGGCGTGCCTTTGCAGTCCACTGGCATCTTGCAGGTGCTCGGCGAAATCGCCGGAACGTCCGCCCGCTTGCAGCCGGCCGAAATTCAGGTGCACTGGGGCAACGTCTCCATCGCCGATCTTTTCCGGATGATCACGGGCAACGATTACGGCGTTCGCGGCGCGTTTGCTCTTGACGGCAGCGCCAGCGTTGGCAAACCGGATACCGGCGAACCCGCGCCGCCGGGCGCCTGGAAATTTTCCCTGCACGCCAGCGCCGCAAGAATTCATCGCTGGGATCTCACCGAGCGCAGCGACAATCCCGGAGTGAACCTGAACCTCAAAGGCCTCTGGGACGTAGCCGCCGGAGAAGCGCGCGCGGATTCGCTGACCCTCGATCTTCCTCATTCCCATTTCGAAGGACTGGCCAGGCTCAAGACCGCCGGAATGTCCGAATGGAATCTGCGCGTCGAAAATTCCGGCATCCAGGCGCAGGATCTTCTGGCGTGGTATCGCGCGTTTCAACCCGATGTCGCGGAAGGCCTCGAAGCCAGGCAACTCTTCAAAGCGAGCTTTGCCCTGCGTGGGTTCCCTCTGAACTGGGAAGACGTCCAAATCTCGAGCGTCTCCGGTGAACTTCACCTCCCCGGCTCTCCCAGGCCGCTCCGTATAGGTCCCGTGCTGGGCGCCGCTCACAATAATTTCTTCGAACTGCTTCCCGTTCAACTCACTCTCGAATCCCCAAGGAAAGAAAATTCCGCGAGGCCGGAGAAAACGCCGTTGAAAACCGGCGTTGGCTCCACGGGTCAGCTCGAAGTCCGCTTGCGTGACGATTTCATTGACGGAAAAGGCTCCTTGCGAGTCACCGGAAAATTGGATGACGCCGGCGACTTCTTTAAGGCCGCCGCGGCGTTCGGCCAAACCCTGAATCGCGGATGGGAAATCACGGGCGGCACCGCGGGAAGCATCACCCGTGAATGGGAACACGGTGTCGCCAACGGCCGCTGGAGCGGCTCGCTCACATTCTCGAAAGCGCAATTGCAGGCCGCAGGGCTGAATCTTCCCCTGAGGCTCGAGGATGCCCGCCTCGAGTGGAAAAACGGCCGCCGCAATGCCACCATCGCGCGCGCCTCCGCTTTCGGCGCGACATGGTCCGGCTTCATCAGCGACGCGCCGGCCCTTGATGACTCCGCAGGGAACAGCTGGAAATTCCAGTTGCACGCCGATCATCTGGACGCCACCGACCTGGATCTCTGGTTCGGCCCGCGCGCACGCCCGAATTGGTTGCAGCGCCTCCTGCCCTCCCTGCTCGGAAAATCCGATTCCAATGCGAAGCCCAGCGAACTTTTGCGGCGGGTGACAGCGGAAGGCGAGTTGGAAGCCGATTCCCTTTCCATCGAAAAAATAAAACTCGCGCACGCCCGCGCGCACGTCGCCTTTCACGACTTGCACCTGGAAGTCCGCGACGCCGAAGCCGAGTGGGCCGGCGGCACCACGCGCGGCAGCATCAGCGCGGTATTTTCCGTACCTCCCCAATACGAAATCTCTGCGGCAGTGGATCGCGTCAGCCTCTCCGAGCTTCCCTGGTCCGTTCGCTGGGCCGAGTATTGGAGCGGCATCGCATCGGGCAAGCTGCACCTGACAACTTCCGGTGTCGGGCGCGATGCCCTTGTTTCGCAACTCGCCGCCAGTGGCGATTTGCAAGTCAAGAACTTGGAACTTCGAGGCTGGGACGTCGGCGCCAGCATCGATACCGGCACTCTGCACACTGGCAGTTCCCACTGGGCTTCAGCCGAGGGCGAATTCACGATCGAGGATCGCGCGTTGCATCTGGATTCCGTCAGCCTGGAAAATCTCCACGTCAAAACGCGGCTGGAGGGAACCCTCAATTTCTCGCAGGACCTTAATCTCACTTTCGCGCCCGCGCCGACAGACAAGCGCGCGGCGAAATCCGCCGTGGCGCCCCGCCTCTTTCAATTGCGCGGCCCCATGGAAAAACCCGTCGGCGCGGTCGAGATCACTCCGGTAACCCAGGCAAGAAAACAGCAATGACGCGCCCCGGTTTCGCAAACCGGGCCAAATCCGCGGCTATGTTCGCTGCGCTGTTTTTCTTCTGCGCCGTAACGTTGCGGAGCGATACCCGCACACTGCTCGCGCCTCAGCTAAGACCCGGGCAGACATTCCTCTACGAAGTCCACGGCCGGCTCAATCGCGCGGTGAAAACCGAGAGCCGCGTCTCCAACTTGCGAGTTCCTCAGCAGCTGCAAGGCGAACTATCCAGCCGGATTCGCCTGTCCGTGCAAAAAGTTTCCGCCGGGAAGCCTCACCCCACGGTTTCTGTGCAAACCGAACTCTTGCCCGAGGACGCCGCGGCAAAAGCCGGCTCGCCCGCTCCTCCGGCTTTGAAACTCAACTTCGACATTCTTGGCAACGGGCAGCTCGGCAATCTGCGGGGCATCGACGACCTCTCGCCCGAGCAGCGCCTGATGTGGCAATTCTGGATCGCCCGCTTTGCCTTTGGCTGGATCGTTCCGCCCTCGCGCATGAAGCCCGGGGAAAAATGGAAATTCGAAGAGAAGGAACTCAGCGACACTCTCATCGCCGGCCTCGTCTGGGAACGCGAAACAACCTACGCGCGCGACGACCAGTGCCCCGTCTTCCCCGCCGAAACTTGCGCGGTGTTCCTCACGCAATCCACCTTAAAACAAAAGTCCTCGACGAAAGATTCCACGCCGGAGGATTATCGCCTCCACGAACTGAAAACGATGGGGAGCGCCAAGGGCAGCAACCAGGTGATCACTTATATCTCGCGAACAACCGGGCTGGTCCTGCGCGCCAATGAAGACGTCGAGCAATCCATGGACGTCACAGTGATGAAGACTGACGGCAGCAACGGCGTCCATTACAACATCGACGCTACCAGCCACCTGGAAACCATCTACGTCCCTCAGCCAAATCCGTCTGTCGCGCCCTAAACCGACTGTTCTCAACTGGCGGGGCCACCTGAAGGTGGCCGCTACGTTGGGGAGGGGCTCGCCCCTGCCTCTTGCCTGTGTTGCGGACGCCCACCGCAGCGAATTTATCCTTCTAATTATTCGTCTCAATCGAAAACTTGCGTCTCGCGGTATAATGAGCGTTTCACCTGTGCCCGGAAAACCCGCAGGAGACCCCTACGATGAATTTCAAGCTGCGCAGCAACTATCAGCCTCGTGGCGACCAGCCAGCGGCCATCGACCAGCTCACCCGCGGCCTCGATGCCGGCGACAAGCACCAGGTCCTTCTCGGCGTTACCGGCTCCGGAAAAACCTTCGCGATGGCCAAAGTCATCGAGCAGGCCAATCGCCCGGCGCTCGTCCTGGCGCACAACAAAACTCTCGCCGCCCAGCTTTATCACGAGTTCAAAGGCTTCTTCCCCGAAAACGCGGTGGAATATTTCGTCAGCTATTACGATTTTTATCAGCCCGAAGCCTACGTTCCCGCCGCCGACATCTACATTGAAAAAGAAGCCACCATCAACGACGAGCTCGACAAGCTGCGCATGAGCGCCACCCGCTCGCTGTTCGAGCGCCAGGACGTCATCGTCGTCGCGTCCGTCTCCTGCATCTACGGCATCGGGTCGCCGGAAGCCTATTTCGGCATGCTGGTCATGCTCGAAAAGGGCCACCAGACTTCGCGCGAAGCTCTGTTGCGGCGTTTCGTGGACATCCAGTACGAACGCAGCGAAGACCTTCGCCGCGGCACATTCCGCGTTCGCGGCGATATCCTCGAAATTTATCCGACCTACGAAGACAACGCCTATCGCATCGAAATGTGGGGCGATCAGATCGACAAGCTTCGCCAGATCGATCCCCTCACCGGCGAAATTCGCGCCGGCCACGAAGACCTGGCCCGCGTCACGATCTATCCGAAGACCCACTACGTCATGCAGCCCGCGCAGCGCGACCGCGCCATCGTCAGCATCCAGGAAGAGCTCGACTGGTGGAAAAAGGAATTGGAGAAGCAGGGCAAATTCGTCGAGGCCCAGCGCGTTGTCCAGCGCACGATGTTCGACATGGAAATGATGCGAACCATCGGCTATTGCCACGGCGTTGAAAATTATTCGCGCCACCTCAGCGGCCGCCTCCCCGGCGAAGCGCCGCCTACGCTGCTCGACTACGTGCCGCAGGATTACCTGCTCTTCATCGATGAGTCGCACGCCACGGTTCCCCAAGTCCGCGGCATGTTCAACGGCGACCGCGCACGAAAGCAGACGCTCGTCGATTACGGCTTCCGGATGCCGTCTGCGCTGGACAACCGGCCGCTCACCTTTGAAGAGTTCGAGCATCGCGTGAATCAGGCCATCTACGTTTCCGCGACGCCCGGCCCTTACGAACTCACCAAATCCGGCGGGGTTTTCGTCGAGCAGGTGATTCGCCCCACGGGTCTTGTCGATCCCGAGGTGGAGATTCGCCCCGTGAAAGGGCAAGTGGACGATCTGCTGGAACAAATCCGCATCCGCGCCGCGAAAAACGAACGCGTGCTGGTCACCACGCTCACAAAGCGCATGGCGGAAGACCTGAGCGAATATTTTTCGGAAATTGGGGTGCGCTGCCGGTATCTTCATTCGGAAGTGGAAACGCTGGACCGCATCAAGATTCTTCGCGATCTGCGCCGCGGCGAATTCGACGTCCTCATCGGCATCAACCTGCTTCGCGAAGGACTTGACCTGCCGGAAGTTTCTCTCGTCGCCATTCTCGACGCGGACAAGGAAGGTTTTCTCCGCAGCACAACTTCACTGATTCAGACCATCGGCCGCTGCGCCCGGCACATCGAGGGACGCGCGATTCTCTACGCCGATCGCCGCACCGACTCCATGAACCAGGCCATCAGCGAAACCAATCGCCGCCGCGCCAAACAGGTCGCGTACAACAAGGAGAACGGCATCACCCCGCAATCCATCATCAAGGGCGTGGACATGGAACTCGCGCACATCGTGGAAGCGGATTACGTCACGGTTCCGCTGGACACCGCCGGGCTCGACGCCGCCGTCTCCAACGTCAAATCCGAAGCGCAACTCGCCGAATTGCTGCAGCAACTCGAAACCCAGATGCGCGAAGCCGCCAAGAAATTCGAATTCGAAAAAGCCGCCCAGATCCGCGACCGTATCCGCTCGCTGAAGCAACAGGACCTCGCCGGCCTCTTTGGCAAAGACACCGTCGAAGGCGCAGCCGCCGCATCATAGATTTATCATCGAGGAACTGTAGCGCTGGCTTTCATGCCAGCGCTCTTCGATTGCAGCCGCTACTCCCAATCCCCGGCGTCGCGCGGCCGGGCGGAACAAGCTCCGCCCCTACAAGGGGAGCGCGTGGTCACACCAATCCGCGCCGCAGGTCGTCTAATTTGTAAAATGTTTCGCGCCAATAAATGCCGCCTTGCCGCAACGTGATCACCGTCGAGCGCAGCAGGATGTACGAAAACACCGTCGCCCCCAGAGGCAGCGTCAGGCAATAGAACGGTGAAACTCGCATCACCGCGTCTCCGCCCAGGTGAAAACCAAGCGCGACCACAACCGAAATCCCAGCGAGCACGCGAACCCACCCGCCCCCAAAAGCCAGCCCCAAAAACGGCGCCACGTTGAACAGCAGCATCGCCGCAATCTGCAGCGCCACCGTCCACACGCTGAATCCCGCCGCGGCAAAAAAATTCTTTTCCAGCCCGCGAACCAGATTCTCCAGTCCCAGATGCCATTCAACGCTCACCGCGTCCTGCGCGATCGCCACGCCGGAGCGAAAGCCTGCTTGCTTCACCAGTTTCCCCAGCTTCATGTCGTCGATCACTTCCATCGCCAGCCGCCGGTGCGTTCCGCATGCCTCGTAGGCGCCGCGCCTCAGCATTTGAAACGCGCCGACGCCCACATACGCCCGCGAATTGGGATTGCTTACCCCGTGCAAATCCGCAGCCAGTTGAAAGCCCATGCCGAAAAAAGTAATCAGCACCGTATCCCAGAACCCGCTGCGCTCCACGTCCCCGAGCAGAGCGAGATGATCCAATCCTCTCGCACGCACGAGCACCACCACTCGCCGCAACGCATCCGGGTGAAACTTTACATCCGCATCCGTGAACACCAGCCACTCGCCGCTTGAAGCCTCGTATGCCTTCTGCAGGGCGTGAGGTTTCCCCAGCCACCGCGGCGGCAATTCGCGCACGTGCACCACGCGAAGTTGCGGGTGGTTGGCCGCGAACTCATCCAGAATCCGCGAAGTCGCATCCGTCGAGCGGTCGTCCACCGCTACAATTTCGAGGTTGGGATAATCTACCGCCACCAGCGTTGCCAGCGCCCCCGGCAATTTTTCCTCTTCGTCGCGGGCCGCGAACAGAACCGAAATTCGTGGGCAGTCGGCTTCCGCAGCAGGAGCGTAGTCTTTCAACCACGGCAGGCGCAGCGCGCCATACGCCACCTTGAGTCCATAGGTCATCCAGAAGAGCGCAATAAGTCCGAAGAGAAAGAGCCAGAAGAGATGCATGCGGATTGGAGTCGAATGCCAGCCTCAGGGTATCCTAGCATGGATGTCGAAGAGCCTGGCCATTCTCGGTGCGGGACGCGTGGGACGCGCGTTGGGCCGCATGCTATGCGAACGCGGCTGGCGTGTGCTGGTTGTCGCATCGCGTTCGGAAGCCGCCGCCGCGAAAGCGGCAAAATTTATTCGCGCGGGACGTCCCTTCGCGGGAATTTCTCATCATGTTCTCGCCGCCCGAACCATCCTGGTCAGCGTCCCCGACGACGCCATCCCCGAAGTTGCCGCGGAGTTGGCCCGCGTCGGCGGCCAGCAGCTCCGCGGAAAAATCGTTTTGCACGCCAGCGGCGCTTGTGACGCCTCGGCCTTGCAGCCCGCACGCGCCTGTGGGGCTTTCGCGGCTTCGATGCACCCGATGCAAACGTTCAACGGCGTCAGCGTCCCGCCGCTTGAAGGCAAAATCTTTGCGATCGAAGGCGACGCCCCGGCAGTCCGCGTGGCTCGATCCATCGCGCGCTCGCTCGGCGGCGTCCCGGTGAACATCACCGCCGAAAAAAAACCTCTGTACCACGCGGCAGGAGCGTTCGCCGCGGGACTCGTTCTGGCTCTCGAAGAAGCGGGCGTGCAGATGCTGAGAACATCCGGCCTGCCGCAACGCGAAGCGCTTCACGCGCTGCTCTCACTGTCGCGGCAGGTTCTCGACCACTACGAACAGTTCGGCGCACACAAAGCCTGGACCGGCCCGCTTTCTCGCGGCGATTACGGGGTTGTGGCAGCGAACGAGGAAGCCATCGCGCACTATCATCCGGAATTTCTCGAAGCCTACGTCGCCGTCAGCCGTCTCTCCGGCCACGTGCTGGCCAACGAGCCCGCCGCCGTCCTCGGGCGTCTTGAGATGCTTCCGCGCCATTCTCCGCTACTTTACAAATCCAAAGGGGGCTCCGCTTGAGTTCATTGCAAATTCCCATCCAGCACACCACGTTGAAAAACGGCTTGCGCGTGGTCATTGCGCCGGACGCGACCGCGCCGGTTGTTACGGTCGGCGTCTATTACAAAATCGGCTTCCGCCTGGAGCCGCAGGGCCGCAGCGGATTCGCGCATCTTTTCGAGCACATGATGTTTCAAGGTTCCGAAAACGCGCCGAAGATGCAGCACATCAAGCTGATCAATTCGAGCGGCGGCGTGCTGAACGGCTCGACGATGTACGACGTGACGAATTATTATGAGGCGGTTCCCTCGAACGGGCTGGAGCGGGTGCTCTGGCTCGAAGCCGACCGCATGCGGGCGCTGAAAGTGGACGACGAAAACCTGCGCAACCAGCGCGACGTCGTGAAGGAAGAAGTTCGCGTGAACGTCCTCAACCAGCCCTACGGAGGTTTCCCGTGGCTCGATATGCCGCCGGTGGCGTTTCGCAACTGGGCCAACGCGCATAATTTTTACGGGGATTTTCACGACCTTGACGCCGCGAATCTCGCGGACGTGCAAACATTCTTTAACACCTACTACGTTCCGAATAACGCGGTTCTGCTGATGCTCGGCGATGTCACGCCAAAAGATGGATTGGCCTTCGCGGAGAAATATTTCGGCGCGATTCCCGCGGGCGCGGCTCCGCCGTTCGCCGATCCCACCGAGCCTCCGCAAACCGAGGAGCGCCGCGGCCGCGTGGAAGAAAAGTTCGGCACGCTTCCCGCCATCGCCGTCGCTTACGTCATTCCCGCCCGTCGCACGCCCGATTGGTACGCCATGGCGCTGCTCGATCAAGCGCTGCATGGCGGACGCGCGGGGCGCATCCACCGAGAACTTGTCCTCGAAAAGCAGATCGCCGTCGAAGCCGATGGCGGCGTGGATGATATTTTCGGCTTCAACGGCCCCGCGCAGATGACCACGCGGATTTTGCACAAACCGGAATACACCGACACCACAACACTCGAAGCGTTCGACGCCGTGATCCGCGAAGTGCAGCAAAACGGAATCCCCGAGGACGAACTCCAGCACCTCAAGGTGAAATGGCGTTCCGATTATTACTCCACGCTGGAAGGCGGCCGCGGCGGCTACATGCCGCGCTACGGGCTGATGCATCTGCTCGCCTGCTTCACGCTCTTCGACAACGAGCCTGAACTCGTCAACTCCATCCTTGACGGCTTCCTCTCGGTAAAGCGGGAAGACATTCAACGCGTCGCGAAAAAATATCTCGTTCCTGAAAACCGCGCCGTCGTCTTTCGCGCGCCGGTGAACACCGAAGCGAAGGAGGCAGCATAATGGCATCCCGCGCCCCGGAATTTTCCGCAGCCGTTCCCGCGCTGACCGCCGAGCGCCCCGTGACGTGGCCCAAGCGCACCCGCGCGCGCCTCGCCAACGGCCTCGAAGTTGTTCTCGCCGAAGCGCACTCCATTCCCAAATTTCACGGCGAACTTTATTTCCGCGCCGGGAACGCGCTCGTCTCCGGCCGCTCCACGGGCTTGGCCGAAATGACGGCGACGCTCGTTCGCACCGGCACGTCCAAACGCGCGAGCCGCCAGATCGAGGAAGACCTTCGCCGCCTCGGCGCCGATCTCGGCAGCAGCGCCGGGCAGGATACCAGCGCGATCGGCTTTGCCGGACTGAGCGAGTTCGCCGAACCGCTGCTGCAGTTGGTGAATGAACTCGCCCGCGAAGCCGCGTTCCCCGAGAACGAATTCGAGCGCGAACGCCGCCAGAAACAGGAAGAGGTAAAGCTCGAACGCACCTCGCCCGGCTTTCTCGCCAGCGAACGGCTGCGCAAAATTCTGTTCGGCGCGCATCCGTACGCGCTGGTCTCGCCCAGCGAAGCGCAAGTCGCTGCCTACAAGCGCGACGACCTGCAAAACGTTTATCGGGAAATCTACACGCCGGAAAATGCGCTGCTCATGCTGGTCGGCGATTTTGATCCGGAAGCGATGTTGAAGACGATCGAGAAAATCTTCGGCAACTGGTCCGGCAAAAAGCCCGCCGCAAAGGAATTCCCTGCCCCGCCGAAGCCGCAGAGCCGCCGCGTCTATCTGGTCCACAATCCCGGTTCGGTGCAAACGCAAATCCTCGCCGGTTGCCACGCCATCACGCGCAAGCATCCCGACTGGATCCGGCTCGGGCTCACCAACAGCCTTTACGGCGGCGCTTTCAATTCGCGACTGGTGATGAATATCCGCGAAGACAAGGGCTACACGTACAGCCCGCGCAGCAGCGTCCACCCGCTGCGGCAGCATGGCTATTTTTCCGTTTCCGCCGCCGTGCGCAACGACGTCGTCGCCGCGTCGCTCACCGAAATATTCTATGAGCTGGATAAGCTCCGCTCAGTGCCGGTGCCCGATGCGGAACTCGCCGACGCGCAGAATTACCTCACGGGCGTTTTTTCCATGGGACTCGCCACGCAGGAAGGCTTGCTCTCGCAATTCTCTACCGTCGAATTAAACGAACTTCCCGCGGATTACCTCGAAACCTATCGAGATAAAATCCGCGCCATCACCTCCGCCGAGCTGATGGCCACCGCGCGAAAATATTTCGATTCCGCCAACATGCAAATCGTGGTCGTAGGCGACCGGGCCCAAATCGAAGAGCAGGCCGCCCTCTTCGGGGAACTCACGATTTATGACAACCAGGGCAATCAGCTCACGCGGTAAAATTCGCGGGTAAGACGGCCCGCCTCAGAAGGCGGGCCCTACTAGAGGTGAGAAAATCCGCACCCTGAAATACGCAGGGTGCGGCACCCAAGGACATGGGAAGGCCAATCGGGAGATTCATCCCGCACAATACGGGGGATAGAGCAGGGTTGGCGTTCCCATCACAGCCTTTGTAGCGCCGCTATCCTGGCGACAAGCACGCAGGCCGGCAGGATGCAGGCGCTACCATTCTGTTGTTGCTTTAGGTACGTCATTCCGGCATTATCACGGCATGTTCGGGCGCCAGCGTTCCGTTCCGCGGATGTTCCTCGCCATTGTTGTCTTCTGTCTTGCGGTACTTCCCGCCGCGCTTGCCAAGAAAAAGCCTCCCGCCCACCCCATCAACATCAACACCGCCGGGGCCACCGAACTCCAACAAGTCCCGGGCATTGGCCCCTCGACCGCGCAAAAAATCCTCGATACCCGCAAATCCTATGGCGCGTTCAAAAGCGTCGACGACCTCCTCGCCATCAAGGGCATCGGCCCCAAAAAGCTCGAAAAAATGCGCAAGTACCTTACGATTGGCAAGCCGCCCTCAAAGAAACAATCCAACTCCCCGCAAACTGCAGCCGTCCCGGCCAAACCCCCGCCCACAAAATCCTCCGCTAAGCAATCGAGCCCGCCCGCACCCACGGCAAGCGAAGACGAAGAGCCATAGGCGTAATTGGTGCATTGCCTGTAGCTCGCCCCTTCAGGGGCGAGGGTTTTCATAGCTGTGGCAATAATGCCGCCATTAATGAAAACCCTCAGGCCTGAAGGCCTGAGCTACAGTTTGTTTTCTTGAATTTACAACCGCTGATGCGTGGGCTTCCCTGTTGAGATGTTCAGCGGGACTTGATCCGCGATGCGGATGCCGTAGCCTTCGAGCGCAACGACCTTTTTCGGATGATTCGTCACTACTCGAATATCCTTTAGCCCTAAATCGATCAAAATCTGCGCGCCGATGCCGCTTTCATGCTGGACCATGCGCTGGCGCGCGGGTTCGCGATCCAGTTGGCCGCGTGAATGAAAATGAATCTGCGGCAACTGCCCCGGCGTCTCTGAATTTTCAATCGTGAATCCGCGTCCCGTGTGGTGCAGGTACAAAAATACGCCGCGGCCTTCCTGCGCGATCTTTTCCAGCGATTTCGCTACCAGGTCCGTGCAGTCGCAAGCCGTCGAGCCAAAGACGTCCCCGGTCAAACAGTGCGAATGCACGCGCACCAACGGCGGGGTTGTTCCTTCCAGCAGGTTGCCGCGAACCAGTGCCACATGCTGGTCGTGGTCCACGTCGCTGGAGTACGCAATCATCTTGAACTCGCCAAAGCGCGTCGGCAGGACCGCCTCCGCCACGCGCCGCACATAGCGCTCGTGCTGCATGCGGTAGCGAATCAAATCCGCGACCGTCAGCATCTTCAGGCCATGCTCGCGGCAAAATTCCAACAACTGCGGCACGCGAGACATCGTGCCGTCTTCATTCATGATTTCGCAGATCACGCCGGAGGGATTGAGGCCCGCAATTCGCGCCAGGTCCACGCTGGCTTCCGTCTGACCCGCGCGCACCAGCACGCCGCCATTCCGCGCCCGCAGCGGAAACATGTGGCCGGGCCGCGCCAGATCCTGCGGCCGGGTCTTCGGATCGATCGCCGTCAAAATCGTAATCGCGCGGTCGGAAGCGCTGATGCCGGTGGTGACGCCCACCTTCGCGTCGATGGCTTCGCAGAACGCCGTTCCGTGCACGGAAGTATTGATCGGCGACATTAGCGGCAGGTTCAACTCATCGCAGCGCTGTTCCGTCAACGCCAGGCAGATCAGACCGCGGCCGAATTTCGCCATGAAGTTGATCGCTTCCGGGGTAATCTTTTCCGCGGCCAGCGTCAGGTCGCCTTCGTTTTCGCGGTCTTCGTCGTCCACCAGGACGATCATCCGGCCCTGGCGAATCTCCTCCACCGCCTCTTCCACCGTGGCAAATCCAATGCGTTGGTCGCTCATACTTGAAGGATAGAAGTATCCCTGCCACCGTGTAAAGCGGGTCGTGGGACAGCGGGCAGAGGGAGGAACAGGCAAAAATGTCGGCGCGCCGACATTTAAAGTAATACTTGAAGGTAATTATTTACTTAATACCGGAACTACCCGAAATTTGTAAGCGCTGCGATTGCAACACTTAGAGAGAAAACATTCGAAATGATTTCCACAGGCATTCGAATGATTTCCCGTTTTGGAGCGCGAGAGCGACGGTGGCGCTTTGCGCGGTAAGCCTTGAGACCAATCGAAGTTGGGAGATGACGGTTTAAACCGTAAAAGCGAGAGCTTTGCTCTCGCACTCAAAAGGGTCGCCTACGTCAGCGCCCAGCCCACGAGAGTCAGGGCCATGAAGGCCGCCAGAGCACCCAGGCTGACCAGCGAGAGCGTCTTGCCATTGCCTAGCAGCAAATTCCGGGTTTCCGCTTTGCAGCACAGAACCGTTGCCACGATCAGGATCGCGCCCCAAGATATAGCGCAGGGCAATCCGGGATACTGCGACAGCGTGGCCATCGTCTTCTCCGAAGGCTGCCCGGCCGGAATCCACCATGGGAGAATCGGCGCGAATCCCGCAGCCAAAACAAACGTCAAAATCTTGCGGCTGACCCAACTGCGAATCTTGGTGACCGGTTTGGCCTTGCGAACCTGGCGCCACACATAAAATTCCCACATCAACAAGCCCGCCGCCAAAGGCATCCAACCATAGATACTGGTCTCGCGGTCGAGCCACAGCCAGGTGTGGAAAAAGTGGCTTGAGGGATGCGTTGCAGCCACTTTCGGGAGTAATAGCCAGCCAGTGACCTCATTCCCGATCACTGCCAAAAGGATCACCAGCAGGCTCGTCAACTGGATCCACTCATAGGTCGGCGACTTCCCGCAGCGCGTGCATACCGGACGTTCTGGAAGAATTCTCAGACCGCAATGCTCGCAGTACACGGCGACCTCGCTTTTCCCGAATTGGGGACACGGCCCCAGCTGCAAAAAGCGTACTCCACGGGGAAAGCGAAGCCTACTGGTCGCATGTGCAGGCCCAGGCAAACGACCGGCCATTGCCCCAAAGTCGGGTTGCAAAACCTGCCGTGCGGAAAATGATGTACAACAATTCGTAATAGTGAGCCGTTAGTGTGTCGTGAAGCTGCTTAGCGTGCTGGTGACCCCATCGCTCTTGCCGTTGGAGTCCACCGACCCAACCTTGTAGTAGAAGGTCGCCGCCCCTCTTGCGTCGCAGTGGGCTGTTTGCTGAGCCAGAGTTGCATGGCCTGGATCTCTGACTGCTGGTCCACGACGATCTCCTCCGCGAGTCTCCGCATCACAGGATTTTTGCCATAGAGCAGCTCGGCCTTGGCCATATCAATCGCACCCTGATGATGAGGAATCATCATCGTGCAGAAATCGTGGTCAATGTCGCCATTCATCGGAGCCGACTTCATGCCATTGTCCATCCGCTCCATACTCTCTTTCATGGCTCGCATAAAACTCGCCGCCCGAGGTTCCGTCTGAGCGAGAGCCGCGATCGAAAATGCTGCCATCAGGCCGGCAATCCAAAGGCGCTTCCCCCACAAACTAGTTGTGATGCTCATTTGACTCCTGTCCCTTCCCAGAGAATTGTTGCGGTGAATGACGCAAGGGCTCTCATGCGCTCTCGCGGTGTCTGCGAACAAAGTGGAGAAGCGAATTGCAGGGCCTCGCTTCTCCGCTTGCTGCGCTTTGTGTAGGGCAGTGGTTATTGCGATTGCAGTTGCACCTGTACCGGCTGCGTTTGACCAGTAGGCACAATCAGGAGGTAACGTTGATCCCCCGGCTGGGGTGTTCCGGCCACCACCTGCCTGAGCGGGCCAATCGACTCCACGATCTGTGCCCCAGCCGCATTCGTCATGAACATGCTCAACGCTTGAAAGTCCTGGCCTGGAGCCGCAAGATCCGGCACATACCCCAAGGTATAGCTTGTGTTGGGTTGAAGGCCCGTGACCGCAGCCTCGAGCAGATCAAGGGGACCCTGATAATTCAGCGTCACCGTGGTCGGAGCCGAGGCGGCGGAACTTCCTGGAGGGCCCATGTACAGATGGACCGCCTGCCCAAATGAATCCAGAGACACCAGGTTGGAAAGTCCGTTTCCCGTCGGCACTGCCCGGGGCACATAAACCAAAGCCTGACAAGCCTGTCCGCCCGGGAGAGTTGCGACGACCTGATTGCTTAGGGTATCGATCGCCTGCAGCCCCGTACCATTCTCCAGACAGATATAGATCCGAGTTCCATCGCCCGACGGCCATAAGCCATGCGGCAGCTCACCCGTCGGTATGGTTGCGACGAGTTGCGGAGTGTCCGTTGTGGTGTATACCTTTACGAGATTTTCTCCGCCCACGGTGATATAGGCGAACTGCCCGCGCGTGTTTCGCACAATATTGACGTGATTGGTAATCGGACCGGTGTTGAGAGTTGCCAAAACGTTGAAGGGAGGCCGCGCGTCGAAGACTTCGGTTTTGCCAATATCTTTCAACGTAAACCACACCTGACGGCCGTCAGGCGTGGCGGCAATATTGGGACAGAAGGGGGATGCCTGAGAAACGGTGGCGACGATCTCGTGACTTTTGACGTCAACGACCTTTGTCTCAGGAATAAAGCTGGAACAGACATAACCATATTTACCGTCCGGCCGGAAAATTGTCATTCCCGGCCCGTCGCCGACATATATCCGATCCTTGTTTTCATACGTCCCGCCATCGATAACCTGAATGTAGTTCTCTCCTCTCACTGAGACCCACACTTCCCTGTCGTCCGGCGTATGAAAGGCTTCGTGTGGAGATCTGCCTACATATGTGATGTGCTTGATGGCATTCGTAGCGGTGTCAATGAACGTCACTGAGTTGGAGGCGATTGAGACTACATCGATAGTTTTGTGATCGAACGAGAATCCCATGCCATGCACCAGCAGCTGGCCATAGTAAAGGGGGCTTAGATTGGCCGGAGTCATTTGCCCGTTGACCCAGGGTGGGTGCCCAGAGGACTGGGGCTGGTCGCCGAGCGGGATCACACCGAGCAAAGTGTTGTTTGACGGGTCATAGACGGAAATTGTGTTGGATATCTGATCCGCGTGATAGACGCGATCATGCGAAGTGATCGGAATTGGCGGGGCATTCGCGCCGGCAGGAACCTCCTGTGCCTGGCTGTTCTCCAAACATGTCGCGCAGGCGACTGCGCATGCGATTGCGATATAGAGACGGTGCTTCATATAGTGCTCTTTACTTATGTTCGAACGGGCTCTGGTGGCCTCGACAATTTGCGAGGCACCAGAGCCTGAATATTTCACAGGGTTATTGAGCTTTCGCCGTTTAGTGTTTAGCGTCTTGCCTTACGGAATCGGCGGGCTCGGAAGAGGCGCAACGCCGCAGATGGCCGATGCGCAGGGCGGCAGTGGCGGAGTCGGGATAAGTTCGCCGTTGCCTTGTCTCGAAGGCGAACAATTGGGATCAGTCGCGGGATCGCACGTCATGCAACTACCGGTAAATGTATCGCTATTGGGGTAAGGGCTCGTGAAGCCGTCCGTTAACGTCATGAGGAACGTGACGATCTGGTTTTCCTCCGTATCCGTCAAGCCGAGCATCCCCGTGGTCATGTCGAAATTGTTGGTGACCTCTTTCATCGGCCAGCAGGTCACTTTCTCAATCGTTCCGGGTGGGCAGTGCCCGGAAGTTATAGTGGGAAAAGGAAAAACGTCCCTAGTGTTATAGAAGTGCACGAGTTGTTTCAGACTTTTGATGTAGCCGTTGTGGAAGAACGCCTTCTGGAAGTAAGGCTGACCCGTGCCGGCCTCGGTGGTGGGACACTGCGGCGGTGTCGCCGCCACATTGCGAACCGTGGCCACCTGGAATTGGCCGTCAACCATTGGTGCAAATTGTGTCCAGTTCCGGTTTGGATTGGGGCCGGAGCCGAAACCACTTCGAAGGAAAGTACCCATTCCCAAATCTCTGTAGCCAAAACCATAAGGATTCGCAATGAACCCAAAGGAATCCGGTGTGGTCTGATAGTAGAAAGCATTCCTGGGATTCAGAGGCAGACCTTCGTTGGCCGATCCGAAACAGGTGAACAGAGGAGGGTTCGCCGTCGCGGTTGTGCTGGTGTCCACCTGACCTGGGTTGAGGGTCGTCCCTCTTCCGTCGACGTGGCACGAGTTGCAATTGCCTTTGCCTTTGAACAGGTTGTAGCCGGCCAGCTCGTCTGCAGTGAAGGTATAGTTGTTTTTCAGCATCGCATCGAATTTCGACGTGAAATTGCTGACCTGCACGGACTGTTCATAGGCGTCAATTGACGCCCCCCAATGGTCATATACCGTATTTGCCTCTGTGCGTTCTTCCGGTTTCAGCTTGATCGGTTCGGGGTCTCCGCCGAAGACCGCAGCCCCGCCTGGCGTTTCGCAGATCTCCTCCGTGTTCTGTGGGAACTTGATATCGAGCGAGTCTGTGCCCCACATCAGTTCGAAGAGAGGACGGTATACAGCCTGCGAAAGCCGAAACGCGACGCAAGCAGTGTCCGGGAAGCCCATTTCCTGAGTATCCACGGGAGGACCCTGCGCCTGTTCGGCGTCGGGATTCCGTAGCCTGTATCCGGTGGCGCGTGAATCCCAGAAATTTCCGCCAAAGAACAGTTGCTGTTCTGCGTTGTATTGCAGCACAGGGAAGAACGGTGCATACGTGTGTCGCTGGGGCGTACGCTTTCCGGCGCGATAGTGAGCGGTTCCGGGATAGGCGATCATCGTCAGGTTCACGGACGGGATCGGTCCGCCCCAGCCGGCATACGGCATGTGGCAAGACGTGCAAGCTTCATTTCTGCCGGGCGACATGTTTTTGTCGAAAAGCATAAGCTCGCCGAGCGTTTCGATTGACTCCGTTCCGGTGCCCTGAAGAACGGGCGCATTCGGTCCTGGGCGCTGACCGAATCGTGTCGGCGTCGGTAAGGAGTGCCACCTTACAATGGCTCTAGCTTCGATGACATCGATCTCCCGCAGAACCCTGGCTATTTCTGAATCCAAATCGGCCGGAAGAATTCCCGACGGGTATGGGTTGTAAACAGGAGGCGGAGTGTCGCGATCACCTTTCTTTTTTCCGTTGTTTCCGTTTTGGGCGGAGGAGAGTTGAGTGGAGAGCAGAATCATGGCCGTAACCGCAAAGCAGAGTATCACTAGCTCTATCAGTCGTCTTTTTTTCATGAACTAGCCTCTTTCGTGATCTGGTGTCCGGAGGAACCTGGATGGGGGGCGCTATCGATAGGCACAATATTCCCTGCATGCGGGGTTGCAAATCCTTGTTCACGTCTCCGGGCGAGCCGCGAACGGTTCTTGCAAATCAAATCAATCCCCGAACAAACCAATCCAAGCGCAAGTGGTCATGTGCCTAATCCTCGAACATCCCCTATTACCTCGGCGGCATTTCGAGCAGATCTCGGTCCACTTTCTCTGGAATGAAAATGCACGGCTTATGCCGCTGAAAACCTCGTTCAATTACGAAAACTCGCAACCGTTCCAAGATTTCGGCACGCGATCGGAATGGGAATTCGCAGACCTCGGGTAAAGACCTGATATCAAAACTTGGTGCAAAATTTTGGCGGAGGTTCCGGCAAACGAGCGGACAGAGGAGTTCCGCCCGAATTGGATTTCAGGGAATGCCGGCAAACCGCGGCTCTGGCTATGGTGTAGTAAAGGAGTTGACTGAACTCTTGACGCCATCGCTGGCGCCGGATGGGTCCTCGGAATCAACGGTGTAGTAAAACGTGGTCTTCGGCGGCAGGTCATCCAGGCGGCAGCGGAAAACGGTGTAGTCATGGCTTGGGTTCAGCCGAATGTGTGACTTGGCTTTCATGTCCAGTTTCTTGGGATCCGTGCCGTAGTGCACCACGGCATAGTGCTCGGGCGAACCGCCGGGATTGTTGCTGGTCCACCGAATGATGGTCAGATGCTCGTGGTTCAACTCGATCTCAGGTCCCTGCCGCACTTCCATGCGGTCCGCTTTTTTTGACGCAGGGACGAACTGCCCGGCGGCGGGGGACGTTGCAAACCAAAAGCCGCTGAAAATAAACATTACCAAAAGCAAGATCGCTCTCTTCATTTGGACACCTCGATGAGAATTGATTTGCGAGCAAATTTCAGAACAGCGATAAGTCCGGCTGGGGAGAAACACGGCGGACTGGATTCCGCTATGTCTCTCTCCGGCTGGTCCCATTCGACCGCGCAGTCGCGAAGGGACCAGCCGAGGGAGAGAGGCATCAGGCATGTGGTTTGACGGTTCGCAATGCCATTACGGAATCGGCATTGTGGGGAGCGGCGCGACGCCGCAGATCACCGTCGCACATGGGGGCAGTGGCGGCGTGGGAATCAGGAAACCATTCCCTTGGGTAGCCGCGGTGCCGCCGGTCATGCACACGCCTGTATACGTGTTGATGTCCGGGTACGGTGTCAAGTAACCGTCGGTGAGCGCCTGGAGGAACGCCACGATCTGGTTTTCCTCGGTATCGGTCAAGCCGAGCATACCAACCGTCATGTCCTCATTATTCTTCACTTCGGGCATCGGCCAGCAGTTCACCTTTTCCGTGGTGCCCGCCGGACAGTGGCCGGAAGTGATAGTGGGATTGGGATAAACGTCCCTGGTGTTATAGAAGTGGACGAGTTGCTTCAGGCTCTTGATGTAGCCGTTGTGGAAGAACTCCTTCTGGAAATACGGCCCGGGAGCCTCGGTGGTAGGACACTGCGGCGGCACCATGGCGACGTTGCGGGCGGTGAGCGTCTGCATTCGTCCATCCTGGAGTGGAGCGAATTGTGTCCAATCGTCATTGGGGCTTGCCCAAGAGCCGAACCCGCTGCGCAGGAAGGTTCCTAGACCCAAGTCCCGGTAGCCGAAGCCATAAGGATTTGCGGTGAAGCCGAAGAAATCCGGCGTGGTCTGATAGTAGAAAGCATCTCTCGGATTGAGAGGCAGGCCCAGATTGGACGAGCCGAAGCAGGTGAACAACGGGGTGGTGGATGCTGCGACGCCGGTGTCCATAGCAGTGGGATCAGTGCCATCGGGTGGTGCGGGCGTTGGCGCAGTGGACCTGCCATCAAGATGGCAGGAGTTGCAGTTGCCTTTGCCACGGAACAGGTTGTAACCGGCCAGTTCATCCGCAGTCAGCGGATATGAGGTTGGGCTAAACAGCCAGGCGTCAAACTTCGACGAAAAGGCGCTGACGTCCGGTGAGGTTTCGTATTGATCCAGTGACAGGCCCCAGTGGTCGTAGACGTGGTTGGCTATGGCGCGGTCCGTGGAAGACAGCTTGATCGGCATGGTGTCCGTCCCGAATATGCTGGCACCACCGGGGACTTCGCAGATCTCTTCGGTATTGTGCGGGAACTTGATGGCATCCAAATCATCGCCCCACAGTTCGATAAAGAAAGATTTATAGACGGCGCTCTGAAGCCGGTACGCGATGCAAGCCGTATCCGGCAACGCATGTTCCTGTGTATCGACCGGAGGGCCCTGAGCCTGGTTGGCATCAGGACTGCCGATCAGATAGCCCGTGGCTCGCGAATCCCAGAAGTTGCCGCCAAAAAAGGCTTGCTGGGTCGCGTTGTAATTGAGAACTGGGAAACTCGGTGCATAGGGGTAACGCTGGGCGGTCCGCTTGCCGGCTCGATAGTTATATGACCCGGGATACGCGACCATGGTCAGATTGACGGATGGGATCGATCCGCTGAAGCCTGCGTACGGCATATGGCAGAAACCGCAAGCCCTATCATGGAAAGGCGAAATATTCCTGTCGAAATTCAGGGCCTTGCCCACCAAGACGTTTAATCTTTGCCCGGTGTGGGCCAGCAATGGGGGTTGATTTGTCAGCGTCGGCGGCGGCAATGCGCGCAACTGCGCCAGTGCCTCGCCCTCGATAAAGTCGACTTCACGCAGGACCCTGGCAATTTCCGAATTCAGGTCGGGCGGGAGAATGCCGGGCGGATACGGATTGTAGGGGGGCGGCGGGGTGTCGTGGTCCCCCTTTTTCAAGCCAAAGCCCCCGTTTTGGGCGGAGGAGACTTGAGCGGTCAGCAGAATCACAGCCAGTACGGCACAGCAAAGTACTACGATCGCGAGCAATCGTCTTTCTCTCATGAAGTAACCCCTTTCGTGACCCGGTATCCGGAGGAACCTGACACGAGGGCGTTGCGGACGGCCGCACGACTCCTTGCATTCGGGGCTGCCTCAATTTAGTGCTAGTGCGCTGCTACGGGCGAGGCCGACACTGTTGCTGCAATTGGATGCAATCCCCGGGAAAACAAGTGCTAAGAAATGCGGAGCGAGCTTGGCGCGAACAAACACCCTCCATGACCTCGGGCGCTTCACAAGCAATGGCAGTTCCACTTTTGGGTGAATGAAAATACGCGCCTTATGCAGCGGATCGCACGTACCGATTACGAGAACTCGCAAAACGTTCCAACATTTCGACACCACAACAAATCGGGAGTCGCGTTCGCGCAAATTTGCGCGCAATGTTCGCGAGCCGATACTCGCTTCCGGCTTTGGCGGAATGCGTTCAGGGTTGCTGATGGGATTTCCGCATGTGGCAGCGGAACTATCAGCTCGGCCTGAAACGGGTTTTATTGATTTTCAGGGTTTTGATTCGGGATTCCAGAGTTGAGACGGGAATTCCAAGTTTCGCGGCTGCACCCTGTTGGCCCGCCACTTGGCCCCGGCTTCGCTCCAGTTCCAACTCGATCAAGCGCCTTTCGTGCTGTTCGAGCTGGTCCGGAAGCGAGGCGGATATTTGCTCGGTCTCGCGCTGCAGCGCACCGAACCATCTCTCGTCCACCGAAAGCATCTGGGATTCGCATAAAATCACGGATCTCTCGATCACATTCTGCAATTCCCGGATGTTACCCGGCCAGGGATAGGACGAGAGCAGATCCAGGGTCTTGCGCTCAATACCCAGAATTCGCTTCCCAAGCTTGTTCGCGTAGAGTTCCGCAAAATGGCGGACCAGCAGTTGAATGTCGCCCACCCTCTCTCTCAGCGGCGGCGCCTCGATGGGAAACACGTTCAGCCGGTAAAAGAGATCGGAGCGAAAAGTGCCACTGGCAATGGCGCTAGGCAGATCCCGATTCGTGGCGGCGATCACGCGGACGTTAGCGGGGATGGATTGCGTGCCGCCAACCCGGTTGAATTCGCGTTCCTGGATTACCCGAAGGAGCGCGATTTGGGTCTCCGCGGGAAGCTCGCCGATTTCGTCCAGAAAAATTGTGCCGCCTTCGGCCAGTTCAAAACGTCCCTGGCGGCGCTGCAGCGCACCCGTGAAGGAACCCTTCTCGTGTCCAAAAAGCTCGGTGGCAATCAAGGATTGAGGGAGAGCGGCGCAGTTCACGCTGATGAATGGGCCGGCGGCCCGCTGCGAACCTTTGTGAATGGCCCGGGCAATCAATTCTTTCCCGGTGCCAGTTTCGCCCAGGATGAGCACGGTAGAATCCGTAGGCGCAACTTTGGAGGCGCTGTCCAGCACCCGGCGCAGGGAGGGAGAGTCTCCAATGATTTCGTCGCCGATGCAGGCGCGATCGACTTGATACTTAAGCGCCAGATTTTCGTTGTACAGCTGATCCTTCAGCGCCTTGATTTCGTCGAAGGCCCGTTGCAGTTCGTTTTTCGCCCGATTGTGCTCGGTTACGTCCATGGCCGTGCCCACAAGCTCGACCATCTCGCCCGCCTCATTCCTGACGCTGCGGGTGGCGGCATGGATATATTTCATGGAGCCGTCTCCGAGGACGACCCGGTAGTCGTACTCGATACTGTCTTGCTCACGAAGCGCGTCCTCCACCGCCTGGATAGTGGCGCGGTCCTCGGGATGCAGGAAATGGGAAAAAAGTTCGAGGGTGGGTTTGGTGTGGGTCGAGTCGACGCCGAAGATACGGTAGGTTTCGCGCGACCAGCATACTTCGCCCGTGAGCATGTTCCAGCTCCAACTCCCTGTGCGGCTCAACCTCTGCCCTTCCGCGAGGTAGGCTTCACTTCTAAGCAGTTCTTCTTCCGTCTGCTTGCGGACGGTGATGTCGGTGGCTATCCCGCCTATCGCGTAAACGTTTCCGCTCCAGTCTTTCAACGGGAATTTATGGACGATGGCGGTGTGCGGGCCATCTTCGTGCATGGCCACTTCTTCGAATTCCACGGGCACGCCCGATTCAATCACTTGCAGGTCGTTGGCACGAAACGCCGCCGCCTGCCCGGCCGGGAAAATCTCTTCATCCAGCTTGCCCTGGATATCCCGTTCGCTCAATTTCAGGCCCTGCTCAAATATCTTATTGACGAGCAGGTAGCGGCCGGAAATATCCTTCAGGAAAATGAGATTGGGACTGTTGTCGAGGATGGCGCGGAGGCGAGCTTCGCTTTCCAATAGCGCTTGCTCGGCCCGCTTGCGCATACTGATGTCCCGATAGATCGCATACTCGCCAATCAGGCCGCTGGATGTGGTGACGGGCACGGCCAGCAGAGAAACATTTACAAGAGTTCCGTCTTTTCTTTGACGGACGAGCTCCCCTTCCACCCGCCGGCCATCAATGAGCTCCTTTTTCAACAGTTCTGCTTCTGGTCTCAGGTTCGCGGGAACAATCAGGCCATTGATTGGCTTCTGAAAAGATTCCGCCTGAGAATATCCGAAAAGCCTGGTGAATTCCTTGTTGACCTGGATCACCTCATCCTGAGTATTCAGCAGCGCCATCGCCTCCGGCGCCTGCTCAAACAGCTCGTCGAGGCAAGCCGTCTGTTTCTCCAATTGTTCTTCAATATCGCCTTGCGCGGTGACGTCGCGGCAATTTGCGTGGAATCCGATGGTGTCGCCTGTGGGATCCAGCAGGGCCGTTCCCTTGCTTTCGATAAAACGGTAGCCACCGTTCTTGTGCTTTATACGCAGAACGACGCAGTCGGCCTCCGGATCGCCGGAAACCTCGCTCAGCCGTTGTTCGAGTAGTTTCCAGTCATCGGGGTGCACCAGGTGGCGGCCATGACCGCCAATGATCTCTTCGGGGCGGAAGCCGAGCAATAATTCGACGGCGGAATTGCTGTCGGTGATCCGGCCCCGGCGATCAATCGACCAACGCCAGTGCACGGAGTCAAAATTAGTGTGGGAAGGCACAGTTGGACCCTCGTACAGACGCTCTCCGGGGAAAGAGCCTCGGCCGTGGGCGATAGCCGCGGGTTCTTGATACAGGTCCAGAAGAAGGTGGGGAGAGTTGGAGCGACTGAGATAACAGCTATTAGATGCGGAGCCCCAATTCACCGCACGCTAGAATCTGAACAACCCCACGGAAAATCTTCTTCGGGCAAAAGTGTACGCGCGGGTAAACGCTTTTGCAAGACATTCGAGGCTAGCTGAAACTGGTAGTTTACCGGAGGTCAGTTATCACCGGAATAACTAGAAATTCTTGCTACTCTCGTCCTGCCAAGAATCGCCACCTCACCTCGCCGCTGCTGCCACAGGCCGTCTCCTGTTAAAAAAGCGAGGGCAGGTGATGAGCCTGCCCTCGTCGGATTGGTTGAATTCGCCGCTTAGAACTGTAAGAGCAGCGCGAACTGGACTTGCCGCGAAGAGCCGAAGTCGCCCGTCGGGAATCGCGTCGAGGTGATTGTGCCGAATGATCCGCTTGTGGCGGTCAGCACGGGGTTGCCGAAGTTCGGATGGTTGAAGATGTCGAACATTTCGGTTCTGAACTGCAGGTTCAGGCGTTCGGTGATCCTGGTGTCCTTGGTGATCGAGAAATCGGTGTTCACGAAGTCCGGTCCGGGGATGGCGTTGCGCCCGAGAGTCCCGGGATGGCAACTCCCCGGCACGATCGGATAGGTTTTTCCGCCAGGCGTGGTTGGGGTACTGCTGAACGTGCATGGCACCGCGAGCGTCGCGAACGGTGTTGTTCCGCAAGCCGGAATTGCCGGCGCCGCGCCAGTGGGCGTGCCGTTGAACGGTTCACACAGAATCGCATTCGTGAACCAGTTCGATGGGTTATTCGTCGTTCCAATCGGAGAGAGCAAGTCCGGCCGCACGGTAAGCGAGATGCCCGGCCCAGGGCCGATGGCGAGTGTGGGGTTCACCGGATTGCCGGACTGCGCCTGGAAGATGACGCCGAACTGCCATCCAGTCACGAGCCGGTTGCCCTTGAACGGAAGCTGGTAAAAGCCGCTGACCGCTACGCGGTTGCGAACGTCGAACTCGGAATTTCCGTAATCGCCGCGAGGGTTGTATGCATTCTGAATGATGTAGGTCTCGCCACCGGAAAGCGAATTGTAGTCCAGCGACTTGGAGTAGGTGTAGGTGGCCAGAAATTGCAGGCCGTGAGCGACGTGCTTGTTCAAGGTAACCCACAGGGCGTTGTAATTGGAGTTGCCGCCGCTGTTGATCTGGTTGATGTTTCCATAGGGGCAATTCGGATTGGGCGCCGCGCACTGTGCCGGAATAATCGGGCTGGTGGCCGGCAACGCTAGGAAAGGCCGCGCAGAGCCATAGAAACCGTTGGTGACAAACGGCTGGTTGATGTTCTGGTTAAGCTGAAGGTGGGTGCCCTTTACGCCGATGTAGGCCACCTCGAGGCCGAGGTCCGCCCTAAACTGCCGCTGCACAGAAAGATTCCAGTCCTGCGCATAGGAGTTGCTGAATCCGGGATTGATGGCTGCGGGGCCCAGGCTCGTGCCAACCACCGCCGCGCTGGGATTTTCCGCGGTAATGGAGTTTGTGGCCGAACTGGCGGAGATGGGCACCGCAAACGGCGGGTTGCCGCTGAGACCCGACACGATATTCGTGGTCGGCGCCTGGGTCAGGATGGCGTAGCCGCCGCGAACGGAAGTCCTTCCGTCCTTAAACGGATCCCAGGCAAACCCAACGCGCGGCTGGAAGTTCAGGTTGCTTTGCTGATAGGGCTGCCCGGTGGTGACCAGGTTGCCGGTGAGCGGATCGAAGTTGGTGAACCGTCCCCTGGCTTCCGAAGGCGTGGCATTCCAGGCGTAGCGCAAGCCAACGTTAATGGTCAGGTTGGACTTCCACTTGAAGCTGTCCTGCGCGAAAACGTCATAGGAAGGCTGCAGGAGTTTGTTGTTTCCGGAACCGAGTTGGACCGTAAACGCGTTGGCCTGGTCGAGCAGGAAATTGTTGAGCGAAGCGTAGGTAAGGCTGCCGATATTGAGCGCGATGTTATTGTTGTACGCGCGCCGAATTTCGCCGCCGAACATAAAGGTGTGGCGGCCTTTCAACCAGCTAAGCCCGTCGTTCAACACAACCGTGGTGTCGCCGCGGCCTTGCGGTTCGGCAATGGGCCCGCCGAATCCGATGGTGCTGGCGACGTTGATGAACGGCAAACCAGAAGCAACCGGCGCACCCGCGGGCATGGTGATGTTGAAGGCCGCGGGGTCCAGCAAGCCGTTCGGAGTGAAAATCAGGTGAATGCGATTGTAGCCCAACCGAACTGTATTGGTGATGGTTGGGGAAAAGACGTGATCTTCGCTGAAGGTCATCAATTGCCGGAAGCCGTCGCGCGTGTCGCCAAACCCGGGGAGATTTATATTGATGGCCCCGTTGCTGGCCGTGGGCTCTTGGCGCAAATCCTTCTGGGTCACGTAGTAACCGTGGAAACTGTCCTTGGTGCTCATTTCATAGTCGATGTCGGCCGAACCCTGATTGAGCGATACGTTGGCCAGCACGCCGCCGCTGAACAAATTGAAAGTGTTGGGATCCGTCGCTACTCCGGTTCCGACCAAGTTTGCCGACGGAATAAGTGTGAGCAGACTCTTGATCGCGGGCGCGGTGACTGTTGCCCTTTGATCCGCGCTTGGCACCGGCGTGGAGACGCTCAAGCTCTGGTGCTGGCGCAGACCTTCATACGCCAGGAAGACAAAGAGTTTGTTCTTCAGGATGGGGCCGCCAAAGTCCACGCCGAAATCGTTGCGCTTGAACGGCGCTTCGGGCAGGAATGCTCCCTTGCTACTCGTCCCGACGTTGAAGAAGTTCCGGGCGTCCAGGTCGTTGTTGCGGAAGAACTCGAACAACTCCCCGTGGTATTCGTTGGTTCCCGAGCGGGTTGCGAGGTTCACGATCGCGCCGGAATTCCTGCCGTATTGCGCCGGAAACGATGAATTGTCGATTTTGTATTCGGCCAGCGTATCAATGGGAGGCTGGAAGGTGATCTGGTTCTGCGCGTTGTCATTGAGGTTGACGCCGTTTACCAGCCAGTTGGTGGTGTCTTCGCGCTGTCCCGCGGTGTTGATTCCGAACGAACCCTGCCCGCGCAAGGGAGCGGAGAGGAAACCGTTCGCAGGCGGCGTGACCGTGCCGGGGGTGAGCAAGCTCAAATCGGTGAAGTGCCGGCCGTTCAGAGGAATCTGCTGCACGGTCTTGTCGTTGATTACCTGGCCGATCTCGTTACTGGTGGTGTTCACCAAGGGTTCCACGGCGACGACTTCCACGGTTTGCGAACTTTGCCCCAGTACAAGCGCCACGTTTTTCGTTACCGTGCTGGCCACATCGAGTTTCAGCCCGGTCAGCACCGTTTTCTGAAAACCGGATGCCGTTATTTCCACTTTGTAGTTTCCGATGGAGAGGGACGGGAAAAGATACGCGCCCGCGGAGTCGCTGACGGTTTCCGATTGCACGCCGGTCGCTTCATTGGTCGCCAGGATCCTTGCGTTCGGAACCGAGGCCCCCGCCGGGTCGGTGACTGTTCCCTGCAACGTCGCTGTGGACTGAGCGTTCGCTGTCCACACCATGCCGAGCATGAGAATGGTGAGTAATAGGACCTGAAACGCTGAGCGTGTGGATAGAGCGGTACCCTGCGATCTTTGCATCGATTATCCCCCTGTATTTTTTCGCGATCTGAAGCGCGCGGAACCTGTGGTTTTTTGGCTCAGACCGCTCTTACTCGCAGAAAGCCTTCGTTGAAGGCTGACCGGACCTGGAAGAGAAACGGGACCACTACCCATAACCCAAAAACACGATGGCAATTCAATGGCCAGTTTCCCAATTTGGAAGCATTCGTAATCCATTGAATTTGAACGAATTAATTAGAAGTAAGGTTAAGTCAAAGGCACGTAGAAGCGGTGTATATGAGATTCCGTAACGGACTTATGGAAAAACGAAGTTCGGAGGGCGTGCCATTCAACTTCTTTCTCTGGGGCGTTCGGTCGCGCATCAAAATCTGGAATCGAGGCTATCGTTTTTTTTGTTTGAGACGTGGGTATCTCAGAGGCTCTTGCGAGAATAGTGGCCGTGAAAGACTGTTGTCCAGGTGGCGCCGTTGTCGGTTGATTTTTCCCAGGACTGCTCGACGTTATTCGCATCCGCGCGGACGACTTTGATTCGATTCAGGACTTTTTGCCCGTCGGGACCACGGCTGGGGCCGGTGAACTCGGCCGATCCCTTGGAAACCTTGCCTTCGAAGATGTGCACGCGTCCCTCGTTGTCGGCGAACATGCCGTGCCAACTCAGATCGTCGGCACTATAGGCGAACATGTTTTTGCCGGTGTGGCCCTTCGCTCCATCCCAGCTTTCAACGAGGAGGCATTTGCCAAGATCGAGCGAGACTTTGCTGGCGGAGTTGCCAGACATACCCGGATACGTTACGGTCCAATCGCCGAGCCAGAAATCGAGTTGCCGGTTTTCGGGGTTCGCGGAACACGTCGCGGAATCCGGCGCGGCGAGCGCGGAATTGGACGCGAGGAAAAACCATCCACCCGCGACAACGAGCGAAATGATCAGCCTGAAGCGGCGCGAACCGCGAATTTGGTTGTGGTGTTTCATAGTTGTTTGCTCCCTTGGATTGAGGCTCTCCGAAGGATGCAGTTTGGCACTTGTTGGCTTTGCGTACTTTCGCTATTGTGACAAGGAATGTTGCAAAAGCGACATCCTGCGATTTTTGATCGGCGGGGCGACAACCGCTCTCCCATCACTACGCTCACGCGCGACTATCCCGCCGGACACGTTATTCCGTCGCATTTTCACGATCGCGACCAGTTGGTCTATGCCACGCGGGGAGTGATGACCGTGCGGACCGGCCACGGCGCCTGGATCGTCCCCACTCACCGGGCCGTGTGGATCCCCGCGTCCATCGCGCACACCATCACCATGTCCGGCACGGTCGCCATGCGGACGCTGTATCTCCGCCCGCGCTTCGCTCGGACGCTTCCGCGGGCGTGCTCCGTGGTAAACGTGCCGCCCTTGCTGCGGGAACTGATCCTGCACGCGTGCACGTTCCCTGTGCTGCGCAACACGGTGCGGCGGCAGCGTCACTTGACCCGCGTGATCCTCGACCAATTGGAAATTATCCAGGCTGTTCCGCTGCAGCTTCCGACTCCCATCGAACCGCGTGCGCTGCGTGTGGCCGAAATACTCTTCGCCGACCCAAGCGACCGCCGCCCGCTCACGCAAATCTGCAAAGCCGCGGGCGCCAGCAGGAGAACCGTCGAAAGACTGTTTCAGGAAAATGTAGGCATGACCTTTGGGAAGTGGCGGCAGCAACTGCGCCTGATGCAGGCGATGCGCCTTTTGGCGGAAGGCGCGAAGGTCACCCACGCCGCCCTCGAATCCGGCTACAGCACGCCCAGCGCATTCATCAACATGTTCCGAAAAACGCTGGGGACCACACCGGCGCTGTATTTCCGAACGGATGCAAAGCCGAAATGACCTACAGCTCTAACTCCGCCACCGCTTAGAGCCTGGGATCGACTGGCTCGCTCTCCAGCGCCAGCACTCCGAACACGCACTCGTGTACCCGCCGCAGCGGTTCTCTCTTCACAAACCGCTCTAGCGCTTCAATCCCCAGCGCAAACTCGCGCAACGCCAGAGAGCGCTTTCGAGCCACCGAGCGGCTCCGCAGGCGTTCCAAATTTTCCGGGAGCAGATATTCCGGCCCGTAGATGATTCTCAAATATTCCGGGCCACGGCATTTCACTGCAGGCTGCACGAGCCCACGCCGCCCACGAACGAAAAAATCGAGCGGTTTGACGACCATTCCCTCGCCCCCACGTGCGGTCAATTCCTCCCACCACTGGGTGGCCTCGGCAACGGACACTGCATCCATCACATCCACCAGTCTGTAAGGAGTAGCCAGCAACAAGCCATCGCTGCTCCTGCAGATTGTCGCGAGATTCTCCATGTGCCAAACATGATCTCGCTCAGCGTGCACTGCGCCTTCTGTGGCCAACAGGTGGAAGGGGGCCAACTTCAAGTCGCTTACCGAATTCACCTTCCAGCAATAGCGTCTGTAAGATTCGATAAAGAGGTTGGCGCCCTCCAAACTTTGTTTGTTCCGTTGCAGAAGGCGTTCTGCATCTTCATTTTTGGAAGCGATGGAGGCAAGCGACGCCACCGTTTCTGAAAGCGAAGCTTTAGCCGCGGCACCGACTGCGGCATACTCCAATCGCAGTAACTCCTGCGCCTTCGCCGACCAAGGCATCAATTCCGCATCCAGGCATACCCAATCTGTTTTTAATTTCTCCCAGAATCCACCAGCACTCAACGTCTCGTTGAGACTGCTCAGAATTTCACGCTCTACACTGGCGTCGTCAAAGAATCTTCGACCCGTCCGGGTGTAACAGATTCCAATTCCTTCGCCGACAATACCGAATCTATGTCGTGCCACATCTTCATCGCGGCAAACAACGACAACCGCGCGCGAGCCCATATGCTTCTCTTCACAAATTACCCGCGCAATTCCCTCTCGCTGAAAATAAGCAAACGCCTCTGCGGGATGTTCAAGAAGTCCGGGCTGCGCCGTCGTCTCCGTTGGAGACATGGTGGGCGGCAGATAAATCAGCCATTTGGGATTCGCTGCAAACCGGCTCATCACCTCCAGCGCGGCCAGTGCATTTTCTTCTCTCACCGTCACATTGTGATGAAGCCGCGTCGTCACAATCCGCTTACCGATCACATCGTCGATATCGAGCAGGTCGTCCTGCAACTGTTGGGACGTTAGGGGAGGAACCTCTGTCGGGCTTACCAGCGGCCTCACAGGCTGGGCGTATGTCGCTCCAGCGCGCACCGAAACCAGTTCCTTTTCCGGGTACCGCAACGCAGTCAAGCTGCCTCCGAACACGCACCCGGTATCTATGTTGATCGTCCGATTTAGCCACTCGGCCTGTGGCACAGGCGTATGCCCATACACTACGCTTGCCTTGCCGCGATATTCTGCGGCCCAGTTGTAACGCACAGGCAGCCCGAATTCGTCGGTCTCCCCGGTTGTCTCACCGTACAAGGCAAAATCCCTCACCTTGCCCGAGCCGCGGCCCTGCATCTCCTCTTTCATTCCGGCGTGAGCCACCACCAGTTTCCCGTCATCAAGCAAGTAATGGCTGACCAATTCGTCTAGGAAATCACCCACATGTTTCACAAATTCGGGAGGCTCTTTGGCAAGCTGCGTCAGGGAATCGGCAAGCCCGTGCGTGATCTGCACGTCTTTGCCCCTTATTTTCCGCATAAGCTTGATGTCGTGATTTCCGGGAACACAAAGCGCCGTTCCCGCCTCCACCATGCTCATCGCCAGGCGCAACACCTCGGGAATCTTCGGGCCTCGATCCACCAGATCGCCCAGAAACACAGCTTTACGCCCGATGGGCGGGTTTACCTTTATGCCGCGATTCCCCTCCCCGTTTGGAGCCAGGTCGACCGTATAGCCAAGCTGGCTAAGCAACTCGACCAGTTCGTCAAAGCACCCGTGTACGTCCCCGATAATGTCGAAGGGGCCGTACTCATGCCTCAGGTTGTTCCACAGCGGTTCCCGATGAATCTCCGCGGCATCCACCTCTTCCGGCGAGCGAAGCACGTGGACACGCCGGAATCCTTCGCGCTCGAGGTTACGCAGCGATCTCCGCAACTGTTGCGAGTGCTGGCGAATCACATGCGGGCCGAAATTCCGATCGGGCCGGCTTCGGTTGCGCTCCTGACAAAGCTTTTCCGGCAGGTCGAAGACGATCGCCACTGGAATGCAGTGATACTGCCGAGCCAAGTCCACAATCGGCTTTCGAGCCTCAACTTGGACGTTTGTGGCGTCAACCACCACAAGTTTTGCTGCCGCAAGCCTCTTCGCTGCGATGTAATGCAGAACTTCAAACGCATCTTTCGTCGCCGCCTGATCGTTTTCGTCGTCCGACACAAGTCCTCGGCAAAAATCCGATGACAGGATTTCCGTCGGACGGAAATGTTTCCGGGCAAAGCTCGATTTACCCGACCCGGAAGGACCGATCAGGGCGACAACCGCGAGTTCTGGGATCGTGAGTTTCATGAGCGCAAAAAAATTCCCATTTGGGTGGGGCTTCCCACCGAAGCATCTTCCGGGCCAATCGGTACAAAGCGGACCGTGTAGTCAAATCGCTGGCACATCCGGTCGGCCCACGACCGAAATTCCGCGCGAGTCCACTCAAACCGGTGATCCTTGTGCCGGAATTTTCCCGCCGGCAGAGTTTCAAATCGCACGTTGTACTCAACATTTGGCGTGGTCACCACAACCACCTTCGGACGCGCAAATTCAAACAACACCCTCTCAAACGCGGCTAGGCGCGGCGGGTCCTGATGTTCGATCACTTCAATGACCGTCGCCGCATCGTAACCGTCCAAGCGCTTGTCTCGGTAAGTCAGTGAACCGTGAATCAGCCGGATGCGTTCTCTCTGCAGGGGAGGTAGATCTTCCAAGCGCAGCTTACGCGCGGCCATTTCCAGCGCCCGGTGTGAAACATCCATACCCGTAATCTGAGAGAACTCTTTGCTACTCATCAGCTCCCGCAATAGCCGCCCCTCGCCGCAACCCAAATCCAGAATTCGTTTGGCGTCAGAGCTTCGCAAAGCCGCAAGCACGCCTCCGACCCGCTGTTCCGCCAGACTGATGGGCTTTTCGATGGCCTCCTCTGCTTGCGTATGGACCTCGACTGTTTCTTCCGCCTCTGGATTTTCCTCTTCGATTAAGCGGCTTAGCGCGGCTTGCGCTAGGTGCCGGCGGTGCTTGAGGTAACGGTTGGCGATTAGTTCGCGATCGGGATGGTCCCTCAGCCAACCTTCGCCATGGCGCAACAGCTTCTCCACTTCCGCGTCACCGACCCAATAGTGCTTGTCGTTGTCCATCACCGGTATCAGCACATACAGATGCGTCAGCAAATCCCGAAGACGCAGTTCGCCCCGGAGTTCGACCGTGAAATACGGACTGTCGCCCCATTCCAGGAATCGTTCGTCGAGTGCGTGCCCCGTCGCCGTCACCTCGTAGCCCAACGGCTCAAACAGCCGTTTCAGCAGTTCTTCACCCCCACGGCATGGCAAGACGGAAATCTTAACCTCCAGCGCGAGCGGAGAATCCGCGAGTTCCTGCCGCTCCTTACTTCTTCCACTCATCGCTGTACCGAAAGTTCGCGCAATCGCAACGCTGAGGAAGGAAGACGCGGCATAAGGCCGATCATTTACGTATTGCTCGAGTGAAAACCCTTCCCCACTCGGGCCGCGATGGTCCCGGACCAAAGCAATGGGATCGACCTCCAAAAGCAGCGCCGCCGTGCATCGCTCCGGCGTGGCTTCCGGATAAAAAACGTGTGCCTTGCCGAAGACCTGTTCAAGCGAATGCACGCGAAATGGGCTCTTGTGAAGGAGATATCCCAAATCCGTGGAAGCCTTGCCTGCGTAGGAGATTGTTAGGAGCATTTTGCCATGGGCCCGCGAATTCCCGTTTAAGCTTCAGTTCTTTCGTAATTTGGTTTAGCAATAATATAGATAACTGCGTTGAGACGCCAAACTTCCGGGTCAGGAGTTGCCCAAAATACTCAGTTCGATATTACTTGCGCCAACCCTTAGCTAGAATAATCAGAACGCAGAAATCGGTCTTGGCTACCGCGCGGCGGCCGCCACGGTTTCTTTCTTGCGGGATTCTTTCCAGAGGGCGATGTAGGGTTGCAGGTCGTCCATCATTTTGGCGAACTGGTTTAGGTCGAGGGATTGGGCGCCGTCGCTGATGGCGCGCTCGGGCGAGGGGTGGGCTTCGACGATTAGGCCGTCGGCGCCGACGGCGACTCCTGCGCGGGCCAGGGCGGGCACGAGGCTGCGCTTTCCCGTGGCGTGGCTGGGATCGAGGATTACGGGGAGGTGCGTGAGTTCGTTCAGCACAGGAATTGCAGAGATGTCGCAGGTGTTGCGGGTGGCGGTTTCGAACGTGCGGATGCCGCGTTCGCAGAGGATTACGTCGGGATTGCCGTGGGCTACGATATATTCGGCGCTCATCAGGAGTTCCTTGATGCTACTGCTTAGCCCGCGCTTCAGCAGGATGGGACGTCCGCATTTGCCGAGCGCCTTGAGGAGCATGAAGTTTTGCATGTTGCGCGCGCCGACCTGCATCACGTCGGCGTACTGCGCCACCAAGTCCACGTCGCGGTCGCCCATCACTTCGGTGACGATCGCGAGGCCGGTGGCCTTCTTTGCCTTCTGCAGGAGCTTCAAGCCTTCCTCTTCCATTCCCTGAAAATCGTACGGGGAGGTGCGCGGCTTGAACGCTCCGCCGCGCAGGAACTTGGCGCCCGCCTTGGCCACTGCTTCGGCGGAGCGCATGATCTGCTCTTCGCTCTCGACCGAGCACGGCCCGGCAATCACCGCGAAGTCGTCGCCGCCGATTTCCGCGCCGTTCACCTTGATGCGCGTCTTCCCCGGGCGAAACTCCTTGCTCACGAATTTGTATGGCGCGGTGATCCGCACCACTTTTTCCACCTGCGGCATCGCTTCCACCGATTCCATGCACGCGGTCACGTCGCCGACGCCGACCACGCCGATCACGACGCGCTCCTCGCCTTCGATCGAGTGCACCTTGTAGCCATAGTGCTTCACGATGCCGGTAACTTCGTCAATTTCTTCCCGCGTCGAATGCAGCTTCATGGAAATAATCATGGTGGTGTCTTCCCTTTCGTGTGTGGCCTTTCGCGTCTGCCCTTCGTCCCTTTCGTGGGCCGTAAAACAAAAAAGCCCACTCGGTGCGAGTGGGCCAAAGTCGTTTGATGCTCTCGAACTAGACGCTGGCCTCTCGCTTCCGGTTGTGCCGGTACGTAAATCGCCACGCGTAGGTATAAAACGAGAACGTCATGAAAAGGAGTTTAACGGATTTGGGAGAAAAGGCAAGGTCCTCCTGCGCGGCAAAGGCGGGGCTTCGGCGGGGGGAAAAGCGCACAGCCAGGAATGGCTGTGCCACAGGTACGTAACGCGGGTCAGTAGAGGAGGATTGCTATGCGGAAACGGGTGAAGCCGCCGGCCGAGCCGGTGGCGTCGCAGGCGCCCACCGCAGCGGCGTGATACTTCCCCGTGCGCAGCTTCTGCTGGATGTCTTCGGGCAAACTGCCGAGGCTGGAGGTTTCATAGCGCAGCACCGCGAACGGTTGCTGCCCTGCCCAGCCGCGATCCAGCTCGCAAGTTTTGCGCGCATCCAGTGCCGCGTCCACGACGCGCATCCCGCGCGCCGTGAGTTGCGCGTCGATTTGCGATTCCTGTTGCTCCAGGCTCAGTTGCGGCACGCCCACGGAAAAATCCTGAACGGCGAAGAGCAAGTTGCCGCTCTGCACCACCGCGATGCCGATGGAGTTCAGCTCGCGGTCCAGCAGGTTGGCGCGATGCGGCGGCGAATTCATCCATTGCACGTGCAAATGCTGCGGCGAAGGCCCCTCGGCCACGTTCTCGGCAATCAGGCTGAACCGCGCGCCCGCCTGCATGGCGCGTTCCTGCAGCGGCGGCTCTCCGGGAAACTGGTGCGAGAGCGTGCTGCGCTGCGCCATTCGCAAGGCGTGGAGGCGCGCGGCGGCGGCAAGATTCGCGTCCCACTGAAAAGGCTGCAATCCGAGCGAAACGCGGTCGCGGTTCGCGGCGCTGAGCAAAATGGATTCCGGGGAATTTCCCTGCGGCCGCGAGGACGCAGCGGCGTGAAGTTCCGGGGTTAACAGCATGGCGCCGAGCAGCAGCGCGGCGAGCAGGGTGAAGAGACGAAGCGTGGTACGCATAAAGAAAACTCCTGCATCCATTGAACACGATGGGGTGGTAAATAACTCGCGGGCAAGGAACAGGCGTTCACAAACAGAAAGCTGGCCGGGGGGACAGGGAGAACATGAGGTTGAGGAAGTAAAGGAGGTAAAGGAAGTAAAGGAGAAAGGGGATCCTATTAAATTTCAGGCGAATGTAACGGTGGAGGGCACAGGTAGGAGTGCCTGTGCCACAAAAATTAGCCGCGGACGTGGACAGCGCTAAAGCTCAGCACTACGTGGCCGCCGGGGGTGGGGCGACCGAAGCTCAGCATCGGGCGGAAGCGCGAGAACAGCAGCACCTGATCGAGGTGATGCCGCATCTCCGGCGTGTCCGGGCCAACGATAATTTCGTACGTGGACATCTGTCCTTGCGCATCCACCACGACGTCCACCAGCAGCTCGTGCTGCAGTGCGACGTCGGGATGCTGCATCTCCGCGGAAGCCGGCATATTCGAGAGAGAAATCAGCTCCGCGGGACGCAGGAGTGCGGTCGGAACGTCATTTGGATCTGCCTGCACGGTGATGCCGGGCAACATCATGTGGAACACGAAAACGAAAATCACGATGGCGGAGAAAAATCCGCCGGTGGCTGGTACCGTGAGCGGACGAAACACGTTGTCCAGGAGAATTTCCGAGCGGTCCTTGATGCGCTGCCAGCGGCCGCGCCAATCCTGGGTAGCCTGGGCCTGGGCCGCCGCAACTTTGATTTTCACGGCGAGATCCGCGGGAGGGACGGCCCGCGGCACGCGGGACATCATTACGGCAAGTTTGCGGTACCGCTGCAACTCTTCGCGGCACGGTTCGCAATTTTCCAGGTGCTGCCGGATGGCTACGCGCTCTGCCGAGCGCGCCGCCGATACACTCGCATCGTCCAGATAACCGGCGAGGCGGCGATGGACCCTATCGCACGTCATAGTTGCTCCTCGCGCGCGGGCTGTGGGCGCGTCATGCCTTCCGCCGTTGCCGGCATCGAAACTCGTACGTAGGCCATCTGCAAGCCCACGTGTTGCGTGGAGTTCGCTCCCGCAATTGCCGCGGCCTCGCGCACCTCTTCGGCGTGGCGCCAGTGCGTTTCCGAAGTTTGCGTGTCGCGCTCGGAGTGCTTGCCGTGCAGCGGCTTTTCCGCCAGCAGCGGCTCCAAAATTTCTTTCAACGAGCGGCGCCCGCGCAGGATCCGCGATTTCACCGTGCCCACGCTGCATTCCAGCACTTCGGCCACTTCCTCGTAGCTCAATCCTTCGATGTCGCGCAGGATCACGGCGCTGCGAAATACATCGGGCACCTGTTGCAGCGCGCCCTGCACCGCCGCCTGAATTTCGTGCGCCGCCAGTTGCTCGAACGGGGTGGCGCTCAGGTCTTCGATATCAATCGGCGCGCAGCCTTCGGCCGGTTCGGCGTCGATCGAGACATTTTTTTGATTGTGGCGCTTGAACCAGCGGCGGTGATTCAGGGCTTCGCGAATCGCAATGCGATAGATCCAGGTCTTCAGAGAGCTGCCCTGGCGAAAGCTGCGAATTCCTTTGAAGGCTTTCAAGAAAACTTCCTGCGCCGCGTCGGCGGAGTCGGCCGTGTCACCCAGCATCCCGAGGATCAGGTTGTAGACGGGAGCGTGGTAGTGATTGACGAGCCAGTCGAAGGCCGTCTCCGAGCCGGCTTGCAGCTCGGTGACAAGCTCGGATTCGTCATTACCCCACGAGAGTGCGCTGGCCCAATCGGACACGGTCGGCCTTTCTGCCCCACCTGCGAAGAGCAACTTGGGGCCTGCTGGCACTTCTGGGTTGGGCGTCCTTGTATTGCGCGCTGCCCCAACCTTTGTCCGCTCTAGGTATTAGACACCGTGGAGCGGCGAATGTTCCCCTGCCCGTGAGCGACCGAAATCCCTGCTCCGAGCGAAGAGCCAGCAATGTGGTGATTTTGGCACCAAGGGGCCCAGAGCGCAATGGGTCGGGCGGAGTGGCCTGTTTTCCCTGTAGGGGTGGCGTTTACCGCGCCCTCTTGGGGTGTCTTGCGAACTCGTGTCTGCTCAAGCTGAGAACGGCCCAAGTTCCATAACTTGCGTGTCCCGGCCAGCCTAACCGATGCCCTCACTCCCAACAATAAATGAGAAACTGACTTGACTTGCGCGCATGAGGGGCATAGAAAGCAAAGAAATCGCCACTGCTACCGACGAGTTGGTGCCCACGGTAGCGCTTTCCAGCTGACGCGCGTTTTGCCAGGTCAACGCAAACTGCCCGCTAGCCCGCCACAACGCTGCCTCCATTCACAAGGAGGAGATAATGATTCGCGACTTAACCAGGTTTACCTTGGGCCATTTTCTGTTGATTCGCGGGCGAAGTGCCGGCGCCACGATTTGCAGTGCATTGTTGATGCTGAGTGTGGTGATGTTCGCTGCCGGTCCCTTGCCGGTGTCGGCAGCCACTCCAGACCCAGTCCTTGAGTGGATCGGCATCATGAACACAACGGTCATTGCGGGGGGCACCAATCCGCTGGTGTCCACGCGCGTGGTTGCGCTCGTGTCCGCGTCAGTTTTCGACGCGGTAAATGGTATCGATCAGCAATTTCGACCGCTGCATGTAAGACCGGACGCGCCGCACAATGCCTCCGAGAGGGCGGCCGCGATCCAGGCCGCATACGTCATTCTGGTCGATTTGTATCCGGCGCAAAGCACGACACTCAAGACACAACGCGACGCATCGCTTCCGGCGCTCGCCTCAACGGAAAAAGCCCAATCCATCGCCGCGGGAGTTGCCTGGGGACAGACCGTTGCGGACGCCATTTGGGCCTGGAGGCTGACCGATGGGATTGCGCCTGCACCGCCGCCATTCCTTGGCGTGCAGAGTATCGTTGGAACACAGGCTGCCATTGGCGCCTGGAGGCCAACGCCGCAGGGACTGCCCAACCAATTGCCTGGAGTGTCCGGGGCGGGCCCACAGTTCGCCACGATGACGCCGTGGGCCCTTAGGCGGCCTTCGCAGTTCCGTTTGCCGCCTCCACTCGCGCTCAACAGCCCGGAGTACGCCGCTGATCTCGACGAATTGTTTAGGATGGGCGTTTACTCCGGATCGGGGCGCACGCAGGATCAATCGGATCTCGCGCTGTTTTGGGCGGGCAACACGGCGCTTTACTGGAACCGCATTGCCGCCCAGATCTCCGTGGAACGCGGGCTGTCGTTCACCGAGAATGCGCACCTGTTCGCCTTGCTGAATGTCACGATGGCCGACGCAGGAATCGCATGCTGGGACGGCAAGTACCGCTACGTCTTCTGGCGGCCGATCACCGCAATCCGGGACGGGTTGACACCTGCGGATTCGGACCCAAACTGGATACCGTGGCTGGACTTCTTTTCCGCCGGCACTCCAGCACATCCCGAGTATCCATCGGGCCACTCCACAGTGAGCGGTTCAGCCGCGTTCATCCTCGCCGCCGCGTTTGGAGAGAACACGGCGTTTAGCGTCACCTCGGACGTTCGTCCCGGGACTCGTTCGTTTGTTAGTTTCTCGGACGCGGTGGCAGAAATCGCCAACGCCCGCGTTTTTGGAGGCATTCACTTTCGAACCTCCTGCGTGAGGGCAAACACCCTCGGAAGAGCCGTGGCGGACTATGTCTCGAGACACGCCATGCGTGCAACGGGAGACGACCGAGGCGACGAAGGCGATAACGAAAAATAGCCTCAGAGGATCGACGGACTCCACGTGGTGGGTGGCCTTCGATAAGAACGAAGGTCACCCGCCAATCTCCCAGTAAGTTTTCACCGGTTGATCGGAAGTTCTATAGGGAATTCAAGAACGTGATCAGTGCTTGCTTATCTTCGGGGCTCAGTTTCTGGAAGCGATCCCTTACATGTTCGGCTTCGCCGGCGTGACGTTCGATGGCGCTCTCTAACGTTAGCGATTTTAGGTCGTGCATGTGGCGTGGGTGGGTGCGGAGTCCCCACAGGGGCACGGTGCGCAATTTGTTGGCGGTATCTTGCGGCGGATTCTGGACGATGCCGTCGCCGGTTCCGATGTCGTGGAGCAAAAAGTCGCCGTAAGGATGAATGATCTTATTCCCCAAGGCATCCGGGACGGTGAACGCTCCGCCATTGATGACCGTTCCCGCAGGGGCGGTGACGATGGAGCTGACATGGCAGGTGGAGCAGCCGATGTTCTCGAACAAATTTTGCCCCGCCTGGGCGGCCGCGGTTGCGGAGAGAGTCGCGTCTCGCGGGGGGACCTTCGTGCCGCGGATGAACTGGGCGAAGTGGTCGATGTCTGCCAGGCCGAGATTGTCCGGGACATCTTCGGGATCCTGGGTGATTTTGCCGATGGTCGTCACATCGTGGGGACGCAGGCGGTTGGTTACTCCCATTTCATTCAGGTAAGCGTCGCCGATGAAGGAGAGCAAGCTGCTGTGCTGATCTTTCCAGCCAAAGCGTCCGATGCGGGATTGTCCGGGCGATTCGAGAACAGGAACCGGGACGGCTTCGCCATGAATGCGGCCGTCGCTTATTTCGATCTGGTGCTGAGCGATGGACTGCAGAGTGCTATCGTCGATGGCCTCAACAAAGCCGTCTCCCAGAGTGTTCAGTGCGGCGCGTAAGGCCCTAATGTCCTCGGTATCGGGTATGTGCTCCTGGGCTTGAGGGATCAGCGCGCGGTCATTGATGATGGAGCGGAGGGCGATGGTGTTTGCGCCGTCGTTGATGGGGACGGTGGCAGCGACGAAATTACCGTTGGCATCGAGGTGTCCTGCGCGGATTTCGGTGAACTGGCTTGCGCCGCCGCTGACGGGATTCTGGTGGCAGTCGGCACAGGCCCTGGCGTTGAAGACCGGGCCGAGGCCGGTGCTGGCGTCGTGATCCTGTTCGAAGGAGGCTTGATCGAGGGCGTAGGTGTCGCCCGAGGGTTCAGCAATACCGTTGCTGTTACTTTGGGAGCCGGGATTTTGGGCGAGTGTCGGAGTGTCAAAGCCAGCGGGGGCCTCGGTAGGACCCTGCTGCGCGATACTCGCGAGAGCAATAAGCAGAACACCGCCGAGTAAGACGCCGATGGAAAGCCACTTGTACTTCATGATGCACACACCTCCCCACAGGATTGGGATTCTCCTGAAGCCACTTTTTGTGAGCAGAGAAGAAATGCCCTTACATGAGGTCAGGACCGCAGGTGCGGGGGATTTATTCCGCGATGAAGATTAAAAGTGTGTGAACGGCGAGTGGGTCGGGACAGGTTCCAGCCGATGCTACTTTGAAGAACGAAGAGGGTGCAGAAACTACAAGAGCGGAGAAAAAGCCTGCCCCATACAAAAAGCATAGAGGGCAGGCCATTCGCGCGGAGGCGGAGTGGTTACCTTACGGCGGACATGGACTTGACGGGCTCGGGGACTACGCCGAGTTGGCGCATGAGGCCCAGAGCATCCCAATTGACGAAGCCTTCGACGATCTTGCCGTGGTCAAAGCGACAGATGGTTACGCCGGTGATGGCGAACTGCTTGTTCGTGGGCGCAATGCCGTTGAGCTCGCCCTTATGAACGCCACGGCAGGACCAGCGAGCGACGACGGTTTCGCCTTCGGCGTAAAGATCTTCGATGTTCAACCGAAAATCATGGAATGCGCCGCGATACAGGTTGACGCGCTTCTTCTCGCCTTCGGGACCCTTGCCGAGATCGGGCGTGGAAGCATCATGGTGCTGGTACGTTGGGGCGATGATTTCATCCGCGACCTGCAGATTGCCCTTATTCCAAAGTTCCTCAAAGAGACGTCGGACAACATTTTTATTTTGTTCAGACATGGTGATTCTCCTTATAACAAATGCAAGATTCCAGCTCGCGTGTGGCGAGAGGGAGTTGGTTCGGAACCACTGGCGTCTTGGGTGTACAGACCTGCACGTCGAACAGGAGGCAGGGCCCCGCGCGAGGGAATAGAAGGAACCCTTTGGGGTTCTACCCTGATAGCGCTCGATGCGGGACTAAACCTTGAGAGAAACTTCGCTGGGAATAGGGACTGGGCGTTTCGCTTTGGAACTGCGAAACCTGAAGGGAGCTTGTGCTTCGCTAGCGTGCAAGTCAAGGACAATCGAAAGTTTCTTTTGGAGGGGAAAAACGCGAGAAAGGATTTACCACAGAAACCTGTGAGGGGGCCGGGGAGAACGCAGAGAAAAGGAGCGGCCCGCTCGCCGCGGCAAGCGGGCTCTACAGAAATGGAAACCTACTGGCAGCGCGCCACGCACAAGAAGCCATCTCATAGATGGGGGGGGGCGAGTTTTGCAAAACTTTCTTCAGGGGCTAAAGCCCACATTCTCTTTGCCTTTTACGTCGGAGCTAAAGCTCCGACCTCCTCAATATACTTTTGTGAGATAACCACTAGTCTTCGGCCTCGAAGGTCCAGACCTGGGCGGGTTCGTTGCCTTTGGCGGGGACGCCGACGTAGAAGCGGTCGCGCTTGGCGTACCAGTAGCCGGTGCGAACACCGATGGCGGTGGGGACATTGGCGATCAACTCATAGTGGTCGGGATCCTTCTGCTGAATGACGGTGATGATGCCTTCACCGCCGATGACGTAGATACGCTTGCGGGAAGCGTCGAAGAACACGTCGTCGCACTCGCCCGCGGCGCGCAGACGCGCCACTTCGTTGCCGGTTTGCGTGTCGAAGACGACGAGCATTGGAGTTTTACGCGTGACAGTGAAGAGGCGATGCTCCTCTTCGTTCAGCGCCATGGCGTAATTCCCTTTCAGGCCTTTCAGCGGCCACTTGGTGACGGCGCCAGTTTTGCGGTCGATTGATTCCACCACCATCCCCGCGTCCGGCACGTTTGCAAAAATGCGCCCGCCTGAGGCTTCCACCTGGAACGATTCCGGGTGCCCTTCGGTTTTGTAGACCTGGCCGATGCGCTCGTCGGTCGCGGGATCGACCATGGCGATGCCGCCGTCCTCCTCGCCGAAACCGACGAAGATTTTCTTGGAAGCGGCATCGTAACGAACGTTGTCGGGGTCCACGCCAAAATCAATCGTTTTCTTCAAGGTGTACGCCGCGCCATCGTAAACATTCAGCTTTCCATTTTCCGCGTTCGCCACATACAGCTTGTCGAAGCCCGGAACGTAGAGCGGCCCCTGCGGCTGGCTAAGTCCCTTGATGGAGCGGATCACGCGGCCTGCAAAGGTGTCGATCACTTCGACCGTGTTATTCCCCAACGCGGACACGAACAAGCGCTTGCGCTTAACGTCAGCGGTGAAATGATCGAGCCTGCCCGCGACACCGGGAACGGGAATTTCCTCCTCGAGCTGCAGCGGAAGAATCTCGCGCCCCGTGGATTGCGCCTTCGCCGTGTGCCCGCCACGGAGAGCAACTATTCCCAGCCCCGCAAAGGTCAGTGCTCCGATTGCCAACAGCTTTTTCATAGTTCCTCCTGATTGGAAATCCACAAGCTCATTTTGATTTCGTCGCGGCCGCGATCAGATTGCACAGCTACGGCACCGGTTCAAACTCCAGTATCGCCGCGGGCTCCCGCCCGGTGGCAGGAGCCGCGACATAATACCGATTCAGTTCCGGCGACCAGAACGAAGTTCCCGCTCCCGGGCGCGTCGGAATCTTTCCCACAAGCTCGTAGCTGTCGGCACTTTTCTGTTGATACACGTAAACGGAGCCGACTTCCTCGCCGCGGCCACCCGAAATGTAAATGCGCTTCCGCGGGGCGTCGAAATACACACCGTCCATCCCGTCGGTGGTCGGCAGATGGGCCACTTCCTTTCCGGTTTTGGCGTCCATCGCAATCATCTCCGGGGGAGTGTGCGTGCCGATGAGCAAGCGGGCGGCCGATTCATCGAGGGCGGCATCGCCCGGCCGCTGACTGCTCACCTGCCAGGTGGCGCGGACTTCGCGCTTGCCGATGTCCACCACCTGGATCTTGCTCGGCGCAGAGATAAAGACGAATAACGTTTCGCCCGAACTATCCAGCAGCATCTCCGAAGGATGCGCCGCCACCTGCACGTCGAAAATCTTTTTGTCCGTGCGCGCATCGATCGCGCCAACTTCGCCGTAGTCTTTTCCGGCGTCCTTGCCGCCGTAGCCGACATACAGAATCTGCCTGGCCGAATCGTACGCCAGGCGATTCGGGCCCAGGTCCAGCTTGATGGCATCCAACAGTTGTAGCGTGTCACCACTGAAGACGCGCACCATGCCATCATCGCCGCTGGCGATAAAGAGCTTGTTCAGCGCCGCCACATAGGCGATCCCCTGCGGTTTCTGAAACCCGGGAAGGCTTTTGGTCCAGCGGACCGCGTGCAAATCGACGACCTCGACCGAGCCGTTCTCCAGTCCCGCGACGAACAGGCGCTTCCCCTTCACATCCACGTCCATGTGATCGAGCCGCCCCTTCAAATCGGGCATGGGAATGGTTTGCACGAGCTTCAAACTTTTCGCGTCCTGCGCACGCACCGCCGCGGCACCGCAGACGAAAAGCGCGGCCAACGCCCTGATCCGGAAAGAATTTTTCATATCACGGCTCCCGGCGGGCGCAAAGGTAGCCGCCCCAAGTTAAACCCACCATAAACAAGAGTGCGGTGTTTTGCAGCCTGTTTCCCGCGAGCACACCGGGGAGGAGAGCGCAGGTGCCGAAGCCAGATAGCATGCTAGAGTCAATCAGAGATGAGGACGGAAAAAAACGGGCACAAGAAGCACGGCGGACTGATGGCCATCGCGGCGCTGAAGTTCGTGAACGGGATTGGGCTGCTGGCGCTGGGGTTGGGCGCGCTGCATTTCCTGAACGGAGACCTGCCGAAAGAGTTCGCGCACTGGATCGAACTGCTGCGCGCCGACCCGCACAACCGTTACCTGCTGTGGCTGGTGCAGAAATTATCCAATGTGGACGAGCACCGGCTGCGGCAATTGAGCGTGGGGACGTTTTTCTATTCGGCGCTGTTTCTTTGCGAGGGCACCGGCCTGGCGATGGCCAAGCGCTGGGCGGAGTATCTGACGATCGTGACGACGGCGTCGCTGATGCCGCTGGAGATTTACGAGATTTATTTGAAAACGACGTGGCCGAGAGTGGTGGTGTTGGCGGTGAATATTGTGGTGGTGGCGTATTTGGTGGTGGAGTTGCGGCGGACGAAGAGGCTGGCTTAAAAGACCAGCGCTAGATGGAAGAATGCAGAAATAGGAATGAGGAGACGGAATTAACCGCCGGCTATGGCGCCTATGATCAGGAAGGGTTCTTTGCCCGCAGCGACTTCGGGCGGAAGTAGCGTGTCTGGCGGTTCGTGAGAGAGGTCTTCGGCGCAGGCGAAGAAGCGCAGGAAGGCGCGGCGCTGCAGCGTGTCGTGATCGCGGATGGTGCCACAGAGCATGGGATAGCGCGCTTCGAGTTCGTCGAGGACGGAGCGCAATGTGGGGGGTGCGGCGAGTTCGAGAGTGACCTCGCCGCTCACGTGAGCCAAGGTGCGGAGATGCGCCGGCAGTAGGACGCGAATCATCGGAGTATTTGCAGCCCGGATGAAGATTGAATAGTGAACCTCATTTCACAGGTCTCCAAGGGATAACCCAAGAGCACAGCCAGGAATGGCTGTGCCACCAATTTGGCCACGACATGGTCGGCGAATCATGACAGCGTTTGGACCTCGACTGAAAGAACGGCGGGCAGGTCGCGCACGATTGGCGCCCAGGAATCGCCCGCATTAGAGGAAGCATACACCTGGCCGCCGCTGGTGCCAAAGTAAACGCCGCAGGAGTCGAGCGAGTCCACCGCCATGGCGTCGCGGAGGATGTTGACGTAGCAATCGCTCTGCGGAAGGCCCTTGGTGAGCGCTTCCCACTCGTTGCCGCCGGACTTGCTGCGGTAGATGCGGAGCTTGCCTTCGGGAACGAAATGTTCGCCGTCGCTCTTGATGGGCGCGACGTAAATCGTTTCGGGTTCGTGGGCGTGGACGTCAATCACGAAGCCGAAATCGGTGGGCAGATTGCCGCTGACTTCGTGCCAGCGGTCGCCCGCGTTGTCGCTGCGCATGACGTCCCAGTGCTTTTGCATAAAGAGCGTATCGGGCTTCGAGGGATGCATGGCGACGTGGTGAACGCAGTGGCCGACTTCGGCGTTGGGATCGGGAATAAATTGCGAGACAAGACCCTGGTTGATCGGCTTCCAGGTTTTGCCCGTGTCGTCGGAGCGGAACGCGCCGGCGGCGGAAATGGCGATGTAGATGCGATTGGGATTTTTCCTGTCGAGAATGATGGTGTGAAGGCACATACCGCCGGCGCCGGGCTGCCACTGGGGCCCGGTGCCGTGGCCGCGGAGGCCGGAAAGTTCGTGCCAGTTTTTCCCGCCGTCGGTGGACTTGAAAAGCGCGGCGTCTTCGACGCCGGCGTAGACGAGATTGGGATCGGTGTGCGACGGCTCGAGATGCCAGACGCGCTTGAATTCCCAGGGATGCTGCGTACCGTCGTACCATTGGTGGGTGGTGAGCGGCTTGCCGGTTTCCTTTGAATCGTCGTATTTAAACTTGTTGCTTTCGCCTTTCGGCATTCCATCGGGCGTTTTGGTTTCGCCCGGAGGCGTGCCCGGCTGAAACCAGGTTTTGCCGCCGTCATCGGAACGCTGAATTACCTGCCCGAACCAGCCGCTCGATTGCGAGCAGTAGATGCGATTCGGATCCACGGGGGAACCCTTGAGGTGATAGATCTCCCAGCCGGCGAAATGCGGGCCGCTGACTTCCCACTTTTCGCGCTTGCCGTCGGCGGACAAAATAAACGCGCCCTTCTTCGTGCCAACCAACACTCGAACCTTGCTCATGTGCTTCCGCTCCTTTTGTGTGCGATTCGTGAACGCAATATTGTTCGAGGATCCGGGGAAACTATCCTACCCCAAAACCGGGAAAAATTAAGCGGCTTGGGCGCCGGCACGCTCGACGTTGATCATCCAGGGAGTGCCGAAGCGGTCGGTGAACATGGCGAAGCGCTGAGCCCAGAAGGTTTCGGCAAGGGGCATGGAGATGGCGCCGTTTTCGGAGAGCGCGGCATAGATGCGCTCGGCTTCGTTGACGTCAGTGAGGCCGATATTGACGCTGAAGCCCTGGGGCTTGGAGTAGCGACCTGGAGGCGCGTCGGAAGCCATGAGGATGGCGTCGCCGATGGAAAGGCGCGCGTGGAGAATTTTCTTCTGCCATTCGGGCGGGGCCTGTGCGGCGGCAGGCGTGCCTTCGTGGGTCAGCATGGCTTCGATTTTTCCGCCGAAGATTTTCGCATACGCCGTGAATGCTTCCTCGCAGTTGCCGTCGAACAAGAGATAGGAATTGAATTGCATGTTGTGCTCCTTTTTTGGATTCAGGTCTTGACTGTTTGTTTTAAGTTTTAAGTTTTAAGTTTTTGGGCACAGACTTTTGGCTTACAGCTTTTAACCACCAGAAGTGGCAGTGGATTTTGCTTCGGCTGCCACTTGCTGGAGTTTGTTGATATCGATCTTGGTCATTTGCAGCATGGCTTGCATGGCGCGCTGGGCGATTTGCGGATCTTTGTGGCCGAGGAGTTCGCCCAGAACTTTGGGGATGATTTGCCAGGAGAGGCCGAACTTGTCCTGGAGCCAGCCGCAGCGATCGGTGCGGCCGCCGGCGGAAAGTTTTGCCCAAAGGTCGTCCACTTCCTCTTGCGTTTCGCAGTTGACGAATAGCGAAATGGCAGGCGTAAATTTGAAATGCGGGCCGCCATTGAGGGCGAAGAACTCCTGGCCCTCGAGTTGAAAGGAGACGCCCATCGCGGAACCCTTGGGGCCGGGACCGGCATCACCGTAACGGGAGATTTTGCCGAGCTTGGAATTATTGAAGAGGGAGACGTAGAAGTTGGCGGCTTCTTCGGCTTGGTTGTCGAACCACAAGAAAGTGACGATTTTTTGCATCGGATTTTCCTCTCAGTTGATATGAAATTCTTGCCCGTCGCCTAAGAGCACAGCCCCTTCGGCTCCGCTCAGGACAGGCAGGAATGGCTGTGCCAGCAGATCGTTTCAGGCGGCGGCTACTGTTTGCCTGCTGCGAGTTTCTTGCCAAGTTCCTTGTGGTGGTCCACCGCTTCGCTGGGAACAAAATCTTCCAGTTCGAAGAATTGGCGGATTTCGAGTTCGCACTCCTGATCCGGCCCGTGGGGAGGAGGCACTCGCCTGGCCCAGACGATGGCTTCCTCGCGGGACTTCACGTTGATGACCCAGTAGCCTGCAATGAGTTCCCTGGTTTCGGCGAAGGGGCCGTCGATGACGATGGTTTTGCCAGAGGAAAACCGGACCCGCGCGCCCTTGGCGGAGGATTGTAGGCCGCCGAGTTCAACAAGGACACCCGCTTTCATTAACTCTTCGTTGTATTTGCCCATCGCGGCGATCATTTCATCGGGGGGCAGCTTGCCTGCTTCGCTGTCTTTGTTGGCTTTGACAATCATCATGACTCTCACGGTGCTACCTCCTGTTTAAGCTATCAAGTAACGAGAGCGGGGAGCCTGTCCGGCTGGGCGTTCCTGCCCTCTACAAGTTAAGACGAATGGGAGGGCAAAAAATCGACCGAGCCGGGGAATTATGTTTTGGGGAGGCCGTCGACCTCGACAAGCGGACGGATTTCCACAGTGCCCCAGCGGCCAGCCGGGACGCGTGCCGCGATGTCGATGGCTTCATCAAGGTCTTTAGCATCAATCAGAAAGAAGCCGCCGAGCTGCTCGCGAGTTTCGGCGAAGGGTCCGTCGGTGACCAGGCGCTTGCCGTCCTGGTGGCGGAGGCTGGTGGCGGTGGAAGTGGGCTGGAGGGGCGCAGCGCCGAGGAACTTGCCGTCTTCATGGAGTTTTTGGGCAAAGGCGGTGGATTCGGCGTAACAATGCTCCTGCTGCTCCTGGGTCGGGGCTCCGTTTTCGTCAGCGTACATCATTAGCATGTATTTCATGGGTTCCTCCTGCTTCCATATATAAGGTCGAACGGGCGAGGCAGAAATCGACAGGGTACCGTAAGATATTTGGACCAACCATGAGTTCCGCCGCAGCCACCGCCGTTGAAACCGTCTACCGGGCCGAATGGGGCCGAATCGTGGCCACACTGATCCGGCTGGTGGGAGATTTTGACCTAGCCGAGGAGTGCGCACAAGAGGCGTTTACAGCGGCGGTGGACCAGTGGGGCGAGCACGGCGTGCCGGACGCGCCGCGGGCATGGATCATCCAGACGGCGCGGAACAAGGCGATTGACCGAATCCGGCGGCAGGGGCGGTACGCGGAAAAGCTGGCGCTTTATGGGAATTCGGAGATTGGAACGGAGAGCCGCGAGCCGAACTATGACTCCGGTGAAATCCCGGATGACCGGTTGCGGTTGATTTTTACCTGCTGCCACCCGGCGCTGGCACCGGAGGCGCAGGTGGCGCTGACGCTGCGGACTCTCTGCGGACTGGAGACGGAGGAGATTGCGCGAGCGTTTTTGACGTCCCCGACAACGATGGCGCAGCGGCTGGTGCGGGCGAAGCGGAAGATCCGCGACGCGAAGATTCCCTACATCGTGCCGGAAACGAAGGCGATGGCGGAGCGGCTGGATGCGGTGCTGACGGTGATTTACCTGGTGTTCAACGAGGGGTATGCAGCGACGCGCGGGAATTCCCTGCTGCGCTCTGATTTGTGCGCCGAGGCCATTCGACTGGGGCGATTGGTGGCAAGCTTGATGGCGCCGCAGACGCCGCGAGAGGCGACGGCGCTGGTGGCGCTGATGCTGCTGCACGATGCGCGGCGCGAGGCGCGATTGGATGCGGCGGGAGAGATTGTGGTGCTGGAGGAGCAGGATCGCTCGCGGTGGAAGCGGGAGCAGATCCGCGAGGCGATTCCGCTGGTGGAAGAGGCGCTGCGGGGAACGCCGGGGCCGCTGGCGCTGCAGGCGGCGATTGCGGCAATGCATTGCCGGGCTCCGCGTGCGGAGGAGACGGATTGGCGGGAGATTGTGCGACTTTATGATGAGCTGGCGCGGCTGCAGCCTTCTCCAGTGGTTTCGCTGAACCGTGCGGTGGCGGTGGCGATGGCGGAGGGGCCGGAGCGCGGGTTGGAGTTGATGCAGGAATTGGCGGAGAAGAGCGATCTGGAAAATTATCACTTGTTGCACGCGGCGCGGGCGGATATGCACCGTCGGTTAGGGAATTTTGCAGAGGCGGCGGAGGAGTATCAGAAGGCGCTGGGGTTGGTGACGAATGAGAGCGAGCGGAGATATTTGGAGAAGAGGATGAGGGAAGTGAAGGGCGGCGGGGAGTAGGAAAAAGAAAGAGGGCGGCGTAAAGCCGCCCCTACACCGGAAGCGCGGCCGGCCCCGTAAAACCATCCGGGTCGCAAACAACGCACCTCAGAAGGCGGGCCCTACAAAACGTACGACAATCCAGGAAGGTAATCCTCACAAAAAAAGGCGAGTTAGGAGACCGGCGGTGGTGCCGAGGGCGGCTACGGTGGCGTAGGCTGCGGCGGCAACACGCCAGGAGAGGGATTTGCCCACGACGGAGAGCGAATAGACGCTGATGATGCCGAGAGTGCAGAGAATTGTGACGACGTAGGGCAGCGGGACGCCTTTGGTCATGGCGACGTAGGCGATGGCGACGTCGAAGGCCATGGGCACGGGCAGGAACGCGGCAACGAGGGCTACGAGAATGATGCCGCCGACGGAGACGTGGGCGATGAGCGCCTGCGGCGGGAGAAGTTCGACTACTAGCGCGCCGAGAATGGCCGCGAGGATCATCAGCGGCAGCGCAACTCTTGCGACATACCAGAAACTTTTTGCGAAGGAGCGCGCGACGCCGGCCGCCGCTTGCGGCCAGGTCTCCGCAGAAGGAATTTCGATAGGACATGTTATGGCGGTAGCTTCAGGATTCTGGCGAGAGGCGACGGCGGGAGCAAAGACGAAGATCAGGAAGAGGACGGTTGTTAGTTTGAGGAACGCGACGGAGAGCGGAAAGAGCGCGAAGGTCATGGCGAGGACGACCACGTTGAGCGCGGGCGAAGCGAACATGGCTGCGAGAACGGATTCGGCGCTCATGCCGGAAGCGAAGAGTCCGCGAGCGATGGGTGCTATGCAATTGGAACAGACGGCAAGAGGAACGCCGGCGGCGGCGCCGAAGAGCGTGTTGAGGTAACGCGATCGGAATCTGCGGCGCGGAAGAGTGGCGAGGAAAGTGAGCGCGGCGGGCCCGAAGAGGAAGGAAAAGGTCATGCCGATGCGATTGGCGTCGAGCCAGTTGACTGTGGTGCGCCAGACGCGGGTGGCCAGCGGCATCGAGCGATCGACCTGGTAGACGGTGCCGAAGGTGAGCGCGCCGGTGGCTTTGAGTTGCGTTCCGGCGTGATAGCGCTTCAGGAGCGCGGGGTAGCGGGAGTCCACCCAGAAAATGCCGGCGATGGCGACCATCAGAAAAATGGCGAGAACGCGGCTGCGCCAGTTGCCGATGGTGGCGAGGGATGGATTGAAGTTCAGGGCGGAAGTTTGGGCGGACATTGTGACCCTCCATGGAGCGACGCTGGAAATGGAGTAATGCGTGAGTTTAGGGAATGTATCGGGATTGGAGCGGGGTGGGAATAGTGGAAAAGGATTAGGTGCGAGCAGTGGTGGCCGTCCGTTTTGAGATAACAGATAGCAGCGATCAGATCACGGGAGGCAAAGAGGAGCGGTTGGAAGCTTGGCGCGCGGTTTGATGGAATATTTGAGGTATTGCCACGGTCCCTCCACTGCGAGCCGCGAACTGCGCGGCTCTCCGGTCGGGATGACGGATTAGGAAAAAACGAACCCAAGAGGGCCGGGCAAGCCCGGCCCCTACAGAAGAAGGAAAGACAGGAACACAGGCTGAAGCCTGTGCTACTGGTTCAGGGCTTGGGGTTGGCGTTCCACATTTCGTGCTGGATTTTCCATTCGCCGTGGGCCTCTTTGTGCAGGACGAAGAGAATTTTTCCGTAGCCTTCCATTACGGGCTGATTGGGAGGCTGGAGGCCTTGCGTCTCGAGACCCCACTCGGAGGCCCAGTCGCCGGAAACCTGAATGTCGTGGAAATCGATTTTTTCACGGACAATCTTGTAGCCGGGCATCTGCGCGGTGATGTCCGTGATGAATTTTCCGATCGTGGCGCGGCCAACCATGGGCGGCATGCTGGGGAGGAGGCTGACGCCGTCATCGGCCCACATGGCGATGATGGCGGGATTGTCCATGCGCAGGTGGGCATTGATGAATTTTTCGTTGAAGGCGAGGATTTCGGCTTTGGGGTCGGCGGGAGGAGCTGGGGTTTGCGGAGAGGAGTAGAGGAAGAAAAGTACGGCCAAAACCAGGAAGGTCGAACGACACGCAGGGAGCATGAGCGTACCTCCTGAGCGAATTACATATCGGAATTGCGGGAGAAATGGAAGAGGGAGGGCGGTGTTGGATTAGGCAGGGGTGAAAGGGGCGAGTGGAATGGTGTGAGGTGGGCATTTGAGATTGGATGTGAAAGAATCTGCCGCCCCTCCGGGGCTCAATCGTTTTATGTATCCCTCCCCAGGGCTTACGCCCTGGGCTAAGGTCTTTCGCGCCTCCGGCGCTTGATTACGCTGAAATGAAGGCTGATTACATCGCGATAGGATCTTTGGCGTGGCGGGAGACGTACCAGCAGGGATTGTGATTTGCATGAGGGAAAAGTGTGCGGCTGCAGGGGACATCTTCTTCGGGAGTGACGGCGTCGAGCTCGTATTCGGTTTTGTTCCCTTTGCCGGGAATGGCGAGAAGACGAATGCGGTGGACGGAGGAGTTGGCGGAGCCCAGGCGGGGAACCGCGAGGCGGGTGTGGTACCAGGTGAGGTCGACCGCATAGGCGATAAAAAATAACAGCGTGAGCAAAGCGACGATGCGGAGAATCAGGCGCGCTCCGGGTGAGGAATTATCGTGTTGGTTAGGCATGGGCTAGCGACGGAGCTATTTTGCCTTGAGAGGGGATTTGTGGGAAGGGCGAATTGAGGGGATCGAGGCGCGCTGGCGGGTGGATTTGGTACGAGGCGCAATGCGGAAGTGCGTGCGATGATTTAGTTGGAGAATTTTCGCCGTGCGGCTGCGGGGACGCTTCGGGGGAGCGTCGCTGTTTTTCAGAGAAAGCTATCGGAGGTGAAGGCCGAACTGTTGTAGGGCTTGGAGACAGAGGAAGGTTAGGTGATGCCAGTTAGGCTGTCAAAGCGGAAGCTGCGCTTCCCTTCGGCAAGCTCGGGGAAGGCCGCACTTAAAATAAGCGCGGGCCGCTCGCCGCGGCGAGCGGGGCGTACGGGAGTTGTCAGATTTCTGGAGATGCGTTTTAGAGAGCGGCGGACTTGCAGTCCGATGCGGCAGCCATGGCAAAAGGATAGTCGATGATCTGATTGATGGAGTAGACCGACTCGCGCTCGCAGCAACGGCAGCGCACATTGAAGACCCGGGAAATGAGGTGGTAGTGAATGTCACTGGAATCTGTGAGCGACTGAAACTCGGTCTCCTTCTTCATGACCAAGGCAGGGATACGAATAGGCTTGGCACAATGGCGACAGACAACGGCGCGGAACTTAGTGGAGACTGCGGGCGATGCCATGGGAATGACTCCTTAGAATTTGGGCCGGGTCTAGCGGAAGGGTGAGGATACCGAAAGGACCCGGGAATGTCCACCAAAGGATAGGTGGAAAAGCGGTGGAAAAAGGTGACGGAGGTCAGACGGGCGAGAATGACAGTAACACATGTTATTTCAATATCTTACGTTGGCGATGGCTCTGAAAAGGAACCGGCAGGCACCACGAAGGGAGCACCGGGCCAGGAGCTCGGGGAGTCGGGGACGCCGTAAGAACGGGCGGTGGAGGGGGGAGGCGGGGTTGAGGAACTGCAACTGGTTATTGTGAGGCCGAGGGTTGCGACGAGAGAACTGAGCCCGGGAGAAGTTTAGGAATGGACGTGCGTGAGCGGGCTCCTTTATTAGGAGCGTTGTCGGCAGGAGGGGGAGGGCTATAGGGGCGGGAATGTGGAGTGAGGATGTTTAAGGATTGCAAGGGTTGTAACTCAGGCCCTTGGGGCCTAAGTTTTTTCGGCGTGGTGAGGTCATGCGCGTTCGGGCGGAGAGTTGGTCGGTGGCGTTATGGAAAGCCTCACCCCTGAAGGGGTGAGCTACAGGAATATTTCAATTGAAAATTGGTGGAGCCGATGGGGTTCGAACCCACGACCTCCTCGATGCCATCGAGGCGCGCTCCCAGCTGCGCCACGGCCCCACCGGAGGTACAACGAGAATTCTATCACAAGAATTGAGGGGACGGTCGGGACGGACCGACCTAAAGGTCGGCCACTACAGTAGAGCGGAAAAACCCGCACCCGCGTTTTTGTTTTGGGCTCAAAAGGCGCCCGCCTCGGAAGGCGGGCCCCACACGATTCGGGGCCACCTGAAGTGTGGCCGCTACGCGGGAATTTAGCGGAGGTGGGAAAGGAGGGCGCGGGAGCCGCGGTTCAGGGTGCGGCCGCGGAGGACGGCGGCGGCGATGGTGCGTTGGGCTTGGGGGTCAGCGATGCGGACGAAGCGGCAGGAGCGGGATTTGTCGACGGCCATTTCGGGGACGAGCGAGACTCCCATGCCGGCGCCGACCATGGCGAGTAGGCTGGAGAGATGGCCGCTTTCGAAGACTATGCGCGGGTCGAGGCGGGCGCGGTTGCAGGCGGCGACGGCGGAATCGCGGAAGCAGTGGCCGTCGCGGAGAAAGAGGAATGGATCACGGCGAAGATCGGCGAGTTGCAACGCGGGGCGGCGGGCGAGTTTGTGATTTTTCGGCAAAGCGGCGTAGAGGCGTTCGGTGAAGAGCGGATGAGCGTCGAATTCGTGGCCGCGGATGGGAAGGGCGAGGACGGCGAGATCCACGGAGCCGGTGCGGAGACGATCAAGAAGAACCGGAGTGATTTCTTCGGCGATGGTGAGATGGACCTTGGGAAATTTGCGGGAGAAGGTGGCGAGGCGCTGCGCAAGCCAATAGGGAGCAACGGTGGGGATGGCGCCGATGACGACGGGGCCGGCTTCGGATTGCAGGCGCTCGGAGAGCTCGTCTTTGGCGCTGGAGAGTTCGTGGAGAACGGAGCGGGCGCGGGGGAGAAAGGCTTCGCCGAGGTCGGTGAGGCGAACGGAGCGAGCAAGGCGGTCGAAGAGGCGGCCGCCGAGTTCGGATTCGAGCTTTTGGATTTGCTGGGAGAGCGAGGGCTGGGAGACGTGGCATTTTTCGGCGGCGCGGGAGAAGGAGCCGGTGTCGGCGACGGCGGAGAAGTAGCGGAGTTGATGGAGTTCCATGGGGGAAGAAAGTAATCGGTAATCAGTGATCAGTTATCAGTAAGAATTTGCCCGACATCGGGCTTTGCCTTCGACACAGGGATAACAGATAGCAGATAACAGCGATCAGGAAGCTGATTTCTGCCATAGGCTGTGCCTATCCATTGTATCTGAAGTAGATATTGGAACAATAGGCGGTAGGAGCATACGATGAAGAGTGGGCGGTTGAGTTCCGCTGGCGATGCGAGCCTGCCCGTGAGTTTGCATTTATTTGCAGAGATGGATGATCCTTGATCCAAGCGAACACGAAAACGAGAAAGAAGATTGGAGAGTAAAGATGGCAACTGAAACGAAGTGCCCATTTGCGGGAGCACCCGCACCAACGAACCGGGAGTGGTGGCCGAACCAGCTGGACGTGCAGATTCTTCACCAGCATTCGAACCTGTCGGATCCGATGGGCGCGGAGTTCGATTACGCGAAGGAGTTCAAGACGCTGGACCTGAACGCCGTGATCAAAGACCTTAATGCCCTGATGACCGATTCGCAGGATTGGTGGCCGGCGGACTTTGGGCACTACGGCGGGTTGTTTATCCGTATGGCGTGGCACAGCGCGGGGACGTACCGCATTCATGACGGGCGCGGCGGTGCGGGGGCGGGGCAACAACGATTTGCTCCGCTGAACAGCTGGCCGGACAACGTGAACCTGGACAAGGCGCGGCGCTTGCTGTGGCCGATCAAGCAGAAGTACGGGCGGAAGATTTCCTGGGCCGACCTGATGATTCTGGCGGGGAACGTCGCGCTGGAGTCGATGGGATTCAAGACGTTTGGTTTTGGCGGAGGGCGCGCGGACGTGTGGGAGCCTGAAGAGGTGAACTGGGGTCCCGAAAGCACGTGGCTGGGCGACGAGCGCTACAGCGGGGACCGCGATTTGCAGAATCCGCTGGGCGCCGTGCAGATGGGGCTGATCTACGTTAATCCGGAAGGGCCGAACGGCAAGCCGGATCCGATCGCCGCGGCCAGAGATATCCGCGAAACGTTCCGCCGCATGGCGATGAATGATGAGGAGACCGTGGCGCTGATTGCCGGCGGGCACTCGTTTGGCAAAACGCACGGCGCGGGTGATGCGGCAAACGTGGGCGCGGAGCCCGAAGCGGCGGCGATCGAGGAGCAGGGCCTTGGCTGGAAGAGCAAGTTCCGCTCCGGCAAGGGAGGCGACGCGATCGGCAGCGGCCTGGAAGTGATTTGGACCGAGACGCCGACGAAGTGGAGCAATAATTTTTTCCAAAACCTTTTCGGCTATGAATGGGAGTTGACCAAGAGCCCGGCCGGTGCGCATCAGTGGACTCCGAAGAATGGCGCAGGCGCCGGGAAGATGCCGGATGCGCACGATTCGTCGAAGCGTCACGCGCCGTCGATGCTGACCACGGACCTCTCGTTGCGGCTCGATCCTGCTTACGAAAAAATCTCACGGCGCTTTTACGAGCATCCGGATCAGTTCGCTGACGCGTTTGCGCGGGCGTGGTTTAAGTTGACGCACCGGGACATGGGACCGATTGTGCGTTATCTGGGGCCGCTGGTTCCGAAGGAGACGCTGCCGTGGCAGGACCCGATCCCCGCGGTGAATCATCCGTTGGTCGGGGAGCAGGAGATTGCCGGGCTGAAGGCGAAAATTCTCTCGTCAGGCTTGAGCGTTTCGCAGTTGGTGTCGACGGCTTGGGCGTCGGCTTCGACGTTCCGCGGCTCTGACAAGCGCGGCGGAGCGAACGGAGCGCGGGTTCGCCTGGCGCCGCAGAAGGACTGGGCGGTGAACCAGCCGGCGCAACTGGGGAAGGTGCTGCAGACGCTTGAAGGGATTCAGAAGGAGTTCAATGCTTCTGCATCGGGCGGAAAGAAGGTTTCGCTGGCGGACCTGATCGTTCTGGGCGGTTGTGCGGCGGTCGAGAAGGCTGCGAAGGATGGCGGGGTTAGCGTGAAAGTTCCGTTCACGCCGGGGCGGATGGACGCATCGCAAGAGCACACCGACGTTGAATCGTTCGAAGCGCTCGAGCCGAAGGCGGATGGGTTCCGCAACTATCTGCACGGCAAGCATCGCATGTCGGCAGAGGAGTTGTTGGTGGACAAAGCGCAATTGCTTAAGCTGACGGCGTCGGAGATGACGGTGCTGGTCGGTGGCCTGCGCGTTCTGGGTGCGAACACCGGGAACGCCAAGCACGGCGTCTTCACCAAACGGCCGGGAACACTGACGAATGATTTCTTCGTCAACCTGCTGGACATGGGGACGGAATGGAAGCCGTCCAGCGAATCGAACGGGTCCGGGGCGGTCTACGAAGGACGCGACCGGAAGACGAACGAGGTCAAGTGGACCGGCACGCGTGTGGACCTGATCTTCGGTTCGCACTCTCAGTTGCGCGCCTTTGCGGAGGTCTATGGGGCTGCGGACTCGAAGGAGAAGTTTGCGAAGGACTTCGTGGCGGCGTGGAGCAAGGTGATGAATAACGATCGGTTCGACGCGGCCTGAGGCAGTTTTTAGTCAATAGTTGTTAGTTTTAAGTACGGAAAAGGGGCGGGCTGGGAGGCTCGCCCCGTTTTTGTTTTTGGGAGGACCGAAATTTGCGCGTCGATTTCTTTTGTTCGGAAATGGTATGGCCGGGGTCTTGTGCTTCGCAAATTGGTTGGGTGGAGGGGCGGTGAAAGGCCTCACCCCTGAAGGGGTGAGCTACAGGTATTGCGGGCACGCATCATTGCGGGTGCATGGGATTCGGGTAAAATGCAGGGGCCATGGCGAAACTTACATTTTTGGGTGCGGCTGGTTGTGTTACGGGGTCGAAGTATTTGGTGGAGGCGGCTGGCAAGAAGCTGCTGATTGATTGCGGGTTGTTTCAGGGGACGGACGACCTGAAGCAGCGGAACTGGAATCCGCTGCCGGTGGATCCGAAGACGATCGATTACCTGGTGCTGACGCACGCGCACCTGGACCACACGGGATGGCTGCCGGTGCTTTCGCGGGACGGGTATAAGAAACCCATTTATGCGAATCCGGCGACGATTGATTTAACGAACCTGCTGCTGAAGGATTCCGGGCACCTACAGGAAGAAGAGACCAAGAACGCGATCAAGAACAAGTGGAGCAAGCATGCGGACCCGCGGGCGCTGTACACGGCAGATGATGTGACGCCGGTGCTGGCGCAGTTGAAGCCAATGCCGCGGAAGGGCGGGTTTGATTTGTCGCCGGAGTTTCATTTCGAGTCTTACGACGCGGGGCACATTCTGGGATCGTCGAGCCTGGAACTGACGATCACGGAAAACGGGAAAAAGGCTGTGGTGGTGTTTTCGGGCGACGTGGGCAGATACGACCAGCCGATCCTGAACGATCCTGTTTCGCCCACGACGAAACAGATTGATACGTTGCTTTGCGAATCGACGTATGGGGACCGGGAGCACGAAGCGGGCGATCCGCTGATAGTCCTGGCGGATGTGGTGAACCGGGTAGTGAAGCGCGGCGGGTCCATCGTGATACCGGCGTTTGCGATCGGGCGGACGCAGACGTTCATGTATTACCTGCGGCAACTGGAGGATTTGCAGAAGATTCCGAGGGTGCCGGTGTATGTGGACAGCCCGATGGCGCTGAGCGCGACGGACCTGTATGTGAAGTACAAGGAAGATCACGATTTAGAGTTCACGCGCGAAGAGCAGGGCGGAGGCGATCCGCTGAACGTGCACACGTTTCACCTGACGCGGAGCGTGGCGGAATCGAAGGCCATCAACGACGTGAAGACGCCGTGCATCATCATTTCGGCAAGCGGGATGGTGACGGGCGGGCGCGTGCTGCACCACCTGGCGCAGCGGCTTGGCGATGCGCGGAATTGCGTGATCCTGGGAGGATTTCAGGCCGAAGGAACGAAGGGGCGGGCCTTGCAAGAGGGTGCAAAGACTTTGAGCCTGTTCGGCCAACCGGTGCCCGTGAAGGCGGAGATCGTGGAGATGGGACAATTTTCGGCGCACGCGGGGAAGAGCGAGTTGCTGCGCTGGCTGGGCGGGTTGCAGACCGCGCCGAAACAAGTGTACTTGACGCACGGGGAGCCTGCGGCGGCACAGGCGCTGCAGCAGGCGATTACGGAGAAATTCAAGTGGAAGGCGGCGGTCGCGAGGTACCTGGACACGGTGGAGATCGATTAAAGCTGGCCTGGTCTGTAGCTTACGTCTTTCGGGTGGCGGGATTCATCGCGTCGGATAGGTCGTGGCGGGGCTATGGAAAGCCTCAGGCCTGAAGGCCTGAGCTACAGGATTTGGCGAGCCAAATTGGACGCGATTTACGAGACGAAAAAGAGATGTTAAATCTTTCGGGAACTTAGAAACTTTTCAACGGGAATAGTCGTCTATACCTGCAAGACCACTCGCGGGGTAGGAGACTGACCACCACAGGGCAACCGACCAACAGTCTCTTACCCCATTCCTCCGGCAAGAGCAACATTCACAAGGCTTTAAAAATCAGATACTGGATTGGGCGATGAGCGCCGTGAGTTTGGTCGGGGTGTCGCGGGACATCGGGGGAATTTCTTCGAGTTGCAGGCCGGCGACAAACATGGGCGTTGGCGAGACGCGGCCCCAGCGGTTGAGTTCCCAGCGGGCGCGGAGGAATTTGATTTCCGGGCGGAGGGAGACGTCGAGAACCATCTTGGTGGCGCCGCGATAAAACTGCTGCGGAAATTTGAGCAGCGGACGCTTGCCGAAATCCTGGCCATCGGGGGAGCCCCAGATGGAGACGTCGAGGGATTCCTGCTCGATCTGGTCGGTGACGATGAGGGTGCAGAAGAAGGTGCGGGAGAGGGTTTCGGAGATGTTGAGCGGGGCGCCGTCGGCGTTGGAGTCGAGGCGGGTGCTGGCGGGGATTAAAGAAAATTCCAGGGGCATAGATTGATTCCCTTCCTGAGGAGCGAAGTTTAGCACAACGGAAATTGTTGTCGGGTTGAGGCGCGGGCGAAGGAAGTTGGTGTAGGACAGCGGAAAAACCCGCACCCTCAAAACCGGAGGGTGCGGCACCCAGCACCCGGGAATTGTTCAGCAAAAAGCGCCCGCCTCAGAAGGCGGCCGCTACAAAGGCGATTAGTTGAGGCGCCAGGGGGAGCGTTCGGGCCAGTGGCGCATGGCTTCGGTGGCCCAGGCGGTGGTTTTGTCGGTGTGGCAGGTTGTGCAGGGATTGGGGATTTTGTATTTGTCGGTCATGTCGGGCGTGATGAAGGCGAAGGTGTGGGCGCGGACTTTTACGTCGGCGATGGTGGTCTCGATTTTCGGCATGTGGCAGGCGATGCAACTGCTGCCGGTGGAACCCTTTTTGTGGTGGGTGTGCTCTTCGAGCGTGGCGGCGCGCGGGCCATTGAGAGAGAGCGGACTGTGGCAATCGAGGCAGATCTGATCGCCGGGCTTGATTAGTTGCGCGTAGTTATCGGTGCCGTGGACATCGTGGCAACTGAAGCAGGTGACGCCGCGGCGGTACATCACGCTTTGCACGAAGTCGTTGCCCTGCATGCGGTTTTTGTGGGCGGTGCCGTCGGGAAAATGCGTGAACGTGGCTTCGCCCAGTTTGTGATCTTCGAGCTGCCAGTAATCGCGCAGATTTGAACCCGGCTCGAAGCCTACGGGCCAATCGTAATATTTGCCCTCGGTGGGACTGGTGAGCGGGCGTCCCTGGGAATGGCACTGGATGCAGGTGTCGCTGGCCTGGACGTAATTCATGTTCGCGGGATTCAGAATATTTTCGCGTGTGGGGTGAGCTACGTGTTCGCTGCCGGGGCCGTGGCAGCGTTCGCAGCCGACGTTCCACTCGGTGACTTTTTTCGTGTGGATGTCGTACCCGACGGAGTGGCAGCCATCGCAGGTCGGGCCAGTGGGGCGCTGCATGTTGTCGGCGGGATAGAACGGCACCCACCAATCTGCGCCGTTGGGAACGAAATACGGGCGCCAGACTTTGTTGATGACGTCCCACTGCGCGCCTTCCGGAAAATAGTCGTCGCCGATTTTGGTGAAATAGCGCTGCTTCCAGATGCTGCCGTAGACGAGGGCGACATCGTCCTTGGTGAATTTGGCGATTTTGTTTGTGGAGAGGTCGGGGATGATGACGTTGGGAGATTCGCGCGGATCGCGAACGACATTGGCCATGGGCGTTTTGCGCCAGTGCTCGTAGATTTGCGCGTGGCACTTCTGGCAGGAGGCGGAGCCAGTGTAGTGAGCCGAGCCGATCGCGGCGGGTTGTTGCGTGCGCTCTTCGGTGGTTAAGTTGCGCAGGCTGCGAATGTAGAGAACCAGTTTCCAACTGTCGTCGGACTGTTCATCGTGGGGCTTGGCCCAGCCGGGCATGCCGGTGAGCGGGACGCCGCTGCGGATGATGTAGCGGATCTGGCCATCGGTGAGATTTTGCGTTTGCGGGGCGCGTAGGTCGGGGACTCTGGGGTAGAGATTGCCGCCGACGTTGGTTTGGCCCGAGCCGTCTGAAGCGTGGCAAACGGCGCAGCGGTCGATATAACTTTCGCGCGCGGCTTTCAGAACGTCGGGAGTGGGCTTCCACGGGTTGGGTTCGAGGCGGGCTTTTCGCGGGATGGCAAAATTGCGCGCGGCGCGAGCGACGATTGTTTCGAGGCGCGAAGGTGCGGCTGCGGTGGTGAAGCCTTGCAGTAGGATGCGCACGCCGAAATAGCCAGCGATTACAAGCACAGCAGCTACCAGTAGAAGAATGATATTCCGAAATTTCATCCAGAGTCCCTTTCGCGACAGCGCAAATTAGATGCCACCGCGCGGAAAGGTGGGCGTAAGAATCAGGATAACATTTGCGTGGAAATGCCCAAGCTTCAGAAGTGGCAAAAGAGTTGGAATTTACATTATGGAGATAAGATGGTGACTTCGATGTACTCGCGACCCGCTTCGACAGGGATTGCCTCGCCAGCTTCGCGAATGTCTTCCAAGTACAACTCGATGGCTTGTTCGATATTCTTGAGCACTTCCGCGCGGGTGTCGCCTTGCGACACACAGCCAGGTAATGCGGGGAATGTGGCTACGTACCCGCCGTCATTTTCGCGTTGAAGAACCACTGTGTATTTCATATTTGAAATTCAAGTATATCGGCTTTCGAGTTCATAGTATTCCCCTCTTCCAGAAAGGTAAAGCTAGAGAGCGGGGTCGCGAATGTTCTTCAACTGGGAAGAGCGGAAAAGCCAAAACCCGCACCCTCAAAACCGGAGGGTGCGGCACCCGGCGCCCGCCCCTCACACGCGACACCGGCGTGTGGGGCACCGGCGATCCTGGTGACAATTTCTCCTAACTATCTTAAACACAGGATAAATTGCCCAAGGGCGCAGAGGTGGCTGTTTTGTGCATGCGAGAGGGCGGCCTAAAGCCGCCCCTACATCACGGGATTGGAGTTGGAGGTGGGCAAGGGGAAGGCGCCCGCCTCGGACCCTTCGGCTATGCTCAGGGCAAGCGGCGGCCGCTACAAAGGCGAGTTTGGAGCGCCTTGCGCTCAGGCGTGCAAGTTGGCGAGGCGGGATTCGGCGGCGGCTAAAGTTTCTTCTTTTTTGCAGAAGGTGAAGCGGACCTGGGAGGCGCCGTCCTGGGAGTTGTTGTAGAAGCTGGAACCGGGGACGCAGGCTACGCCGATTTTTTCGACGAGGTATTTGGCGAAGGAAACGTCGCGGGAGCCGGCGGGATATTTGGCTTCGTCGAAATGGAAATGGGAGATGTCGGTCATGATGTAGTAGGCGCCACGGGGCTTGTAAACGGTGAAGCCGGAGGCGGTGAGGATTTTGAGGAGGCGTTCGCGCTTGGCGGCATAGGTGGAGGCGAGCTTGTCGTAGTAGGACTGCGGCGATTTTAGGGCGAGGGCGCCGGCTTGCTGCAACGGGGCGGCGGCGCCGACGGTGAGGAAGTCGTGGACTTTGCGGATGGCTTGCGTGGTTTCGGGAGGAGCAAGGGCCCAGCCGACGCGCCAGCCGGTGACGCTGTAGGTTTTGGACATGCCGTTGATGACGATGGTGCGGTCGCGCATGCCGTCAATGCGGGCCATGGAGATGTGCTCGGTGGAATCGTAGAGGATGTGTTCGTAGATTTCGTCGGTGATGCAGAAGGCGTTCCAGCGAACGCAGAGATCGCGGATGAATTCGAGTTCGTGGCGGGTGAAAACTTTTCCCGTGGGATTGTTGGGCGTGTTGAGGATGATGGCCTTGGTGTGCGGGCCAAAGGCGGCGGCCAGTTCCCTTTCGTCGAAACTCCAAGTGGAATTTTCATTGGCCGGCGGCCGCATTTTAACGAAGCGGGGCGTAGCGCCGGAGAGGATCGCGTCGGGACCGTAATTTTCGTAGAAGGGTTCGAAGACGACGATTTCGTCGCCGGGATTGATGATGGCCATCATGGCGGACATCATGGCTTCCGTGGAGCCGCAGCAGATGGTGATCTCGCGCTCGGGGTCGTAGGTGGCGTGCTGGGTGCGGGCGAATTTTTCGACGACGGCGTCGCGCAGCGGCTTGGCGCCCCAGGTGATGGCGTATTGATTGATGTCGTCGGAGATGGCCTGGCGGGCGGCTTCTTTTATTCCTTCGGGGGCGGCGAAATCGGGGAAACCCTGGGAGAGATTGACGGCGTTGTGCTTCATGGCCAGGCGGGTCATCTCGCGGATGACGGATTCGGTGAATTGCTCAGCCTTGGCGGAGAGCATGCGGCGGGCGAGGTGGGTCATGTTGGTTTCGGGAGCGGACATGGGACGATTGTAGCAAAGGCGGGATTTTTTAGCGGGGGTTGGGGGAAGGAAAAGATTTAACGCAGAGGACGCTGAGACGCTGAGTTCGCGGAGAAGAGGAAGAGAGCAAATCTAATACAGAGAGCCCACAGGAGGCGCAGAGATCACAGAGAAAGAGGAAGAGCACAGCGAAGAATCGCTGTGCCACAAAAGCAAGAGTACGCGGGTTAGCGGGATTGGGCTGAGAGATAGAGTGTGGGCCTGGGGGTGGCGGCGGAGACGGTGGATTTGGGGGTTTCGCCGTAGAGGGCGCGGTACATGTCGGTGTTGCGCAGGACGATCTGGACGTACTCGCGGGTTTCGGTGAAGGGGATGGATTCGACGAGTTCGGGGACTTCGTCGTAAGTGCGCTCGGATTTCCAGAGGGCGATGCGGTCTTCGCCGGCGTTGTAAGCGGCGGCAGCGTACTCTGGGCCGCCGGTGGCGCGGGTAAGGTTGGCAATGTAGAGCATGCCGAGTTCGATGTTGATTTCCGGATCGAAGAGCGAATTTTTCGTGTAGCGAATCTTGCGTTCCTTCGCCAGCAGGCGGCCGGTTTTCGGGAGAATCTGCATCAGGCCGATGGCATCGGCATGGGAGACGGCGTCGGCTTGGAAGGTGGATTCCTGGCGGATCAGACCGGCGGCGAACATGGGATCGAAATTGTTGCGCTCGGCTTCGCGGCGAATTGTCGCCTCATAGGGAAACGGATACAAAACTTTCCAGACATTCGAAGGAACTTCGTTGAGCTTGCGAGAATCGAAATTCGGAACGGCCATGCGCCCATAAGCCATGCCGGTGGCGAAATGACCCTGGTCGAAGGCAGCTTGCGCGGCTTCGACGAGATACCGAGGCGAAGCGGTGGCGGCGAAAGCGGCTTTCAGCTCCAGTTCGGCGGAAGAGTCGAAGGCGATGGTGCGCAGAGCCTGAGCGCGATTCCAGCGATCGGCGACGATGGGAGCGATGGGCTCGTCGAACGGCCGGAGTGGCGGCGGCGCGGGAATTTCCGCGAGCGCGTCGGCGGGGTCGGCATCGCCGGGAGCGAGCTTTGCCAGACGCTGATCCCCAGCGTGGGCGAAATACGTGGACGGGAAACGGTCCGTAGCCTTTTCATAGAACGCGCGGGCACGGTTGGGATTTCCGTTGCGTTCCGCGTTGCGGCCGAGCCAATAGAGAGCGTTGACGGTTGTGCCCGTCGAGGGGTACTTGCGCAGAAAATTGGTCATTTTCTCGTCGGCAAAGGGCTGGCGCTGGATGTAGGCGATCCAGGCGAGGCGCCATTCGGCGTTCTGGGCGTGCCTGCCGCCGGGAAAGGTGTCGAGCAGCCGCTGATAATAATTGCCGGCCTTGGTGCGATCGAGTTCCACCCAATAATAATTGCCCGCGGCCATCAGGGAATCCTCGGCCCAGCGGCTTTGCGGATATTTCTCGGTGATCTTTTCGATTGCCGTGAGCATTTCGGTTTCCCGTTTATCGGAGCGCCAAGCCTGGGAGAGATCGTAGAGGCGCTCGGCATCGGCTTCGGGATCGCTGACGGCGAGCTTCACGAAGAGGCCGGGAGCGGGCTTGGGATGCTGGCGGCATTCGGCGGCGCGGACGAGGGCGCGCTGGCGAATGGGATTCGCGGGATCCTTGAGAATGGTGGCTAGTTTTTCGTACTCGGCGCGGGCTTCGTGCCACTTGTGGGCGTCAAAGAAAATCTGGGCGCGCTGATCCTGCATTTCGCCGGTGGCGTAAGGAAATTCGTTATGGAGTTGCTTGTTGAGGCGAGGAAGAGCGATCGCCGAGTCCTTCGATTCATCGGCGAGCGGAAATTTGTAGAAGAGCGCCTGGTAATCTTTTGCGGCGGGGGCAAATTTGTGCGCGGATTCTTCGGCGCGGGCGCGGGCGAGAAGCAGATTGGGTTTTGACCCGGTCCCGCCGTAGGTGGCGAGCACGTCGAGAGCATCCTGTGGGCGGCCGCTCGCGTTGGCGGCGGAAGCGTAGGCTTCAAAAACCTGTTCCTTGAAGGCGACGCCGGGGTAATCCTTCAGGATTTGCGCGAGGTCTTGAGCGGCGGGAGCGTTCTTGCCAAGAGCGCGTTCGGTCTGCGCAGTCCAGAACAGCGTGTATTCGAAGAGAAGCGCGTCGGGCTTGGCCTTTTGCAGCCAGACAATGGCTTGTTGCGCGCGGCTTTTCGAATAGTCGTCGTAGCCGAGGGCGAGCGCGGCGCGTTGGCCCCAGACGCTGGAAGTATTTTTGTTCGCAAAGGCGGCGAGCTTTTCGTAGGCGCCGGGCGTGCCGCGATGGAGATCGCGGGCGAGAAGGGCGAGTTCCTTTTGCGCGGCGGCGTCTTCGGGAGTGGAAGCGTCGAGCGCGGGAGCGGTGGTGTCCGGCTTGCAGCCGGTGGAGCAGGTGGGAGATTTCGGATGAGTGGGTTTTTTCTTTTTCTTTTTCGTCTGGGCGGAGAGATCGGCGGCGCAGAGGAGGGAGAGGCAGAGGATGAGCGCGGAAAAGATTACGAGCGAGGAGGGTGATGTACGGCCGAATGTTGTGGTTGAGCCATGGAAATCCTCAGGCCTGAAGGCCTGAGCTACACGGCGAAATAAATTACCGCGATTTGCCGGCGGTGGCGTAGGGATATTCGCCGAGCGCGCCGGAATCCCCGTCGGCCAGAATTTCAACCATCCAGCGATAAAAGTAATCCACCGGGTGGTCCATGATGGGTTTGAATCTACGATCGTATTCTCGATGAGCTTTCTCAATGTCGTCTTTCAGTCTGATGCAGATATCTCTGTTTTCGCGGCCCAGTCTAACCTGTTCCGGTCTTAACATTTTAATATCCTGCATGGATACTTTAGCAACGCGATTTGCGCGGCGGTGAAGTTCTTGTTCCTCAGGAGTCAACTGGTTGACGTTGAAGTCGGCTTCCGAAATGGGACCGACTTCGGTGACGTGGAGCTCGGTTTCGAGGCGAGGTTCGGGAACTGGTTCGACGCGTGGAGGAGCGGACGGGGCGGCAGCCTTTGGTTCGGGATGGCTGGGGGCCGGACGAGCAGGCGGGGCGTAAGCTTCGGGGGCGACGCGGCCGATGGCTTCGGTGATTTTTTCTTCGAGAGGGCTTCTCGGGCCTGGCTGGAGGGCCATTGCCGTGAAACGAGTTAGAACTTCAAGTGCGGCGGCGAGCGATGCGGCAGCGGTCTGCGCGCGAAGCATCGGAGGAAGAGCGTTGGTCGGCTTACTGCTGGAGCAGGCGGCGACGATGTCGTTGATGGACTGCTGAAGCTCGTCGCTGGTGCGCTGAATGCGCTCGAGGTTGTCGCGGAGGGCGCGAGCAACGGCTTGTTCGACAGCGTTGAATTCAGGTGCCATACCCGTTGTAGGGGGCGTTTTGCCCGATGTTCTCCCGTTTTGCCATTGTGGGGCGCGGGCGGGGGAGCGTCAACGGTTAGGGGTAGAGGGTGTGACTAAAAGGATGATGAGGAATTGGGAGGCTTGCGGACTCGCGTTATCAGTAATTAGTAATCAGTAATCGGTCAGAGGGGCGAGAGGGGGCGGCTTTGAGGCTATTGAGAGGTCAACAGATAGCAGCGACCAGATCACAGGAGGCGGGAGGCGGCGAGGTACGGTTCGGGATGGGGCGGTCATTTATCGAGGTCTTTGGACATGAGGTAGCGGTGATGGTCGAGGAAGCCGCGGCGGCGGTAGAGTTCGATGGCGGGGTTGCCGTGGGTGACCTCGAGGTGAAGGAATTTGGCTTGGTGTTCGCGGGAAGCGGCTTCGGCGAGATCGAGAAGTTGGGTGCCAATTCCCTTTCCGCGGTGGGCGGGTTCGACGAAGAGTTCGTCAATCCACGCGCCTTTGCCGCGATATTCGAGGCTGTAGTCGAAACAAATCACGAGATAAGCGATCGGCGCATTTTCTTCCCGAACAAGATAGATGACGCCGTAGGAAGGATTCTGCAGAAGCTCGGCGAGGGTAGCGCGGACCGTGGGCTCGTGGAAGGGCTCAGTCCACGGATCGGCCTCCTGCATGAGGCGCATGATCGGTAACAGCAGTTCGAGATCCGCAAGAGTGGCGCGAGCGATGGAGATGGGCATGAGAGGCGAAGTCACCTTTGGAAAAAATAAAATTTACGATGAGGATGATACTACGGCGGGAAAAATGGCGGTGAGGGCGAGCCGGGTTGTGGTTGCCGGTCTGGAGACAGGCTAGGAATGTTGCGGGATTTGGTGGGTGGCCGGTCTGAAGACCGGCCACTACATGCGGGTCCATACATGCGGGTCCACCTGAAGGTGGACGCTACGCGGAGACGCTGAGGCCGGCGGAGGCGGATGGGGCTCCGGAGGAGCTGGACGAATTGTTTTGGCCGAAGAGCTGGAAGCTCTGCTGGATGGAAGAGTAGGCCTGCTGGGCGGCGGAGAGATTTCCGGACTGGAGATCCTGGCCGAGTTGGCCGAACAGCGTGGAGGCCGAGTTCGGATCGGTGGAAGACTGGCTGGATTCGCCGCCGCCGTGATGGTGATGATGGTGTGCCTGGCCCGCGCCCTGCTGCTGGCCGAGCTGCTGAACGTCCTGCTGGACGGCGGCGAGATCCGATTGGGTTGCCGCGGTGTTACCCGATTTCATATCCTGAGCGAGTTGCGAAACGGCGGTTGCCAACGGACTTGTGCTCTGCGCGCCGGAAGCGGGCGTGAGTAGAGAGGTCTGCTGGTTGCTGGGAAGAAGCTGTTGAAGCGATGAGAAATCGCTTTGCGCCTGGGACAGGTTTCCGGATTGCAAATCCTGCCCGAGTTGTTGGAGGCTTTGCTTGAACTGCTGCTTGTTGGGATTTTGGGTGGTGACCGAAGCAAGCTGGCCGAGAATTGTGCTGGCAACTCCAAATATAGACATGCGTGTCTCCTCTTTTCAGGCGGCTCGGACGCTATGAAATTGCTTGGGCGATTACCCGGTCCGAAGCCAGCCCGTGGGAGTAAGGGCAAGGGAGGGGCCAAAGGGAGCGGGGAATTTTAGTTATAAGCTATTAGTTTTAAGTTAGTTAGTAGAGGCAAACCGGAGCGAAAACGGCTGGCGGGAATTATGGGGCAAGGTTTGCCTAGCGGGGCAGGTGGCGCGGCAAAGGCTGCCGGGAAGGTCGAGAACGCTGAACCTGGATTTGCGTGGTAAAATAGTGGCTTAGGGGGCGACCCGGTTTCGACGGAAGCTGTCGCGTCCCGGAGGCATGCCGGGGGCCAACCACCCGTAATCGGCTGGAAACTAGAACTGCCAACAACAACTTGGCACTTGCTGCTTAATTAATTAAGCGCACGCTTCCCCGGGCTTTGCTCATGGGCCCGGCAAGAAGCGTCAAACAGTGAGCTGGCCCGAGCCTTTCGGTCCGTAAGGCTTAGGCGAGAACCATCGGACTAGCCAGCTGCGTTTCTTGCTCGTTCTAAGCGCGGAGGGCGAAACAAACGGAACTGAGATAAGCATGTAGGCTCCGTGGCGTAGCGCTTTTCGGACGGGGGTTCGACTCCCCCCGCCTCCA
>Ga0210387_10000042_pt1 | contig 104896 bp, 112 predicted proteins | sample IncBWC7OmetaG_FD_160108 | JGI IMG/M metagenome (GOLD analysis project Ga0210387, IMG submission 160108) | Forest soil microbial communities from Barre Woods Harvard Forest LTER site, Petersham, Massachusetts, United States - Inc-BW-C-7-O ...
AGCCTGAAACGGCCCCTGGGCCGCACCGACACCCGACCAGACGCGCAGACCCCGATCTCTACGAGCACCACCACCACCGCTGACCCACACCCATCGCCCACAACAACATCGCGCGACACCCACCGTCATCAGCGGGCATCCGGCTAATCTCATCCTGCATGGGAAGGTCCTTCCTTTCCTTGCCACGCCCCGGGCAGTTCGAGCTGCGCCGGGGCACTTTTCGATTGGGATTCCGTCAAGCTGAGCGCCAAGACGCGATCAGCGAGACTACATGCTTGTCAGCATATACTAAAAGAATCCTATAGAAATGTCTGACGTAGAACAGAAACCCGATCTTCCGGCACTCCACCGTCTTGCCTACTCCCAGGATGGTCTTTTCACGACGCGACAGGCCCAGGAGCGGGGCGTGAGCGCACAGCTTCTCGCCCACCACGCCCGATCAGGCCGGTTCCAGAGGGTGCGACAGGGGCTCTATCGCCTCAGCGACTACCCAGCAGGCGAACACGATGAGATACGCGCCGCATGGCTCACCGTTGGGATGGAGAGGGCCGTCGTCTCGCACGAGAGCGCGCTCGTGCTACATGGACTCTCCGACGTCCTGCCAAACACAGTGCATCTTCTCGTCTCCCGCGAGCACCGAGGAGTCCGGGCGCCCAGCGGCGTGACCCTGCACACCGCTACCGTGCCCATACCGGAAGGCGACATCACTATCCGCCACGGCATCCGCGTCACAACCCCGGCGAGAACGATCATCGACGCGGCACGCTCAGGCACCGCGCCAGAGCAGATCAAGATGGCCATCCGCCAGGCCCTCCAAGAAGGCCGCACCACGCCGGACCAGCTCGCCGAGCACGCCGAGCGAAACGGCGGACACATCGCCGCACTCGTAAAGCAAACAACCAAGGAAGCTACCGCCGCGTGAAGTACGACACCGCCGAGGCATTCCGAGCCGCACTCGACCAGCGCATACGCAACGAAGCGACCACCACCGGCCTGCCCGTCATGCGGCTACGAAAGCGCGTCGCCTTCGAGCGCTTCCTCGCCAGGCTCACCATCGCGGAGCCAGGAAACTGGGTGCTCAAGGGAGCATTCGCGCTTGAGCTGCGACTAGGCGTGCGAACACGAACAACCAAGGACATCGACCTCGCGGGAGCCGACGACGAGCAGACCGCCACCACGAGACTCATCGCCGCGCAGGCGATCGACCTCCACGACCACTTCAACTTCGACGTAGCGCGCACCGCCACCCTCGACCAAGCAGAAGCATTCCGAGCCGTCCGCTACAGCGTGACCGCCGAAGTCGCCGGACGACGCTTCGAGCAGTTCCCCGTAGACGTCGCACTCAACGAGCAGCCAACCGCCCCATCCGAACGACTACCAATCCCAAGCCTCCTGGACTTCGCCGATATCCAGCCGATCGAGATGCCCGTGATCGCCATAGAGCAGCACATCGCCGAGAAGGTCCACGCATACACCGCGACCTACGGACCACAAGAACAGCACAGCACCCGAATCAAGGATCTCATCGACATTCTCCTGATCGCCGACCTCGCCACCCCACACGCCGACCGCCTACACGCGAGCCTCGACACGACATTCAGCACCCGCAAACGCCAGCCACTCCCCACCGCGCTCCCGCCACCGCCAGCCTCGTGGGCAAGGCCCTACACCCGCACCGCCAAAGATGTCGGGCTACCAGCCGACCTCGGGACAGCGCACGCAGAGGCCGCCACCTTCCTCGACCCCATCCTCGCCGATGCCACGGCCGGCCGCTGGAACCCCACACAGAAGCGCTGGACCACCACCTGAGCCATGACTCACGGGCTCCCCACCCGAAGCGCGTAGGGGGCCGCCCCGCTGTGCACCAAAAATCTCGCACAGACTAGATGCACAGGGGTGCGAGGACACAGCAATTGCTGTGTCCTGCCGCATGAAGCGATCCGGCGCGAACGCCCGCTGGACAGTGCTGATCGGCCGCACGGTCCCTGTGCATCTAGTCCGTCGAGATTCTTCGGCGCGTTGCAGGCGGTTGGTAGATCGCGGCCATGCGACGACCTCAGATGAGACCCGTTGATGCCCCTGGCTGCGGCTTTGACGAAACCTTGCAACGATCCCGTCCAGATGAAGTTCGCTTCGATTCGTATAACCGGCTTTAAGCGCTTCGCCGATCCAGCGGTCCTTCGCGTTCGTGGCAAGACGCTCGCGCTGCTAGGCCATAACGAGTCGGGCAAGACATCGCTGCTCGACGCCCTCGCACATCTGAGTCGCGAGGGGTTCGCGGCAGCGACCGAATTCACGGATCGCGCTACCCGACCAGGCAACCAGACTGTCCTATCGGCACGCTTCGTGATCGAGGAGGCAGATGTCATCGCAGTCCAGGCAGCGCTTGAGGACCGCGCCTACGTCGGGGCTATTCGCGCAGGCGATTTGTGGGAGATCTCTAAGCGAGCCAACGGCCGTCGATACCTCGGCGACCTACCGGGCCTTGGCCTTGTTCGGGACGTCTCGGTGCGAGAGCGACTCGTGTCCGAGCTTGCCACCGTGGAAGGTGACGGCTGGGAATCCATGCCGTTGGACACCTACAACGAGGACCAGCAAAAAACGGTCCAGACCGCTATCGCGGCGACGAAGCAAGCGCTAGAAGAGCATAAAGAGACCGATCCTCTCCCTGACGACGCTCTCGCGCAACTCGCGAGCTTGCTAGGCGAGCTCGTTGCATGGAGCGAGACCGCCGGCAACCACCCCGCGCTCGACGCGATCCGAAGGAGCGTGTCTCAGGTAGAGGCGAACGAACGGGCCGACAGCCCATCGCGGGTCGCCGAGCTGACTCTCTTCGCTCGTATACCGAAATTCATTGTCTTCGATGAGGACGCGAGACAACTACCCAGCTTCACCGCGTTTACTGAGGACCCGGCGGCAGGGCTGACGAATTTGCTCGCGGCTGGCGGCACGACCTTCGCAGAGTTGTCGAGTCTCGCTGGCCAGGACGACTCCCGCGAGGCGCTTAGCGAGCAAGAACTACAAATCAATCGCCGGCTTGAGCTGCTGTTTCGTGACTGGAGCCAGCGCGAGGTTACGCCAGCCATTCGCGTCGACGCATCGGGTATTCAAGTTGTCGGCCGCGATCGAAACTCACCACTCCTCGATTCGCCGTTGGCGCAGCGCAGCGAGGGCATGCGGATGTTTGCGGCGCTGGCCGCCTTTCTTCACGCCAGAGATGAGTCATGGTCTAGCGAGCCCGTTCTACTCGTTGACGAGGCCGAGCTGCATCTCCACTATGACGCGCAGGCTGATCTCATACGAGTATTCGACCGGCAACGAATTGCCCAATGTGTCGTTTACACGACGCACTCAGTTGGCTGCCTGCCCGAGGATCTCGGCCTGGGTATCGTCGTGATCGAGGAATGCGGCGAGGAGCGGAGTCGTATCTCGCAATCCTTCTGGACACGCGGTCCTGGGCTAAGGCCCGTGATGCTCGCTCTGGGTGCAACGGCCTTGTCCTTCACACCAGCTCGGCGTGTGGTGATCGGTGAGGGAGCCCACGAGGCCATTTTGCTTCCTACCCTGCTCAGACAGGCGCGGGAGAACCAACCCCTGAACGACCCGCTTGGATTTCAGATCGTGGGCGGCTTGGCAGGAATACCACCCGCCGCTGCGACATCTCTCGAGGAGGAGGCCGGTACCGTGATCTACATCGTCGATAACGACGACGGGGGTCGTGCTGCCGCAAAAACGCTTCCCAAAGTAGTACGCGACAGCGGACGAGTCTTTACCCTCGGAGAGGGAACGGATGCCAGCTGCATTGAGGACTTTGTGTCGGCTGAGATCCTCGTCAAAGCGCTCGACGACGTGCTGAAGTCCGACGGGAAGCCAGCCGCGAACAAGATGCTATCTGACGTACCAGCCAGTGGAAGGGCTGCTTGGCTAAGCGAAGCTCTTGAGGAGAGAGGAATCGTAGGCGGGCGGACTCGCATCGCCCAGACATCGGTCATAGCGGGCGCTGAGAGCGGGCTGATCGAGCCGTCTAGGCTTGAGGCAGTTCAAGCTCTTCTGGCAGCGGTAGAAGCGATTTTCCCCGCCGTGCCTTGAGGAATCTCCATATAGGTCGCACCCAAACTTCCGCGGCAACTCGCAACCACATTCACTTGGCGAGAGTCACAACGATCGCGGCTGCTGCTACGACGAGCGTGAGGACGGCGACAGAGAACAACAACTTGTTCAGCCGATACTGCTGCTCTTCGCGTTCGGCCGATCGTCGATCTCGCGCCTCCGCAGCCGCAGCGGCTTCGCGTACAAGCTCGCGCATCTGAGTCGCTGCAGCGTCTAGCCGGGAGGCAGTCCGCGCTTGCGCGCCCCTAATGAGTGTGCGCGACGCCATGAGCCCGGCCGCAGACAGATACGTTCTCCAGTCTTCCTTCACATCTTCGCCCCTGATCGCACGGACAATCAGGTTCCCCCATGCGAGAAAAGCGGCCCACTCCATCGCAGCCGGGAACATCCCGAACCACCAGTCGAACGCGTCTGTAGCCTTGAAGGGGTGGAGGTGGAGGAGACGCCTACCCACCGGCCCACGATATGTTGGGGCGCGGATGCTTCGGCACCTCAGCGCAGCGTCGCGACATTACGCGGCGTGAAGCAGCAACAGTTCCGCCCAACCGCCCACGCCCCTCACGCCCCTCACGCCCCTCACGCCCCTCACGCCCCTCACGCGTGGGCGGTCTCATGGGCGGTCGCGCCCGAAACGGCCCCCAGCGGGAGGCGAGCGAGCGGCACCCGCACTCCGCGAATCCCCGATCCCAGAGCCGATCCCCGCGCCTCCAGCGCCCACCGGCATCCAAAAAGACTCGTATCGGAGAGACAGACTTTGGGCCTGCGACGAATCGACCAAATCGTGTGTGGTCCATCCATCGCCTCGTGTGTGGTCCGTGTGCGGTCGGCTCCCGTACCACCATTCCGGCCCGCCCTACAGCATCAACCCGAATGCTTCTGAATCCGTGGCCCAGAACCAAATCCCGAAGCTAGGGAGTCCCCCAGCACCTCCCTGATTCCAACCAGCTACAAATCGGGGCGCCCGGATTCGAACCGGGGACCTCGCCGACCCGAATCGAGGCTCCTTTGCCTGGTTTTTTCTAGGTTATGCCTGCAAATGGCTGGTTTTGCTGGACTGGATTCAGGTGGTGGAAGATCGGAATTTCGGCGCGATTCGGGGGGGTTTAGGCACTGGGATCGAGCTACTGCCTAAACGCGGCGAGCCGCATCTGGACGATTTGAGCGCCGCCTCAGGATGACTTCCCGATAGGCTTCCGGCTGCTGCTGTCCTGAGACTCAGACGGGCTGCGGCACAAGATCGGCATCGGCGAGTGCGAGCACAGTTTCGCGCGCGCGTGAGCAGAGGTCCAGGTCAAGATCATCCAGGCTTGCGAGTTCGTAGAGCGTGGCCGCCGCCTGCTGAGCGCCGAGGGTAAGTAGCACTCGACGCGCTTCGTCCAGATCGTGCTGCACGTAGTCCGTGGCCGTCACGATGGGCCCCTGCATCGGACCAGCTACAGAACCCAACGCAGCCCATCGCCTCGTCGCGCGTATGCGTGCGGCCGCTGACACACCGCACCGCCAGGCGTCCCCGCGAGGCTCGGGCGCGGGCTTCCGTCCAAGCGCGGCGAAATCGGCGCTTGGCCACCACGCCTTCGCGACCTCACCGGACAGATGGCGCGAGAGCCGTCCACCAATGCTCACGAGCGCGGTCATCGCCCGGTGCTCGTCGACAAGTTCCGCGCGAGCCGCGACCAGCGTGTCCACAAGTCCAGGCCAGTCCTTCGCTCTCTGCAGCTCGATCTCAGCGACGATCTGTCCCGGTGGCCAGACAGCGGCTGGCCCGTCTTCCGCAGTCCCAGTCACTGTCAGCTGCGCGGCAGCGAACCCCGTCTCGTGGAGTCGCTCCTGAACACGTCTTTGGATGCGCCGCAAACGCCGCTGCGCCCCCTCATTTGCGTACTCGAGCGTCAACTCGACCCGGCGCGCTGTAGGCACAATCGCACCCCTTGCGCAGAGGCCTGTCCAGGCCGATCGGTCGACTGCTCTCTCAGCCTCGAAGACACGAATCGCGTAGAACAGCTCGACCACTTGATCGATCACTGCATCGTCAACCTCGGGAAGTAGGGACCAGCGGCCGGCGTTGCGCAGGTCCGAGGCCACCCGCCAGAGCCGGAAGGCCGTGACGGCGGCGATCGCGGGCTCGGCACCGACCAACAGATGCAGCGGATCGTGCAGCAGCGTGACGAACGGGTCAGCCTCGTGCATGGCGCCAACGTGTCCGTCGACGGGTTGGCGCGACTCGTTCTCAGCCGGGGGCGGCGGCAACTCCCGCGCACGTTGGTCGAGGCGTTGAAACCGCGAGATGATCGACGCAGGCACCGCTCGGCAGCTGCACAGCGCCCGAACGTAAGCGTCGAGCGTCGAGGCGATCATCGGCAGCAGACGTGTCTCTTCCTCGAGCCGCCCGCTCCACAGCGGCAGGCCCACCGCCCCGAGTAGGGCCCTCTGCCACTCGCCTTCGCGTTGTCGTTGAGCGTGGGTCGGCGCGCTCACGCTCTGCGGCCGTGGGAGCGCAGTCAGGCGCGGAATCGTGCAGTCGAGATCGTCCACGGGGTCGATCCGCACGCCGGTCGCGTCGGGCACGGCAGCCAGTAGTGATTGCACGAGCCCGCCCTGGGGGCGCCCGGCCGCCCAGAACGGAACCTCGGTCGACCCGTGTAGCTGGAGCCGGACCTCGGGGCCGGAGACCTTGTCCGGGACCAGCGCATAGCGTGCGCGGGCGGCTACCGCGTGCGCTGCAACTGACGCGCCGCCGAGCGCATCGATGATGCTGGCGTGGATCTTTACGCCGTGCAGGCGTGCGGCGTCGAGCAGTTCGTCAAACGCATCCAAGCCGCCGGTGAGGCTCGTCGCCAACGCCGCTACCGACTCCACCAGCGAAGCGCTGTCGCAGACGCCCTCGAGCCCGACGAGCACCGCGGCAAGCACCCCCGCCTCGGTGATGCCATCGAAGCGATCGAGGTGGGCGAGCTCGATACTTGCTGCGAAAGCTGTCCGCAACTCGACGCCGGGGTCTGTGATCAATCCCACCGCGTTCACGTCGATCACAATCGAGTCGTGAAGGTTCGCACCGAACCGCGTCTGCAGCACGCGTGCGATCTCCCCTGGAGGAAGACCGTTTCTCAGCCGGTCGGCAACCTCGTGCGCTGAGCGGTCGTAGTCGATCAGCTGCAGACCGTGAAGCGCAGCCGCGAGCGTTGGCGCCGATGCGCTGCTGCGCACCCGCTGCGCGATCGCCGTGAGGATGAGTTCGTCATTTGTAAGCGAACGGCTGCGGCGAATCGCTACGTCGAGGTCTCCAATGTCGGCGACGTTCAGTATCTCAGCGACGGTTTCCGCGAGATCGCGCACGGTGATGTCGTGGACTAGCGATGAGGCGACCCGTGAGCGCAGCTCGTGAAGCCCACGGACCCTAGCCCCATCCTCGCGCACGAGGAACTCGTCGCGAAGGCGCGCAACGCTCGTGCGAGCGCCTGCCTCATCGAGGTCAGCAGCGAGCGCAATCTGTGCCACCGACAGTGATGCCCCTAGCAGATCGGCAACCGCGACGACAGCCAGTACCGCGAGAGGCTGATCTTCCCCAGCGCTAGCAAGTGCACGCACCTGAGCTCCGAGCGATGTCTCCAAGCGCTCGCCGGTGGTGAGCAGGGCGGTGTACTCCAGCACCAGCTCGTCGGCCTTCTCGAACGGCTCTCTCCAACCAGGCCAGGAGGTCTGACCCCGCTGGCGTAGTGCGTTCCAGAGGTTCTCCGCGAGCGCCTCGTCAAGCGTCGGGCGAACTACCTGCAGCGCCGGTCTCGTGCGCACGTTGTGCAGGTCCTGCTCGCGCACGGTGCCGAGCAGGAACACACCGGTCCGGTAAGAGAGCTCAGCCACCAGCGCGTCCCATGCGGCAACGCCGTGGTGGCCGAGATCATCAATGACGAATCCAACCGGCGCCGCATCGGATGCCTCGATCGAGCGCGCGAAACGGTCGATCGCCGCCAGCGCGCCTTCGGAGCGCAGGTCGCGGATCCGATACCAACGGACCCTGTGCCGCGTCGCGTGGACGGTCAACCAGGCGACTGCGGACTTGCCCGCACCGGACGGCCCTGCGACCAGCACGCGTCGCTTCGCGTCCAAGGCGCCAACGACCTCGCCGACCGCACCAGGCCGCTCGATCACGAGCCCGGCCGCCACGTGCGCCGGGGTCGTCGCAACACCGAGGAGATAGCGCGCGTCGCGGTCGGGGTCGGTGAACTCCACTGCCTCGCACACCCCCACCCTGAGCGCCTGCTCGAGCGAACCAACGTCGACCAGCTCGATCGCCCGCTCGACGATGCTGGTCGCGTCGGTGAGCATCAACCCCGCCGGGATGCGGCCAGGCTGGGCATTGTGATCCTGGCATGCGACCATCGCCGCCGCGAGGCGCTGTACCGCCAGTCGGGCAGCCGCCGTGTTGAGTACGCGCGTCGCGCCCAGAGCGCTCGCGGCAGCGTCCAGAGGGTCGCGGATCGCCACCAGGTGCAGGCGGGCCAGTAGCACGTCGATCTCCGCGGACTCCATCTGCTCGCGAAGACCCTCATGCAAGAGTGCTCGCGCCGGCGCCACCTCGGCGGCCACCTGCTCGAACCCCGTCTCGGGCACGCCGTGCTCGACGACGAGCATCAGACGCACCGCCGGATCGTGCGTGATCCCGCCCTCGACCGCGCGGCGCGGCTTCGCCAGCGCCGCCACCCAGCCCGCCAGCTCCGCGGGACCTACGGTGGCCAGATGTGGCTGGCGGGACTTGACCTGCACGTCGACGAGCATCCCGTCAACGAGCAGGCGTGCGTCGTCTCCGCCCTCCGGTACGACCGCATCCACGGGCCAGGCGCGCGTGACCCCCAGCACCGCGAGCCAGGTTAGGACGGCGTCCTGGAAGTGATATCCGCGTGCCGAGATCGCTCCGCGGCGCTGCTCTTGCTCCCACGCATCGGGGGAGAGACCTAGCAAACCGAACAGCGAGGGGGGAAGTGTTGGAGGGGCGTCGATCAGGACAAGGTAGGCGCCAGCGCGGCGATCTATCGTGAGCGCCGTGCCGATATCGGTTGCTGAGCACCGCGCTCTCGAGTGCCCATCGTGCGGGCATGTCACCTCAATGCTGACGTGGCTGGCTGCTGATCTGGTTGAGAGGCCAGATCTGCGGCTGCTTCTTCAAGATCTCGACGTCTACTACCCGCGGTGTAGCGAGTGCGGGGAGCTCGTCGAGCGTGAGGATCCTCTGCTAGTTCTCGCCATGGCTGACGAGGCCCCCGTGGTACTGGCTTGTCCGGATCGCATCCTTTTCAGCGACGATCCCTCAGCGAGCGCACAGGGCCTGATCGGCGATATACATGCTGCGCTTCGAGAGGAGCGCCGCACTCTCGCGGGGCCGCTGCTGCCAGCGCCGTTCGATGTAGTCGCGGTCGCGCTTGCCCGGAATGTGGATGCGGACATCGCGGTAGTCGATGCGGCGGTTCAGTCTGTCCGCGAGCGTCATGGTGATTCTGCAGCTGAGCGGCACGGGACATTCTTGAGGGATGTCGAGGGTTCGCGGCGGGAGCGACGATTGAACGTGGCTCACGAGGAGTTGGACCAGATCGGGAGCGCGAGCGAACTCGAAGCGGTTATTGACCGCTTTCCTGAGTTGTTGACGGCGGAGGCTCGCCGTCAACCGGAAGAGATCGCAGCGGCCGCGCGCGCCGCGGGGGACGAGCCAGCGGTGCGCGCGATCGTCGCCAAGCTCGATTTGCTCGATCACTGTGCGTCGGGGAGCGTGAGAGAGGCGTGGACTGCGTACAGAAAGGTCGTCGAAGGCTTTTTCGCGGAGGTGCTGGAGCCGCAGGTGAAGCCGCTGTTTGACGAGTTCGAGAGTCTTGTCGACGGCGATCCGGACCGTGCGGCGGATCTCGGCGATCAGCTGGTCAGGAAGATTGCCGAGCTTGGGATGCTTCCGATGGAGGCGGAAGTTGGGGTGCGGGTGGCCGCGCTGCACTGGGCGCGTGCCGACGGCGACCGGGGAGCGAACCTGGAGCGTTGTCGCGTACTTCTGGAGAGAGCCATCTGGATCATGGAGCGCGACCTCGAGTCGGTGCCGCGCGAGTTGTATGTCGGTGCTCTTCTTGATCTTGGTGCGGTCATGGGTGCGCGGCATGCCGGCGATCCTGCCGTGAACCAGGAGCGAGCGACAGCGCTTCAGCGTCGGGTGCTCGAGCACACCACGAGGGAGGAGAACGGCCGGATCTGGGCGACGGCTCACACCAACCTCGGACTCAGCCTTTTGGAACGCGAGCATGTCGCGCAGAGCAGCACCGAGGGCGCGGATCAGATCCGAGCGCGCCAGCAGTCGTGGCTGGCCGAGGCCATTAGGCATTTCGAGCAGGCGCTGACCTACCGCAGCTTCGAGCGAGACCCGCATGACTGGGCGCATACACAGGTCAATCTCGGCCTCGCCTACACACGTCTCGATGACGGCCACCGACGGACGAACCTCCATCGAGCCGTGGACCACTACACCCGAGGGCTGCGCGGCTTCGAGGGGCACACGGCGCTCTACTCTCAGGCACTAGGCAACCGCGCGAGCGCCCGGCTCGACATCGCATTGCTCGAGAACACGCCTGCCCAGGAGCGCGAAGAACTTCTTCGTACCGCGGCAGCCGACGCGCGCGCGGCGATCAACACGATCGGCGTAGAGGGCCACAGCGTCGCTGCCGGACGACGCTGGTGGCAGCTCGGCAGGGTGCTCGCGGCAACGGAGACGCTGACAGACGAGCTACTTCATGTCCTGCGGCGCGTATTGACCGAGCTAACACCAGAGACGGCTCCCAAGGAGTGCCGTGAGGCCGGCTGGCGACTCGGCGAGATCGCCGCTCAAGCAGGCAACTGGCCGGTGGCCGCCGAGGCATACGAGCAGGCCGCTGTCGCTGCCGCCAACGCAATCGGAGCGCGCGCCACGCGGAACGCGCGATTCGCCGAGATCGAGCGCAGCGGGAACGTATTCCGCTGGGCCGCATACTCGCTGATCCGCGCCGGTCGTCCAGCACGGGCCGTCGAGATACTCGAGCTTGGTCGCGCCCGCGAGCTCGCGCTTTGGCTGCAGCGCGATCAAGCAGAACTCCAGCCCCTCCTCGCCGCCGCTCCGACGCTCGCAGGGCGTTTCGCAGAGATCCGCCAGCGGATCGAAATTGCCCAAGCGCGTGGCGATGAGGATCAACTGGCTCGTGTCTCCGAAGACCTCGCCGCAACACTCACCGACATCCGAAGGCTGCCCGGGTTCGACGGCTTTCTTAGAGCACCGTCGGCATCCGAACTCGCGCAGTCACTGGGCGTCGATGAGACGATCGCTTACCCGGTGACCTCCCCGCATGGCGCCGCATGGATACTCCTATGTTCACGTACCTCGCCCTCTGTCACGACGGTCGAGCTACCCGCATCCACCTCACTGACGGTGTTCGAAGCGCTCGCTCGGCTGGACCACAATACCGGCGCGGTGGATGGCTATCTGACCCAGCAAGCGGTCGCGGGCCCGGAGCTCGATGAAGAGATCGAGAAGGCTGCATCCGTGCTTGGTCCAACCCTTATGCAGCCGTTGGCGAGAGCGCTACGTCAACGGGACGCGACCTCACTGTGCATCATTCCTGTCGGCCTACTCGGCCGAGTACCGCTGCACGCATTGACCTGGGATGGCCAGGATGGCCACCGCTGCCTGCTCGACGATTTCGCCGTCACCTATGCCCCGTCAGCCTACGTCCGGATCGGCTGCGCAGTCCGAGCCGCCGAGCGGGAGGGATTCCCGCGACTGCTCGCTGTTGGTAATCCGCTTCCACAGTCCAATCCGCTGCCAGACGCAGAACGTGAGGCGAGGCTCGTAGCCGAGATCCTTCCCGCCGACGACGCCGCGGTGCTACTCGGCGAAGCCGCGAGCAAGGAAGCCGTCATGCAGGCGATGCCCTCAGCGAGCCACATCCACCTCTCATGCCACGGCATGGCCTCAGGGGACACCCGCGCGTTCGACTCTGCACTGTTCTTCGCACACGACCGCGCCGCGTCGGCGAGCGAGATCCTCGACCTGCAACTTGCCCGTACACGGCTCGTCGTTGCCTCCGCCTGTGAGACCGGCGTGATCGCCGGGCACGAAGCGACCGACGAGGCGCTCGCCCTCTCGACCATATTCCTGGGCGCCGGAGCGGCTGGAGTGATCGCGTCCCTCTGGTCGGTCGATGACTACGCAACATCTCTGTTGATGGTGCGCTTCTACGAGGCGCTCATACACACGCCCGAGGACCCGGCCCAAGCACTCCGAATTGCCGCTCTCTGGCTCAGGGACCTTACCCCCGAGGGAGAGGCGCAGTACGCGAGCCGCCACCCGCTGCTCGCCGAGCAGCGGGGGCGAGCCCCGAACCCCCACTCTCGGTCTGGCGAGGGATCTCGCTTCGGCCGCCCGATCTGCTGGGCCGCGTTTGTCTTCAGCGGAGCGTGAACTCAAAAGCATGCCCGGAGCGGGCTGCATGCGGAACAGACGCCTACACCTAACGATCGTCTTGCGAGATGAAGTCCACTGCCGAGCGCGGCCGGTCGGCGGCGGGTCCTATCCCGAGTGCGGCGAGGCGTTCGTGCCAGCGCTCCCGCCAAGCCAACCGCTGACTGTCATCGGCGAGCGTAGCGTCCACTGAAGCGTCACGATCAAACGGCCACAGAGGGTCCGGCTCGCTGGCCAGGCAAAGGCGGGCCAATATGGCTCGTCGGAGCACATCACGCATACGGTCGACTGCATGGCCAAGCGCTACACCGAACGCGTGCTCGGCGATGTCAGACGTCGAGATCTGCGCCATGATCTTGCGTAGCTCCTTCTCCTTGATTTGCCCGCCGTGGACGAGCTTCGAACGCAGGCCATATAGCCGACCCACATCGTTGAAGAGCGCCGCCGCGGGGTCGCTCTCGGTCGCGAGTAGTGCCGCGGCGCGGCTGCGCAATCGAAGGGTCAGCCCTTCGGTCTCCTTTTCGGTCCCAATCAGGGCTGCCTCCAGTCCAGTGGCAAGGTCGACGAGATACTCGTATGGGTTCCCATTACTGTGCGAGGCGTTGAACTTGCCGAGTGCAACATCGAACGACGTCGCGACCATTCCCTCGCGCTTGATGTCGGCAGCATCAATCACACCGCCGAGCGTCTCGAACGCTGCGGACTCATCTCCCGTCAACCGGACCGTCCGCCGAACCGGTGTATCGAGCAGCCCCTTGCGGGAGATGCTCATCTGTGGTCTCATCCGCGCCACCAGGGTTGTCATCCCGCTCACCTCATATGTCGTCTGAACCGTGCCTGCCGTCAATAGGCGCACCAGAAACAGGAACCGCCCAAGCCGTGCGGATAGCCGACTGACAACTTTGTATGGGTCAGGATCGTCCGTGAGCTCGCGGATGATGAGAAGACTGTGAGGAGGGTCATAGGGACGAGGGTCCTCGCGGTTCCAAGCCTGCGCCGCACCGCGAATCTCATGCTGTATACGGTCGAGTAGACCACCCCGCTCCTCCGGCTCAGGCACTACCGTGACATCACCGATCTGCAGTTCATCCCCGCTCGTAGTCGTTAGGTGCGAGACGTGACGGATGCAGACCATCTCGTAGCTTGCCATCCCGAGCACTCGCAGCATCTCGTCGATCGAGTCATCGACGGCAGTGCTCTCTGAGTCGAAGCTGCCCTCCTGTGCGCAACGGGCTACGCAGGCCTCAATCAAGCTGAACATATAGGTCGAAGCAAACTCTGAATGGTGGCGCTTGAGCGGATCGGCGAAGCGCTCCGGGTATGCCTCGTCGAGTTGCGCCTCGAGGGTTGGATATGCGGAGAGCGCCCTGATGCTGTCACCAAAATAATCGCGTCCGATGGCGATGTATGGGTGGAAAACTGGTGTCGGGATCACGTTCTCCGCCCTAAGAGCGTCGAACGCCTCCGCTATGAAAGCCCGGCTTGCCGTGAGGAGGTCACACTGCTCGCTCATACTCATCCCAGAGTCCATAGTCGCTCGAAGAGAATGAATCGGCGCCTGGACATCAGCGTCTGAGCGTACGCACTCGCCGGGACGCAGGCGGATCAGCAGGCCATCGCGTCGCCGATCCCCCGCCGGTGTCGTACGCCAAGCCACACCGCAGCAGACAACCAGAGAAGACCGATGCCGTGAGAAGGCTCCTTGGCGAGATCCCGCTATATCCGTGGCCACAGCAAGAGCTGAGCCGAACCGTGTTTTGTGTCGCCAGGACCGCCTACACTTGGTCTTGGAGGTCATGTGATGCCAGAGCCAGCCGCGACCAACGATCACATCGAGAGGGCGAACGCCCAGTTCTGGACTCCTCCTTCCCTGGAGGAACTAATGGCCGATGTCGCGCCACTTGAGGCGGACGAGCACTTTGACATCCCCGATGTGACCGACGAGGAGTGGGATGTGTTCGTGGCGGCGCTCGACGAGTGACCGCAACCGTCCTCGTCGACACGAACGTTTTCACCGCCCGCCTGCGGGAGCGCTCGCCACTCGCCACGAGCTATGCGAAGCACCTGTTCGGGCAGCGCATTGCGGTCGCTCCCCAGACGGTCGCCGAGGCTCGCTACGGAGCGCTCAGCGCCGGCTGGGGCGTAGCCCGGGTAGAGCGCCTCTCTCGTCTAATCGCACGCGCGCGCGTCCTTCCGGTTGACATCGACACGATCGAGGCCGTCGCCCAGCTGCGAAACGAATGCCGGCAGATCGGACACGGCCTGCACCAACGAGGCCACAACGCCGACCTATGGATCGCGGCGACAGCGATCCGCTGGCGCATCCCGCTCGTAGCCCACGACGCGGTCTTCGACGGCTGCCCCGGCCTCGAGCTCCGGACAGAGCTCGACACGCGACGCGCCTACTGAGTCGACACCGAAGCGTTCAGCGTGGCCGCTCCCTCTCATCATCGAGAACGCACTCGTCGCGGCCGACACGGAGGACGAGCCCGACGGCGACTTCGTGTTCTGAGCGGCGACAGATCAGACATGATGTCTTTTGTCTGTTCTGTATTGTCTAGCCGCTTGAGATAGTGCCCCTAGATGGGGGCGCAGGACGACAATCTCACGGTCCCACCTGCCGCACCTTGCCGCACACCCTCGAGGCTCGACGGGCTTACATTCGACGAAGAGCTGCTCGACCTGCTCGCAGACCGGCTCGCCGATCGCCTGGCCTCACGACTCGAACTGGCTACCAAGCCGCGCGAAGCCCTGGTCAACGCCGACGAGGTCGCACGCATGATGGGCAGGAAGCGCAGCTGGGTCTACGACCACGCGGGCGATCTCGGCGCCGTGCGCCTCGGATCAGGATCAAGACCCCGCCTGGGCTTCTACCCCGCACGCGTGACCGAATACCTCCAGAGCGTCGCGAACCCGCCGCCGATCTCGCTGCCGAAGCCCGCCCCACGCCGCCGCCGATCCCGCCCTGGGTACACCGCAACCGGCGTGGAATTGCTGACCGTCCGCGGCCCGAGCTACAAGACGCAACCGCCAAACCCCTGATCTACCAGGGTCTCGCGCACGTCATCGCGACTGTGCGACAGCCGCGCAAGCGCAGCTGCTGGCCTGGGGGCGTGCAGCAGTCCGTCTTCTCGCTCGACTCGCAGCAGGCGCTCTGTTGTTCGGCCGAGCAACGGTCGGCGGCACCCGTAATGAGATTGGCCGCCACATCGAGTGGCTGATCACGGAGCTAGGCGACCGCGTCTAGCCCGTCACCATGCGGGGCCGAGCGAGCTCGCGCGCGTCCCTCATCGCGTGGGCAAGCAGCTCCATGCGGACGGCCGGCAGGATCCGCACACGCACGTTATCGAGCCTGCTCGACTGGCGGTATACGCGGTAGCCGGCGATCGTCGGCTTGGTCGAGGCGAGCGCCTGTCCGAACACGCGAACGATGTGGTGCGCGGCATTATCGATATCCATGTGCGCTGCGGCACGGCCACGGAGCGCGATGTCCAGCACGATCGGCCCACCGAAGCGCGCGCGCTCACGGCAGCGTGGACGCTCGCTGTGCGAAGGCCGCGGCGATCAGCGCCGACCAATCGGGCTGGCCAGTCGGCGTCCTTCGCTCAGCCGGCGCCGGCAGCACGAAGCATCCCGGACCGCTGTCCTTGAATGCAACCACGTCAGCAGCGTCGCGGGCGCGCGTCGCGGCGAGCCAGCTCGGCGACGTGCCGGGTCGGTCGCGCGCGTCAAAACCCTGGTCGCTCAGCAGATCACCGCGCCCGTAGGCGACCGATCGCTCAAGCTGTGAGCGTGCCTCTGCTCGCACGTCGGGGTCGACGAGCTCGGCCAGCGACCCCGAGACGTCGAGGTCAGCCTCCCCGTCAGGGTCCTCGGCAAGCTGAGCCGCCTCCTCGCGATCAAGCTCCTCGATCAACGCCAGTACCCGCTCGTCCTCGCGGTGAAGCTCGCGGGCATCCACGTCAAAACGGTCCAGTCCCCACGTTCGTTCGACAGGCGCCCCGTCGAGAAACCGCGGCTCGGGCTCGGGCAAGCTCAGCTCCGCCAGGCGACGAAACGCCCGGTCATAGTCGGCGCAGAAGATCGACACCGGCAGACAGCGCGCAACCGCAACAGTGGCCGCGCCCTGCGACGGCGCGCGCAGCACCAGGAGGTGATCGACATCGGCGTCGTCAAACACCACCGGCCCCTTCAACACATCCAGGTACGCCTTCACCAGCGGCCCGAGCCCAGCCTGATAGCGGCGAGCGTCCGGAACGCTCAGCGCCAGCTCGACAGCGATGTGTCCGCGGAACCTGCGACGCGCGCCCGCGTCGAGCTGCTCATCGATCTGAGACCGCGCCTGCTCGCGAAGCCGCGCGATTCGCCTGCCCTGCGTCGAGTTCCGAGACTTTCGCAGCGGAGTCGCAGTCGTGATCGTCAGGGCCAGCTCGCGACGCTCGGCAGCAATGACATTCAGGAAGTCGGCGTGCTCGGTCTGATCACTCAGGCGGACCATCAACCCATTGTGCCGCCGCTCAAAGCGCTCGAAACGAAAGGCAAAACGCAGGCGCGCACCAATACTCATACATGTCCGCAAGCTCCGACCTTTTCGAGGGCCGCCGTGTCGCGGAGCGAGCAACCGATGACCTGCTCGACGTGCTCGCCGATCGCATCGCGGACCGGCTCGCCGTACGGCTCGAAGGGCTCGCCTCGACGCCGTCTGAGGAGCTCGTCGACGCGCGGGAGATCGCCCGTGCCACCGGCCGCTCACGCGCGTGGGTCTACGAGCACGCCGGCGAGCTCGGGGCCATGCGCCTCGGCTCCGGACCCCGACCGAGGCTCGCGTTCTCCCCCGTTCGCGTAGCCGCCTTCGCGCAAGCCGCGAGCGAGCCACGCACGCCTACCCCGCTACCAATCCACTCCCAGCCCCGCCGACGACGGCGATCCGGACGGACCTCGACAGGCGTAGAGCTACTGCCGATCCACGGCCGCACGGATACCTGACGGGATGCCGCTCGCGGCTAGCGGTCAGACCGGGCCGGATCGCGTTGCATACTGGCCGAAATGCCCGCCAGCGCCACCCGAAATCCGCCAGCTCTCCCGCGGTCGGAAGATCGCGTGACGGGCCGCCCTGCCACGGGCCAGGTCATCAAACCCGACAAGGGACGCCGCAGCTTCGCGCTGCGGTTCTCGGCCTACGGTAAACGCGAATTCCTGACCCTCGGTCGACCTGAAGATGGCTGGACCACCGTAATGGCAGAACGCGAACTAGCCGTGGTGCTTCGCGACATTGAACGCGGCGTCTGGCAGCCGCCAGCTCCGGAGCCCGAGCCCGGCCGTGATCCTCTGTTTCACGAGTTCGCCTCCGAATGGTTTGAGGCCAAGCGGCGCGAACTCGCGCCGAACACCGCACGCAGCTACCGCAACGACCTCACCAACCACTTGCTGTCGTTCTTTGCCGAGCACAAGCTCTCGCAGATCACGATCAGCGAGGTCGACGCCTACCGCCAGCAGAAGGTCCGCGAAGCTACCGCTCTCGCCACCGCGATCAAGGCCGGCGAGCCAAGGATCATCGAGATCGTTGACGGTCGCGGCCGCCATTACCGTCGCCAGGCGCGCCCGCTCTCGCACCGCTCGATCAACATGCACCTGGACCTGCTCTCGCAGATCCTCGAGCTCGCCGTCGACCACCAACTGATCGCAACCAACCCGGCCAAGGGCAAGCGCCGCAGGCTAAAGGCGTCAAGGCCACGGCCGGTGTATCTCGACAGCGCCGAACACATCGCGGTCATGCTCGAGGCAGCCGGCGAGCTCGACCGCGACCCCAAATCACGCACCAAGGGGCGTCGCGCCGCGATCGCGCTGCTGATGCTCGGCGGCCCGCGTGCGTCCGCCGCCGGCGCGCTGACCGGCCGCGATCAGGACCTCGCCAACGGCCGAATCGACGTCGCCGCCGACAAGACGAGCGCCGGCACCCGCGAAATCGACATGCTCCCACTGCTACGCGAGATCCTGACCGAGCACAAGGCCGAAACCAACACCGGCCCTGAGGACCCGATCCTCACCACCCGAAACGGCAACGCCCGCAACCGCCACAACCTGCGCCAGCGCGTCGTCGCCCCAGTCGTAGCCAAGGCAGAAGAAATACTCGCCCAGCGCGGCAGGCAGCCGCTCCCTAAGGGGATCACCCCGCACAAGCTCAGGCACACGTTCGCCTCGGTGCTCTTCGCGATCGGCAAGGACCCCACATACGTGATGCACCAGCTCGGGCACACCGACCCCGCCTTCACCCTCCGCGTCTACGCGCACATGATGCGCCGCAGCCCAGAAGAGCGCGCCGAGCTCAGAGCGCTCGTCGAAGGCCACGACTGGACGCTGGGCGAAGATGCTGCCGGAGCGTCAGCGGAGTAGCGGTAGGACCCTCGCCTACCAAGGCGAGTGAATGATCGGCACGGGACCGAAGGGTGAGACGGGCGGTTTGAGCGCGATCGGCAGGCTAGACCTAACATTTAGCGATGCTCGGAACCGCGTATCACGAGGCGGGCCACGCCGTCGTCGCCCACATGCTTGGGTACAGGCTCCTCGGGATATCGATCGACTCAGATGTGGAAGGAAAGCTAGGGCACTCGGGCAGCGATGTGCTCCCGGAATCGCTGAAGCAATCGAAGAATTGGCGACAGGATGTAGTCACGCCGGAAGAGTGGACTGCAGCATCTGACGACATCGTGATCCACCTCGCAGGAGCGACCGCCGAGGAGCTCCTTCAAGGACGCGAATACGTCATGGATCCCGATGATCCCCGCAGCTCTGATGAGACCGAGGTCATCGGTCGGCTCGTGCGTATGTGTGGGACGAACTACGACGCACAGAATGATCTTCTCGCGGACTCACTCGTACGGGGGCGGGTGATAGTGAAGACCACTGGGAGAAGATCGACGATGTAGCCAAAGCGCTACTCGAGCAGAGGAAGCTAAGCGGTCCAGAGACCGAAGAGCTGATTGATCGATCGCATCCGAGCGCGGCTGACGACACGACGCGGGGGTCCGCATCGGATCACGCTGGCGTCGACCTCGGGCGGTACGGGAAGTCCGAATCAACGATCAGGGTCGCCGTAGGATGAACTCCCTCAGCTTGACCAAGGCCTCATCCAGGCTCTCGCGGAGTGCAGTTGCCTTTTGCGTTGGATGTTCGATCAGCGGCGCTAGCGTCGAGCTGGAGCCGAACGCCTCCAGCGCTAGCCACCGGCTCATGTCCTGCGTCCAGTTGAGATTCAACAGGAGGACGCGGAGCTTCTCGTTTGGTTCCAGATCGAGGCCGGCCAGCGGCGTGGGAGCCGGCATCTGCGGGTCAGGGTCAACGTAAGGCGACCGTTGTGCGCTCGCGGGCAGCAAACCATGAGCCTCAGCAACAACATCGAGCAGTGGATCCCGAAGGGCCGCAAGACGCTCGAGCACTTCCGAACGAGCAGCACGCAGATCACTGGCGATCCGCGCAAGTCGCGCCGCGTCCGGAAGAGGTAGCGCCTCAAACGCCGCTGCACTGACCGCGTTCGGCTCGTCGGCGTGATGAACAGTCAGACCGTTGATCGCCCGCGACAGGCGCTCAGCGGACAGCCCGACCGGCTTCCTCAGCCTCCCCGTAATCCCGTAGTTAGGCGTCGGATCGGTCACACGGCCGATCTTAGACTCACCGCCCGCGTCGGACAGTGCACTCGACCAAAACCCTGTATCCACAGGGCCGCCAGCTGAGCCCAGACTGGCCACGACCCCGTTAGTGCCTATTCACTGCCCAATCGCCGAGGCCACCACGCACTACCAGTCCAACAAAAACCCCGCATTTGCGGGGTTTTTTATATCGGGGCGCCCGGATTCGAACCGGGGACCTCGCCGACCCGAACGGCGCGCGCTACCAGGCTGCGCCACGCCCCGACGCAGACCGAAGTATCCCACACAGCGCACCAAGGCTCCGGCGAGACCGTTTCGAGCCACCGACAGAACCCGAGCAGCTACCCTCGCCCCATGCCCTGCCAACTGCAAGACGCCATCGCCGACCTGGACAAACTCCTCCAGCCCGGGCGCTTCAAGGACTACTGCCCCAACGGCCTGCAGTTCCCCGGCAAAAGCGAGCTCAGAAAGCTCGCCACCGGCGTTACCGCAAGCGCGGAGCTGTTCGAGCGAGCCATCGCCGTCCAGGCCGACCTGCTCGTAGTCCACCACGGACTCTTCTGGGGCCCGACCGCCACGCCCATCGACTCTCCTATGAAGCGTCGCCTAAAGCTGCTCTTCGACTCCGACATGAGTCTCGCCGCCTACCACCTTCCGCTCGACGCCCACCCCCAACTGGGCAACAACGCCCTCATCGCCCGCGGCCTCGGCGCCGACACGCTCGAGCCTTTCGCCCTGCACGATGGCGAGCCGATCGGCTGTCTGGCGCGCTTCCCCGGCGAAGGACTGGAGGCGAAAGACCTCTTCGCGCGAGTAACGGACCTCACTCAAAGGACCCCGCTTGTCTTCGACGCCGGTCCCGAGCAGATCAACAGCCTGGCGATCGTCTCCGGCGCCGGCAACGACTACCTCCAGGAGGCCGTCACAGCCGGCGCCGACGCCTTTCTCACCGGGGAACCAGCCGAGCGCGTGATGAGCGAAGCTCAGGAGGCCGCGATCCACTTCATCGCCGCCGGCCACTACGCCACCGAGACGTTCGGTGTGAAGCACCTCGGCGAGCACCTGAGCGGGCGCTTCGAACTTGAGCACACGTTCATCGACGTGCCCAACCCGATCTAGCGCTCATCGCATTCCCGGCTTGCGGCAATCCCACGTTGCATATGTCCGGACGCAGGGGTATACGTACGCGTAGAAACACCACCTCGCGATAGGAGGATCTACAGATGGCGAATCACCTGACGCCCAGCGAGCTCGCCCGCGAAGCCGGTCTGGAGCGCAAGGAAGTGCTCCTGAAGTGCCTCGAGAACGGTGTCCCGATCTTCAGGGGCCGTATCGACAAGAGCCTGTTCATGGCGAGCATCCGCCAGGGCCGATCGCAGCAGCGCGCAGCCCACGCCAGCGGCTGATCGAAAGCGGCTGGCTCGGTGGCCAGCTGTCCGTGGCCTCGAGCACCCAAAGTCCCTAACATCCAAAGGGTTCATAGGGGTTTATCGAGGAGGAGTCCCAACATGGAGGCCAGCGCCACAGAGCCGAGCACCACGTCGCACACCATTGCCGACCTGATCTCGCGCGCAGCGCTTGAGCACGGCGAGCACCCTGCCGTGCGCTACAAGCACGATGGCACCTGGCTAGACGTGAGCTATAAGCAGCTTGCGGACATCGTGGAGGAGATAGCCCTCGGACTGATCGACCTTGGGGTCAAAGCAGGCGAGCGTGTCTGCATACTTGCCAATACTCGCCCCGAGTGGTCCTACGCCGACATGGCGATCACCTCGGTCGGCGCCGTCGTGGTGCCGATCTACCAGACCAACTCGCCAGAGGAGTGCCTGTGGGTGATCTCCGACTCCGGCGCCAGCGCGATCTTCTGCGAGGACGACGCGCAGCTCACCAAGATCGCCCAGATCCGCGATCAGATTCCCAACCTTCGCACCGTGATCGTGATGGATCCACCCACCAGCGAGCACGCGGTCCCCACCGTCACTCTCGACGAGGTGCGCGAGCGTGGACGCACCCACGAGGCCTCCGAGCTACAGGCACGGCGCGAAAGCGTCAAACCGGAGGACCCCTTCACGTTCATCTACACCTCCGGCACCACCGGGCCGCCCAAGGGCTGCGTGCTCAGCCACGGCAACTACGCCTCGATGATGGAGATGCTGCGCACCGTCGGGCAGATCGAAGACGACGAGGTCATCTACCTCTACCTGCCGCTCGCCCACGCCTTCGCGCTTCTGATCCAGCTCGGCGCTTTCGACCTTGGCGCGACGGTCGCCTACTTCGGCGGTGACACCAAGCAGATCGTGGCTGAGCTGATGGAGGTCAAACCGACCTATCTCCCTTCGGTGCCGCGCATCTTCGAGAAGATCTACACGCTCGCCAACGCCGCTCTGCAGTCCAAGCCCGAGGAGGAGCAGGAGCAAGCTCGCAAGGCGATCGTTCTGGGTGGCAAGGTGCGCGAGTTGCAGGCCCGCGGCGAAGAGGTTCCCGCGGAGATGATGGCTCCCTTCGAAGAGGCAGACGAGAAGCTGTTCAAGAACGTCCGCGCCATCTTCGGCGGCAACGTGCGCCACGCTGTCAGCGGAGCCGCCCCGATCGCCAAGGAGATCCTCGAATTCTTCTGGGCTGCGGGCGTGCCGGTGCTCGAGGGCTATGGCATGACCGAGACCGCCACCGCCGCAACCGTGTGCACCGTCGAGGACCACAAGTTCGGCACCGTCGGCAAACCGTTCCCGGGCGTGGAGATCAAGATCGCCGAGGATGGCGAGGTATTGATCAAGGGTCCGAACATCTTCCAGGGCTACCACAACAACGCCGATGCCAGCTTCGGCTCGATCGATCAAGGCTGGTTGCACACGGGCGATCTTGGCTCACTCGACGAGGACGGTTTCCTCTCGATCACCGGCCGCAAGAAGGACATCATCATCACCGCGGGTGGCAAGAACATCACGCCCGCCAACCTCGAGAACGACCTCAAGCAGTGCCGCTGGATCTCCCAGGCGGTGATGCACGGCGACCAGCGCCCTTATCCCGTCGTGCTGATCACGCTCGACGAGGAAGAGATCGCCACCTATGCGCGCGAGCACGACCTGCCCGAGGACACCGCACAGCTGTGCGAGGAGTCTTCGGTACGCGAGATGATCGGCGAGCAGGTGGAGCGCGCCAACCTCCGCTACGCGCCCGTGGAGCAGGTCAAGCGCTTTGCGATCCTGCCGCACGATCTGACCCAGGAGACAGGCGAGCTCACGCCGACGTTGAAGGTGAAGCGCAACATCGTGGCCGAGAAGTACGCCGACATCCTCGACGCACTGTACACGGGCTAGCGCCCCGTTAGCTGCGAACATAACTGGCGACGATGCGTACCGATCCAAGCGAGACCGGCGGCCTCTTTGTTGGCCGCAGACCCGGCACCGCGCCTACTCGCTTCCGTGCGCTACCCGAGCGCGGCAGCAGCTCCAGGCAGCGCATCGACAACACGCTGGCCAAGCTCCTGTTCGCGGGGATGGTCGTTGGCAGCCTGCTGTGCTGGGGGCCGATACCGGTTGCCTGCCTCTGGTTGAGCGCACAGGCCAACTACCTCACCGGCAGCGTGTCTTTCGGGGTGCTGATCGCACTGGTGGCCCTGTTTGCGCTTTTGTTCGGCATGCTGATGCTGCTCAGGCGTCTTGACAACGCTTGGATCCTGGTGCGTCGTGCCGCCGGCTATGACCAGCGCACCGGCGCTCTTGGGCGGATATTCGGCGTCACCGCCGCCGTCTGCGCCGCCGCCTTCTCGTTCTGGTTCGTCGTGATCCACGGCCCAGGATCGAGTACCACACCTGGCAATGCGCCGTGAGCAGGAAACGCGAGCGGGAAAACTGCGCACAATTCGCGGTGAGGGATCGACGCACGCGAGAAACCAGCACGCCAAGCCAGCGGAGAGGCCGTTGACGAGATGGGGCTGCTCGACTACTACAAGCAGTTCGAGGGGATGACCGAGGAGGAGGTCAACAGCCAGCTGCGCGAGGAGGCAGACGAGCGCAAACGCAAGGCGCTGACGCGCGTCGAGACGCTCGACCTCTCGCAGACGACTTGGCCCGATCTGCCACACCCAGAGGTGGTCAGCGCAATCACCTTCGTCGCGCGGCGCGGGATGCAGCGCTACCCGCACATGCGCGGCTCCCAGCTGCGCACGCGACTGGCTGAGCGCCACTCCGTCGACAAGGCCCGGCTGATCGTCGGCAACGGCGCCGCCGAGCTGCTGAGCGCCGCCACGCGCGCACTGATCGAGCCTGGACAGGAGTTGATCACCTCCTGGCCTTCCTATCCCCTCTTCCCGATTATGGCGCGGCGCGCACACGGGCGCGCGGTACCGGTCAGCGGCGGCGTGGACGCACTACTGGAGGCAGTCGGCGAGAGCACGCGCGTGGTCGCGCTGGCCAGTCCCAACGATCCAACAGGCGAGCTGTTGCCAACGGTCGAGCTGGAGCGACTGCTCGCGGCGTTGCCCGACTATGTCGGCGTGCTGCTGGACGAGTCGCTGGTCGAGTTCGCCGACGCCCAGCCGACCGACTCGTCGTTGCAACTGCTGGAGAGCAACCCTCGCCTGCTCGTGTTCCGCAGCTTCTCAAAGGCCTGGGGGCTGGCCGGTCTGCGCTGCGGCTACGCAGTCGGTGCGCCCGGTGCGGAGGACTTGCTTGCCGAGCTCGAACCCGACCTTGGCGTCAGCGAGATCTCCCAGGCTGGGGCCCTGGAGTCCTTGCGTAACTGCTCGGAGTTGATCGCCAAGCGTGTGCGGCGTGTGAGCAAGGAGCGCGAGAGCCTGACCACGGCGCTGCGCCAGCGCGGTTTCGAGCTCTCAGACAGCCAGGCCAATTTTCTCTGGCTTGCCCATCCCACGCTCGACGGCGGCGAGCTGGCCGCGCGCCTAGCGCGCTCGGGCATCCTCGTAGCGGCCGGCGACGCGCTCGGCGAGCCGCGTCATGTGCGCATCGCGATCCGCGACGAGGCCTGCTCGACGCGTCTGCTGAACGCGATCGACCGCGCGCTGGTCTGAGCGATCTGAACTGTTTGGGATTTGTTTCGTTCCCCTGGTGTTCGAGCGGTCCTCTCAAATCACACGGCACAGGTGATCCGGCGGGGCGCGCCCGGCCGGCGACCGCGCCGGAACCGTTAACCAGCCGAGCCCGACTGGCGCAGCAGCGCGCCGGTCGTGCCTTCGAGGATTTTGCGCCAGGCGCCAACCTCCTCTTCCTCGGCCTCGAAATGGCGGACCACTTTGCGTACGCGACGCTCGGAGATCTCGATGCCGTGGCGCGCCCAGATCTCCTGGTAGCGCTCGTATTCGTCAAGTAGGTGGTAGGTCACCGACTGGAAGCCGTGGCGCGCAATCTCGATGCGCGAGGAGAAGCTCATGATCGAGGTCTCGAACATCAGCTCATCGGTCGGCTCGGGCTCGATCAACACGATGTCCACGCCCGGATAGCGCTCCTCCCACATGGTGGCCAGCTCGTGCAGACGTCGGTGGCCGAGCAGCTTGAAAGCCTGATAGCCGATCTTGGAGAAGCCCATGTCCGAGATCCGTCGCGCCGGTGGACCATCGCCCCCATCCTCGCGCTGGTTCACGAATGGCACGATCGGGTTGATCACGATCACCAAGGAGGCGCCCGCTTCCACCGCGATGTCGAGGTTCGTGGTCGAGACGATGCCCCCGTCGATCAGCTCGCGGTCGCCGATCTTGACCGGGGCGTAGACCATCGGCAGCGCTCCAGATGCACGCACCGCCTTGGAGATCGGCACGTCGTCGAAGCCGTCGGCTCCGAACACGATCCGCTCGCACGAGTCGAGATCCGTCGCCACCAGATAAAGCTCGTGCTCGAGCGCACGGAAGTCGTCGTGTCGGCCGTCCTCTTCCAGTACACGGCGCAGGTAGCGCTCGATGCCCTCGCCCGTGTAGGCGCCGCTTGGCAAGGTCTCGGCGATGCCGAGCAGAATGTCGATCAGCGACACTTGACCCAGTTGGGGCAGCAGCTGACGCGCCAGTAAGGCCATCCTCAGCGGCAGCCGCACGCCCGTTCGCGCCAGCTCAGGCAAGTTCAGGCGCAGGAGATCGCCGAGATCGATGTCCCTGAAGGCTTGCGGACCCTGGTGGGTGACGACGCGCATCATCTCCTCCGGGGTGACCCCATTGGCGCACAGCGAGGCAACGAACGCGCCGGCGGAGGTGCCTACGTAGACGTCGAACTGGTTGATCGTGCGATTGGCTGCAAGCAGATCGAGCGCGCGCAACGCTCCGATCTCATACACGCCGCCGGTGAAGCCGCCACCGCCCAGCACCAGCGCTGTCTTGTCCCTTCGCGGCCCGCTGCGCTTCGAGGTTCGCGCGGGAGCGCTCCTCTTGGAGGGCGAGCGTGTTCCAGTGCCCGAGCCACGCTTAGCGGCTGCTTTCAAGTTGACAACCTCGCCCATGAATACTGATTGTACGTAGTGTTACCCGATCCTATGAGACTCGCCGCCCTGCTAACAGTCGCAACGTGCGCGCTCCTTGCCGCGAGCACAGCCCCTGCGGCCCTGGCCCAGAACTCGCTCGAAGCGCCGCTTGCCCGCGAGATGAGGCTCGCCGGGTCCGAGTCGGGCGCCTATGTGTACGACCTAACGAAGGCAACGACGCTGTTCAGCGAGCACGCCGAAGTCCCCCACCCTCCGGCCTCGGTCGAGAAGCTCTACACCGCCACGACCGCCCTGGAGCTGATGGGCCCGGAAGCAACGCTCACCACGAGCGTGCTCGGCACGGGGCACCTGGGCGCGGGCGGGCGCTGGGAAGGCAACCTCTACCTGAAGGGCGGCGGCGACCCCACCTTCGGCAGTGCCTCATATGTGGCGGCCCGCTATGGCGGCCAAGGCGCGACTGTGACCAAGCTGGCGGCACTCGTCAAGGCTGCGGGCATCAGCGAAGTCACGGGCAACGTGGACGGTGACGATTCCTGGTTTGACTCCCTGCGCGGAGATCCCTACAGTGGCTACGCGCCCGACCCCGAACTGGAAGGCGAGCTCAGCGGACTCTCCTTCAACCGCGGCGCGACAGGCTCCGAGAGCGGCGCACACGCACCCGCCGCCTATGCCGCCCTGCAGCTGAGGGGAGCGCTCAGGGCCGAGGGGGTCAAAGTACACGGTGGCACAGCCGCCACAACCCCGGCCGGAGCGGGCACGATCGCAAGCGAGGCCTCGCCGGACCTGGCGACCCTGCTCGGACTGACCCTGCCACCGTCTGACAACTACTTCGCGGAGACCTTGATCAAGGACATCGGGGCGCGCTTCGGCGGCGCCGGTACGACCGCCGCGGGCGCCGCCGTGGTGCGCACGACGATCGCCAAGGACTTCGGCTTGCATCCCTATCTGATCGATGGCTCGGGGCTGTCGCACTCCGACCACACCACCCCCAAGCAGGTGGTGGAACTGCTCACCGCGCTTGCCCATAGTCCCCTGGGTACGACCTTGCGCAACGACCTAGCCGTCGCCGGCCAGACGGGGACGCTCTCAGAACGGATGCGACACACGCCCGCCTCGGGTCGCTGCCAGGCCAAGACGGGGACCCTGAACGGCGTGTCCAACCTGGCCGGCTACTGCGAAAGTGCGGGCGGGGACATCCTTGCCTTCGCGTTCTTCAACGAAGGCATCGAAACGTATGTGGCGCACACGATCCAGGACAACATGACGATCACGCTCGCCCGCTACTGACCGACATTCCTTCGATCGAGGTGTTGGCAACCCAGCGCCTTTGGCCGACCCGCCCTATCCAGCCGCGGCGTTGGCGAGCGGCGCCGTTAGATCGCGGGAACGACCTTTAATCCCAAAATCGTGAGCCGCTTCTAGCCCTCAGCCAACAGATCGAGCAAACCGCGTTCGTCCAGAACCGGCACCTCCAGCCGTTCGGCCTTCTCCAGCTTCGATCCCGGGGACTCGCCGGCAACCAAGTAGTCGGTCTTCTTCGACACGCCACTGGTCACTCGTCCACCGGCCGCCTGGATGCGCTCGGTGGCCTGCTCGCGCGAGAGCGTCGGCAGTGTTCCCGTGAGCACGAACGTCTTGTCCACAAGGGGTCCGCTCGTAGGCGCGGGCCCATCCTCCGCGAAACGCAGACCATGCTTGCGCAGGTCTTCGATCAGCGCAAGCATGCGCTCGTCGTGCAGCTGTGCGTGGATCAGCGTGCTCATCTTCTCGCCGATGCCTGGTGTCTCGGCAATCTCCTCCGCGCTTGCCGCAAGCAGAACATCGATGTCGCGAAAGCGCAGCGCCAGATTGCGTCCGGTGATCTCGCCGACCTCCTCGATCCCGAGCCCAAACAGGACGCGTGCAAACGGGCGCTGCTTGGAAGTCTCGATCGCGTCGAGCAAGTGGTTGACCGACAGCTCACCAAAACCCTCCAGCTCGAGCAACCGCTCGCGGTGTTCATGCAAACGGTAATAGTCGGCAGCCGTGTGAACCAAGCCTTGCTGCTGCAGCAAGGCCACCTGCTTCTCGCCGAGCCCGTCGATGTCCATCGCCCCGCGCGAGACGAAATGCTTGAGTAGCTGCCACGCCCGCTCTGGGCAGTCGCGGTTGGGGCAGCTCGTGAAGACCGAGCCCTCCGGCTTGACGGTAGGCGTGTCGCAGAACGGGCAGCGCTCAGGCGGGCGCGTTGGCGGCGAGCGATCCTTGTGCTCGGCGACGTGCGGGGCGGGCGAGACGACCTGCGGGATCACATCGCCGGCGCGCAGCACGATCACGTCCTCGCCGGCGCGGATGTCCTTGCGGACGATGTCCTCCTCGTTGTGCAACGTCGCCAGCTTGATCACGACGCCGCCGGCCGCCACCGGCTCGAGCACCGCGTAGGGGCGCAGGTCGCCGAACTTGCCGACGTTCCACATCACCTTGTGCAGGCGTGTCACCGCGGTGGTCGGCGGGAACTTCCAGGCCACCGCCCAGCGCGGATCGCGACCGACCGAGCCGAGCCGGCGCTGCAGCTCGAGGTCTGAGACCTTGATCACGACCCCGTCGATCTCGAAGTCCAACTCGCCACGACGCTCCTGCCAGTGCAGGCATTGCGCGATGACCTGCTCCTCACTGTCGAGCAGCTTGATGTCGCGGTTGACGCGGAAACCATGCTCGTGCAACCACTCGAGCGCCTCCCAGTGCGTCTCGAATTTCAGATCCGGTGCGACTCCAACTTGGTATGCCCACATCGAAAGCGGACGTTCGGCCATCAGAGAGGGATCGAGCTGACGCACAGCGCCGGCCGCGGAGTTGCGGGGATTCATGAAAGTGGACAACCCGGCTTCGGCGCGACGCTCGTTGACGGCGGCGAAGTCCTTCAGCGACATGTAGACCTCGCCACGCACCTCCAACAAAGGTGGCGCATCCTCGATGCGCAGAGGGACCGAGCCGATCGTGCGCAGGTTGTGCGTGACGTCCTCGCCGACCTCCCCGTTGCCGCGTGTGGCCCCGCGCACGAGCACACCGTCGCGGTAGAGCAAGCTGATCGCCAGCCCGTCGACCTTCGGCTCCACGACGTACTCAAAGCTCGAGCGCTCGATTCCTTCGCGAGCTAGATGCGTCCTCATGCGCGTCACCCATGCCCGCAACTCCTCTTCAGTGCGAACGTTGTCCAACGAGAGCATCGGCTCCAGGTGCTTGACCTTCTCCAGCTTGCCGACCGGCTCGCCACCGACGCGCTGGGTGGGCGAGTCGACAGTTCGCAGCTCTGGGTATCCAGCCTCCAGCGCGCGCAACTCGTCGAGCAGCGCGTCGTATACGTCGTCGGTGATCTCGGGGTCGTCGAGTACGTAGTAGCGGTGAGCGTGATGCTCGAGTTGCGCGTGCAGCTCAGCTGCACGGGCGAGCTGCTGCTTGGAAGGGCCCTCCCCGGAGACAGCTTGCGTGGCGGGCTCGGCTCCGGCCGGCCCAGAGTCCCGATTCCCTGGAGCCTGAGCGTCCGACTCCTGCTTTCGGGACGACCGCGTCGACGGTCTGCTCACGCGCTCCCGCCATCGAGAGCCGGTGCGAGCAGCGCTTGCAGATCGAACCCGCGCAACACCTCCAGCCCGCCGCGGTGGGTCAGGTCGAAATGGATCGGCGTCACCGCGATACGCCCTTCGGCGACAGCCGCCAGGTCGGTGCCAGGCTCGTCGTGGAAGCCAGGGTCCGACCCGTATATCCAGTAGCGCTGGCGCTTGGCGGAGCCGTCCGCGTGCGGCGCCACCTTCAGTTCGTCGCGATAGATGCGCTTGCCAAGACTGGCCACCTCGACTCCTTCGGGCTCGCCGGCGGGCACGTTCACATTGAGCAGGGTTCCGCTCGGCACGGGCAGCTCCTCGATGCGCTCCACCAAGCGCGCCACGAACGTGGCGGCAACCTTGAAGTCGAAGCCACCGTCGTAGCGAAAGTCAAGCGCCCGCGCGCGCGACTGCTGGGAGACCGCGATCGCTGGCAAACCGAGTACCACACCCTCCAACGCTGCCGCCACGGTGCCCGAGTAGGTGATGTCGTCGCCGAGGTTGGCGCCATGGTTGATGCCGGCGACCACAAGTTGTGCATCGAAGTCCTCAACTAGACCAAGACGCGCAAGGCGCACGCAATCCACGGGCGTGCCATCGGTCGCGTAGCCGACTGTCCCGTCCGAGAACGACACCTCCTCCACCCACAGCGGACGTCTCGTGGTGATCGAGCGAGCCATTGCCGAGCGGTTGCCATCCGGGGCGATCGTCACGAGGCGAACGCCAGGCACCTCGAGCAGCGAGCAGCGCAGCGCCTGCAGGCCGTCGGCCTCGATCCCGTCGTCGTTGGTGAGCAGCACGTTGAGCATCGTCGTCTTCCAGCATAGGGTTCACTGCGGCCCGACCTTGTTGAAAACGTGATGCCCCCGCGCGCGCGGGGGGGCATCCTACGTTTCGTTAGCCGCCGAGTCCAATCCAGCTCGGTCCAGCTCGGTCCGCCCAATCCAGCTCAATCCGTCCAGTCCGGGCTCAGCCGGCTCCAGCCCACAAGCCTGAAAGCCGGCGAGCTGGACATCAGCCTTTTGGATACGCCACAGATACCAGCGCCAAGCCATGCGCCGGCGCGGTAGGACCGGCATGCGAGCGCGGCCTGCCCTGCAACAGCTCGGCGAAATCCTCGAGCGCACTTCGCCCGCTGGCAACCTCGAGCATCGTGCCGACGAGCACCCGGATCATGTGCCGTAGGAATGAGTCCGCCTCGATCCACAGCTCGAGCACGTCGCCGCGCGCGCGCCACTCCGCGCTGAGCACATTGCGCTCGAAACGCGTGTGTTCCGTCTCGGTGGGGGTAAAAGCGGTGAAATCATGCTCGCCGGGAAGCAACGCGGTGCACTGCTCCAACAGCAAGCGATCGAGTGCTCGCGGCCACCACAGCGCGCGCCCGCGCTCGAACACGTCGCGCGTGCGTCGAGCCATAACTCGGTAACAATAGGTGCGGCTCGCCGCGTCGCGCCTGGCATCGAAGGCGTCGCCTGCGGGTTCGCAGGAGAGCACGGCCATGTCGGCCGGCAACAGCGAGTTCAGGCGCAAAGGATCGAGCGCCTCGTGGCGATAGCTGACCACCTGCCCCCAGGCGTGCACCCCACGATCGGTGCGCCCGGCAACGGTGACCGCCAACGGCTCTCCGTCCTCGCCCCGCTCGCCGAGGACCGTGCGCAACGCCCGCTCCAGCTCTACCTGCACGGTTCGCAACTGCGGCTGGGACGCCCAGCCGGCAAACTCGCTCCCGTCGTATTGCAGCGTCAGCTTGGAGACCATTTTGTGCCCGCGAGGGTACTTTGCCCTGTGGGTATCGCCTACCGTCGTGGTCTCATCGGAAGCGCCGCTGACGTGCTGGCCGCAACACCTCGAACCGGCCGCCCTGGCGGGATCTACACCAGCTCGAGGTAAACCATCTCGGTCGCGTCGCTCCGACGCGGGCCGAGCTTGAGGATGCGCGTGTACCCGCCTGGCCTGTCGGCGTAGCGGGGAGCGACCTCCTCGAACAGCTTGTACACGGCGAACTTGTCTTGCGAGAGCGCCGACAGCGCCTGGCGGCGCGCGTGCAGGTCGCCGCGCTTGGCGAGCGTGATCAGCTTCTCGATCTCAGGCTTGACCGCCTTGGCCTTGGCTTCGCTCGTCTTGATCCGCTCGTGCTCCAGCACCTCCTTGGTGAGGTTCATGAGCAGCGACTTGCGATGCGCCGAGTCGCGGCTGAGCTTGTTGCGTGTCTTCTGGTGTCTCATGGCTTTTGTGCGTTAGCTTGCTGCTCGCGCAAGCGGTCAGTCTAGAGAGCTGACCGCCCGCGCGGGCTCTGCTCAGTCCTGGCGCAGTTGCAGGCCTCGCGCTTCGAGGGTTTCGATGACCTCGTCGATCGACTTCTTGCCGAAGTTGGGGATCGCGTTGAGCTCGGCCTCGGACTTGGAGATGAGATCGCCGACGGTCTGGATGCCAGCACGCTTGAGGCAGTTGTACGAGCGGACTCCGAGCTCGAGCTCCTCGATCAGGATGCTCCACTCCTCACCCTGCAACGCCGCGGGAGCGCCACCGCCACCGACCGCCAGGCCATGGCCGTCGAGCTGACCGCCGGGCACGGCGCGCAACTCCTGGATGCGGTCCGCATCGGTGAAGATCGCCAGTTGAGAGATGAGCAGCTCGGCCGCCTCGCGCAGCGCAGCCTGTGGCTCGATGGAGCCGTCGGTCTCGATGTCGAGCGTGAGCTTGTCGAAGTCGGTCTTCTGTCCGACGCGAGCCTGCTCGACTGCGTAGGCAACACGCCGCACGGGCGAGAAGATCGAGTCGATCGGGATCACGCCGATCGGCTGGTCGGCCGACTTGTTCTCCTCGGCGGGGCGGTACCCACGGCCGCGACCGATCGTCATGTAGAGCTCGAGCTTGGTCTTCTTCTCGAGCGTCGCCACGTGCACGTTCGGGTTGAGGATCTCGACACCGGCGGGCAGATCGATGTCCTTGGCCGTGATCTCTCCTGGTCCTGTCACGACGAGCGGCGCCTCGACCTCGCTCGCATCGGAGTGCATGCGGCACACGATGCCCTTGAGGTTGAGCACGATGTCGGTCACGTCCTCCTTGACGCCCTCCACCGTCGAGAACTCGTGCGCCACGCCCTCGATACGTACGCTCGTGACGGCGGCGCCGGCGAGCGAGGAGAGCAAGACACGCCTGAGCGAGTTGCCGAACGTGTAGCCGAAGCCGCGGTCGAGCGGCTCGATTGTGAACGTGCCACGGTTCTGCTCCACGGACTCGCTGGTGATCCGGGGGATTTGGAAGTCGAGCATCGGGGTCCTAACGTCGTGTTGATGTGAAACCGGCGCCTGGAGCAGCGCCGGCTCTTGCGCGCCGCCACCGCCTTCAGGCGCCGGCGCGGGGAAAGCCTCTACTTCGAGTACAGCTCGACGATGAGCTGCTCCTGCACCGGCGCGGCCACCTCTCGGCGCTCCGGCTTGCGCAGCACCTTGGCCGTGAGCGACTCGTGGTCGGCCTGGAGCCACGCGGGGATCTGGCCGGTCAGCTCGGTGGCGTCCCTTACCACCTGCATAGCCGGGGTCTCCGCTTTGATGGCGATCACATCGCCAGGACGCACCTGATAGCTGGGGATGTCGACCCGGCGGCCGTTGACCGTCCAGTGGCCGTGACGGATCAGCTGGCGCGCCTGCCTACGCGATGCCGCGAATCCGAGGCGCACCATCACATTGTCGAGGCGGCACTCGAGCAGCGCGAGCAGGTTCTCACCGGTGATGCCGGGCTGGCGCGAAGCCTTCTCGTAGTAGCCGTGGAACTGCTTCTCGAGCACACCGTAATAGCGACGTGCCTTCTGCTTCTCGCGCAACTGCAGGCGGTACTCGCTCTGCTTCTGGCGACCGCGACCGTGCTCTCCGGGCGGGTAGGAACGCCGCTCGACGCCGCACTTGTCGGTCAGGCAGCGCTCACCCTTGAGGAACAGCTTCTGCCCCTCCCGACGGCACTGCTTGCACTGTGGGCTTGTGTCTCTTGCCATTGGCCTAGCTCTCTGCGATCAAGTTGTTTTAGACGCGCCGACGCTTGCGCGGTCGACATCCGTTGTGAGCCTGCGGGGTTACGTCCTTGACTCCGGTCACCTCGAGGCCAGCGGCCTGCAGTGAGCGAATCGCGGTCTCGCGTCCAGAACCGGGGCCCTTGACATAGACCTCGACCTTCTGCAGTCCCTGCTCCATGCCCTTGCGAGCCGCCGCGTCGGCTGTGACCTGGGCGGCAAATGGAGTGGACTTGCGCGAACCCTTGAAGCCCGCGCCGCCGGCCGACTCCCATGCAAGCACGTTGCCCTGGGTGTCGGCGAGCGAGACGATCGTGTTGTTGAAAGAGGTCTTGATGTGGGCTTGGCCGACAGGCACGTTCTTCTTCTGGCGGCGGCGGCCGCGAGCGGGGCGCTTGGGAGCAGCCATCAGCGGACCTTCTTCTTGCCGGCAACCTGCAGACGCTTGGGACCCTTGCGCGTGCGTGCATTGGTCTTCGTCTTCTGTCCGCGCACCGGCAGCCCGCGGCGATGGCGTAGGCCGCGGTAGCAGGCGATCTCCTGCAGGCGCTTGATGTCCTGCGAGCGCTCGCGGCGCAGATCGCCCTCGACCGTCAGCGAGCGGTCGATCGCGTCGCGCAGTCGCGAGACCTCGTCCTCGGTGAGATCGCGGATGTAGGTATCGGGGCTGACCTTGACCTCCTCCAAAATCTTGTTGGAAGTCGAGCGGCCGATGCCGTAAATGTATGTGAGCCCGATCTCCGAGCGCTTGTTCAAGGGCAGGTTGACCCCAGCGATACGTGCCATCTGCGGGTTAGCCCTGCCGCTGCTTGTGACGCTTGTTCTGGCAGATGACGAGAACCGCTTTGTGGCGGCGGATGATCCTGCACTTCTCGCACATCGGCTTGACCGACGGTCTTACCTTCATGATCCCTTTCGGCTGGTCCCTGCGACCCGGCTCTGGCTGCCGGGACGGCTGCCGCTACCGCGTCGTGGTGTTGCCCTCACGCGCCAAGCTTCGGCGCATTCGAGCAGGACAGCGGATGGTAGCAACTATCCAGCCGGGGCGGCAGCTTGCGCGTCGGTGCGCTGTGGCTCGCGCTGCTCGGCGGCGAGATGCCACGGGGTGAGCACCCGTGGCCCATCGCGGGTGACAGCCACCGTGAACTCGAAGTGCGCGGCAAGCGAGTCGTCCTGGGAGAAGATCGCCCAACCGTCGCCAGCCACCCGCACAGCGGCCCGTCCGGCCGTGGTCATCGGCTCGATCGCCAGCACCATGCCCTCCTCCAGCAACGGGCCCTTGCCCGACTTGCCGTAGTTGGGCACCTGAGGATCCTCGTGCATGTTTTTGCCGACGCCGTGGCCGACCAGCGAGCGCACCACCGACAGGCCCGCCTTCTCGGCAGTCCGTTGGATCGCGTTCGACACGTCGCCCATGCGGTTGCCCGACCGGCATTGCTCCACACCTGCGTACAGGGACTGCTCGGTGGCACTCAACAAGTTCTCGGCCAGCGGCGTAATCTCGCCCACAGCAAACGTGCGCGCCGCGTCGGCCACCCAGCCGTCGAAGGTCACGCCGATGTCGACCGAGAGGATGTCCCCGCGCTCGAGGCGATAGCGACCGGGGATGCCGTGCACCACCATCGTGTTGGGCGAGGCACAGATCGACCCGGGGAAGCCGCGGTAGCCCTTGAACGTCGGGGTCGCGCCCTGGGAGCGGATGAAGCGCTCGGCGGCGGCGTCGAGCTCCTCGGTGCTCACGCCCGGACGAATCTTGCTGGCGATCAAGTCCAGAGTCGCCGCTTGGATGAGGCCGGCGGCGGCCATCTTCTCGATCTCCTCGGGCGACTTCTTGATGATCACCCTAGGAGCTTATCTTTCCCGCTCTGCCATCCCACTCCCCGCGGATGGCTCGACCAAGCGAACAAGGAAGGCGCTGAGAACTTCTTCTCAAAATGAGCTGTGCAGCGGACGTTCATGGATCACGAGAGCTGGGATGTATGGCTCGTTTTGAATGGTCTGCCCAACACCCCTTTCGCGAGGAGCTTAGATAAAGGTTAGGTACCTAAACAAATCCCCCAGCTCCAGACAAAGGGGTATCTATACGTGCAGGTCAGTTTTGAAAGACCTTTCTAAAGCTCGTCCTCGAGGCGCAGCGTCGCGATCGTAGCCCTGATGTGGTCGTGTACCTCGTTTGGATCGCGCTGCCCGTCGAAGCGGCGCAACAAGCCCGCTTGCTCGTAATAGTCGATCAGGGGAGCGGTCTGGCGCGCGTAGACCTCCAAGCGCCGGCGGATCGTCTCCTCCTTGTCGTCATCGCGCTGGATCAGGCGCGAGCCGTCCTGATCGCAGATGCCCTCGCGCTTGGGCGGGTCGAACTCAACGTGATAGACGTGCCCCCCCTTCGCACACACGCGTCGGCCGGCGAGCCTACGCACGACCTCCTCGTCTGGCACGTCGATCAACAGGACCGCCGTCAGCCGCCGCCCGGAGTCGGCGAGCGTCTTGCCGAGCGCATCGGCCTGAGCACTGTTGCGGGGAAAGCCGTCGAGCAGGAACCCTTCGCGGGCGTCCTGCTCACCGATGCGCTGTCCGATCATCCCGAGGATCACCTCGTCGGGGACCAACTCCCCCGCCTTCATGTACTTCTGCGCCTCGCGGCCGAGCTCAGTGCCCTGTACAACCTGAGCTCGCAACATGTCGCCCGTCGAGATGTGTGCCAAAGCGAAGTCGGCTTGCAGGCGCTCGGCCTGAGTCCCCTTGCCGGCGCCCGGAGGCCCCAGCAGGATGAGGTTCGTCTCAACCACGACAAAGAGCCTACCCGCTGCTTCAAGCGTGCGCCTGCCATGGGCACGCCCACAGCGCTGCTACTTCAAGAAGCCCTCGTAGCTGCGCATCATCAACTGCGCCTCGAGCTGCTTCATCGTTTCCAGCGCCACGCCGATGACGATCAGGATCGAGGTGCCGCCGAAGTAGAAGTTCTGGTGTGTGCGTGCGATCAGGATCGCCGGTATCGCTGCGACGGCGGCGAGGAACAGAGCGCCTGGGAAGGTCAGCCTCGCAAGGATCCGGTCGAGGAATTCAGCGGTCGGACGCCCAGGGCGCACACCGGGGATGAACCCACCGTACTTCTTCAGGTTGTCGGCTTGGTCGACCGGGTTGAAGGTGACCGCCGTGTAGAAGTAGGCGAAGATCACGATGAAGATCGACTCGCCGACCACATAGTGCCAGCCGTTGGGTGTGAAGAAGTTCGACACGTCTTTGGCCCAGGGTGTTTTGATCAGCTGGCCGACGGTGGGCGGGAAGGCCATGATGCTCGCGGCGAAGATCACCGGGATCACTCCGGCCATGTTCACTCGAAGCGGCAGGTAGGTTTGCCCACCTTCCGTCATGCGCCTGCCGATCACGCGCTTGGCGTACTGGACTGGGATGCGCCGCTGGCCCTCCTGCACGAACACGATCCCGGCGACAACCGCCAGCACCATGAAGGGCATCATCACCTTGAACACCTGATCTTGGGTCGTCCACCAAGCTTCGATGCCCTGCGGCATGCGCGAGACGATCGAGGCGAAGATCAGCAGCGAGATGCCGTTGCCGATCCCGCGCTGGGTGATGAGCTCGCCGATCCACATCAAGAAGACGCAACCGGCGGTCAGGCAGATCACGATCAGGAAGATGTGCGGAGCGTCGAACTTGGATACGACCGCTTCGTTGGCCGAGGCCGAGAGCGAGTGGAACAGGAAGACGTAGCCGATCGACTGGGCGAAGGCCAGGCCGACGGTCAGGTAGCGCGTGTACTGCGTAATGCGCGCCTGACCGACTTCGCCTTCCTTGGAGAGCTTCTCGATCGAAGGTACTACGACCTGCAGCAGCTGCAGGATGATCGAGGAGGTGATGTAGGGCATGATCCCCAGCGCAAACAAAGCGATTCGCGACAGGCTGCCCCCGGAGAAGAGGTTGAGGTAGCTGAGGATGCCCGAGCCGCCGAACTGCTTCTGCAGGTTGTTGACGGCCGCAAGGTTGACGCCCGGAACAGGGATGTGCGAGCCCAGCCTGTAGATGAGAAGCATGCCCGCTGTGAACAGGAGCTTCTTGCGGATGTCCGCAACCTGGAAGGCGCTGAGAATCGTCGAGAGCATGGTTTAGCCGGTCAAGCGGGAGGATGCCCGCACGTGCCGGTCGTGCGATTCTAGCTCTCGATGACGGTGCAAGTGCCGCCAGCGGCCTCGATGCGCTCGCGTGCGGTCTTGCTGAAGCCGTGAGCGTGGACCGTGAGGGCCTTGCTCAACTCTCCCTTGGCGAGCACCTTGACCGCCACGCCCTTGCGCGTGGCCAAACCCTTGGCCTGCATCGACTCGATCGTGACCTCGGCGCCGGCCTCGAAGCGAGCCTCCAGGTCGGAGACATTCACGGGCTGGGTATGCGTGCGGAACATCTCAAAGGGCATCGACTTCTTCATGTGCGGCCCGCGCAACTTGCGCATGCGCATGTGGATCGGCATCTGCCCACCCTCGAAGCGAGCGCGACTCTTGGAGCCCGAGCGCGAGCCCGCGCCCTTCTGGCCCCTACCGGAGGTCTTGCCGGTGCCTGAGCCTTCGCCGCGACCGATGCGCTTACGCGGGCGACGGCTGCCGGGGGCGGGTTTCAGCGAGTGCAGACCTACGCGCTCCTGCTCCTCCTCGGCGGCTACCGCACCCTTGCCCTTGGCGACGGCGCTCATCGGCTCTGCCCGCTCTTGCTCGAGCCCTTCGGCGTGTGCACCTCAGGGTCCGACTCGACGAGGTGGCGCACAGCATGGACCATGCCGCGGGCCTGCTCGCAATCCTTGACCTCGACCGTGTGGCCGATGCGTCGCAGCCCAAGCGAGCGAAGCGTGTCCAACTGACGCTTGTCGGAGCCGCTGCTGGAGCGCCGTTGCGTGACTCTTATGGTCGCCATCAGGCCGACGCCTCTGCTGGTGTGTCGGCTGACGCCTCGACCGGCTTCTCGACCTGACCCTCGGCGGCCGCATCGCCGGTCGGCGCCGCAACAGCGTCGCTTACGGCAGCGGCCTCGGGAGCGGCAGCCTCAGCGACGGCCGCACCCTCCTGCGCCCCATCCTGGAGCTGGTCGGCAGCGCCGTTGGCGGGCTGCTCGGTCAAGCCCAGCACCTTTGCGATCGACAGGCCACGCAGCTCGGCCACCTCGGCTGGGGTGCGCAGGCCGCGCAGGCCGGCGACGGTCGCCTTGACGAGGTTGATCGGGTTCTGCGTTCCCAGGCTCTTGGAAAGGATGTCGTGGATGCCGGCGAGCTCGAGCACCGCGCGCACGCCACCACCGGCGATCACGCCGGTACCCGGAGCGGCGGGCTTCAAGAAGACGCGGCCGGCGCCGAACACCCCGGTCGTCTGATGGGTGATCGTGCTGCCGTGCTTGGGCACCCTGAAGAGGTCCTTCTTTGCACGCTCAACGCCCTTCTGGATCGCGAGCGGAACCTCGTTGGCCTTGCCGTAACCGACGCCCACCACTTCGCGTTCGTCGCCGACGACGACGAGTGCCGTGAAGGAGAAGCGCCGGCCGCCCTTGACCACCTTTGCGACGCGGTTGATCTCCACGACACGCTCTTGGAGGTCGAGGCTGCCTGCGTTGACTGATCGATCTGAGTTCATAGAAGAGTTAGAGAGGGTAGCGGGGTGCCGAGGTCAGACGGTTATGCCGGCCTCGCGGATCGCCTCGGCGAAGGCGCGAACGTTGCCGTGATAGCGGTAGCCGCCGCGGTCGAACACGACCTCCGACACACCGGCCGCCTTGGCGCGCTCGGCCAGCAGCTCGCCTGAGCGCTTGACGCGATCGGAGCTTGACAGCTTGCGCAACTCGGGCTCGTACCAATGGACGGCAGCCAGCGTGCGCGCGTCCTGATCGTCGATCAGCTGAGCAGAGAGACCGCGGTTGGAGCGGAACACCGAGACACGCGGGCGTACGACGGTGCCGGAGATCTTCGCGCGTACACGGCGACGGCGTTTGAGGCGGCGAGCCTCCTTAGTGATCGTGCTCATGCGCGCTTGCCCACCTTGCGGGCGACGTACTCGCCCTCGTAGCGGATGCCCTTGCCCTTGTAGGGCTCCGGGGGGCGCTGCTTGCGGATGATCGCGGCGATCTCGCCTACCTGCTGCTTGGAGATGCCCTTGATGACGACCCTGGTCGGCTGGGGAACTTCGAATTCGATGCCCTGCGGCGCCTCGATCGGTACCGGATGGGAGTAGCCAACGGCAAGCTCGAGGTTCTTGCCCTTCATCTGGGCGCGATAGCCGACGCCCTGGATCTCCAGCCGCTTTTCATAGCCGGCGGTGACGCCCTGGACCATGTTCGCTACGAGCGAGCGGGTCAGACCGTGCAAAGCGCGGTGCTCGCCGCGGTCGGTCGGACGCGAGACGAGCAGCTGCTCGCCCTCCTGGACGACTTCGATGTCGCGTGGAACGCGCTCTGAGAGCTCGCCCTTGGGGCCCTTGACGCTGACCGACTCGGGCTCGATCGCGACGGTTACTCCGGAGGGCACCGTGATTGGCTGTCTACCGATTCTCGACATAGCCTCGACTACCAGACCTGTGCGAGTACCTCGCCGCCGACACCGGCAGCGCGCGCGTCGTGACCTGTCATCACGCCGCGCGAGGTGGACACGATTGAAGTTCCCATTCCGCCGAGCACCTTGGGGATGCGCGTCGCCTCGACATACGTGCGCCTACCGGGGCGCGATACACGTCGCAGGCCCGAGATCGCCGAACGACGATCGTCGGTGTACTTGAGGCGGATCTCGATCAGCTGGCCGGCGGCGCCTTCGCGCGCGGGGACGACAGCCCATGAGTCGATATAGCCCTGCTCCGTCAGGATGCGCGCAATCTCCGCCTTCAGTTTCGAGTCGGGTATGTCGACTGTCTCGTGCGCGGCGTGGATCGCGTTGCGAATACGCGTGAGGAAGTCGGCTATGGGATCTGTCATGGACATAAGAAAGCTCTGTGTTTGAGTGTTCGAGAAAAGAAGTTGGTTACGAGCGAAATAGTTCTAAAGCGGAAGGAATCGAAAGAAGGTCATACACCCCGTTGCCTACCAGGAGGACTTCGTCATCCCCGGTATCAAGCCGTTGTGAGCCAGCTCGCGCAGGCAGATGCGGCAAATCCCAAACTTGCGGTACACCGAGTGCGGGCGTCCGCAGCGGTTGCAGCGAGTATATGCACGTGTCTTGTACTTCGGCGTGCGCGCCTGCTTGACGCGTAGCGAGGTCTTTGCCATCAGTCGTTACTCCCGTTCTCTGAGCTGTCGGCGCCTGACTCCTCAGCGCCTGAATCCTGATCGAAGCCGGCAGGCCGTCCCTGGGTGGCAAAGGGCAGCCCCAGGGCCTGGAGCAGAGCGAACGCTTCGACATCGCTTTTCGCGGTGGTCGTGATCGTGATGTCGATGCCCCTCACCTGGTCGATCGAGTCGTAGTCGATCTCGGGGAAGATGATCTGCTCGCGCACGCCCATCGTGTAGTTGCCATGGCCGTCAAACGAGCGTGGGTTCAGCCCCCGGAAGTCACGGATGCGCGGGATCGCGATCGAGGTGAGGCGATCCAGGAACTCGTAGCCGCGCTCGGCCCTGAGCGTCACGGCAACACCGACGGGCATACCCTCGCGCAGCTTGAAGGCAGCGATCGACTTGCGGGCACGCCGCACGTTGGGCTGCTGTCCGGCGATCGTCGCCAGCTGCTCAGTGGCGGCCTTGAGCACTTTGGAGTCCTGCTTGGCGTCGCCCACGCCCATGTTGAGCGTGATCTTTACGAGCTTTGGCGCCTGCATGACCGAGGAGTAGCCGAAGCGCTCGATCAGCGCCGGGCGGATCTCTTCGAGATAACGGGTCTTCAGGCGTGCTGTTGTTGCGGTGCTCATCGTCTTCCCGTCAGTCGAGCCTTGTTCCGGAGCGCTTGGCCACGCGATAGCGCTTGCCGTCCTCGCGCTCGATGCCAACCCTCGTGGGCTTATGGTCCTTGGGATCCAGCAACATCACGTTGGAGACGTGGATCGGGCCCTCGCGCTCGATCACACCGCCGACCGTCTGTCCTCGCTGAGTATCGGCTACCTGCTGTGGGCGCATGTGGCGCTTGACCATGTTCAGTCCCTCGACATATACACGCTCGTTGGCAGGCTCGACACGCAGGATGCGACCACTCTTGCCGCGGTCCTTGCCCGCCATGACCTGAACCTCGTCGCCGGAGCGAACCTTGAGCACCGGCCGCTTGGCCGACTTGGTGGTGCGTGCCATTGCTACAGGACCTCCGGCGCAAGCGAGACGATCTTCATGAAGTTGCGGTCGCGAAGTTCGCGTGCGACCGGCCCGAACACGCGCGTTCCGCGCGGGTTGTTCTGGTCGTCGATGATCACCGCAGCGTTGTCGTCGAAGGAGATGTAGGTGCCATCGTCGCGACCGAAGGGCTTCTTGGTGCGCACCACCACGGCGGTGACGACATCGCCCTTTTTGACGGCCCCGTGCGGGTTGGCCTGCTTGACGGTCGCGGTGATCACATCGCCGACGAAGGCGTAGCGCCGGCGCGAGCCGCCCTTGACGCGAATACAGAGGATCTCGCGCGCACCGGTGTTGTCGGCCACGCGCAGCCTGGTCTCGTTCTGGATCATTGCGCCCGCTCCAGCACGTCGACAAGCTTCCAGCGCTTCAAGCGCGACAGCGGACGACTCTCGATGACGCGCACGACATCGCCCTCATGAGCCTCGTTGTTCTCGTCGTGGGCGTGCAGAGTGTTCGAGCTGCGCACGATCTTCTCGTAGCGGCGGTGACGGCGAGCGACATCGATGCGCACCGTGATTGTCTTGTCGGCCTTGTCTGAGACGACCACACCCTGGCGCACCTTGCGTGCGCCCTCGACGGGTGCATGCACAGGCGGCAGCGGCTCTGCAGCGGGCTTGGCGGCGCGACGCTCGCTCGCCTTGGCGCGTTCTTGCAAGCGTCGCCTGCGACGCTCGACGGCCTTTGTGCGACGCTCGGCTACACGCTCGGCGTGGCGCTCCTCGGCGGTACGCGACGGACGAGCCTCGCCCGCGTGGGTCGAGCGGGCGCGACGACGACGCTCCTTGGGCGCAAGCTGCTCGGCCGACTCTGTGGCCGTCGCATTCGGCTCAGCGGGAGCCTCGCCCGCAGCCTGCTGCGGCTCGGCCTGCTCGCCTGCCTGAGCCTCTGGCTCGACGTTCTCGGGCGTCTCGTTCTCTGTGTCCTCAGCCATGTCTATCCGTTTCGGTCTCTTCCAGCTCAGCTTGTCAGTTGGTTGGTGTTGCTTGGCGAGCGGCGTCGCGCTCGCCGGCGACGGTCAGCGCTCGCGCAAGCTCGCGTCGCGCCCTACGAACGCTTGCGGTGTCCTCGAGCTCGCCCGTAGCGTTGGCAAAGCGCTTGCCGAACAGGTCCTTGCGCACGGTCGTTATGTGCTCGGCGAGTTCTTCCTCGTGCATGTCCCTCATATCCTTGGCCTTCATCGCTCGCTCTAGTCCTCTCGCAACACGAACTTGGATCTGACGGGAAGCTTGTGCGCGGCCAAACGGATCGCTTCGCGCGCCAGCGGCTCTGGGACCCCGGCGAGCTCGAACATGACACGCCCAGGCTTGACCACGGCGACCCAGCCTTCGGGGTTGCCCTTGCCCGAGCCCATGCGCGTCTCGGCCGGCTTCTTGGTGACCGGCTTGTCGGGGAAGACGTTGATCCAGACCTTCCCGCCACGCTTGATCTTGCGGGTCATCGCGATACGGGCAGCCTCGATCTGGCGGTTGGTGAGCCACCCTTGCTCGAGCGACTTCAGGCCGTACTCGCCGAACTGGACCTTGACCTGGCCACGCGAGAGCCCGCGACGACGGCCGCGGTGCTGCTTGCGATGCTTTACACGCTTGGGGGACAGCATCAGCGCATCCCACCTCGATCGCCGGATGAAGGCCCACCGGCCCCACCCGCCCCACGACCGCCGGAGCCACCACGGCCACCGCCCGGACCACCCGGCCCACGACCGCCGCCACCCGGACCACCAGGACCACGACCGCCACCCGGACCACCGCGGCCACCGCCACCCGGACCACCAGGACCACGACCGCCACCTGGGCCGCCACGGCCACCGCCACCCGGACCACCACGGCCCCTGCCACGGCCGTCACGGCCGTCACGTCCACCACGTCCGTCGCGATCGCCGCTCGGCGGCGCCGGTGCGCTCATGTCGGTCAAGTCTGCGCCGGTGTAGCCCTCGGGCATGATCTCGCCCTTGTTCACCCAGCACTTCACACCGATGCGCCCGAAGGTCGTACGTGCCTCGTAGAAGCCATAGTCGATGTCGGCCCGCATCGTGTGCAACGGCACGCGTCCGTCGGAATAGCTCTCGGTGCGTGCCATCTCCGCACCACCCAGACGTCCGGACACCTGGACCTTGACGCCCTTGGCGCCGGAGCGCATCGCGCTGGTGAGCGCGCGCTTCATCGCGCGGCGGAAGGCTACGCGGTTTTGCAGCTGCTCGGCAATCGACTGGGCCACCAGCTTGGCGTCCAACTCGGGGCGCTTGATCTCGAGGATGTTGACCTTGATCTGCTTGGAGGTCATGCGGTGCAAGTCGCGTCGCAGGGCGTCCACTTCGGCGCCTGACTTGCCGATGACGATGCCCGGCCTGGCCGTGTGGATGTTGACCTCGAGGTCGTTGGCGTCCTTGCGGATCGTGATGTCCGAAAGACCGGCGTGCGCGAGCTTCTCCACGATGTGCTCGCGGATCTTGATGTCCTCGGCGAGGTACTCGGCGAAGTTGCGCTCGTTGAACCAGTTGGACTTCCAGTCGTGGATATAACCCACGCGCATTGCCTCTGGATGAACCTTTTGACCCATGTCTGTTTTGAAGTCCTGTCTCCGCGCCTACGGCTTGGGTGTCAGCGTGATCGTTAGATGGCTGGTGCGCTTGCGAATCGGGGTCGCCCGTCCCTGAGCTCTCGGCCGGAAGCGCTTGATTGTGGGCCCCTCGTCGGCATACGCCTCGCGAACGAGGAGGTCGTCCTCGATCAGCTCGTGGTTGTTCTCGGCGTTGGCCACAGCCGACTCCAGCAGCTTGCTCCAGTCGCGGGCCACCTCACGAGGGGTAAAGGCGAGGATAGCGCGTGCCTCGTCTACGGACTTGCCCCGCAGGTGTCCGCACACCATGCGCGCCTTGCGCGCCGAAGTGCGTACGTAGCGAGCCTGCGCGCGCACCACCTTGCGAGTAGATCCCGAAGGAGCGGCTGCCGACTCGCGACGAGCGGTTGTCGCCGGCTTCTTCGCCTCTGTAGCAACCGGCTCCTTGGTCTTCGCGGCCGTCGACTCCTCGGCCTTGGCGGCCGTGGGCTTCTTCTCGGGCTTCTCAGCGGACGCGGCCTTCTCAGCGGGCGGCTTCTTCTCGGCAGCTGCCTCAGCGACAGGCTCCGCCTCCTTGGCGGGCGGCTTCTTTGCAGGGGCTTTCTTGGCGGCAGGCTTCTCGGCGGCTCCCGGCTTCTCAGCAGCGGCCGACTTCTCGGCAGCTGCCTTCTTCGGGGCTGGCTTCTTGGCGGCGGGCGGCTTCTTCTCCGCAGCCGGCTTGGCCTCGCTCTCGCCCTCTGGCGGCTGCTCGTCAGTGGGCTTCTCGGCGCTCATCGCACCTTCCCGGAACCAGCGTGCCCGCGGAACATGCGCGTGGGCGCGAACTCTCCCAGCTTATGGCCGACCATAGACTCGCTGATGAACACGGGCACGTGCTTCTTGCCGTCGTGTACCGCCAGCGTGTGGCCAACCATCTCGGGGAAGATCGTCGAGGTGCGCGACCAAGTCCTGAGCATCTTCTTCGTGTTGGCCGCGTTCATGGCCTCGATGCGAGCCATCAGGCGCTCTTCCACCCACGGGCCCTTCTTGCTTGAGCGGCTCATCGCTGCTTACCCTTCCCGCGTCGCCTACCGCGCACGATGTACTTGTCCGAAGCCTTGTTCTTCTTGCGTGTGCGATAGCCGAGCGTCGGCACACCCCAAGGTGTAACCGGATGACGACCGGCTGTGGTCGAGCCCTCGCCGCCACCGTGCGGGTGGTCTACGGGGTTCATCGCCACGCCGCGCGTCTGTGGGCGCACACCCATGTGGCGCTTGCGACCCGCCTTGCCGACCTTGACGTTCTGGTGCTCGGCGTTGCCGATCGTACCCACGGTGGCTCGACACTCGGCGCGCACCATGCGCATCTCCCCGGACGGTAGGCGCAGGGTGGCCATGTCGCCGTCCTTGGCCATCAGCTGGATCGAAGCTCCGGCGGAGCGCGCCATCTGACCGCCGCGACCTGGCTGCAGCTCGACATTGTGGACCACGGTGCCGACGGGCATGCGAGCCAGCTCCATCGCGTTGCCGACCGAGATCTCGGCCTCCTCGCCGGAGGCGACCGTCATTCCCACCGTCAGCCGTTGCGGCGCGAGGATGTAGCGCTTCTCGCCATCGGCGTAGTGAAGCAGCGCGATGTAGGAAGAGCGGTTGGGGTCGTACTCGATCGCCGCTACCTTCGCAGGCACGCCGTCCTTGCGACGCTTGAAGTCGATGCGCCTGTACAGGCGCTTGGCGCCACCACCACGGTGACGCGCTGTCTTGCGCCCGTGAGCGTTGCGGCCGCCGCTCTTCTTCAAGCCTTCGACGAGCGTGCGCTCGGGCTCGGTCTTGGTGACCTCGGCGAAATCGGAATAGGACGCGAAACGTCGTCCGGGACTTGTGGGCTTGGGCTTGCGAATCGGCATGACTACTCGTTCAGGCCCTCCAAGCCCTGGAAGATCGGGATGCTCTCGCCGGCACGAACCGCGACGATTGCCTTCTTCCAAGCGCGCGAGCGACCGCGGGTGGTGCCGCGACGCTTTGGCTTGGACTTGACGCTGAGCGTGCGCACCTCGACCACGTGAACCTCGAACAACGCTTCCACCGCCTGACGGATCTGGGTGCGGTGAGCGTCGGGGTGCACCCGAAAGGTGTACTTGCCCGCTGCGGAGAGCACGTAGCTCTTCTCGGAGAGCACCGGCTTGATGATCACCTGAGAAGGCTCCATTAGACCTTCTCCTTCTTGGGCGCAGCCGCGCGGGCGGTGATCTCCTGCAGTGCAGCCTCGGAGATGAGCAGCGAGGCCGCGCCGAGCAGATCGGCTACGCCGACGCTCTCAGGCTGAAGCACTGCCACCCGAGCGAGGTTTCGGAATGACAGCGCAGCTGCCGACTCCTCTGCGACCAGCACCACCAGAGTCGGCTGTGGCTGATTCCAGTCCTCGAGCAAATCGAACGCATCGCTGGTCTTGGGTGACTTGAACGCCGCAGCGTCAAGGATCGCCAACGATCCCCGATCGGCGTGTAGCGAGAGACCGCTTCGCAGAGCTGCCCGCTGCTCCTTGCGGTTGACCTTGAAGGTGTAGGAGCGCGGCTGGGGGCCGAACACGACGCCACCGCCGGTCCACAGCGGGGAGCGGCTGGAACCGGCGCGCGCGCGGCCCGTCCCCTTCTGGCGCCACGGCTTGGCGCCACCGCCGGAGACCATTGCGCGCGTCTTGGTGGCCGCGGTTCCACGCCGACGTGCGGCCTGCTCGGCGCGCACGCTCTGGTGCACCAGCGGGCCGTGGAAGCCCGCGCCAAAGGCCGACTCCTCGAGCTTTACCTTCTTGGAGGCGCCCGCCGCGGCGGTGGGGCTGAGCACAGGTGCGTCAAGCATCACCACGCACCTCCACGACTCCGCCGCGCGGCCCCGGTACCGATCCACGTACGAGCAGGAGATTCTGTTGGGTATCCACCGCCACGATCTCAAGGCCGGGCTGTGTGGTGCGCTTATTGCCCATCTGGCCCGGTCCGCGTATTCCCTTGCGGACGCGTGCCGGATCGGCTGAAGCACCGATCGAGCCCGGCGCGCGCACATTGTGGGAGCCGTGCGATTTGGGACCGCTTTTGAAGTTGTGCCGTTTGATAGTGCCCTGAAAGCCCTTGCCCTTGGAGATACCGGCGATCTTCACGCGTCCCCCCACCTCGAAGGAGTCGACGGTGACAGCCTGGCCCAGTTGCAGGTCGGCGCCCTCATCGCGGAACTCGACGAGATGGCGCATAGGTGCGGCATCGGCCTTCTTCAAATGGCCTAGCTCGGGCTTTGAGAGATGCTTCTCCTTTGTCTGTCCGAAAGCCAGCTGCACGGCGTCGTAACCGTCGCGCTCGGTTGTGCGCACCGCGGTCACCGGGCACGGACCGGCCTCGAGCACGGTTACGCGCGCAACGCTGCCGTCGTCCTGAAACACCTGGGTCATCCCCAGCTTCTTGGCGAGAATCGCTGGCATGCCCGGATCAGGTAGCTAGACGAATCTCGATGTCAACGCCCGCTGGAAGGTTGTCCAGGCGCTGCAGCGAGTCGACCGTCTTGGGACTCGGCTGGTGGATGTCGATCAGCCGCTTGTGTGTGCGAATCTCGAAGTGCTCGCGGGAATCCTTGTCCTTGAAGGGCGAACGGATCACGCAGTAGACGTTCTTCTCTGTCGGCAGCGGCACGGGGCCGGACACCGTGGCGCCGGTGCGTGCGGCGGTCTCCACGATCTCCTTGGCAGCCGACTCTATGGCGGAGGTGTCATACGCCTTCAGTCGGATGCGGATCTTGTTTTGGGTTACGGCTGCCATCTGGATTCTCAGCGGTTCTTTCGTAGCTTGTTTGCGCTTCTTACATTTGGGCGACGTCCGCCCAACCAACTCCTCCGCAACTGGAGCGAGCGAGAAAACGGATTTCGATACTGGAGAAATCCGCCTTCATCGCTCCCTACAGCGGAGCTCAAATTCGTCGTATCTGACTGCCAATGAAAGGCGCCTCGCGAGTGCGAGGCGCCCTCTGTACTACTCGATGACCTCGGTGACCACGCCCGAGCCGACCGTGCGCCCACCCTCTCGGATGGCGAAGCGCAGGCCCTGATCCATGGCGATCGGCTGGATCAGCTCGATCTCCATCTGGACGTTGTCGCCGGGCATGACCATCTCGACGCCCTCGGGCAGCTTCGCCACGCCGGTGACGTCGGTCGTGCGGAAATAGAACTGCGGCCGGTAACCCGTGAAGAACGGAGTGTGACGACCACCCTCCTCCTTCTTGAGGATGTAGACCTCAGCTTTGAACTTGGTGTGCGGCGTAATCGAGCCTGGCTTGCACAGCACCTGACCGCGCTCGATCTCCTCGCGCTTGGTACCACGCAGCAAGCAGCCGACGTTGTCGCCAGCCTGACCCTGGTCGAGGATCTTGCGGAACATCTCTACACCGGTCACGACAGTGGTCGTGGTGTCGTGAACCCCCACGATCTCGACCGTGTCGCCGGTGTTGACAATGCCCTGCTCCACGCGACCGGTTGCGACTGTGCCACGACCCGTGATCGTGAAGACGTCCTCGACGGGCATCAGGAAGGGCTTGTCGAGCTCGCGTACCGGCTGGGGGATGTAGCTGTCAAGCGCTGCGGCAAGCTCGACGATCTTGTCCTTGTAAGCCTCATCGCCTTCGAGCGCCTTGAGGGCCGAGCCGACGATGAAGGGAATGTCGTCGCCGGGGAAGTCATACTCGGAGAGCAGCTCGCGCACCTCGACCTCGACCAGTTCCATCAGCTCCTCGTCGTCGACCATGTCGGCCTTGTTGAGGAACACGACGATGTAGGGAACGCCCACCTGGCGGGCGAGCAGGATGTGCTCACGCGTCTGGGGCATCGGGCCGTCGGCCGCGGAGACCACCAAAATCGCCCCGTCCATCTGGGCGGCGCCGGTGATCATGTTCTTCACGTAGTCGGCGTGCCCGGGGCAGTCGACGTGCGCGTAATGACGGTTCTCGGTCTGGTACTCGACGTGCGATGTGGCGATGGTGATCCCGCGCTCCTTCTCCTCCGGAGCGTTGTCGATCTCCTCGAAGCTACGGGCTTCGCCGCCCATCTTCTCCGCCAGCACGGTCGTGATGGCAGCGGTCAGCGTCGTCTTGCCATGGTCGATGTGACCGATGGTCCCGACGTTGACGTGCGGCTTGTCGCGCTCGAACTTCTCCTTCGCCACTTGTGTTCGCTCCTAAATCGACTTGGATGTTCGCCGCTGGTAGGGCGAACCTGGGAAATCTATCTAAACGGGGATTTTCTTGACTTGTGCCTACGCGGGCACCGGCTCGCCGGTGCGTTGCTCGATGATCTTCTCAGCGATGTTCGGCGGTACCTCCTCGTACCCCTCGAACTGCATGGTGTAGTTGGCCCTGCCCTGTGTATTGGAACGCAGGTCGGTGGCGTACCCGAACATCTCGCTCAAGGGAACCTTGGCGTGAATCGCCAAAGCGTTGCCGCGCTGCTCGGAACCCTGCAGGTGCCCACGGCGACGGGACAGATCGCCCATCACGTCGCCCATGAAGTCCTCTGGCGTCACGACCTCGACCGCGAACACGGGCTCCAAGAGCACCGGCTTGGCACGCTTGGCGGCCTCCTTGAAGGCGAGCGATCCGGCCACCTTGAAGGCAATCTCCGAGGAGTCCACGTCGTGGTACTTGCCGTCGACCAGCGTGACGCGCACATCAACCATCGGATAGCCGGCCCTGACACCGTTCTCAAGTGCCTCTTCGACGCCCTTGCCGACGGCGGGAATGTATTCGGAAGGAATCGCGCCGCCCTTGATCTTGTTGATGAACTCAAAGCCTTCGCCGGGAGCCGGCTCAAGGTTGATGTAGACGACACCGAACTGGCCCGAGCCGCCGGTCTGGCGCACGAACTTGCCTTCGATCTTCTCGACCGTCCCGCGGATCGTCTCGCGGTAGGAGACCTGCGGGCGTCCGACGTTTGCCTCGACGCCGAACTCGCGCTTCATGCGGTCGACGAGCACTTCGAGGTGCAGCTCGCCCATTCCCGAGATCTCGGTCTGGCCGGTTTCTTCGTTTGTGCGTACCTGGAAGGTCGGATCCTCTTCGGCCAGACGACCGAGCGCCACGGACATCTTCTCCTGGTCGATCTTCGTCTTGGGCTCGACCGCCACCTTGATGACGGGCTCGGGGAAGGTGATGTTCTCAAGCTTTATGGGAGCCTCAGGGGCGGCCAGCGTGTCGCCGGTTATGACCTGCTTGATGCCGACCGCCGCGGCGATGTCGCCGGCGTAGACCTCGGAGACCTCCTCGCGCTCGTTGGCGTGCATCATCAGGATGCGCCCGACGCGCTCTGCGCGACCGCTGTTGACGTTGAGCACACGCGAGCCTGCCTCGAGTTTCCCGGAGTAGACGCGGAAGTAGGTCAGCTTGCCGACGTAGGGATCGGCCATGATCTTGAACGCAAGCGCCGTAAAGGGCTCGGAGTCGTCGGCGTGGCGCTCGATCTGTGGCTCCTCACCGTCGCCCTTGACAGGTTCCAGGCCGACGACAGCCGGCACATCGAGCGGCGAAGGTAGGTAGTCGACAACCGCATCCAGCAGCGGCTGCACGCCCTTGTTCTTGAAAGAGGAGCCGCACAGGACGGGAGTCAGCTTCGTCGAGAGCGTGGCTTTGCGGATCGCCGGCTTGAGGACGTCCTCGGGAACCTCAGCCTCCTCGAGGATCAGCTCCAGCAGCGCATCGTCGTAGTGGGAGACCTCCTCCAGGAGGTGTTCACGAGCAGCCTCGGCCGCTTCCAGCAGGGCCTCCGGGATATCCACAATTTCCTGCTCGGTACCGAGCTCGTCTTTGTAGACGATCGCCTTCATCCTGACGAGATCGATAACGCCCGCGAAGTCGCCCTCGGCGCCGATCGGAAGCTGGATCGGGACGGGGTGGGCGCCGAGTCGGTCGATCATCGTCTGCACGCCCTGCTCGAAGTCGGCGCCGGTGCGATCCATCTTGTTGATGTAGGCGATGCGCGGCACGTGGTACTTGTCGGCCTGACGCCAGACCGTCTCGGACTGCGGCTCCACGCCGGCGACAGAGTCGAACAGCGCGATCGCTCCGTCGAGCACGCGCAAGGAGCGCTCCACCTCGACGGTGAAGTCGACGTGACCCGGGGTGTCGATGATGTTGATGCGGTGATCGTCCCACTCGGCCGTGGTGGCCGCTGATGTGATCGTGATGCCGCGCTCCTGCTCCTGTTCCATCCAATCCATCACGGCGGCGCCCTCGTGGACCTCGCCGATCTTGTACGTGCGGCCCGTGTAGTAGAGGATGCGCTCGGTCGTCGTGGTCTTGCCCGCGTCGATGTGGGCCATGATCCCGATGTTGCGGGTTCTCTCTAGAGGAAACTTGCGTGGCATTTGTTCTGGTGTCTGGTGGGCGCTTGGTGTCGAAGGTCGTTTGGTATGCAGGGGACAGGTGTGTTTGTGTGTGCAGACTGGACTCGGAGCCTCGATGCCGCTGACGCCGTTGGCTCAGGGCAAAAAAATGGGCCCCTCGGGCCCACGCGCTGCCGGTGCTCGGGCGGGTCGCTTCTCTATTTGCTCAAGGTCTCCATGCTTGTTTGCTGCGCGGCTGGAACGTGCTCATGCGACAGCGTCCGTCTCGCCCGCAGACGGCGACTATAGCAGAGGGAATGGGGCGTTAGTAAGCGGTGGTCGGGGCTAGGAGGCGACTACCGTGAGTCCGCACATCAGCTCTCGGCCGGCGTGTCCTCGAAGACCATCCTCAAGCGCTCCAGGACTCGTGTAGCAACCCGTAGTTCCTCCGCGTCCACGTCGGCGAGCGCCTGCTCCCAACGCGCCTGCCACGTGGCGCGCTTGCTTTGCACCTTGCCCTCTCCCTGGGGGGTGAGACATGTGACGACGACACGGCGGTCGTCGGACGCGCGGGTTCGCTGCACATGGCCGCACTCGGCAAGATGGTCGAGCATTTGCGTAACGGTGCCAGGCGTCAGCTGCGCCGCGGTGGCCAGCTCACTCGCGCTCAACGGGCCCCGCTCGCTGAGCTCGATCAATAGTTCCATTTGGGCGTGACTGACCTCTGAGCCGATCAGGTGCGTGTCGCGTCCGCGCAGGCGCCGCAGCGCCCGAAAGACGTGACGGAAGGCCTTGCCAAGCTCGACCAGCTCGGGCTCGCGGTCCGCCTCGGCAATCCCTCCGCCCGCGCCGGCGCTCTGTGCTCGGGAAGCCTGTGTGGCGGAGGAGGGCTCGGTTGTACGTGGCATGGCGTTTGGCTCGCTCAGACTCCAACAGCGTCGGCGAGCGCCTCTCGATCGGCGAGCGCCTCTTGACGCTCCACGACCGGCTCGGGCTCGCTCTGGGGACGCTCGGCACGCAGCAGCATCAGGCACGGGATCAGCGACAGGGCTGCGATCCCCAGCGCCCACCAGTAGGCGGTGTCGAATGCGCCTGCAAGCTCAGCCGGGGTACGCGCGCCCGCTCCCGCACGCTGCAGGACGACGGCAAGCACCGCCGTGCCGATCGCACCCCCTGTGCGCTGCAGGGCGTTGATCTGCGGGGTGGCATCGGAGATCTGATCGGGGCGCATCGCCGAGAAGGCGGCGCTCATCGCCGGCATGAAGCACAGGCCGATGCTCAGGCCGCGTACGACGAGCACCAACGAGATGGCCACGATCGAGGTGTGGGCGCCGATGAACGTGAACGGCACTGTGCTGATGCAAAGCAGCGATACGCCGCACATAGCCACGCGCCCGCCGCTGAAGCGCTGGGTGAGACGGCTCGCCAGCGGCATCGCGATCAGCGCGCCGATTCCCTGGGGGCCGGTCAGCAGACCCGTATTGATGACGCTCTGCCCGCGCACTTCCTGGTAGTAGAGCGGCACCAGGATCATCGCCCCGAACAGTGCGGCACCGAGGCCGAAGTTGGTGAACGCGGCACCCGCGAAGACCTTGTTTGCGTACATGCGGATGTCCAACAGGGGACGCTCGACGCGCAGAGCGTGGAAACAGAAGACCACGACCAACACCGCCCCGAGGACACACGGCACGATGACTTTGCCCGAGCCCATGGCCGAACCCGAGCCGAGCTCGCTGATCCCGTAGATGAAGGCGGCGAAGCCCGCTGGGAGGAGTGCGAGGCCCAGGATGTCAAGGTTGCCGGCCTCTCCGGAGTCGGTGTGCGGCAGCATCCGCCAACCCAAGACGAAGGCGACTAGCCCGATCGGGACGTTGACGAAGAAGATCCAGGACCAGTGCAGGTTCTCCAGGATCAAGCCGCCCACGACCGGGCCGAGGATCGGCGCGATCATTGCCGGCATCGAGACGTAGCCCATGACGCGACCCATGCGCTGCGGCCCGGCGACCTGAGCCATGATCATCATCGCGACGGGCATGATCATGCCGCCGCCCGCGCCCTGCAGGACGCGGAAAGCGACCAAGGAGGTCGTCGAGTCGGCAAGACCACACAGCGCGGAGCCGGCGGTGAAGAGGACCAGCGAGGTCATGTAGACCTGCTTGGCGCCGAAGCGCCGTGCGGCCCAGCCCGTGACGGGGATCACGGCGGCTAGCGAGAGCAGGTAGCCGGTTATCACCCACTGGACCTGCGAAAGCGGGCTGTGCAGGTCGTGCGAGAGCGTGTGCAGCGCGACGTTGACGATCGTCGTGTCGAGGATCGACATGATCATCCCGAGGATCACGACGCCGCAAACAACCCATACATGGCGCTCGATCTTTGTCGAAGCGGAGGGGTCGCCCTGCTCGATTGTCTGACGCGAAGACATTTGGTACCGAAAGTTTAGGTACCAAACCTTCTTTCTTCAACCCATTTTTCCTTAAGTTTTTGGAACCTGTGTTTTGGAACGATTCCCCACAGGCCGCCACTAAGGACAACGAGTCATCTCACGGGGCCCGTAAACCAACCAACGAGTCCACCACCGGCCCGACCTAACTGCCGAGCCCTACTTTGTCCCCTCGACCCCGAGTCACCACCCGAGGAAAAGCGTGTCTACCAGCGGTAGTGGGCGAAAGCCTTGTTGGCTTGCGCCATGCGGTAGATGTCATCCTTGCGCTTGTAGGCGCCACCCTGTTGGGATTGGGCGTCGAGCAGCTCGTTGGCCAAGCGCTGGGCCATCGTCTTCTCGCGCCGTGCGCGGGCGAACTCGACAAGCCAGCGCACCGCCAGCGTGCGGGCACGGGCGCTCGGGACCTCTACGGGAACTTGGTAGGTGGCGCCACCGACGCGGCGCGAGCGGACCTCGAGCGCCGGCGTGAGCGCCTTGATCGAAGCCTCCAGCTGCTCGATCGGGTCCTTGTCGGAGCGCTCGCCGATCAGTGCCAGTGCGTCGTAGACGATCCGCTCGGCGGTGGACTTCTTGCCGTCGAGCATCACCTTGTTGATGATCTGCTGAACAAGCTTCGAGCGGTGGATGGAGTCCGCTTCAAGCGGACGCACCTGGGCGGCTGCGCGACGTGGCATGGTCTAGGAGCCCCGCTACTTCTTCTTTACGCCGTACTGGGAACGACCCTGTTTGCGATCGCTCACACCGGCCGCGTCGAGCGTGCCGCGCACGACCTTGTAGCGCACACCCGGAAGATCCTTGACACGACCGCCGCGTACCAAGACGACCGAGTGCTCCTGCAGGTTGTGGCCCTCGCCCGGGATGTATGCCGTGACCTCGATCGAACCCGCGATGCGCACGCGGGCGACCTTGCGCAGGGCGGAGTTAGGCTTCTTCGGGGTCGTCGTGTACACGCGCGTGCAGACGCCGCGCCGCTGCGGAGCGGCGACCTTCTTCTTGCGTCCCTTGCCGGACTTCAAGCCCGGGGTTGCAAGCTTTTTCTTTGGGGCAACGCGGCCCTTGCGCACTAGTTGCGAGGTGGTTGGCATTCGGGCCGGAATCCTAGCAGCAAGCCCCGGGCAAGGCCCGGCTCACGTGCTGGGGGCGATACCCGCCGCGCGCACAGGGGCCGGCATCAAAGCCGCGGCCACGAGCACGAGTATGAAGGCGAGCGATTGCAAGACGATGCCAACCGGGCTGCCTGGCAGGGGATCGCCGAACACGAGGATCCCACCGGCGATGCCGGCGATGTTGGCAGCCGTGCCGGTGACCGCGATGACCGGAACTGCCTCTCCCTCTTGCAGGCCCTTTGCCGAGGCGTAGAACGCGACGATCGAAGCCAGCACCGCTACGGCCAGCCATGGGCTCAGCAATACAGCAAGCGGGCCGTGGGCGCCGATGATGCCGGTCAATGCCTTGATCGAGGTGTCGGAGACGCCGAACAGGATTCCGGAGGCGGCGCCCAGCATCATGCCGTGATGCTCGACCGGGCCGCCCATGCGTGGGCCCATGATCAACAAGCCTCCCAAACCGAACAGACCGGCCTCGAAGGAGATCATCGCCGGATCTGAGAACTGCGAGTGCGCGCCGTGCATCGCGGGCAAGGTCAAGCCGAGCATCACCAGACCTGCCGCCATCAGCCACAAGCCGAGCCACTGGCGCGGGCCGACCTCGAAGCCGAACATGCGATCGGCCATCACGGCGATCAACACCACCCCGGCGGCCAGCGCGACTTGGACGACCGACATCGGCGCGAGTGCCAACGCTGCCACGTGCAAAGCCCAGGAAGCCGTCGCGACGATCATGCCGATCGCGAACCAACCGGAGGAGAAGAGCGTGCGGATCGAGCGCAGCGGATGGCGCACATCGACGCTGGCCACCGAGTTGGCGCCTCGGTACTTGTAGAAGAAGCCGAGGTTGGCCACGAAAGCGCAGGCCAGCGAGAGGAGTATGCCTAGATCGAGAGTCATTTGTTAGAGGTGCGACGGACTGATCCATCGGCAGTGGACGACGGATGCTTTACTGGCCTGTCGCGTCCCAGGCAGATTACCGGTGATCACCTCAGTGCAAGCTAAAGACAAACGAGCAGCGCGCGAAGAAGACTCGCGGCAGAAGCCGGGCGCGGGCCATGCGCCGGGCCGCATCGCAAAAAACGCCCATGCCCCCCGCGCGCGCGGGGGGCATCGCGCTTTTGCGCACCATCCGTCAACGCCCCATGAGCAACCCGACATAGCGCCCCACCCCCGCGCGCGCGGGGGGAATCCCGATTTGGAGGACCGTCCCCTGCTGCTCGTGGACATCGACGGCGTGATCTCGCTGTTCTCCTTCGACCCTGGGGCGCGGCCCGGGGGGACGTTCCATTCGATCGACGGCATACCCCACTTTCTTTCGTCCAGCGCGGCCGAGCACCTGCTCGGGCTTGTTTCCGACTTCGAGCTTGTATGGGCTAGCGGCTGGGAGGAGAAGGCCAACGAATACCTACCCCACCTGCTGGGCCTGCCGACGCTGCCTTACCTGAGCTTCGATCGTGCGGTGGGGCGCACGAACGCCCACTGGAAGCTCGACGCGATCGATGCCTACGCGAGCACTAACAGGCCGCTGGCGTGGATCGACGATGCCTTCAACGATGCTTGCCACGATTGGGCTGAAGCCCGGGTGGCACCGACCCTGCTCGTGCAAACACTGCCGGCGAGCGGGCTCACCGAGCGCGAGGCGGAGACGCTGGAGCGCTGGGCGAACTCGCTGCAAGATCCAACAATCCCTTAACGGAACGGGGCCGCACATGTGCGGCCCCGCGGGACGGCACATGTGCCGCTGTCTTAAGACGATGGGAGAGATTTTCTCTCCCTAGGTCTAGACCTAGGGAGAGAGCCGCTCTCAGGGAGACCTACTCTCCCGACTCCTCGGGCACCTCGAGCTCGCCGAGGCCCTCGACGAAACCGGGATCTGAACTGCCAGCGCCGATCTTCTCGAGCGATGCCAGATCGGCGTCGAACTCGCTGCCGTAGCCGGCGCTGAGCGCCTCACCGTCGGCCAGGCCCAGCTCGGCCGCGATCTCCTCCTGGTCGAGCAGGCCGACGTCGTCGATCGCGCGCGGCATCGGCTCGGACGGTTCGATCTCGATCCGCCTGTAGCGCTTGAGTCCCGTTGCCGCGGGAATCAGCTTGCCGATGATCACGTTCTCCTTGAGGCCGTTCAGACGATCGATCTTGCCCTCGAGCGAGGCGTCGGTCAGCACCTTGGTGGTCTCCTGGAAGGAGGCCGCCGAGAGGAACGAATCGGTGTTCAGCGACGCCTTGGTGATGCCGAGGATGATGTCCTCGAACTGGGCGGTCTCACCACCCTTGGCGATCACGGCGTCGTTGGCGGTCGCGAATTCGTAGCGGTCCACGAACTGCCCAGGGAGGTAGTCGGTGTCGCCCTTCTGGTCGACCCTGACCTTCTTGAGCATCTGACGCACGATCAACTCGATGTGCTTGTCGTTGATGTCCACGCCCTGTGACTTGTAGACCTCCTGAACCTCCTTGACCAGGTACTGCTCGGTCTCGGTGCGTCCGCGGATCGCCAAGAGCTCGTGTGGGTAGAGCGAACCCTCGTTCAGCTGCTTGCCGGCCACGATCTTCTCGCCGCTTGCCACGTACAGCCGTGTGCGCCGTGGGAAGGCGTGGCGATGCTCCTCGCCGGCCTCGTCGGTGATGACGACCGTGAGCGCCTTCTCGGTCTCTTCGATCGAGACGATGCCATCCTGCTCGGCGATCTTGGCCAAGCCCTTGGGCTTGCGCGCCTCGAAGAGCTCGACCACGCGCGGCAGGCCGTGCGTGATGTCCGCACCGGCGACGCCGCCGGTGTGGAACGTGCGCATCGTCAGCTGCGTGCCGGGCTCACCGATCGACTGCGCTGCGACGATGCCGACGGCATCGCCGATCTGTGCCGTCTGGCCGGTGGCCATCGCACGGGCGTAACAGGCCTGGCAGACCCCGCTGGGAGCCTTGCACTTGAGCACCGAGCGCACGGGAACGGTCACAGGCACGCCCTTCTCGTGTTCATCGACGAATGCCTCCACGACGTCGGCGAGCTGCTGGCGTCCCATTTCCTCACCGCCCTCGGCGAGCATGCGTCCGCGCTTGGTGGTGATCGGCTGTGCGGCGGTCCGCCCCACGAGGTTTTCGTTGGGCTCGCCACCCTCGTTCCAGACGGCCATCTCGATGTATTCGTCGGTGCCGCAGTCGACCTCGCGAATGATCACATCCTGCGCGACGTCCACCAGACGACGAGTCAAATAGCCCGAGTCAGCGGTACGCAGGGCGGTGTCGGCCAGGCCCTTTCGCGCGCCGTGCGTGGAGATGAAGTACTCCAGGACCGACAGGCCCTCCATGAAGTTGGACTTGATCGGCCGCTCGATGATCTCGCCCTTCGGGTTGGCCATCAGCCCGCGCATACCCGCCAGCTGGCGGATCTGCTTGAAGGAACCGCGGGCGCCCGAGTTGGCCATCATGAAGATCGGGTTGAGCGTGTCGAGGTTCTGGATCATCGCCTCGGCCACCTCGTCGGTAGCCGCGTTCCACTTCTCCACGACCGCCTCGTGGCGCTCCTCCTGAGTGATCAAACCCATGTCGTACTGGTCGGTGATGTCACCCACGAGCTTGTCGTACTTGTCGAGGATCGACTGCTTCTCCGGTGGGATCACGACGTCGTTCTTCGAGATCGTGATTCCCGCCTGTGTGGCGTACTTGAAGCCGAGGTCCTTGAACGCATCCAGGACCAGGGAGATCGTGGTCGCGCCATAGGTCTGTACCAAGGCGTCGATCAGACGCGTGGTGTCGCGCTTCTTCATCGACTGGTTGACGTACACGTACTTGGACGCATCGAACTGATCGCCGAGCGCCTCGGCCAGCGCCCGCTCGATGCGGTCGTTGTAAATGATCCGCCCGACCGTCGTGAGCAGGTGCCCTCCCTCGCGTCCCATCGGACGGAACTCGGCGATGTCGTGCAGCTTGACGACGCCGGCCTCGTAGGAGAGCTCGGCCTCCTGCGCGGTGCGGAACACGTGCGGCCGAGGCTCGTAGGTGGCCCTGTCGATCTTCGACAGCTCGTCGGCTTCGAGGCCATAGGTGAGGTAATAGGCACCCAGGATCATGTCCTGGGTGGGCGTCGCCAGCGGCGCGCCGTGTGCCGGCGAGAGGATGTTGTTGGATGACAGCATCAGAATGCGCGCCTCCGCCTGGGCCTCGGCCGACAGTGGTAGGTGGACCGCCATCTGATCGCCGTCGAAGTCGGCGTTGAAGGCATGGCAGACCAGCGGGTGAACCTGGATCGCCTTGCCCTCTACGAGCAGCGGTTCGAACGCCTGGATGCCCAGGCGGTGCAGCGTGGGTGCGCGGTTGAGCAGCACCGGGTGCTCGTGGATTACCTCCTCGAGCACGTCCCACACCTCGCCGATCATCGAGTCGACCATCTTCTTGGCCGCCTTGATGTTCTGTGCGGACTTGCGCTCGACCAGGCGCGCCATGATGAACGGCTTGAACAGCTCGAGCGCCATGATCTTCGGCAGGCCGCACTGGTGCAGTTTCAGGTACGGGCCGGCGACGATCACCGAGCGTCCCGAATAGTCCACGCGCTTGCCGAGCAGGTTCTGACGGAAGCGTCCCTGCTTGCCCTTGAGCATGTCTGAGAGCGACTTCAGGGGACGGTTCCCCGGCCCGGTGACGGGGCGGCCGCGACGGCCGTTGTCGAACAGCGCGTCTACCGCCTCTTGCAGCATGCGCTTCTCGTTGTTGACGATGATCTCCGGCGCGCCAAGGTCGAGCAGCCGCTTGAGGCGGTTGTTGCGGTTGATGACGCGGCGGTAGAGGTCGTTGAGGTCGGAGGTCGCGAAGCGTCCACCATCGAGCTGCACCATCGGGCGCAGCTCCGGCGGGATCACCGGAACGGCGTCGAGAACCATCATCTCGGGCTTGTTGCCGGACTGGATGAACGCAGAGACGACCTTCAAACGCTTGACCGCGCGTGCCTGCTTCTGGCCCTTGCCGGTCTTGACCTGCTCCTCCAGTTCGGTGCGTTCGGCCTCCAGGTCGACCTGCTGGAGCAGGTCGCGGATCGCTTCGGCGCCCATGCCGCCACGAAAGTATTCGCCGAAGCCGTAGGAGGAGCCGAAGCGCTCCTTGAGCTCGCGGAACGTGGTCTCGTCGTGCTCGATCTGCTTGGGTTCCATCGTCTTGAACAGCTCCCAAACGTTGCGCATCCGCTCGGCCCCGTCCTCGACGTAGGCTTCGGTGTCGGCGATGTCGGCCTCGAAGGTCTTGTTGAGCTCCTTGACGAGCTTGTCGCGCTCCTCGTCGGAGATCTTCGCGAGGTTGAGATCGAGCGAGTCTGCCCACAGGTGGTCTTCGTCGTTGAAGGAAGTCTGCTTGCCGCTCTGTAGGTACTTCTCGCGGCGGGCCAGCGACTCGCGCAGTTCGAGCACGCGCTCCTGCAGCTCGGCGGCGTAGGAGTCGAGAACCTTGTTGACCTCCTTCTCGAGCGTGTCGAGGTCCTTGGAGCGAGCCTCGTCGTCGACCCATGTGACGATCGACGCAGCGAAGTAGAGAACCTTCTCGAGCTCCTTGGGCGCCATGTCGAGCAGGTAGCCGATACGCGAAGGCACACCCTTGAAGAACCAGATGTGGCTGACGGGAGCGGCTAGGTCGACGTGGCCCATGCGCTCGCGACGCACCTTCGAGCGCGTGACCTCGACGCCGCAGCGCTCGCACACGATGCCCTTGTAGCGCACGCGCTTGTACTTGCCGCAGTAGCACTCCCAATCCTTGGTGGGACCGAAGATGCGCTCGCAGAAGAGACCGTCCTTCTCGGGCTTGAGCGTGCGGTAGTTGATCGTCTCGGGCTTGGTGACCTCACCGGAGCTCCAGCCGCGAATCTGCTTGGACGAGGCGAGGGAGATCTCAATAGCGTCGAAGTTGTTGATGTCAATCATTTAGTTGCTCCCTTCGGCCGGCTCGCCAACAGGCGCACCGGTGTCGTCTATCTCCTCGAGGGCGATGCCGTCCTCGATAAGACCCTCTATGTCGAGCGCCGCCTCGGGCTCGCCATCCTCGCTGACCTCGCCATCGGCTACGGCCGCGCCCTCAGCCTCGGGCTCGGTCTCTGTGACCTCGCCTGTGGGTGCCCTGACGCCGGAGAGGTCGATACCGAGCTCCTCCGCAGCGCGCAGCAGGTCGTCGTCTTCGTCGCGCAGCTCTGTGTGTTGACCTTCCTCGGAGACGACGCCCACGTCGAGCGCCAGGGACTGCATCTCCTTGAGCAGCACCTTGAAGGACTCGGGTATCGATGGCTCGGCGATGTTCTCGCCCTTGACGATCGCCTCGTATGCCTTGACGCGTCCGACCGTGTCGTCGGACTTGATCGTGAGCATCTCCTGCAGCGTGTAGGCGGCGCCGAATGCCTCCAGCGCCCAAACCTCCATCTCGCCGAAGCGCTGACCGCCGAACTGCGCCTTGCCTCCCAGCGGCTGCTGGGTGACGAGCGAGTAGGGACCGGTCGAGCGAGCGTGGATCTTGTCGTCGACGAGGTGCAGCAGCTTGAGGATGTACATGTAGCCGACGGTCACCTGCTCAGCGAAGGGCTCGCCGCTGCGACCGTTGAACAGGGTCATCTTGCCAGACGCCTGCTCGCCAACGCGACGGGACTTGTCGACGTCCATGCGAATGCGACCCTCGTGCGCGTCCTGCCACTTGACCAAAGCAGTGTCGACGTCTTCGACGGTCGCCCCGTCGAAGACCGGCGTGGACACGTACACACGGCGCTTGCCGCCGTTCGCATCGGCTTCCTTGTAGGCCTCGGTGCCGTCGTCGTACCAGCCCTGTGCCGCGGCCCAGCCCAGATGCGTCTCCAGGATCTGCCCGACGTTCATGCGGCTTGGCACGCCCAGCGGGTTGAGGATCACGTCGACCGGAGTGCCGTCCTCGAGGAACGGCATGTCCTGCTGGTCGACGATCTTGGAGATGACACCCTTGTTGCCGTGACGGCCCGCGAGCTTGTCGCCCTCGGAGATCTTGCGCTTCTTGGCCACGAACACGCGCACGAGGTCGTTGACCCCTGGCGGCAGGTCGTCGCCCTCGTCGCGGCTGAAGGTCATCACGTCGATCACGACGCCACCCTCGCCGTGGGGCACCTTCAACGAGGTGTCCCTGACCTCGCGCGCCTTCTCCTTGAAGATCGCGCGGATCAGCTTCTCCTCGGCCGTCAGCTCGGTCTCGCCCTTGGGCGTGACCTTGCCGACCAGCAGGTCGCCCGAGGCCACCTCGGCCCCGACGCGCACGATGCCGCGATCGTCGAGGTTGCGCAGCGACTCCTCCGAGCGGTTGGGGATGTCGCGCGTGATCTCCTCGTCGCCGAGCTTGGTCGTGCGAGCGTCGATCTCGTACTCCTCGATGTGGATCGAGGTGAGCTCGTCGTCCTGCACGAGGCGCTTGGAGAGAATGATCGCGTCCTCGAAGTTGTAGCCCTCCCAGGACATGAAGGCCACCATCAGGTTCTTGCCGAGCGCCATCTCGCCCTTGTCGGTCGAGGAGCCGTCGGCCAAGACGTCGCCGGCCTTGACCTTCTGACCGGAGCTGACACGCGGCTTGTGGTGGATCAGGGTTCCCTGGTTGGAACGCATGAACTTCTGCAGCTCGTACTCGTCCTTGCCGTCGGGAGTCTCGATCACGATCCGGTTGGCGTCGACGAAGTCGATCGTGCCGCTGTTGCGAGTCAGCAATACGTCACCCGTGTCGAGCGCCGCACGCCGCTCCATACCGGTGCCCACCAGCGGGGCGTCGGTCTTCAAGAGCGGCACTGCCTGGCGCTGCATGTTCGAACCCATCAGCGCACGGTTGGCGTCGTCGTGCTCGAGGAACGGGATCATCGCGGTGGCAACCGACCAGATCTGTTCGGGAGACACGTCGACCAAGTCCACGTCCTTGGGCCCGACCGTCACGTACTGGCCGGCCTGGGTGCGGCAGAGGATCTCCTTGTCGAGCAGCTTGCCGGTCTTCTCGTCGATCGGCGTGTTCGCCTGAGCGATCAGCTGCTCCTCCTCCTGGGTGGCGTCCAGACGGACGACTTCCTCGGTGGCGATGCCGTCCTTGACGACTCGATAGGGGGTTGTGACGAACCCATACTCGGACACCTCGGCGAACGAGGAGAGCGAGCCGATCAAGCCGATGTTCGGACCCTCGGGTGTCTCGATCGGGCACATGCGTCCGTAATGGGTGGGGTGCACGTCGCGCACCTCGATCGGCGCGCGCTCGCGGGTCAGACCACCGGCGCCGAGCGCCGACAGACGCCGGCGGTGCGTGAGCCCGGCGAGAGAATTCGTCTGGTCCATGAACTGAGACAGCTGGGAAGAGCCGAAGAACTCCTTCAGCGCAGCCACGACAGGCCGGATGTTGATGATCGTCTGCGGCGTGATCGTGTCGGCGTCCTCAGTCGTCAGACGCTCGCGCACGACGCGCTCCATGCGGTAGAGACCGATGCGGAAGGCCTCCTGGATCAGCTCGCCGACGGTACGCAGACGGCGGTTGCCGAAGTGCTCGTACTCGTCGAGATGCTCCTCGACGGGCTCGCGCGGCATGCTCGTCGCCTCGGCCGCGTAGTCCTTGATCTCGATCTCCGGCTCCTCGGGCATGCCGAGTCGCTTGGGCAGCGAGACGAGCTCCTTGACGAGCGCGAGGATGTCGTCGTGGGTGAGCGTGCGCGTGTCGATGTCGATGTCGAGACCGAGACGTGAGTTGAGCTTGTAGCGACCGACGCGCGTGAGGTCGTAGCGCTTGGGATCGAAGAACAGCTGGTTGAGCAGCGCCTTGGCGTTCTCGACGCTCGGCGGCTCGCCCGGACGCTGCTTCTTGAACAGCTCGATCAGGGCACCCTCTTCGGTGCGCGTCTGCTCGGTGTCGGCTTCGATCGTGTTGCGGATGTAGTGCGAGTTCTCGAACAGCCGCAGGATCTCCTCATCGGTCGCGTAGCCCATCGCGCGCAAAAGCACGGTCACGGGCAGCTTGCGCTTGCGGTCGATGCGGACGAAGACCTTGCCCTTCTTGTCGATCTCGAGCTCCAGCCACGAGCCGCGGGCGGGCATCAGGTTGGCGATGAAGACCTGCTTCTCGCGGTCCTTGGGCTCCATCAGGTAGGCGCCGGGGGAACGCACGAGCTGTGTGACGACGACACGCTCGGTGCCGTTGATGACGAATGTGCCGCGCTCGGTCATCCACGGGAAGTCGCCCATGAAGACCGACTGCTCGCGGATCTCACCGGTCTCGCGGTTGATGAACGCGACCGTGACGGTGAGCGGACGGGCGTAGGTCAGATCCTTCTCGCGGCACTGCTCCAACGAGGCGACGGGCTCGTCGAAGACGAATTCGCCGAACTGCACGGCAAGGTTGCCGGTGTAGTCCTCGATTGGGGAGATGTCGTCGATCGTCTCGCGCAGACCGCCCTTTTGGGGATCGGTCAGCCATAGAAACGAGCGGCGCTGGATATCGATGAGGTTCGGTACGTCGACAGACTTGGACAGACGCGCGAAGGACCGGCGCGTCCGGAGAGCATCAACAGCAGCCAAGAAATGACTCCTTCGGAGGGCGAGAGACGGGCAAAGGCGGGCGCAAACGCGCGACCAGCAAAGATAGCACAGAGAAGCGCCGCCCTCAAGTGGGGCAGCCGGCGCTCACGGACCCCACCCCTGATCACCGCGTATGTGGCGCGGTGTCTGTCGCTTCGGGTGGCTGCGACTATCGGCCAGCGCACCGGATTCTACCGGAGATTTGCCGATTTTGGGAAAACCGGCGATCGGGGCTTGGGGGAGATCCGAAAAGACCGATGCCCCCCGCGCGCGGGGGGGGGCATCGCATTTTGAAAGCCATCGCACTCCAGAAGCGGGGTAAGGCGCGGCGCTCTCTCTCTCGAAAGCACCTAGCCCAACGAACGTTGGCCCACCGCGGCGAAGCCTGGCGCGAACGACCTCGGCGCCAGGGCAGGCTCTGAGCTACTTCAACTCGACGCTGCCTCCGGCCTCCTCGAGTTCGGCCTTGAGCTTGTCGGCCTCCTCGCGCTCGATGCCCTCCTTGACTGGCTTGGGAGCCTCGTCGACGAGTGCCTTGGCCTCCTTCAGGCCGAGACCGGTGGCGGCGCGCACGACCTTGATCACCTGGATCTTCTTGTCGCCGGACGCCGTGAGAATCACGTCGACCGTGGTCGGACCCTCGTCCTCGCCGCCGGCGTCACCACCGCCGCCGCCTGCTGCCGCTACCGGTGCTGCCACTGCCGCCGCCGAGACGCCGAACTCCTCCTCCAGCGCCTTGATGCGCTCGGCGAGCTCCAGCACCGAGATGCCCTTGAGCTCCTCGATCCAATCCTGTGTGCTTGTTGCCATCGGTCAGTCCTCCTTGGTCGCTTCGGCGCTCTCGGGCTCTTGCCCCGAAGCGTCCGTCTGGTTGTCGTCTTGTGCCGGCTCAGTTGCCGGCTCAGCTTGGTCTGTGGTCGAGGCCTCCTCGGCCGGGGCGGCCTCTGCCTCGGGCTGCTCCTCCGCCGCGGCGCTCTCCTCGGCCGGGGCGTCAGTAGCGGTCTCCTCGGCGTGCGGAGCATCAGCTGCCGGCGCCTCATCGGCGACAGCCTCGGCACTCGGGGCCTCAGCAGCAGGAGTCTCCTCAGCCGCCGGAGTCTCCTCTACAGGAGCAGCCTCTGCCGCGGGCGCCTCGCCGGCCGGGATCTCGCCCGACTCCTTCTTCTCGCGCACCTGGCCGAGCGCAACCGCAAGCCCGCCGACAAGACCGCCGAGCGTGCGCACCAGGCCCGAGATGGGCGAGGCGACGATCCCGACGAGCTGGCCGTAGAGCACTTCGCGCGAGGGCAGGCGCGAGATGGCGCGGATCTGATCGGCATCGACCACCTCGCCATCCATCAAGCCCCCCTTGAAGGGCAGGAGCTGTGTGGCGCGAGCCTGGTCGGCGACGGCCTTGGCCGCCAGCGCGGCATCGCCGCGCACGAAGGTAAGTGCGGTGGGGCCCGAGAGCAGCGTCTTGAGCGACTCGGCGCCGACCTGGTCGGCGGCGCGTTCGGTGAGCGAGTTCTTGACCACCGTGAAAGTGGCGTCGACCTCGCGCAACTTGGAGCGCAACTCGGCCACCTGGGCAACCGAGATGCCTCGGTAGTCGACAGCGAAGACGGCGTCCGAGCCGTCGATCTCCGCTGCGAGCGCCTCTATCGTCGCTGCCTTCTGCTCTCGGTTCATCTGATCCCTTGCTCTCTTGAAAAGCTCAGACGCCCAAGTGCAGGGGGGCGTCGAGAGCGGGGATGAACCGCCATCGCTCGCTCCACCTGCCCCGGTCTTCTCTGCCGATGCCGATCGCAGATCGGCCGGCGGCGCCGGGGGTCTCGGGCGGTGAGTCGTTGACTAAATCAGGCCGCGGCTGCCTCTTCGACGATGTCGCGGGTGCGGGCCGGGTCCACTTTGACCCCGGGGCCCATGGTAGAAGTCATCGTGATCGTGCACAGATAACGGCCCTTTGCCGCCGAAGGCTTGGCGCGAACGAGCTCTTCGACGACGGCCGCGTAGTTCTCGAGCAGCTGACGCTCGTCGAAGGAGGCCTTGCCGATCACCATGTGCACGATCGCGGTGCGATCGGTGCGGTACTCGACCTTGCCGGACTTGGAGTCCTCGACGGCTTTGGCGACGTCCATCGTGACGGTGCCGACCTTCGGGTTTGGCATCTTGCCCGACGGGCCGAGGATACGGCCGAGTCGTCCGACCACGGACATCAGGTCGGGCGTGGCGATCGCCACGTCGAAGTCGTCGAAGCCGTCCTCCTCGATGCGCTTGGCCAGATCCTGGGCGCCCACGACATCTGCGCCGGCAGCCTCGGCTTCGCGAGCCTTCTCGCCCTGGGCGAAGACGATGACCTTGACGTTCTTGCCCAAGCCGTTGGGCAGAGCGATCGTGCCGCGCAGCTGCTCGTCGGCATGGCGCACGTTCAAGCCTGTGCGCACATGGATCTCGACAGACTCGTCGAATTTGGCGCTGGCGAGGCTCTTGACGAGCGCGACCGCCTCGGCGGGGGCGTGCTCGCGGTCGCGATCGACCTTTTGAAGACCCTCTGTGTGGCGACGGCCATGAGCGCTCATGACGCCACCTCCACGCCCATCGAGCGAGCTGTGCCGGCGATGATCTTTACCGCCTGGTCCACGTCGTGGGCGTTGAGATCGGCGAGCTTGCGCTCGGCGATCTCGCGCAACTGCGCATCGGTGATCTTGCCGACCTTGTTGCGGTTGGGCTCACCCGAGCCCTTCTCCAGTTTGAGCGCCTGACGGATCAGCACGGCTGCCGGCGGTGTCTTCGTCACGAACGTGAACGAGCGGTCCTCGTAGACGGTGATGACGACCGGGATGATCGTGCCGGTATCGCTGAGCGTCTGCGCGTTGAAGGCCTTGCAGAACTCCATGATGTTGATGCCGTGCTGGCCCAGCGCAGGACCGACCGGCGGAGCCGGGCTCGCCTGTCCGCCGCGTGCCTGCAGCTTGATTGTTGTCAATACCTTCTTGGCCATTGGATATTCAGCTTATCTTGGGTTGTTTTTCTAAGCGTTCCGGTCCAACTAGTGGCGTCTAGGACGTTCGCTGGTCAAGCGATACAAGGACGCAAGGAGCGAAATGTGCTTCGCACATGAGCGACTGAGGACGCCGTAGCGCGCCGGCCAGCGGGCCTCCTAGAGCTTCTTTACTTGGTCGAAGCCTACCTCTACAGGTGTCTCGCGACCAAAGATTGATACCAGGACCTTGAGCTTGGCAGCGTCGTCGTTGATCTCGGAGATCTCTCCGGAGAAGTCGGACAGCGGCCCGGAGACCACCTTGACGGTCTCGCCGATCGTGAACTGGGCGCGTGTGCGCGGGGCGGTCGCGACCTCCTTGTGCAGCAGGCGATCGACCTCGACCTGGGTGAGCGGCACCGGCTCCTGCGAGGAGCCGACGAAGCCGGTCACGCCCGGCGTGCCCTTGACGACACCCCAGGAATCCTCGTTGAGCTCCATGTTGACGAGCACATAGCCCGGCATGGTTCGCTTCTCGACCGTGATCTTCTGGTTGTCCTTCATCTCCGAGACGGATTCGGTGGGAACGACGACCGTGCGCACGGCACGCTGCTGGCCTAGCGATACGACGCGGTGCTCGAGATTGTGCTTGACCTTGTTCTCGTGACCGGAGTAGGTGTTGACGACATACCAACGAAACATTCAGCTTCCTGACAGCTCAAATTGGTGGATAAGACAGAGCAAAACGAGAGACGCTGCTGGCGCTACTTGAAGAAGAGCGCTTACCTAGAGAATGAAATTGACGATCTTTTGTGCTGCCCAGTCGGCGGCACCGAGATACAGCCCGGCAACCGCGACGAAACCGAGGACGACAGCGGTCGCTTGAGTGACCTGACGACGGTCTGGCCACTGGACCCGCTGCAGCTCGGCCCAACTGGCGCGCAGGAAGGCGATTGCGCGACGTGGGAGCGGCTGCGATGGCTTGGTAGCCGGAGTCGCTCCGTCTGGAGGCGCAGGCTCTGGCAGCTCGTCGAGGACCGACTCGTCGCCCCTGCCGTTACGACCGCCGCGTCCACCGCCCGCGGGCACCAGGTCAGCCGACGATGCGTCACGAGAACCCTCGCCATTGCGCTCGGTCTCAACGGGCTGTTCGGCCGGCACGCCACCGGCGCCGGCGATGAGCGCCGCGTCGAACTCGTCGACGTCGCCCGCATGAGAGAGCGCAGCCGGGACGTCGGCGCGGACCGGGCGATTCTGGGATGGGGTCGACGCGCCCTCGCGGATGGGCCTTGAGCGACGTTGCCTTGCACGCTTGCGGTCACGAGCCACGGCAGCGCTCCCGCGCTAGCGAGTCTCCCGATGGCTGGTGTGCCGGCGGCACCAGCGACAGTACTTGCGCAAGCTCACCCTGTCCGGATTGTTGCGCTTGGACTTATTCGTTTGGTAGTTGCGATGCTTGCACTCCTCGCAGGCGAGGGTGATAGCGATTCGAACGTCTCCGCGAGCCATAGTCTAAAAAAGATCCCTGGATGGTTGTCGACGAGCGCGCCCAGACGAAAGAAAAACCCCGCCCAGGCGCGAGGTTGAGCAAAGTCTAGCGCGCCCAGCCTCGAGACGCTCCCCTCGCGCGCGCGGGGGCCAAGCCCAATCGCGAACACTTGCGCGCCCTCGTCCGAGGTCGGGACGGCGGCTAACGTGCGGCGAAGGCGTGCCGATAAGCGTGCTGAGGGGTACTCCAAAGAGCAGATGCCCCCTGCGCGCGCGGGGGGCATCGCCTAAATAGCGGCCAACGATCCCGTCGCCAACCGACAACTCCCGCCGCCAACACGAGAAGGAGACACGAGTCATGCACCTGCCGGAGCCGATCGAGGCGGTCGTCCAAGACGAAACGTTTGCGGGCGTGACCTACCACATTCGCGGGGGACTGGTACCCGAGCTGCAGGTCGAGGTCGGGCAGGCGAGCGTGATGTTCGAGCACCACGTGCTGCTTTGGAAGCAGACGCAGGTCAATGTCGAGCTGAAGAAGCTTCCGGGCGCCGTCAAGCGCAAGATCGCGGGCATGGAATTCTTCGTGACGCGTACGGCCGGCGCTGGACGCATCGCGTTCTCGCGCGATTCGCCCGGGCAGGTCGTGCCATTGCACCTGCGCCAAGGTGAAGGGCTCGACGTGCGCGAGCACCAGTTCGTCGCGGCCACCGACAACCTCGACTACAGCTTCGAACGCATCCAGGGTGTGCAGAGCATGCTGCTGGGCGGCTCTGGCTTCTTCATGGACAAGTTCCGCGCGACGGGCGGCGATGCCCTGGTTTGGCTGCATGGGCACGGCAACGTGTTCGTCGTCGCGCTCGACGCCGGCGAGCAGCTCGACGTCGAGCCCGGCGCTTGGCTTTACAAGGACCCGACGGTGAAGCTCGAGGCGATCACGATGGGGCTCAAGTCGGGCATGTTCGGCGGCGGCGGCAAGCTCACCTGGAACCGCTTCACCGGGCCTGGGCGCCTTGCGATCCAGACGATGTTCATCTCGCCGCAGGAGGGCGTGGAGAACAGCAACGCCGGGGCGGCCGCCACCGGCGGCGTCGCCGGGGCGCTCGTGGGTGGGCTGTTGAAAGGCTGATCAACCTGGACGCGCTTCCAATCGTCATCGGTACGCGCTCCCCAATCAGCGACGTGAAACTGTTGGAGCGTGGGCGCTACTGATCTGCCAGCGAACCCCTGGCCCGAACTCCAGGACAACGCCCGCTGGGCTAATCAGCTCCCAGTAGGGCGGGTCATCGTCCGCCTCGGCTGCGGCTGGCTTGATGTCGAGCAATGAGCCATCCGAAAGCTTGCAGCGCAGCTCGCCAGATTCCTCGTCGATACTGGCATCGTCAATCGAGCGCCCGACGAGCCGCGTCGGGTCGGCCGGCGACCACTCGGCGTCTTGGGTGGCCAAGCGCCAAAGCTCTCCGTGCAAGTCGCGAACTTCAACATGCAAGACATCTGGATAGGCGATCCGCGCATCGATGATCGACCCCCGCATTGAGCGCAGGACAGTTGTCGGTGATGCATCGAGGGCTACGACGGTCGCCATGAGTCCTTCCATTCTCGCACCCACGCCAACAGTTCTCCATAGCTCATGTCTTCCTGGCCGCTTGACGCCTTCTCGGTGTGTAGCGCGTCGCTTGCTTCGAAGCGTTCAGAGGCGGTCAAGCCGGCCTCCTTGCAGGCGTGGAGGAATTGCTTGATGTCGCGCTTTCGGGTCATGGGACGGCGAGTCTAATCTCGCCATCGGAGCGAGCCTGCACCTCGTACCTCACTCGTACAACGTCAGTGTCGCCAGGATCACGTACAACGCGACGAGCGCCCAGCCCTCGAAGGCTGCCGCTTCGCCATCGCCGGTGATCTGCCACATGGCCAGCGCCATCACCAGCAGCGCGCCTATGTAAACCGGCGCAAGCGCGAACGTCAGCGTTGTCGCCAGCAGGAACGAGATCAGCACCAGCAGCGGGAACAGAAACGCCGCGATCTGCGCGACGGAGTTCTTGACGACCGAGATCGCCAGATCCGAGCGGCCCTTCCAGGCCAGCACGATCCCGGCGGTGTTCTCGACGGCGTTGCCCGCGATCGCCACGATCACGAGGCCCGCGAACGCCTGGGAGATTTTCAGCTGGACGATCGCCGGCTCCAGGCCGTTGACGAACCAGTCGGAGACGAATGCCGAAGCGACGCCGGCAGTGAGCAACAGCGCCAGCGTCACGCGCAGCGACAGCCGCGGTCCGGCGCGCTCGGGCTCGGGCTCGGACGCATCCTCCTCTGCCCCGGGCAGCTTGTCGGCGCGCAGGTAGGGCACTACCCAGGCGAGATATACGACGAGCAGGCTCACGGCCCCGACCGCCGAGATCACATCCACGTGGTGGCTGGCAGGATCGTGCGCGGCGAGCGACAGGCCCAGCAGCACGATGATGAACACGCACACCAGCAGCAGCGTTGTCGTGTCGCGTGGCAGCCGGTGGGAGAAGCGCATCACGCCGTCGGGGGCGCGCAGTGCGCCGACCACGATCACCAGGCCCAGCACGAGCATCGCGTTGGCGAAGATCGAGCCGACGATCGCCGTCTGCGCAACCACCAACTCGCCCTTCTGCAGGGCGAAGATGACCACGAACAGCTCTGGCAGGTTGCCGAGCGTGGACTGCATCATTCCCGTGACCGCCGGCCCGAAGCGCTCGCCGAGCTGCTCGGTGGCGAAAGACACCACCCACGCCAAGCCCGCCAGCGCCAGCGTCGCAACCGCAAAACGCGGGACCGCCGCCCACTGTCCATAGTTAGCCACGCCCGCGATCACCGTCAAGATCGCGATCGTCGAGAGCGCGATCCGCTCTGTGGAAGTGAGACGGCTCATCTCGCCTGCTGACAATAGTGTGGGTCACGGTTGTACGCTGCGACCGCGTGTCCGCTTCAAGGCGCCGTGAGATGGCGCTATGATCGGGCTTCTATGGCAACTGAAACCGCGACCATACGTGTGGCGCGCACTACTCGCGACAGATTTGCCGCGCAGGCTCACGAACGCGGGGTCTCACTGGCGGCGCTGCTCGCCGAGATCGCACAGGAAAGGGCAAGAGAGGCGATCTTCGAGTCGGAGCGGCGTGCTCGCCTGTCCGAAATCGGAGATCCTGTGGCAGAAGAGGAGATGCGTCTGTGGGAGGCGACGCTGGCAGATGGCATCGACTGAGCCTCGCCGCGGCGAGGTGTGGCTCACGTCGCTTGGAGCATCCAGACCCGGTGAGCCCGGCAAGAACCGTCCCGTGATCGTAGTCTCAGACGATCGGGTGATCGCCGGGTCGCCCCGCGAGCCGATCGTAGTGGTACCGCTGTCGAGTTCTGTCCCGGCATCGGCGTTGCGTCCGGAGGTGACCGAAGCAGAGGGCGTCGAACAACCAAGTCGCGCCGTTTGCGGAGCCGTTAGGGGCGTGGCGCGCTCACGCCTGCTACGCAGGCTGGGAGTGGCGAGACCGACGACACTCGATGAGGTTGAGCTGGCGCTGATGCTGGTTCTCGGGCTGGAACCCACCCGCTAGGCTTTCCAGCCGATGCGTCTCGCCACCTTCCTTGCACCCGGCAGCTCCCATCCCTGCGCTGGAGAGGTGCGTGGCGAGCAGGTCGTGGCCTATGCCGACGAGCGCTTCACGCTGCTAGACCGCCTGCGCGACCCTGGCGCGCCCGCGGCGGACGGGCCGTCCTTCGCGCTAGCCGACGTGAAGCTGCTGGCCCCCGTCCCCGAGCCGCGTGCGATCTTCGGCATCGGCCTCAACTACGCCGATCACGTTGCCGAGATCGGCGGCACTGCTCCCGAGACGCCGCTGGTGTTCACGAAGCTGCCGGCCTCGGTCGTGGCACCCGGCGCGTCCGTGCACTGCCCGGCCGTCGTCAAACGGCTGGACTACGAGGGCGAGCTTGCCGTCGTGATGGGCGCGGACGGACAGGTGGGCGGCTACGCCGTCGCCGACGACCTCACTGCGCGCGATCTGCAGGGGCGGGAGGCGCAATGGACGCGCGCCAAGGGGGCTGACGGCTTCTGTCCCTACGGTCCCTGGATCACGACCGCCGACGAGGTTCCCGACCCACACGCGCTTTGGCTGCGCACCTGGGTCAACGGCGAGCCGCGCCAGGATTCCTCCACCTCGAACCTGATCTTCAAGATTCCCGAGCTTGTCGCGTTCATCTCGGAGACCTGCACACTCTCGCCCGGCGACCTGATCCTCACCGGCACGCCGAGCGGCGTCGGCATGGGCCTCGACCCGCCGCGCTTCCTCGCCGCCGGCGACGTTGTCCGTATCGAGATCGAGCAGCTCGGCTCGATCGAGCACGCAATCGTCTGAAAGAAACCTGCAGTAGCCGCGTGGGCCTCACCGCAGGCGCACGGACGAGGATCTAGTGAGGCTCGAGCACGCGGTCGATCAGGCCGTACTGCAAAGCCTGCTCGGCCGTGAAGAAGCGGTCGCGCTCCATGTCTTCGCGCACCTGCTCCTTGGATAGGCCCGTGTTTTCGGCGTAGATGTCATCGAGGCGCTCGCGCACATTCAGGATCTCGCGGGCATGAATCTCGATGTCGGTCGACTGGCCTTCGAAGCCCGCCGAAGGCTGATGGATGAGGATGCGCGAGTTGGGCAGCGCGGCTCGCTTGCCCTTCGTACCTCCCGCCAGCAGCAGAGAGCCCATCGACATCGCCACGCCCACACACATCGTGTGGATATCGGGCTTGACGAAGCGCATCGTGTCGTAGATCGCCAGACCCGAGTAGACGCTGCCCCCTGGGGAGTTGATGTAGATCGAGATGTCCTTGTCGGGGTCCTGGGACTCTAGGTGCAGCAGCTGGGCCACAACGAGGTTGGCCACCTGATCTTCGATCGGCGTGCCGAGGAAGATGATGCGCTCGTTCAGCAGGCGGCTGAAGATGTCGAACTCGCGCTCGCCTCTCGCGGTGCGCTCTATGACCATGGGGATCAAGGGCATGGGGCACACCCTATCGAGCGCGAGGCTGCGATCCGGTCACGACCTGAGGAGGTGGTACCGACGGCCCAACGCCAAGCCGCCCGACCGCCCGGCCAACGCTTGCGATTGTGGCCATAATGGCCACAATCGATGATGCCCTTGAACCTCCCCAATCTGTTGACGGTGCTGCGCATCATGCTTGTGCCGGTGCTGGTCGTTGCGCTGCTCGGCAACACGCCCTCCGGCGACGTGCTGGCCGCCGTCGTGTTCGCGCTGGCCTCGCTGACCGACTTCGTCGACGGCTACCTTGCCCGCTCGCGCGACTCGATCACGACCTTTGGCAAGCTGATGGACCCGCTTGCCGACAAGCTTTTGATCGTTGGCGCGCTGCTGTCGCTCGTGTCGCTCGACCGGCTGGAAGGCTGGGTCGCGATGGTGATCATCGCTCGCGAGCTTGCCGTGACGATGTGGCGCATGAACGCCACCTCCTCGGGGGTCGTGATCGAAGCCTCGATGTTCGGCAAGCTCAAGACCTGTGTGCAGATCGCGGCGATCCTGGCCGTGATCGCCGTGCCCGGGTCCCCTCTTTGGGTTTCGCTGCTGGTCTACCTGATGGTGGCGATCACGGTGCTGTCGGGCCTCGACTATTTCCGCCGAGCCACTCGTCCAGCGTCGTCTGATGCTCCGACGGCTCCCGCGTCCGAATCTCCTCCCGCAACTCGGCCATAAAACCCGTGGCGCTCGGCAATCATGTTGTGCTGACTTAGCCAGTCAGGCCAACGAAAGAACACCAGGAAGAGCCGTAGGATCGTCATCGCTTTCGTGGGTCGCGGCGACGTGAACGTCGATTACGGTCGGTGGCGTTTCCACGCCTGCATCGAGCAACGCCAGCCCGAGCGCCTTTGACAAGCGCGAGACCTCCTCGAACGGAGCGACCGAGGCGAACGAGAGCAGGACCGTCAGTGTGCCGTTTGCCTGGTTGTGCGCAAGCGTCGGACCCGTATCGGCAAGCCGCTCGAGCAGCATCGTGAGCAGGCGATCGGGCAATTCGGCACGGTGGCCTAGCTCGGCAAACGTGATGGTGAGCTGATAGTCCATGGTCAACGGCCCTTCCACTTGAAGCCATAGCGGCGAATGAGGCTGATCAGATTGCGCAACGCGCTTGGCTTGCTCGGCGTGGAGCCTGTGGTGACGATGTTCTCGCCGTCAGGAGCATAGAGCTTGTAATGGCCGGATCGCTCCAACTCAACCCTCCATCCTTGCCGTTCGGCTGCCTCGAGGATCGCCTTGAGATCCTTCTTCAAGCTCATGATCCCGCTGGGTGCCGGGAGTAGATCCAGAACATGCCAACGAAGCTACTGCGTGCTTGCGACGGTATTTGGCGCCGAGACCCCAACAGCGCCGTCTTAAGCCAGAGGATCTGCCCTACTGGCCACGCCCGCCGAGCCACTCGTCCAGCGTCGTCTGATGCTCCGACGGCTCCCGCGTCCGAATCTCCTCCCGCAACTCGGCCATGAGGCCGTAGCGCTCGGCGATCACGTTGTGCTGGTGGATCGTCTCCAGATTCTCCTGGCGCGCTGAGACGAACGCGCCGTCAGGCAAACCTGGAAAGCGCTCGACCGTAGCGGCGACCATCTCACGCACGCAGTCCTCGACGAAGCGCGGGCGGCGGTGGGCCTTTTCCACCACCTCCACCTCGTCTGTGCGCTTCATCAACTCGTAGATCTCCGAGGACATCGAGCCCTCGACGATCTCGAGCAGGCTTGCCGCTTCGATCTCGGTCTCGCACTCCTCCGGGCAACCGATGTGCAGCGTGCCGAGGCCCCGCTGGTTGTGGGTCGCGACCGGGACGCTCTCGAACACCTTCTCGATCTGCTCGTCGCTGAAATCCTCTGCCTGCAGGCGCTCGCGCGCGCGGGCAGCGACCAGCTCCTGCGCGCACGGGCACGCGGTCATGCCCGTGGCTGCTACCCCCACGAGCCGGCGTGTCCCGGAAGGCAACGCCACAGCGCGGCCGAACAGCGTGTAGATCTCCTGCGTCGGCACACCTGAGACCGGGGCCGGCTTGTGCTCCGGGTAGCGCGCGGCGATCGTCACCTCCGCCCGCTCGGCGCCCTGGCGTTCGCGCACGAGCTCGGCGATGTGCTGAGCCAGCGTCTCCGCCCGGAACGGGGCCTCTTTCAGAACCACCTCGCCGATGGCCTCGTTGACGACCTCCTCGAAGCGCGACATGTGCGCGCCCTTCTGGGCTGAGCCCAGGTCCACGAAGCACTCCAGGCGCGCGTAGAACAGCTCCTCGCGGATGCGGATGACCTTCTCGACTCCCGTTACCCCGACACGCGAGAGGGCGACCGGGATCGACGGGACGCGCGCTTGGACATCCTCAGCGATGGCCTGCGGCGAATTGGAGGCTTGGTGCACGTCTGTCGCTTGAGCCATGCTCCCGGCAAGCGTAGTACACACGCTCAAATCCCCGGTGAGCGTCCCGTTTGGCGACGGCGGTCGGATTAGAAGCCAGGATGCCACCCGCGCAGTCGCCTGTCCTCACCGCTAAAATTCTTGCCGATGCACACGCTGATCAACGACCCACCGTCCGCCGAGCTGCAGGCTCTGCTCGAGCGCCGCAGGCGCCTCGGCCAGGACGGCATGGACGAGGTTTGGGAGGGGGTGCTGCACATGGTGCCGGCGCCCGCGCATAAGCACGCCGATCTCGCGCAGCAGCTCGCCGTGATCCTCGACGCGCCCGCCCGCGTGGCGGGCCTGCAGCCGACCGTCTCCATATTCAACCTCGGCGACTCCAAGAACGACTTCCGCGTGCCCGACGGCGGCCTCCACCGTCCCGGCGCCGCCGAGATGTGGCACCCCACCGCCGCGCTTGTGCTCGAGATCCTCTCCCCCGGCGACGAGACCTGGAAGAAGCTTTCCTTCTACGCCGCCCACCGCGTCGACGAGGTGCTGATCGTCGACCCCGACACCCACCAAGTCCACTGGCTTGGGCTCGCCGACGGCCGCTACGAGCCGATCGAGCGCAGCGCCCTGATCGACCTCGGTCCTGCCGAACTCGGCCAGCTCATCGACTGGCCCTGAGCCGCCCCGCCGCTGCCTTCGAATCGCCTGCTTAACCGGCTCAACTCCCGCCGCGCCCGAAAGATCGCCAGCGCCGGCCAGGCCAGCCGCCCGAACACATCCAGCACCGCCCGCGTGACCACCACGGTCTCCCCGACTCGCGCCTCCGGCGCGGCCAGATAGAAGCTTGCCATGGCGGCCACGATCAGCTCGTGCCGATGCTTTGGCTCCAACCCGCGCGCGCACTCCAGAGCCCGCCCGGCCAGCAGCGCCATCCGCTCCGCGGCCTCTGCCGGGGACCCGTACAGCTCGATCAGGTTTGGTTGACCGCTGCTTGCGTCCTCTTCGACGTCGATCAACTGATCGAGCATCGAGTGCAACGCTCCGACCCACGGGAAGTAAGCCCGCTCCAGCGCATCGACGTGCGCCCGCTTGATCCCCGGCTCGGCGGCCGCCGAGATCATCACGTGCACACCCAGCGAGGAGCCGCCCGAGGCGGCTGTCTCCCACCAGCACAGGTCGCTGTCCCGCGGCGTCTGTGCCAGCCCCCAGTGCTCCATGTCGCCACGCTCGCGCCGGTTGAAGGATTGGAAAGAGACGACGCGCTCGGCCGCGCGTCTTGCGGCTGGGGCAACCACCTCATACGAGGGCAGCTCCGACAATGCCTCCTGGCAGGTCTCGACGAGCGCTTGCAGATATCCGTCTGCGTTGTTTTTTTGGGGATGGATTTGGCGTTCGTGGTCGTGTCCCGATTCTCCTGATCTCCCGCGGCTGCTCCGCCCTCCCGGCCTGACGCATGCCAGTGCCGCCAACAGCGCTTCGTGCAAAGTCAGCGCCTGCGCCGGCCCGATCTCTCCCGACTGCTCGGAGACCGTGTCGAGGTGGTTGTAGGCCGTCTGGAAGGCGACTGTCGCCCGCACGACTGCTGAGCGCTGCTCATGCCCCACGAATGTCGCGAACGCGGCCGCGCCCTCCATGTTGCCGCGCTTCTCCAGCGCTTCGAGCGCCTGTGCGCGCAGGGCCGGATCGGGTATTTCCTGCGCCCGCTCGCGCCAACCGGCCAGCTCGCGTCTTACCTGCGGGAAGACGCTGCCCCAATAGGTGCGCGTGGCCCGCGCGAACGTGGCCCCGGACGCAAAGCTGCCTGCGACCGTGGGGCCCATCTCAGCGGCCCGTGTCCCGCTTGCCTGCCCGCCTAAATGGGGGGTGCTCCGACATGGGGTGCTTGTGCCCCGAGATGGGATGCGAGCGGCTTGTGGCCCGCTCGATCTCCGCCCCCATTGGGGTCAGCTGCCACTGGTTGGCCATCCCCCGCTCCTGGCCGGCCCAGGCGTTGACGATCAAGCCGAGCCGCTCCAGGCGTTGCAGCAGCTTCGACACCTGTCCCTGGTCGGCGACGCCGGCGGCCGTGGCGACCTGGCGGTTGGAGGCGCCCGGCTGCTCGGCGATCACGCTCAGCACAAGCATCGTTCGGTAGGTGATTCTCATCGGCAGACCGTTCAGCCGGCTCGCCCCGTCCGCCGCCTGCGGCGCGCGCCGCTCGCGCTTGGGCAGCGGCCTTGTCAGCTCCTTGCGCGCAGCCGCCGGCCCCAAGTACGGCAGCACGATCATGCTCATCAGCGGGTTGATCAGCTCGACCAAGTCCAGCTTGCCGCCTCCAGTCATGCGCGCGTGCACGACCGCCAGCACCGAGCCGACCAAGCCCTCCGCCGTCAGCGGCGTAACGGCAGAGCCGCGCTCGGCGTCGCTTCTGCCGGCGTCCACCCCCTCGATCAGCTGGGCCAGCACCTGCGCGCGGCGCTCCAGAGCCTCGTCTCCCGCACCCGGTGCCTCGACGACCAGCAACCAGCCCCGAGCCGGCTCGTCCTCCAAAAACGCCAGCAGCGCGTGCAACACCGCCCTGATCCTGACCCGCCACGCATCGCGCGGGTCATAAACCTCGGCCACATAGGAGCGCGCCCGATCGAGCGAGTCCTCGAGCGCCGCCAGCAGACACTCCTGCCCGTCCGCGAACACCTCATAGAACGTGCGCCGCGAGACGCCCGAGCGCGCAACCACGCTCGCCACTGACAGCTTGCTGGCTCCCTGCTCGGCGGCGGCCTCGATCATCGCCGCGATCATCCGTCCTCGCTGGACGTCCAGTAGCCGCTCGCGGCCCCCAAGGCCATTGCCGGAACGCTGCTCGCGCGTCTCGGCCTTTCTCCTCGAGGGCTGCACCTCGTCTCCTATTTCTTCTTGGGGCTCGTGCCGGTCTTCTTGCTCTTCTTCGCCTTTGCCTTGGGGCAGCCCGTGACGCCGACTTTCGTGGTCTGCTTGATGACGAGGCCGTTCTGTGCGGTGAACGCTGTCGGCATCTTCAGGCCGCCCTTGACCTTGCACAGGTTGGCGTTGGCTCCGAGCGCGGAGAATTCGCGCTCGGGCAGCTTCAACTCGAACGAGCTGACCGGTACGTCGGGGATCGAGCGGAACGTGCTGCTCGTGATCCCGGCGTGGCTGATGTAGGTTTCACCGTGCAATTGCACGGTGACTCCGTCGCCGGTGAGCACGACGACCAGTTCGGGGAACTTCGCGTCTCCGTAGCTGACGAAATACGCTGGACCCGAGAGGGCGCTGGCGAGGATCGGCGTGCTGGCGCTCGCTTCCCCAACCCGTGAAGCTGCGGGACAGCCCGCGGGGTTGGCTTCGAACACCGCGTTCGGACATGAGTGCTGCAGCGTTTTCAACTCGGACGGCAGTTGCCGCGGCAGGTCGACCTTGACCTTGGCGATGTTGGCGTCCTTGCCGAACGAGCCGGCCGGGTAGGAGAGCTTCACGTCGAGGCTCGCGCCCAGCTTCCTTGACGTGTGAGCTTGGGTTGAGACCTTGAATTGTGGTTTGAACGCCAGTGCCGCGCAGTTGGTGACTTGGAAGGGCACCGATAGCGACGACGTCGCGCCCTCCTCGCTTGTGAGCGCTCCGGTGATCGACTGCTTTTCGCAGCTGGTGGGATTGAACGTGAAGCCGGGACGGTCGATCGTGACGTTGACGTGTTGGATCTGTAGTGGGATGCCGTCGAGGATCGTTGGGATCTTGTACGGGCCGGAGTCGTCGCTTGTGACCGTCAACTGGGAGGTGAGCGGGTCGACTTCGATCTTGGCCCTGACGACGACGCAGTCGCATGGTCCCTGGCCGACGTCGAACGGGCCCGCCTTTGCGGGGGTCGCGATCGACAGGCCGTAGGGGGCCCCGTCATACGGGCCGGTGATAAACACCTTCCCGCCGGTCACCGAATATGGCTGTCCGCCGACGCCGACGCTTACGATCGTGTGTCCGATCAGGCTTTCTTCAGAGCAGATGCCGAGGTTCGCCTGTTCTTCGCCGCACAGCTTGACGCTCGAGAGCACTCCGAGCAGGCCCGGGGGCATGTGTAGCTTGATCGAGCGCAGGTTCTGCTGGCCGTCAGCGCGGGACATCGTCATCGTGAACGGACTGAACGCGCCCGCCTGCACGTTCGTGGTGTCGGCCGTTAGCGACGGGGAGAACGGTTGCGGGCTGGCACACGGCGAGCCGCCCGGGCCGCTTGTGATGTTGAACGTGGACTGCGCATTGGCTCGTTGTGTTTCTTCACCAGTCCACGGTAGGAACGATGCGGTCGTCGTGTAAGCGCCACACACGGAGGGGGTGGCCAGTGGTGCTCGTTCGCCTCCGAAGAAGTGGATTTCGAAGTTTTCAAACGGCAGTTGCGGCGTGTTTTCGAATGTCGTTACCAGCTGGCCGGTTACCGGGTTAGGCACGACCTTGCCCGCGAGCTTTACGAGCGTTCCTGACACTGGGTCCTGCGCGACCACATACAGCGCCACAAGCGAACTGAACGGGTTTTCGTTTTGGGTCGCCAGGTAGGCGTAGCCCTTTAGTTCGTTGGGTAGCAGTGGTGTCTTGATCGCCACCGTAGCGACCTTCGACGCTTCGGGACACGCCTCCGGCGTATCGCCTTCCAGATTGATCTGCGAAAGCGAGCAGGCCATCAGGCCATCGGCTGCCGACGGGTTCATCGCCACGCCTTCGGGCAGCGTGACCGTCGTGTCCTTGACATTGGACTCAGCAAGCGCGTTCGGGCTGAGCACGAGTTCCTGCGGGACGTGCACCGCTACTGCCAGCCCGGTCGGACTGCTCCCGGACTGGCCGTCGGGGGTCACCGAGATCGACGGCGAAAACGGCAGACGGTCACAGCCGTCCAAACTCGGTGTCGGCGCGGTCGTTTCAAACGACTTGAACACTCCCGGGTTCACCCACGAGTCGGTTTCCACACTACTCGCCAGCGGTCCGGTGCATGAGGTCGGCAGCGATAGGAACGGCTGCGGGTTGGCGTTGCTTTCCAGTCGACAGGGTTCTTCACCTTCTTCTCCTACGCCTAGGGCCAGTGAACGTTCTTGCTCCACCTTAAGGCAGGACAGGCCTCGCACGTTGCTGTGTGTCGAACTTCCTGGCACTCCCCAAAAGGTGACCTGGCTCCAGTCGAAGTTCCCCGTCTCGCTCAAGCCGCGCACGTGGACGTCCACACCGTAATCGCCGCCGGTGCGGACCGAAGTTTCGAGCAGGACCGGAACACCGGCGTTGAAGCCAAAACGCGCGGGTTCTCCCGCTTCCGGTTCAAGGTTGTAGATCGGCGTCTCAATGACAATTGGATTCGTTTCGCTCTGACGAGTAACCGAATCGATTCCCGTCAGCGCAACTCCGATGGCCGTGTCGGGAGGACAGATATCCGTGCTGTTGCCAAAGACTTCTTCTTTGTAAAACTGATCGAGCTTGCACTTGGGAAGGGCAGTCGGATTGCCGAGCAGACCCGCCGGCAGCTTGAAGTTCAGATCCTTGGCAAACGCTACCGACGCGTCTGTACCCGTCTGGTTGAGCACCATCGTCGTGGTCACCTGGAAGGGATGCGAACCCGCCTGCGTGTCGTTGCCACCGCCTTCCTGTTCAGGGTTCAGTTCATAGCTCTGCATGCCGAATGTCGGTTCGCCGCCCATCGTCAGACGTTGAGCGCTTGTGACGCTCGGCACTCCGCCGCCGGAGACCGTAGCCCGGTCTTCTCCCCCTGTCGCGGCACCCGGCTTGACAGCGACCGCCACGCGCGCTTCAATCGTTTCAAACGGAGCGAGATGCGGACCTTCGAACGTACAGCTCGAAACACTAATGCAGTGCAACGTATCTTCTGTGTTTCGTTTATCAAACTTGCTACACACGTTAGCTTCGTCACATATGCTTCTCTGGGTCGATTCGCCGCTTATCGCAACCGCTTCGAGGCCCAGGGGCAGGCTGTTGGTGATCGTCACGAGGTTGGTTTTCGCATCGAGCGGCGCGTCACCTACGTTACTCAGATTCAAAACAATTTCGCCGTCGGGACGGCCTTTGGTCTTCTCGGTGGCAGTCGCGGTTCCCGTGAGGCCGAAAAGCTGCAGTGAGGTTTCCATCTTCTGTACCGGTTGATCAGCCAATTTTCCCGTGAAAGTAACGATGTACGGGCTTGAGCCTGTCGCGTCGCCCGGCCCCCCTTGAACTTCGACGCTGCCGGCACCGTAGATCTTTTCCAAGGCACTCTGCACTACGCCGTGTTCAGCAGCGTACGGAAAGCCCACATACTTCAGCGCCGCAAATCCCCTCCCCGCCTCCAGTTCTTCGAGGCTGACAGGTTCAACGACCGTGACTTCGCCGCCAGTTGCTTCGACCCTCAGTTCCTGCACCTCGTCTTTTGCCCTTCCCTCCTTGAGGCTGGTCGGACGAGAGCTGACGTTCAGATGCCACCAGGGCGAGGCTGCGGATGCCGACGTCGCCCCAATCAGCGCCACCCCGATCGCGACGAGCGCAAAAGCGATGCTCAGGTACGTCCCGAACGTTGAACGTCGGCTGTTGAATTGACGGCGTATCACTTCTTCCTCCCATAGCTCTTGCGGGCGCTCTTTTCACAAACCGATCGCCTCTTCCTCGGCTTTTTCCTACAGGCCTTCAAAGCCCTGGCGAGCATCTGCACGCGCGTCAGGGCCGGTTTGCCTTTGGCCACGGGCGCGACCTGCGGCCCTGGATTTCCAGACCCGCTGAACGTCGCGCTGCCACCCGGTCCGAAGATCGAGGGCTGAGGCGTCGGCGCTCCTTTGCAGGAATCGCCAGTCTGGCACGGCGGCGGCACCACGGCCGCCGGAACGCACGGCGCCGCTGGAGTGCATTCGTGCGCGTCGTACATCAGGATCGCATTGCCTTCGGCCTGCGCCGACAATTTCGCGCTCGTCGTGAAGAACACGTCGCCGCCGCTTGCGCTCGCGTCGTAGAGAGTCGCTTCGTCGCTTGCGGTGCCCGAGGAAATTAGGCCGGCGCAGCCGCCGGAGCGTTCGCTGTAGGTGGGCGACGCCGACGAGCAACTACCGATGCCCGCGGGCTCATACTGGTAGACATCGCGCTGGCCGTTGACGTCCTGGGGCACCAGCGCATCGGGGCTGTTGAAGAACAGCCGGCCACTGTCGGAAAGGTAGCGCGGCTGATAGATCGCCTGTCGCGCATATGGGTTTTGGAGACCCTCTGGGTTTGGCACTACCGCCGAGCCGACAGGGCGGGCGCCCGTCGGGTCACACGACGCGCACGCCAGTCGTTTGGCTTCGGCGTCGTAAAGGTACATCTCCTGATCCCGCGCTCCCGTCAACACGTCGCGATTGTCATAGCCGGTCAACGGTTCAGCCGAAGTGAACGCCAGGTAGCGGCCATTTGGCGACACACGCGCCGACAACCAACCGATACTGTCAAATTCGAACATGGACGACCATCCCCACGCCATGCCGGCATCGCTATTTTCGGGCAGGGCGTCGCCGACGGTTGCTATGAACGTGAGTGCCGGTTCCGCACCTTCGTGCCACTCGTAGAGGTTGCGCCCACCCGGGACAGGTACCTGACCCTCAGAGTTCCTTCCCGAGCCGAACACACCGGTGTCGCTGAAATAGACGTACGAGCCGTCTTCGCTGGTTCCCGGTATGAAGGTACCGGTAACGGACGAGCTTTCGCCTTTGTCTTCGGGCGTGAGGTTGCTCAGCTTGCAGGCGTCTTTGCCTGCTTCTTCGACGATCGCGCACTCATATAGGTCATTGCCCGTGCCCGAGTTCGCCATCAGCGGCTGGGAGTCCTCGAAGAACACCTTTGTGCCTTCGCTGTTGGCTGCCAGGAAGATCGGCTTCGACGTTCCGCCGCTGGGCGCGCCCGGCTGGGGAACGTCCAGCCGGATCGTTTCGCCTTCACCCTTCGCGGTGTCAGTCATGAAGAGACGGATCGGTCCACCGTTCTGCCCACTGCCCACCGGATCCGTCGACCAGAAGACATGCGAACCGTCGTCTGAGATCGCGTGCCAACCTCCGGCAAGTTCACTACTGTGCCCGGGAGGGCTACCAAGTTTCAACTGCTCATCATCCGGTACCGGCCCGCCGCCTTCGCTCTTGGGCAACGCGGTGATGCGCTTCAGCCTTTCCGTCGCGGGGGCTTCGGCCGACCACTCGTAGAATTCATTCCGGTCCGTGGCGCTCGCGACCAACGGCACTTCAGACTGCAGCACGACGTGCTGCAGATCGGGAGTCGCGCTGACAAACACAGAATGGTGTTCTTGAGTGAGAGACTGGATCCCAAAGGCCGCACCGGTCGGTACGTCGTCATAGCCGGGCGTCTCGGTCACCAGTGGTTCGTAACAGTGCGTTGGTTCACTTTCGCACGTATCGTCGTGGCGCTCGAGCAGTGTGTATTCGCTTGCCTCCGGGAATGTCGCGGACGCACAGCCGCTGGCCGCGCAGGTCGTTGGAGATGTGAATTCGTCACCGAGTTCGACCGGTTGGACGAGTGCGGTCGCGAGGTCTTCGGAGAAGAAGTCATTTCCGTCGATTACGTTTCCGTGGGCGACAGAATCAGTCGTCAGGTCAGTGTGGGATGTGGAGATGTCCGTCGAAGACCAGCCCGCCGATCCGCGCGATGACAGGACCTGCTCGATCACCGTCGAGCCCTGTGCTTGGGCATCGAGCGTACCGGTTGTCGCGTAGGTCATGGCACTGCCACCTGCGGAGGCCTCCTCTACATACGCGAACTGGCCGACTTCCCGTTCCGGATCAACATAGGCACGCGCTATCTGTCCATGTATATCCGGTGGGGAGACGAGTTCCCATTGGCGTCCGTCCGGGAGCGTCAGCGGTTCACCGCTGTGCTCGGTGGTGAATGTCTTGTCAGGGCCTTCGAACTGCACCGCTTTGCCTTCCAATTCGCTGACGGCTATGACGTGATAGTGGTATTCGTGGTTGGGCAGCAGATTTTCCGCCGTATGCTCGCTGACGGGAACTTCGCCCGAGCTCGCGCCGATCGTCGCGCCCGGCTTCAGCGGTGCTTCGCCGCCGTACGCGGTGGTCGGGCCGTACTGGAAGTAGTAGGTCGTGGGCGCGTGGTTCGGTTCGATCGTCGCTTCGAACGTCACCGACGTCGAACCGACGTCGGACACTGACTCGCTGTCGACGCGCGCGCCGGCGGTCGTGAACTGGCCCAGGTCTTCCGGGCCCAGGCCGGTGTTGGTGTGAGTGTCGGCGATGTTAGTGGCGTCCAGGCGGTAGTAATAGGTCGTATCCGGCGAGAGACCGGTGATAGGCATCGATTCGACTTCCGCCGCCGCCGAGCCGTTGGCGATGTTAGCGGTACATCGCGCACGCAGCCCATAGGCGGTGGTGGTTCCATACTCGAATTCACAGCTCGCTTCGCCGGCATCGTCGGTGTCGACCTTGCCCCTGAGCGTGGCTCCCGTCGGCGTAATATACGACGGCGGTTCGCTTACTTCGACGTCCGGGATCGCGATGTCGGGGCCGAAGACATCGATACCTCCGACGCTTGTGTTCTGGTTGCCGTAGCCGACATATAGATTGTCATTTTCAGGATCGAACGTCAGGCTATCTATTTCCGCTCCGAACGGGAACTTACCTACGTAAGTGAAAGTATCGTCGCTCGGTCCTTCCATCTGGAACTGCTCGACGCCGCCACCGTTTCCATAGCCGACGTCGATGGCGCCCAAAGCATCTACCGCAGGGACGGTGTCGCTCGGGAAGAGTTTGCCTGGCGGCCCGCTGATCTGCGTAATGAATTCATACTGTCCGAACGCTGTCGGTCTGAATAGGTCGAGTACCGAGACATATTCCCCACCTTCTTCACGATCGTCATCTACCAATACGTCACCATTGGATTGGTCCACCACGACTCGTTGCGGATTATTAAATGGGATGATTTCTACGGGCCCGCAGGTCGTGTCCGCCGAGGGACATGTCCCCGTCAGCTGCGCGGCGAGGTCTTTTGGTTCAGCACCTTTACCACCGGCTTCTGGTGCGTAGACATCGATTCCCTGTAGCGTGGCCACATACACATCGCCAGCGGCCCAATCGGCCGGCGAACCGGAGTTGTCCACCGCGACGTCACGGACTCCCCTGTTGCCGAAGCTTTTGCTCGGCGTGGCCACACCGGTCCAAGTCGACTCAAGCGCACCCGATTCGTCCAGTATAGCCACCGCACCTTCGGGTTCGCCCGTGGAAAGCGTACTACCGACGTAGAGCGCATATTCGCCGTTGGCGTGCCCCACCGCGACCCCGTCTTGCAATTCTTCGAGTCCGATCGGCTTGGCTGGCTGAGAAAGAAAGTTGCCCGATGGTGCAAACTCGTCGAGCCTGAAATTGTTGGTTCCTTCGATATGTTCGGCGACCCACAGCTTCCCTGAGTCGAATGTGGTGGCGTTGACACCACTGAGAGGACCTGGCAGGGCCACCTTTTCCCCGTGCGGCCCTTCGGAGGGAACTTCGGTGATCTGCGAGAGCAGGTCATGCGTCACCGCCGCGCTTGCAGTCGTGACAGTCAGCACCAGGAGGCCGAGCGTCGTGCATAGACACGCCACCAGCGTTCTCATTCTCAGACTCGACCTCATGCGATCCCTCCCTCTCATCCGTTTGTCCTCCTCCGTACCCAGACCACTGCACTGCGACCTGCGCATCGCAAGCCTGCTTACGAGGCAGACGTGGGGGCGACGCCCCGCCACCCCCACACTGCCATTCTCACGTTGTGCTCGCCATACTTATTTTGTGACTACGCTTTGATTTCCGAACGCACATCCATCGTCATCGTTTCCGTCGCCTGCTCACCGGTCTGTTCGTAGGCGAAATTTTCAAGTCCGGTTCCTTCCATTTCCAGGAAGCCTGTGAATTTTTTACCTTCTTGTTCGTATTCGGTTGGCTTCTGCACGCCTTTTTCCTGGGCGTATGTGATGGTGAACGTTTCCGTCTCTTTGTTGACCGGCGTAACATTGCCGACAACTGAGCCCTTGAGCTTCAATTTCTCTAGCCCGGCACATTCAGCTTCGGCGATTGGGCCAGTTGCTTCCGGCTTGAAGAGAAGACCCGCTTCTTTGCCTGCTTTGTTGGTGTATACGGGCGTTATCGTCAGCGTTTTGAGGACGATTTCTTCGGCTTTTGCTCCCGAACTCTTGCACGCGAACGAGGAACCGGGAAGTTCACGTAGAGCTACTTTGCACCCGGTGTAACGAAGCACTACATGATCCAATTTAACGTTGTTGTAATATTCGGCACCAAAAGACGACCCTTTGCATGTCAGCATAAGGCCCGCCTTGGTTTCCAGCTTTGTTTCGGTGCCTGTGGCATGAATGCCCGGCAATCCGAATACCACGAATTCCGGAAGCGCCGCCGAAGCCGACGCCGCCGCGACCGCGCTCAGCGCGAACACAGCCACAAGCATCACCACAACTGTCCTAAACTTAGATCTCATTTGATAGAATTCCTTTCGCATCATCTGGCGCCGGGGCCGCCATCCGTCAAAAGAGACGCGTCCCGGCGCCGGTTTTTAGGCCGGCGCCTCAATCCCAAACGAACGGAGGCCCCACGATCCAATTTTGGATCTACGCCGATTAGCGCAAAGCGATCTTCGCTTCGGCGGCACAGCTATACAAGTCGAAATCTGCGCACTTGAAATTAGAGATGTCAAAATTCAAGATGACCAATCGCCACGTGACTGACTGATCGAAGTGACAGGGGAGCAGCAATGACCCCAGGAATCCGCTTGTGCGAAGTCACCACTCTGCGCTCGGCAGCTAGTTCAAGTCATTCCTGCAGCACAGCCCGCGCCGATACGCGCACGGCGAGCATTCCCGGCAAAGGCGACAACCACGAGTCGCTCGAGCACAGCATCGTAATCGACCTCGGCCCCACCGCGCTCGCCCAGCGGATCGACTAGCCCTGACAAGAGCGATATCGGGCCAACTTCGCAGAGCGAAAACCCGTGGAATAGGGGTTTGTCGACGAAGATGGGTGCCAGCAGCCCATTTTCGTCGCAGTCACGGCGTAGGTTGGTCGCGATGCCCGCACCAGCCATCATCCACATCCTCTGCGAGGCCGACTCCTCGCTGGGAACCTCAATCGTCAACGGCCTGCTCGCCTGGGCGGGCGTTCTCGGGGGCTGCACGGTCTTCTTCTCAGGCCTGCCCGCAGCGGTGGCGCTACTCATCCCGAGCAGACCTGATTCCCTTTCGCGTCGAATCAATCAGGGTCTGGGCATTGGCTTTGGGGTGGGGATGGTGGGCGGACTCTTGACGCTCTTGTCTTCATCGATAAGGTGGTTTTATGACCGGCTTTGACATCATCGACCGCTACGACATCGCTATATCCCTGCTGATGGGCGCTCTGATCGATGGCGCGCTCGTCCTGGGCGCCCCGCTCTGGGTGCCGGTCCTCATCATGTTCGTGACCTGCGTCGTGGTGTTCATCCGTCACTTCGACGAGATAATGGGGCCGTAAGAGCACACGGGAAACGTCATTCCTGCAGCACCGCCCGCGCCGACACGCGTGCCGCGAGCATTCCCGGCAGCGCGATCACCGCGAGCGCGATCCCCCCGAACAGCACGATCGTAAGCAGCACCTGCTCGGGGCCAAGCGAGAATGGGGCTGGGAAGCCCGTGCTCAGCTGCAGGAAGTGTCCAGCCAGCGCGTGGCCCGCAACGCCCACCAACGCTCCCACCACCGCGCCGACGCCGATCGTTATGCCGCACTCCAGCAGGACCGCGCGCCACAGCTGTGCCGCGTCGTAACCCTGGATCTTCAGGGCCGCCAGCCGCGGGCGGCGCTGCCAGATCGCGGCGCTCAACGCCGCCGCCACCGACAAAGCTGCCGCCACGATCAACAGTGTCGATATCTCTTCCAGCGTGCGCAGGCCCTGGCGTGCGCTTGCGGCGCTCTGGGCTGCTCGTTCTTTGGCCGTCCGCGCCTGCAAGCCGCTGCCCGAGCCGAGCGCCGCCAGCACCGCGCGCCTGCCCGCCGCCGGGCTCACCCCCGGCTTCGTCACCACTTCCAAAGCCGCCGCTTCGCTCGTGTGCCACAAACCTGCGTAGTCGGCCGCGATCATCGTGATCGCACCCGCCGGCCAGCCCGAATTGGTCGTGATCGCCGCGACGCCCAGACGCGCTTCGCCCGTTGGCGTCGGCAACGAAAAGTAGCTGCCCACATGCAGATGGCGTTCACCGGCGAATTCGCTCGAGACCGCCGCCCAGCCACCCGCACGAAGCAAGCGAGTGGCGCGAGCGTATTCGCCATGCACGAGCTGGCTCGCTTCAAGCAAGGCTTCGTCGTTTGCCGGCTTGGCTCTAACCCACATGCGCCGCTCGCCCACGTCGAGCAGGCCGCCCCGATAGACGCGCACCGCGGCGACACCCGGCGCACGCCCGATCTCAGCCTCCGCGCGCGTCGGGGCAAAAGCGTTCGTGTTGAACACGTCCTTGCCCGAGGTCACCCATACCTGTGCGGTCGCGAAATACTGATCGGTGGCACGTTCGATGCCCGCCAGCAGGTCGCGGCGGGCGCCGCCGATCGCGATGCCGCCGTAGACCGCAAGGCACACGATTCCCGCCAGCGCTACCGAGCGCGTCGTCGTCGCGCGCAGCTCGCACATCGCAACGATCAGCGCGCTCGAATGGATCCGCTCGCCCGCGCGCGGCAGCCAGCGCGCCAACATCCAGAAGACCGCCGGGATCAGGCAGACCGCCGCCAGCGCCAGCGCCACACCCGCCGCGATCGTGAGCGACGGGGCCAGCAGCGCCAAGGCGCTTGCGACCGCGATCAGGCACACTGCGCCGACACCCAGCACGGCGATCGTCCGCTCTCCCACCACCTCGCTGTGCGCACCCATCTGGTACACGCCCGCGTCCATCGACCTGCCCGCTCGCAGGTCCAAGAGCGGCGAGAGGGAAGCCAAAGCGGCGGCCAATACCCCGCATGCCACCGCCGCCACGACCGTAGCCGCGTGTACGACCTCTTCTGCACCGATCGGGAAAGCCGCCGTCAGGAAACCCGGGACCTGCTGGAAGAACAGATGCGAGAGCTCATATCCCAGCGCGATTCCCACCAGCGATGCCACCAGGCCGAGCACAAGCGCCTGCATCCCCATCAGCAGCACGATCTGGCGTGCGTCATAACCTTGCATGCGCAGCTCGGCGATGAAGCGGCGACGCTCCGGCACGGTCAAGAGCATCGCGTTGAGTGCCAGCATGAAGCCGATCATCACCGCGATTGCCGTGAACAGGGAAGTGGACTGGCGGTTCGGGCCGGTCGCCACGTTCAGCAGGCGCAGTTCGTCGTCAGCCGGGCGCACGTCGAGGTGTTCTGCTGCCGCCAAACGCGACAGCTCACCTGACACCGTCCCCTGCGCGCCTGGGGCCGGACGGATCAGGATGCCACTCACCCTGCCGCGCATTTCCACCAATCCTTGCGCCACGCCCAGCACTGCCACCGCCACAGGGCTGGCCGAGGCGCCTGCCACCGAGCCGCCGAGCAGCACGCGCATGTTCGCGCTGTGCACCACTCCCCCACTCGCAAGCCGCAGCGCCTGGCCCGGCTGGGCGCCCAGCGCGCTTGCCACACCGCTCGGCAAGCCCAGGCCGCCCTTGAGCAGCACCGTCGCGGCGCCCAACTCCTGCGTGGCTACCCCGCCCAGGGCTTCGATGCTCGGTGTGACACCGATCAGCTGCACCGGCTGCTGGACGTGCCTGGCGCTGAGCGTGACGTTCTCGCGCAGCACCGGTGCCGCCACCTGCACGCCTTCCATTTCGCCGACCTTCGCGACCAAGCTTTCGTTGAAGCCCTGCGAGGAGCGCGCAACCAGCTCGTAGCGTGCGGAGCCGGTCAGACCGTGAATCAGGCGGCCAGCCGAGCTCGTCAGGCTGGCATTGGCCAGCAGCACACCGAACACGAGTGCCACGCCGATCGCCACTCCCCCACCCGCAAGCAGCTCCGCCACCGGGTGCGCGCGCAGGCGCCGGCGGTACAGGTACAGCAGCATGTCCAGGCGCACGCCGAGGATTCGCGGATTCATCGCCGGCTCATCCCTCGCGTCTTCCTGACCGCACAGTCATCGTTCACGCCTCGCCCACTCGCGTACGTATCGCCGGCCCTTCGACCACTCGTCGCTCGTCTACTCCCACGCGTACCGATCGCACCCTGGGGTCAGGTTGGCCCTCGTGTAGACGCCCGTCGCGCAACGTGTGTACCCGGTCAACAAACGCGACAGCGTCGGAGTCGTGCGTTACGAGCAGTCCCGGCAATCCGCTCTCGCGACAGATCTCGCGCAGCATTTTGAGGATTTCGTTCGTGCGAGCAGAGTCCAGGTTGCCTGTTGGCTCATCCGCCAGCAGCAGTCTCGGTTCCGCCGCCAAGGCGCGCGCGATCGTGACCCGTTGGCGCTCGCCCATGGACAAACGCTCGGGGGTGTGCTCGGCACGCCCCGCCAATCCCACCCTCTCAAGCCATGGGAGCGTGCGCAGCCTTGCTTCCTTCAAGCTGAAACCGAGCACCGGCAGCTTGATCAACGCGTTGTCCAGCGCCGTGGCACCTGGGATCAGATGGAACTCTTGTGAGACGAGGCCCACCTCGTCGCGGCGGTACTCGGCCGCCTGTCCCGCAGACAGAGAGGCGATGTCACGTCCGCCGAACATGATGCTGCCGCTATCAGGTCTGAGCAGCGCGGCGATCAGCATTAGCAGCGTGGACTTGCCCGAGCCGCTCGGGCCATATAGCGCCACCAACTCGCCCGGCTCTACGCACAGGCTCACGCCGTCGACGGCGCGCACCGTCTCCCCGCCACTGGAGTAGTGCTTGACCAGCTCGCGCAGCTCCAGCGCGCCCTCGCTCACCAGACCTCGATCGCGCCGGCGCTCACGGGCTCTCCCCGGCCCCGGCACGCCGGCGCGGGAACTCCACTACGGTGCCCCTGTCCTCCGTCGAGCACAGCTCTCCCGCCGACAGCGACGCGAGCGAACCGATGCCCTGCAGGGCGCTCAGCTCCTCGGAGGCCACGAGCAGCGCGATCGAGCGCTCTCTGGCTACCTCGCGCAGCAGCGCGCAGAAGCGCTCGCGCTCCAGCAGAGCCGGCAGCGGGGCTGGCTCGTCGACCGCGAGCAGTCGCGGTTCGCGCACCAGCGCGCGGGCCAGCATCACCCGCGCGCGCGTATCGGGTGCAAGCGACACGGTCATCTCCTCGGCGCTCACGCCCGCCACGCCGGCACGGTCGAGCGCGGCGAGCGCGCGGCGACGGGCCTCCCGGAGGGACAGGCCGGCGCTGCCCGCCGACATGGCGACGTGGTCCATCACGGTCTCCCCCGGGCTTGGCAGCCAGCCGTCGCCTGTAAGCAGCGCGATCGGACCGCGCAGTAGACGCGCCCGCTCACCGCTGGACATGGCCGCGAGCTTTCGGCCCTCGAAGCGCACACTGCCCCCATCGGCCAGTTCGAGCCCGACCGCCAGGCGCAACAGCGTCGACTTGCCCGAGCGTCGCTGGCCGTAGATGCCGAGCGCGCTGCCTGCCTGTAGCTCCAAGGAGACGCCCTCGAGCACGACGCTCTCGCGCTCGCCTTCGCGTCGGCGCTTGTCGACGTTCGCGAACGACAGCAACGGCGCGTGCAACTCCCTGTGACTAAGGCTGCCCGGGCCCATACCGCTGCATCTTAAGCGTGCCCGGCCGCATACTCGTCGATCCGCCGCAGCGTGCGGTTGACCCAATCGAGCTCGGTTTGCAGCATCTGGTGGATGCCGTCGCGCGTGCAGTCCATGAACAGGGCGCCCCACGAACCTGGCTCGCCGTCGCCGGGGCACATCATCGTCGCGAGCGTCAGACATTCGCGGCGGTGCTGCGCCAAGGCCGAACGCAGACCGGGCACGTCCTGCTCGCGCGCCACCGCGAGCTTGGCGTGTAGGCCGAGGCGGAATGTCTCTCTTGGCAGCAACGTCTCGATCCAGCGTGTGAGCGCTGCCGAGGTCAGCTCGGTCGGGTGGTAGACGATGCGCGTCCCCAGGCGTTTGTCGCGCCTTGGCTCTTCGCGAACTTCGATCAGGCCCTCGTCCAGCAGGTTCTGTAGCAGCCGGTAGACGTCGTTGGAGTCGATCCGCCACGTCTCGCCGAGACGCACCGCGAGACGGTTGGCCAGCTCACCGCCGTGACTGGGACGCTCGAGTACCAAACCCAGCAATGCCCCGCGCAGATGCGCGGAACGTCCCCGTATCCATTTGGCAGTCCCTGCCTTACCCTCTGCCGCTCCGACCATACGCCGCCTTGACTCCCCGACTTTCGACGATCTCTCGAAACATACCCCAGTTGGCGGTCATTGGCAAGGGGGGATACGATTGTCTTCTAAGTGGCACTGTCTCGCCGGCACGCGGTATCGTTCTCCACACAATCCTGGGGATCGCCCTGGGTCGTCGCACCCCGGCGAGGGGCAAGGGGGCCGCACGATGATCTGCAAAGAGATGCGCTCACTTCGACTGGCAGCAACCCTGGGCGCGAGCGCCGCACTCGCCATCGCCGCTCCCCTTGCGAGCGCCACCACCGCAGGTGCGACCGCGCACGCAACCTCGTCGACACGACCGGCACCCGCTTACGCTTTTGGTCTTGCGGGCCACACCGCGCGGGCCCTGAGCGTCGACGACACCGGCCACCTGCACCTGCTCAAAGCGTTCGGCTCGGTGCTGCTCGAGGAAGGTGCTGCCGCCGGCACCTTGCCCGGACTGGCGAAAGTCCGCCTGCTCGTCGGCTCCACTGTCCTCGCCTCGTTCACGATCCAAACCAAATACGGGACGATCTACGGCAGCGGGCGCGCAGCTCTGCACTCCTCTGGCAGATATGCCAGCTTCGGCGGTTCGCTTTCGGTGAGCCATGGCACCGGCAGCTACGCTCACGCACATGGCAGCGGCAAGCTCTACGGGGTGATCGACCGTCGCACCAGCGCGCTCACGGTCCAGACCGTTGGCACGTTGAGCTACTGAGTTGTTCGCCGTGCGCGGGTATAGCTCACGAGCATTACTGCTGAAATTCGCGTACACAATGGCCGTCATCCGGACGATGGTCACCCGAGCGATGACCGCCTGCGCTGTGACGGCCTGCACTCTGACCGCGGGCGCGATCGTCACGACCTCGCAAGCGAAGGCGGCACCTTCTGTGAGACTCGCCGCCTCGTTCTCGCCGGAGCGTCTCGGCAAGGGCACCACGATCCAGATCGGCTTCCACGTCGCCTACTCGAGCGGCGAAGCGCCGCTCGCCGCGACCGCGATCCAGTTCTTCCTGCCGCCGGGGCTGGGAATCGGCAGCAGCGAACTTGGACTGCAGAACTGTCAGCCCGCGCAGCTGGAACTGCTAGGCCGCGCGGGCTGCCCGTCGAATTCGCTGATGGGCCACGGCAGCGCCATGACAGCCGTGCCGTTCGGCTCGAGCTTCGTGACCGAGCACACGAGCGTGACGCTCTTCTCGGGCCCGCTGGTGAACAGCAACCCACAGCTGTTGTTCGTGACCGTCGGCGAATATCCCGTAATCGCCGAAGTCGTCTTCAGCGCCCTCGTGCTACCCGCTGGTCCCCGCTTCGGCGGAGTGATCGAAACGAAGCTGCCGCTCGTGCCGAGCGTTCCCTACGGTCCCGACATCGCGCTGCTCGGGTTGCAAACGACGATCGGGCCTGCCGGCATCACCTACCGCGAAGACGTAGGCGGCAGGACCATCAGCTTCCACCCTCGAGGCATCCTGCTACCCGCGCGCTGCCCACGCGGAGGCTTTCCCTTTGCGGTGCATCTCAGCTTCAGCGATGGCGCGAGCGCCGGAGCCAGCGCTGTGGTGGCTTGTCCGCACCGTCATATTGCATGACTTGCCTGCACTTCTCGCCACAATCGGCGCGCGGCGACCCCCGCATCTGGTATCAATCCGAATGTAGCTTTGAATCAATAGGGATATGCAAGGAGGCTGGTGGAAGTCCTAGATGGGGGAGGTCGGGGCGGGGGGGGGGTTGCTCCGGCGAGGAGTCACAAGGATCCTGGGGGTCCGACCATGAGCATTGGCACTGAGGGGCTGCTGGCGACTACGGAGGCTTCTGTGGTCGATCTGGAAGAGGTTCGCACCGAGCTCGGCGAGGGCGAGGAACAGGGGTTTGCTGCGGCGCGCTTGGACGAGCTGCGCGAGGCCGAGATCGACCTGACTGTCGATCCGAGCCTCGATTCTCTGCGCCTGTACCTGCACGCGATCGGACGCGTTCCGCTGCTGAGCGCCGAGGAGGAGGTATGCCTTGCCAAGCGCATCGAGCGCGGCGAGGTGGCGGCCAAGCAGCAGATGATCGAGGCCAATCTGCGGCTTGTGGTGTCGATCGCCAAGGGCTATGTCGGGCGAGGCATGACCTTCCTCGACTTGATCCAGGAGGGCTCGCTTGGCCTGATCCGGGCCGTTGAGAAGTTCGATTACCGACGCGGCTATAAGTTCTCGACCTACGCCACTTGGTGGATTCGCCAGTCGGTCACGCGCTCGATTGCCGACAAGGGTCGCACGATCCGTATTCCCGTGCACATGACCGAACGGCTGAACAACGTCGTCTACGCCGAGCGCGCGCTGATCCAGCGACTCGGTCGCGATCCGTCCGCGACGGAGATCGCGGCCGAGCTCGAGTGCTCCACGGGCGAGGTGCGCGAGGTGCTGCGCATGGCTCAACAACCGGTGTCCCTGGAGAAGCCGATCGGCGACGAGGAAGACTCGGCGCTGGCGGACTTCGTCGAGGACGCGACGGCGGCCTCGCCGTTCGATCTCGCCGCGGAGGAGCTGCGCCGCCAGAGCGTGGGGCGTGTGCTCGCCTCCCTTCCCCGCCGCGAGCGCGAGGTGCTGGAAATGCGCTACGGCATCGCAGGCGACCGCGTGCGCACACTCGACGAGGTCGGCAGAGCCTTCAACATCACACGCGAGCGAGTCCGCCAGATCGAGAGCCGCACGCTGAAGAAGCTGCAGGCTTTACCAGAGGCCCAGGAGTTGCGCGAGGCCAGTTGAGGGGAGTCGGTTCTCGCGACGGAGGCGATACTCCGATCGACCTCGCCGCGCCGCCAGTCACTACAATCTTCCTCTCGCCCGCGCGGCTCATCGCCGGGGCACCTGGTGGGGTGTCCGAGTGGTTAAAGGAGATCGGCTGTAAACCGATTGGCTCTGCCTACGCAGGTTCGAATCCTGCCCCCACCACTTCCGCCCCGGCCCTCTCTGCCCCACAATCTCTCGCCGGTCAGACCCCCAGACGCCCTGCAAGCTCGCGCGCCTCATGGGTGCTGACCGTGACGTGCTCTAGGGCGCCTTGGTTATGCACTGCGAACGAGAGCGCGGGGACACCGCGACGTACCGCCCATGCCTCATCGAGGCGGATCGAACGGCAGACGTAGTACAGCCACGGCAGGCGTAGGCCGACCTTCAGGCCAGAGCGCATCACCTCGCGCAGCGGATCGTCGAGGACTTGCACGTCGCTGACGTCCGAACGGGCGACCTTGATGTTGCGCAGCAGTCCGAGCGCCTTCTCGGCCCTGGCCAGGCGAACTTCGATCTCATCCTCGGATAGGTGCACGCGCATCGCGGGAAGGGTAACCAAGTGTTAGGAGACCCGATCCATCTCGTCAAACCCAAAGCGCAGCCACTCGGAAGGGAGTTCCAACCATGGAGTCCTCCAGCCAAGCCACCCAACCAAAGGTGCTCGTCGTCGAGCACAAGACGTCCGTCACACAGCCGTTGCTAGATGCCGTCTCCGAGCGTGCCCGACGCGGCCCCTGCTCGTTCACGCTGCTCGTGCCCAACAGCACCCACGGACTGCACAAGGTGGTCGATCCAAATGACCAGGGCAGCGGCGAGGCGCGGAGCGCACTCGACCGAAACCTTCCCGCGCTGAGCGCGGCAGCCGGGGTGCAGGTGGAAGGCTTGGTCGGCGACCCCGACCCCGTTGCAGCCATCGAAGATGCGATCAACCTGCATGGCTTCGACGAGATCATCATTTCCACCCCCAGCCCACGGCTGGCGCGTTGGCTGAGGCTCGATTTGGCGAGCAAGGTTTCCGGCATGGGCATCCCGGTGACGACAGTGGACTCCTCTCATGAGGTACATGCCGCCGCGACCGCGTGACGGTCGCGCCAGTGCGAGTCTGGCCAGAGGCTGCCTCACACCGGCACTGCCACCCGGACCCGCGGCGCGAGGCTGGAGACGGCGCGCCGACTTTCGTCTGTAGACCTTCCGTCTGCGGCCAGCGACAGTGTCGTCTATGGAGTCCGTCCGCGAGCAGTTCGCCGCCAACCTACGCCGCCATCGCAGGCGCGTCGGGCTCTCCCAGGAGGCGCTTGCCGACGTGTGCGACCTGCATCGAACCGAGATCAGTCTGCTGGAGCGCTGCAAGCGCTCGCCGCGACTCGAGACGATCGTGATCCTTGCTCGCGGCCTAGAGCTGTCCTCCCCCGCCGAGCTGCTCGAGGGAATCAACTGAGCTTCTTCCTCGAGCCTCAAAGCTCGAGTCGGTCGAAAGTGGAGGCCGCTCGCGTCGCGAACACGTAATCGCCGATCCGGTGGATCAAGCCTGCCGCCTGCAGGCTCGCCAGCCCGTCGATCACCTCCAGGCTTGAGGAGCTCAGCTGGCGGTTGAGCTCCTCAACCGACCACAAACTGCCCGCCTCGAAATTCAACAGCAAAGCGAGGATCGCACCCTCCGCCTGCCACTCCTGCTCTGCCATGACGCAGCTACCGCGTCCGCTCATTCGTACGGCCCTCCTTTACGCCGAGATCCCGACCGCCGTCACCTCCCGGCCGCCGAGTCCGCCCTTTCGTAGACGCCGAAAAAGCTACTCAGCAATCCGGACGGTATTTGCGAACGCATGTTCGCCTGGCGCGGTCGGCGGCTCGTGCTGACCCCTCGCGGCCCCTCACCCAGCTCGTAGCTGGGCTCTCAGGAAGGCGAGCGCGGTACGCGGGTAGAGCGCAAGCAAGCGCAGGCGCTGGATCGGGTCTGTGTCTGGGCGAACGTCGAGAAACGTGTACAGCTGCTGGTGACAGACCAGGCCGTCGGCGTCGAATCTCCATACCTCGATGCCGCGCGTCTTGTGCCGGCGGCCGACGGTTCCCTGCCAGGTGTTGACGATCGTGTCCTCGGTGCTCGCCACGAGCTGCTTGCTGACGCGCACCGACCGTGCCCGCGCGACGGAGAACATGACCTCGATCGCGGGTCCCAGCTCGGAGCCGCGATGGACGAGCAGCGTCCCGTCGGTCACGCTCTCGAGCAGGGCATCCGGAGCGTAGATGCCGAGGGCTTCCTGCACGTTCGTCGCGTTGGAGATACGCTCGGCCTCGGCCACGAAGCCCCCGGCATCGATCGGGGCCGTGCGCGCGCGGACTTCTCGCCCGTTGGTCTCGAACTCGGTCGTGGCACCGGTGCCGGGTACCGTGGCACCGTTCGTCGCCCCGCTCCCGAGGGTCGCGGTGCCGTTACTGACGTCGTTACTCATGATTGCTCACTCATCTTTCGGTTGGAGGCTCGTGGGGTCCGGCTGGGGCGCAGGCGAGGCAGCGGGTGCACGCGCATGTTGCGCAGTGCGCGTGGCCAGGCTCGTGGCCGGGTCAACAGCGCGATCAGCAGCGGCAGCGGGTCGAAATAGGTCTCGCGCAGCACCAGCTTGTCGCCGTCGAGCTTCATGCGGTCGACGCCGCGCACACGAATCGGCTTGCCGCCGATCGTTCCCGTGAGCGTGAACTCGATCAGCGCGACACTCTCATTGACTGCCCAATGGTCGAGCTCGGCGCGCAGGTCGGGGATCAGCGCGAAGATGCCCTCGAAAAGTTCTCGCATGCCGCGCTCGCCGCTGACCGCGTTAAACAAGGGCTGGATGTAGAGGGTGTGCTCGTCGAAGATCGTGGTCGCGTGTTCGTCCAGGCAACGCTGACTGGCGCCGTAAGACCATCCCTCGCGCCAACGAGCGACATAGCGCTCCTCAGGACTCCCGGTGGACGAAGGGACGCGATTTGTGGCAGGCGGGTCGGTGCCATTCGTTGCAGCCGATTTGGCCTGCATGGAGAGTGGTGTCACTTGTTGGCTCATCTTGTTCGCTCCAGTGTCGATGTCGAGGGTTGGATCATCGTGTTCACTCCAATTCCGGGGGGGTCGTCTCTGTCGTCTCGCCACCAAGCGCGCTGATCAGGGCGCTCAGGCACATCTCGCGCACGTCCTCGCGCGTGAGGGTCCGGTCGGAGTCGGCGAGCCATTCGACACAGACAGCGCGCACGAACGCGAGCCAGCCCGAGAGCGCGATCGAAGCGCGCACCCGCTCACGACCCTGCAGCCCGCCGGCGTCGAGCATCCGTCCGCGCAGCTCTGCCAGCTCCTCGGAGATGATCCCCTCGATCAGGGGATCGCCCGCGAGGGCACCGCGGTTGGCGACGAGCACGGTCCGCGCGTTCTCGATAAAGAAGTCGAAGTGAGCCTCAAGCCCCGCGAGGACCTGCTCGGCAAGCGTCAAGCCGGGCACGATCTCGCTGGCAGCCAGCAATCGTTCGCTTGCTCGCTTGTAGACCCCGGCGAACAGATCGCGCTTGGTCGGAAAGTACCGGTAGACGAGCGCGCGCGAGATGCCCGCGATCGCGGCGACATCTACGATGTGCACCTGCTCATACGGCCGGGCGGCGAACTGCTCTGCGCCGATGTCGAGGATCTGATCGCGCCGCGCCGCGGGCATCAGCCTGCGTCCCACGCTCGGCCTCGTCTGCGCGCCTGGCGCCGTTCCCACGCTCGAAGATGCCATCCCCACACACTACTTGACACGTGTCTAACAGGCAAGTAGGCTGCCGCACGACCAATGTCGAGCAGCCTCTCCGGATACCACTACGACTACGACGATTTCTTCGCGGCCCCGCGTGCCCCGGCCGACGATCGCACCCCTGAGCAGTGGGCCCGCGCGGTCTTCGAGGACGCGCCGGGGCCCGTGCGCTGGTTTCTCGTGAGCGGCTTCCGCTACGGGCTGGGCCTCAGATTCGGCCCCCGGCCCTCGCCTGAGCACGTCCTCGGCTGGGCGATCATCGACAGGTCACCAGACTCCATAACGATCGAGTCGCGCTCGTGGTTTCTCACCTCCCGCCTCGTCTTCCGAACCGAGCCTTCTCGCGTGACGTATTCCACATACGTCCGCTACGACCGACGGATCGCCGCGATCATCTGGCCACCCGTATCGATCCTCCACCGCCAGGTCGTGCCCCGCATACTGCGCCACGCAGCCGCACGGGCGCGACGAGCCCCACTTCCCACAGCCTGAGCAGGCCGCCGTGGCCAACCCCCCCCCCTCAGGAACGGCTCTTCCTCGAAGCACATACCAGAGCGTGGGTGCTCGGCGCATGTGGCGAGGCCAGCGTCGCGGCGCTACGATGCGCGGGCCGCGCCGACGTAGCTCAGCTGGTAGAGCACCGCCATGGTAAGACAAGGTCAAACATGCTCGGCCTATGCGGCGAGCATGAATAGCTCGATCTCGATATCGGGACCAACGTGGCTGTCGGAGATGAACGCGGTGACATCGCGACCGGAGAGGCGCTCCACCGCCTCGATGAACTTCTGCTGCATCGCGTTCTGGAAAGCGTTGCGAGTGTCTCTCACGGCCGGGGCACGCTGGAGCTCGATCATCGTCTGCTCGACGTCCGTGTAGACGCCGCCGAGTACGCAGGCCAAGAGGTCGTCGCCGAGCATCCGGGTCTTTGCAGTGACGGGCTCGCGGTGGTAGTAACGGCGATGCAGCTCGACCATCGCCTCAGTCACGGCTGCGAGTAGCTCATCGCCCTCGAACGGAGGGTCGGGTACCGCCATGCGGCCTGTCTCTCTCGTCCTCCGGTGGGGTCCGCGCGCGAGGCAGAAGGGCGAGAACCCAACGAGCGATCAGCTTTCAGCGTAGCGCGATGCGGTTCGCATCTTTGAGCAACCCAGCTAGCTAAGATTCATGAGCGATGAATCCACTAGGCGGTCTCCAGAGCAAGCCGAGCAGCCATGGAGATGTACTCACGGCGATCTCCGACGGGATGGTCGCGCTGCTCAAGGAGTTTTACGGGCGTGGTCCGACCCGTGCGAAGTCCTACTACGAGGACGACTTGGTGGTGTGTGTGCTGCGAGGAGGCTTCTCACGCGTCGAGCAGACGCTGCTCGACGGTGGCCGCGGCCAGGCGGTGATTCAGCAGCGCATGGAGTTCCAGGAGGTCATGCGCGAGCGGTTCGCGAGGGTCATCGAAGACGCCACGGGGAAGCGTGTGATCGGTTTCATGAGCGGCAACCAGCAGGATCCGGACCTGATGTGCGAGGTCTTTATCCTCGCCCCCACCGATCTCGTCGACGACCACGAGATACCGGGCACCGGAACATCCCCCATCCCCATCTAGGGGAAGACGCTCGCGGCTTGACCCCCGCACGATCGGCGCTATATTTAGTGAAGGAGGGCATTACTGCGGTCGCCCCCAAGGGACGGCAACACAACCTGACTTCCAGCGTTTGCTCATGCAACCCGCTAGGAGGTCCCGATGCCCCAAGCCTCAGCCGTTAGAAGCCCGGCCCACGCACGTCAGTACGCTACGCCGCCGTTCGTCTGCTCGTGGGAGATATGTGATTGGGGTGCAGCCTGGGTTCAAGTCGCGGGGGAACTGGACCTAGCCACCTCGCCACAGTTCCGCCGGACTCTGGGAGAGGCGCAGCGAGCCGTGCCCCTGGTCGTGCTCGATCTGCGAGAGCTGTCCTTCATCGACAGCTCGGGCATTCACGTCATCCTCGACGTCGACAGTGATGCCCAGCGAGAGGAAGGCCGCTTGTTGATCCTGCGGGGGCCCGCCCAGGTCGACCGAATGCTTACGCTGACAGAAGTCGGCAAGCAGGTCATGCTCTTCGATCTCCCACCTGCCGAGCCCGCGCCAGGGCTGCTTCATGCCGCCCCACGGGGAGTCGAGAAGGAAGTCGCCTAGAGAAAACAAGCGCGTTTTGCGGGCCGCGCCCGATGCCCTGAGGAGCCAGACGAAGCCGGACATTGGACGGTGTATGCGCAACATCTCACGGGCCAGTTGGCAAGCAATCGTAGATATTCAACGAAAGGACTAGATGGATCTGCTTCTGCTCCTAATCATCGCCTTGATCGTTCTCAGCCTTGCTGGCGGCGCGTTTATAAGCCCGCTCGTTTTTCTGCTTCTCATCGTGGTAGTGCTGCTGTTCATGGGTCCCTATCGCGGTCGACGAAACCGCCTCTAGAGCAAGGAGATCGAGATGGCCGAACTATCAGCCGGTAGTACCAAGCTGATCCAATATCTGAACGAGGCATACGGTCTGGAGAAGCGTCTGGAGACAGCTTTGGACGCGCATCTCGCAATGACCACCAAGGCGACCTACAAGAAGCGCCTGAAGGAGCACCTTTCAGAAACGAAGCGTCATGGACGCGAAGTCAAGCAGCGCATCAAAACGTTGGGTGGAACTGCCGAGACGGTATCTGCTCCAGGACCTGAGCCTATCGCCGAGGCCGCCCAGACAATCTTGAGCGGGGCTCAAAAAGCGGTCGCGTTTGCTCAGGGCCCATTGCATGCATTGCGGGGAACCGGTGAACAAGAGAAGCAGCTCAAGAACGCAAAGACGGAGTACACCAGCGAGTCTGAGGAGATCGCCACCTACACCGCGATCGAGACCCTGGCCGAAACGCTCGGAGACAAGGATACTCAACGCCTGGCTCGCGCTATTCGTCGCGAGGAGGAGCGTATGCGAGCGTTCTTGGAGAAGGAGATACCGCGGCTGACGAAGGCAACTGCAAAGGAGGAGATCCCGGCTTCCGAGCGTCCAACGACTCGCGCAAAAACCACCAGTCGGCAAAAACCGAGAAGGAACAAGCAATGAACGAGCAACAAAAAGAGGCCGAGTGGAGCGTTGCGGACTGGCACGGAAAGCTATTGGTTGACCGCAACGGCGAGAAGATCGGTAAGCTACACGATGTCTATGTCGATGTTGAGACTGACGAGCCGCAGTTCGCGACCGTCAAGGAGGGCTTCATCGGACGCCATCTGACCTTCGTACCACTCGGTGGGATCAAGGTCGGCCCCGACGAGCTACAGGTCCCGGTAACCAAGGAACAGGTCCAGGACGCACCCAACATCGAGCAACACGGAGAGGAGCTCTCCCAGGCCGATGAGTCGGCCCTCTACCACCACTACGAGCTCAACTACACACCCCCCACCACAGAGAGCGGACGGCGACTCGCCCGCCGCTGAGGACAATATGAATTAGAGCACCACCTGCTCTACGGCTTGGTGCTATCGGCGACGCGCCGGCCCACCCAAAGCTAGACCACCAGACTTACCCGCCCCATGCGATGAGCCCTTTGTCGAGGCTCCGGCCGCTCGAAAGGTCCCTCGGTGAGGGTTCGCCTTGGTATTGGATGGGGTTCAGGAGCAGCGCCGCCTCCAACCCCGCGAAGCCCTTAGACTCGACTGGTGCCAAACACTCCGAGAATCCGCTGGCTCGAGGAGCCCGAAGAGAAGGACTACCTGGCCGCCCACAGCTTTCTCAGCATGGTGATCGCGCCCACCGCGCTC